>JADEYI010001849.1_pt1 | contig 13133 bp, 9 predicted proteins | sample 8542331 | NCBI WGS metagenome assembly JADEYI01 (sample SAMN16510988, study PRJNA670497) | mine drainage metagenome | isolation source: biofilm near Copperflume 1 | place: Germany: Marsberg coppermine Kilianstollen | collected 2018-02 | reverse complement strand
AGCACAGCTGGCCGCTCATAGAAGGGCTTGGGAGCATCACCTGGGCTCAGCTCACCGTCAGCCACGAAGCGCACCACTGGGATTTCCAGCTGCGCTGCAAAATCTGCCACGGCCCTCGCAGAGTCTCCTGTGACACGTGATCCATTGTCATAGGTCCTTCCACTGATGCTTGCACACACCTTCCCTTGATCTGGTATGCACCATGCATGCAAAGACGTTGCCATCATATTGTATATATCATCAAGGAATTCTAAAATGTGTGACATTTTTAGGGTTTTCCAGAAAAATGAAGGGGTTTTAAGAGAAGCAGAGGGACGCACCTTGAGATAGGATGGCGTCAAACATTGCATCCTCCGGGGCCGGTCCACTGGCCAGCAGCTCAAGGATGCCCTCCTCAGGGAGTTTGGAGATGACACTGATTGCATAGCCAAGCTTCTCCAGACCCCGTGCAAAGGCAGCGAGATCGTGCCTGCCCGTCTTGTGGACTGCTTGACCTGTGGCATCCTGCTCAAGAAGGATGGCTAGGCGCAGCTGCGCTGCATTGCAGCACGTGAGCAGGAAGAGGGCCGCCACCAGGGGTCCAGGCCAACTCATAATTCTAAAATTGCCCCTCAATTTATGATCGCCTGTAAGCATTGGAGCATATGATCAGAATCCATGATAATGATTGTATGCTTGTCCCGCTTTGACGGTAGAGTGGACGACAGCAGCTGCTCAGCCCAAATACTCTATTTCAAGATGGAAACATGTTGAACTTAGAATTGAAGTGGCTGGTGCCAGCATTTGACATCAGTGCCCTTGATGGGAAGAATGAGGATCCCAACATGCAAAAATATGTTCTTTCAGGCTGCCGCACAACTTTTCACTGGCTTGCTCCATGAAGCGTGTTGTTACTCCTCTATTAAACGATCAGTGAGACGCAGTGATTGTTATGACAGTCACATTGTGAACATGATACCTACCAGCAAAATGTCTTCTCAAGCAGATCCTCGTGTTTATTGGAGGCCCTGTTAATCTCACATCATGCTCAGCAGCTGCAATCTCCGGTGTTTTCATAGTGCAAGGTACATTCGGAGATACAAATTGACTTTCAGATTGCAATGCCTTTGCTTCAATCGCATGGCAATCAATGTGGGATCCAGGGTTCCAATTTGAATTGGCGCCAAGTCAAGTAGTCTGCAGCTGCAGGCCTCTTGCCCAGAACCCTGCAGGGTTTAAGGTGACGTGACGTCAAACCTTGGAGTTTCTTCCATAATGGGAGATTGTGGACATCTTTTCGAATGTACTGATGGTTGAGCACGCCAAGCTGTGGGAGGGTTCTGGTCAGCATTTTGCTCTGCTGCCCTAACGTTGATACGCCCTTATGGCAGAAACAAAAACTGACGTCCTCGAGCCGCACCCTGACATCCATGGCTCGTTCATGCATTTCAACGTATTGTACTTTGAAGGCACTCTAGATGCCGCCTTCGTTCAATGGAGCAGCAAGCGCATGACAAGGTGAGCTGTGAAACTTGTAACATCGAGCTATTTGTGACACACGCTGATCACATTCTGATGGGATGCGACTGAAACTCCTTTGCTTTGCAGCTGCGAGGGCACTTGCACATCTACAAAGGAGGCCGGCTGTGTGATCAGATTGTCTGAGCCGCTGTTGAAGGTAGGGGTTGCCTGGCTACTGCAGAAGAACGAACACAGGTCACTGATGTAGATCGGTGAAGTAGTACTGACCGTCTGTGTTACTTTGGCATCCCAGTATCGACCAAGCAAGGATCTCAAAGAAGTCCTGCTGCACGAGATAATACACGCCTACATCGCCCTCAATAACGTGAGTATCACTCCGCATCCCTGCTATTGTTGGTGAAGGATTTCCCAGACTGGTCATTGATGGATGTATCTTTGTGTTGACAGATAAGAGAATCTGATCATGGGCCACAATTCTGCAAGCGCATGCATGAGATCAATACCGCCAATTTTCCCAATTTTCTCAGGTGAGGCCTGCTTTCTTCCTGGTGGATGCACCGCCTACTATTCTTTTGTTTCCATCCCCAGGCAGGAAGGCGGATGCACGGACGAGAGCTTTCCAGGATGCAGTGTAAGGGGCCACCCCATGATGCACATGTGCAATGTTCTGCAGAGGCCGCCAGGCGGCAACAATATCACAACTCACCACAGCATGATTGCAGAGGTTCAGAACTATCAGACGCACCACTGGGAGTGCGACCGCTGCAACGACTTTGTCAGAAGGGCGATGAACAGACCAACCCAGGCACGGTATTGTTTCGGTTGAGACAGACTGGTTCTGTACTGTTCAATTGCTGTCATTATTAATGGTTTCCAGATGTGACTGGCTGACTTGCTTTTTTGTGTGCAACAGGAGGCTGCAGGGCAGGATGGGCAAGGGAAGTAATTGCATAGATCCAAAATGTGCTTTCCACATGCACATTTGGTATTGCGTCGGTTCCTACACCAAGGTAAACACCTGCAGCCACTGTGGGCCTTCAGAGAATAAGACGCCACGCACACTTGTACACCTTATCTTCATGGCACACTATGTAAATGCTGCTCTTTTGCATAAGACTGCCCCATGACATGCCGCATGGGTATTTGCCCAGGTGAAAGAGGTGGAGGGGTACGTGCAAAAGGAAGGGCAAAAAGAAAGGGAAGGGAGAGGAGGCAAAACTCGCTACTGCGGATGGGCAACCTCTGCCGGTGAAGCGGCCTAGGAGCACGCCCAACCAAGTTGTGCCCAGCAATTTATCTGACTCCTTTGCCAACAGGAGGCATGAAACTCTGTGGAATGTGACAAATGCCAAAAGGAATCTCATCCCTCGAGTTGCTTGCGCAGGTTCTGTGCAGATCACGGACTTCGTTGAGCGCATCTTCCCGCCAGCAAGATCCGCAGAAGAGGGCACAGAGCAGCCCGCAGATGGCACCCCATCCCGCACAAAAGCGGTGCTGGGGCGGGGTGAGACGCTAGAGCAGCAGAGGCGGCTGCTCGCAGCTGCGGCGGCTGCAGGGCAGTGCGGAGGCCGTGGAGGCAGACGCCAAATTAACCTTCTCTGCAGGGAATTCAGAGAGCAGGACTGCCCCAGGAGGTGTGCTGCCAATGCCGCCTGCCACGCTGCTCTCTTGAAACTTGGTGCCTGGGCCCTCCTCGTCAATGATCACACAGTCCGGCTCCGCGCAGACACCCGCCTTGTCCTCTGTACCACTGCGCTGGCTGTGGTCTCTGGTGCTGCTGCTGCTCCTGCTGCTGCTGAGCAGGGCAGTCGTGTTGCTGGAAAATTCCTGCTCTCCAGCAAAAGGGAGTTGGTGGACCAGCAACAGTGGTCCCTTGGAGACAGATGAGAGCAATGCTACGGCTGGCAATGCAGCAGAAGACGGTTGTGTGCCCCTGCTGCGGCATGTGATGGGGGTCGCTGCCTATCTCAAATGCTGAGCTCAATGCGCATGTGGGTGCCTGCCTGGCGGACCGAATTGTATGACCAGCTGTAATGCAGCTAAAGCAATTATTGCAGTATTGGGGACCATACGTATTTTTCTGTGTACTTGTCAATGTAGAAATAGGCCGTGCAAGTCAGCGTGCCAAATGTTTCTGTTAAGAAATCGAGAACCTGTTGAAGAAGTAGAATTGAAATAGAACCAGCTAGTAGAACATCTGAACACCGTGCCCACGGTTGATTGGGTCTTGCTTGGATCTGGCAAGTCCATTAAGGGGTATACTACGTGGGATTGTGGCAGCCTTGACCTACAGCTTGTCTGCAGGACGCACCTTGCCGCTTCGCCACCGCTAAAGTGGTCACCGCCGTGGTCCCGCCAGTGGCGGTGACCCAAGTAGGGGTAGGTCTTAGTGGAGGTAATGAGGGTCTGATGACCTCAGCCAGGAAGGTTAAGGAATTGGCAGATGAACTCCCATGCCCTTCAGTGATCTATACGTTAAGAGACACAGAGGCTGATTGCCGACAGCTGTGCAATTCTAATTGTTCCAACACAAGTTCCAGACTAAAACAGCCCGGCTGCTGACAACTTCTTGGGGTCATACGTCACAAAACTTTGAATATAAACAAGTAAACAACACGGATGCTGCAAATCCATGGTAAGAATATTTGCAACAACTGGGTGATCATGTGACCTTGATTGATGTCATGTTGCGTGCCTTGACAGGCCTCACCACTGCCACCGCTCCTTATATCACCACTTTTTATTACTTGTATTCTCTTGTATCTATGCAATTACCTTCGCATTGCATATTAAAAATTTTGTAATACTATTGTAGGTGCCACCGGCCCAGAAGGAAAGTTTCAAGGCTCAGGTAATTGCACACTTTCATATCTCGAACATGTGCCGCCCATATGCATGACATGTTTTATGCCTTATGTGAGCCAACAAGCTCAACACTAATGTCATTAGGTGAATGCAGGCATACGTCAACAACCCAACGCAATCTTCTTTGACGCTCCTCTTCTCTACATCAAGCCAGATGCAAGATGCTTCAGTTCAGAGGCAGACAAGATTGGACAAAGCATGCGGTTTGCCAACAGCAACACCACAGCATATTCCTCATTGTATGGCATATGCTGCCAGTGCTCCATCTTCGAGACCAAAGGATGCGATGTGGACCAGATTTGCGCGAAATCCATGGAATTCGGAGTTTTGAATGATGGAGGGCAATGCACATCATCTGACGCTCTTCTCGAGGACGAGAAATACTTTGCCATTGGCGCTTGGGTTCCTGGTTTTGGATTCAGGTGCGGATGTTTCCCGGAAAGTTCTTCGAGCGCAAAAGCCGCCGTGAACTACAACAAGTCGCATTTGATATAGTATCTAGTCATGACTTACTTACATACTTGTCTGTAAGATAAGACGAGAACATTCAAAGCCTTAATGTCAACCTTACAAGGTCGCAAAAGCATTCTTTATCATAGTTGCACCATTCGGATTCGGCCATTCGGCATACGGTGTATATTCGGTCGTATATTCGGACTTTTGAAAGTCGGAGCACCGTATGGCCGAACATTCGGTGATAACGTCATAAAAGTGCTACCACGTGGATTTCTCAATTTTCTGTTTTCTCATCCAATTGGCAACCAGCATGCTGCACTATGCGCACTGCTTGGGGTCGGACAAAGTTGTTGCAAGTGCTGGACACGGTTTTTAAGATAGCCATGATACTTTTGCAAATTGTCCTCACAACTGGACATGGTGCTACCTTTTGTGAGTACATTTGACCCACCTAATTGACCCATTGATTTTGGGAGCCAGATTTGGCAAGAAGGAAAAGTCACGTGCGACACATTACCTAATCTTGGCTGTTGGACCGAATGCCGTATGACCAGAGATTTGACCGAATATACGGCCTAAATTCCACCAGGACCGAATGGTGCAACTACGGTGTGTATGCATCAGACATGGAAGCAATGAGTCGGTACTTTAATAGAAACAATGCTTCTATATGAATTGGCAAGTATTTGGCCAGGAGCACATGTCAATGTTAATTTTTCTCCGTTCAAATGATCCTTCCACGAATGGCTCATGTACATACGCACTATACTACTTCTACAGGCACCGGGCTGGGATGACATATTGCGTGACATCTTGTAGGTTTCAAAAAAAAATATTAAGATGTCATCGCAACTCGTGTTTGCAGTGTGCATTTGATTGATTTTGCCGACCTTGTTGTAATATAAAGCATGGTGCCATGAATATCATCATGATATCATAAATGATTGACAAATGTAACGAACATGTCACTTAGTTTAACTGGTTACAAGATTCCCCTCACATGATTCAACACTAAAGTAATAGACTGCGAGACGTGTGCATGCCATGATGTGAATAGAATTCCTTCGGGTAACAAAAGGTGTTTACACTAGCCCAAACACATCTTGACCTGGCCAAACACTTTTGTGCAGTCACAAGGAGAATTAAGATTAGGGAAAGCGGCAGCAGCCAACGCTTTTGTGATATTGCACCCAGCAAGTATTCCAGGGTTACACCAGTGGGGACTGCTGGGGCCAATCCTTTTCGTGCTAGCCACCAGACAGACCGCCTCAACAAGTTTGTCGATATGTGGAGGATACTAATGTGATTATTGACATCATAACATAGCAGTGTGCTCTCTCGTTGGATGGTATACCATACGTATGATACAAGCAAGCTGGCAAATAAACCCTTGGCGCCAGTGCGCTCGAAATAATAATAATTATTATTACACGCCTATCCAAGCCACATTAGGCTTAGGTGCGTCGCTGCAGCGTTTCTATGGCAGCCTTCCAACTCGGCCTATCTTGGCACCTTCTCCACCATGTCAGAGCCAGTCCAAGATTACCTAAGTCTTTTCTGACGTAATCATTCCAAGACTTGATTGGCCTGCCTCTCTTGCCAGCACCTTCCAAGCTACTAAACAGCAACATCTTGGGCAATCTGTCATTTTCCATCCTGGCAACATGACCAAGCCATCTCAATCGTCTGTACTTCACAATATCTGAAGCACGTGAGGTATTGCATTTCTTCAAGACTGCCTCATTTGGGATCCTGTCCATAAGAGACAATTTGCAGATTGTCCTCAAGCACCTCATTTGGAAAACTTCAAGTCTAGACAGCTCAAGCTCCGGTACAGCCCACGTCTCACACCCATACAATAGAGTGGATTGGACTATAACCTTATACAGAATTGATTTAATACCCCTGTGTATAAAAGGGTCGTTCCAAACATGCAACCTTTTTAGCTTCTGGAAAGCAAAGGCAGCACAACTCAGTCTGTGATTGATTTCTACCTTCATAGACAGATCATTAGAACAGTGAGATCCCAAATACTTGAAATTTGATACACACTCGAGGCGCTCCCCATATATCAGAACAGGTATTCCTCTTGATGGAGTCCCTTGAGCCCCTACATGCATTACTTTTGTTTTTGGAATATTTACTTCCACTCCCCAGTCTGCAAAAACTGACTGCAGAACATTCAGGATTTCTTGGAGCTTAATTTCAGATTCTGCAAGAATGACAATATCATCAGCATACAGAATAATCCAGCAAAACATGTTGTTGGCTGGCCTTTTGCATTCAGTGAGGTGCCCATCTGAGCTGTATCCCGCGTTCACACCCAAATGGCAAACCCGCCGCTCTATGCACCGGCAAATGCTGTCCAGAAAGACATTGAACAGCATGGGCGCATTGACGTCACCTTGCTTGAAGCCTGTGGAAACCTCAAACCAGCTATGGCTGCCATCATGGTCTGATTGCATGGCACACTCAGTACCCTCATGCAAATCCCTAAGGAGCTCCACCAATTTGGCTGGTGCCCCCCGCTGCCGCAGAACACACCATGCCAGGTCTCTGTCCACAGAGTCATACGCCTTGCTGAGATCAATGAAGCACAGCTGCACTGGCTTATCCCTCCTGTGGGCCCTCTCGAGAAGACTCTTGAGGGAAAAGATCGCGTCTGTACATCCTCTGCCTTTCCTGAAGCCACACTGACCCTCTAGCAGAATGCTTTCCGCCCAACTCTGCAACCTTTGCCTTGAAATGAGAGCATACACTTTGCCAGGCAGGCTCAGAAGACTTATGCCCCTGTAGTTGTTCAGATCTGTAGGATCCCCTTTTTTCAAGAGGGGTACAAGCAGAGCTTTTTTCCAGTCTGCAGGCGCACGTCCAGTTTCCCAGACACGCGTGATCAACTTGTGCAGCATATCAATCCCAGCCTCCCCACTGCACTTTATCATCTCAGGCAGGATACCACACAGTCCAGGTGCTTTGTGATTCTTTAACCGCCTGACAGCCGCCTCCACTTCGGCTTTGCTTGGGACCTCCTCAGAGAGGTGGTGAGGCCGATCTGCTGTCATGGTTGCAAGCTCCCTCCACAGGGCGGGTGCGATGGGGCGCCGGCAGTTGAGCAAGCTGCTGAAGTATTGGCGCTGCAAGGTGGTCTTCTCCTTTGGCTCTGTTGTGCAGCTCCCATCCGGGCGCCTCAGCTTGTCTGCATGCAGTGGCTGTACTCTGTCCAACTCATCCCGCAGCCGCACTCGCTTATACGCTGAATGCAGGTTCCCAGCTTGAAAATCAGAGTGTAGGTCATCAGCCAGCTCTTTCCAATATCTTTTCTTGTCAGCTTTGACTGACTTTCGGCAAGCATTCAAAGCATCTCGATATTGCTGCCTGAACCCCATGACAGCAACGGGATCCTCACACTGTTTGACCCTCTTGAAAGCTTGCTTCTTCTCTTGCACAAGCTCCCAAGTTGCAGGAGAGACCCACTCCTCCCTACGTCTGCTCTGATTTTCAATTGTCTGCTTGGCACCCTCATGCAGACACTTTGCATACACTTGCCAGATGGCCTCAACATCATCACATGCGGGGTCAAGCAATTCCGCTGCAGATTGCCGCAGCTTGCACTGGTAAGCTTTGCTCACGGCATCATCACTGAGCAGTTTGACATCATAAGAGACAGACTTTGCTTGCCTTGCTTGCCTGAATCTGAGGTCCAACTTGCATGAGCCCACTAGCAAGAAATGATCAGTCTCGAGCTCTGCGCCCCTGTGCACTCTGCAATTTGACATCAGCCTTGCTTGAGCTCTGCGGATAATCATGAAATCAATTTGATTGCTATGGCGGTCCCCTGGCCCCGTCCAAGTTGCTAAATGAATACGCTTATGATCAAAAAATGTGTTGCGTAGCACCAAATCATTTGCAGAGCAGAAGTCCAGAAGCCTGGTGCCCAGATCAGTGGTAAAATAATTGTCCCTCTTCAGCGCAAACTCGCCTAGGCAGCCATTCCAGTGAGAGGGCTGCTCTGCACCTAGTTGCGCATTGAAATCCCCACCTACAATGAGAACATCACGGGCAGGCACAGTATCTACAGCACTCTGCAATTCACTGTAGAAGTTATCTTTCTCATGAGCAGGATAGTCCAGGGTTGGTGCATACGCAGATATCACTGAGAGCACGTGGGACCTGAGCTGAATCTTAACCAGCAGCACACCTTCACTCACAGCCTGGGAGTCGAGCAAGGCTGAAGCGACACGAGGGCTGAGCAGCACTCCTACCCCCTGTCTCCGCTTGCCGTCATCTCTCCCAGAGAATACCAACTTCCACCCATTGCATATTTTGCTCCCTGAATAAGGCCATCGAACCTCAGTCAGGCAACATATATCGACTCTATATTCGAGCATCCTGTCAACCAGTTGCTCCAACTTTGAGTCAGCATTCAGGTCCGCACGTTCCAAGTTGCGATGCGAGATAAATTATAATTATAGATAGTGGTCGATCTCACAGCAGCTGCTGCTAAAGGCATCGAGGATTAACAATGACAGGTTGCCAGCCCTGTGCATCACTCCTTTAAGACAATAATACTCTTATCTAGCCACCAGCGACATTGGAGCCAGTGACAGGGAAGACATCCGCGCCATTGATGAAGAGACGGTGGCCACTCCAGTAGGCCTTCTTGCCCTCTGCTCTGGCTGCCTTGAAGTTGCTCCTCAGGCTGGACCTGTACTGGCGCTCCTCGAAGCTCAGGTTGCGATCCAGCCCGATCGGCCGTCTGCCGCTCTCCTTGGCCGCAGCATTGTAGCCCTTGAGGCTTCTGGCAGCCTTATATAAATAATTCGCAACTGCCAATATTATTCTCATGGCATATATGCAAGTCATGAGCTCTGCATGGTGCACAGGTTCATGCAGACGGTATTTGGTGCTATGCCCAGGCCAACACCGGCCAATACAAACTTGGGAAGGGGTGCTATTTGCATGAACCCGTGCATATGTGCACACATGGTAGCACTGAATATTCAGCGATAGGTTGCGAGGCATGTGCACTTGAGTGATGACCTACCTGGTGACTAAACTAGCAAGATCTTGGCCGGGAAAACTTCTTCATCGATGATGAAGTGATATCGACCATGCATGCTCGCTTTCATTTCCACGTGCTATCTTAAGTTTCCCACAAATTGCTGCAATACGGGCGTTCCGCCTCGTTGAGGTTTCTGTCGATGCCCATGGGGAGTTTGCTTGCAGCAGCTGCAGCTCATTTGAAGCCATGTGAGCAGAGCGGCGGCACCGGTGCGGTGTGCGGCGCTGAGACTAAAGCATTTGTAAGGCCAAGAAGGCCATTGAATGCAGGCTGTGCGGATGCGCGCATGGAAAGAGGTGAGCATGGGACAGTACTTTGGGTTGAAGAGGTGACTTGGATGGTCATGTGTTGATGTGGATAGGCGTAGTGGCCATTACTGAGCACATCATTGATTATCTCCTCCTGACAGTGGCCTAGATTAAAATTAGGTACCATTCACTCACACGATGATGATGCATGCATAGGCAATGTCACATCACACAATGTCGATTCTTTTTGGTGCTCTAAATTCAAGGATTTGAAGGATTGAGCACTTCTTTGCAAAGGGCCCTCGCACAAACAAAACGCTCACATTAGTACAGGCACACAAATGCAATCAACAGTGTGATATAGTGATAATATGGAGGCCTCGGCTGGCGGAGTTAGTATAAATACTGAGCACGGTTGATTGAGTCCTGCTTGGATCTGGCGAGTCCATCAAAGGCGTGAATTTTGGCAGCCTTTACATGCAGGTTGTTCTTGGACGCCGCTTGCCTTCAGCAAGGAAAGCCTATACTAAAATATAACGATGATCTCTGTGCTTGTCACCCAGCCTGGCGCATAGATAGCGCCTCAGGGTTGAGGGCCGGCCCAAACAATGCATGCACCTCACAGCCAGAAAGAAATCAGCTCAAACCTGTCACCTTCTCACCAGTGCACTCCACACTCATCCCACATTCAAGTCACATGGCTGCCAATCACGGCAGCAACGCTGGCATCAAGGCAGCCAAAAGGGAAACGTTTCCTCGAACATGTATTCACATTTGGCAACTCACCGCTACAACAAAGCCTTTTGACGACACCCACCAGATGCATGCAAAATAAAACGCGACATGCATCACAGAAAAACACACTTGAAGCAGCAGTGTGCATCAACGCAGGAGACACCCCGCTCTCACACCGCCAATGTGCTGGCCGCCGGAGGCCCCTCTCCGGAGTCCAACCATTGGCCGCACCACCACTTCCGCTGTGCTAGCTGCCAAAGGCCCTCCTACCAAAGGTGGATCATCACCAGAGGCAGATCAACATATCAGTTCAAGGAACAGTCTGTTGGCAACAGCCCAGACCACGCGTGCGCACACAAGTGGCCGCCAAAGTGGGCAACCCCATCACCAACGTACCAATCACTTACACAGTGTGACTGGCACAGCACTGTCAGAACACAATTCTGCGAGGGACGGCTACAGCACTCGCCTGTCCAATCGAAGCAGTAAAGCAGATGAACCTACAGAAACCCTGCAGCAACCCTTACTCACCAGCTGCACCTCCGCAGCAAATCCAGAACCCTGCAGCAACTGCAACCCACTTCAAGAAGTGCTGCTATGACAATCATCATATCTAGGGTACTTTCACAGCTCTGCACACGAATGCACCCGGGAGAGCCGCATGCGTTGCAGGACCTGCGCCACTGGCCGCTCCAGCGCCGCCATTGCGCTCGCCGCCAAACGTGCCTCCTGCCACGCACATCTCATTCACTATAGCACGTCGGCAAAGTGACATCACTGCTCAGAACAGCCCAGACCCTGCACGTGCCAGCCAAAACAGGAATCAACTGGAACCTTCATCATTGCACTTGTCCTGCCTGAAATTTACAAGACCTGCATCTTCTACTCACACTCCTGTGGGCAGACCCGCAATTGTTGCAATTTGGGTTAACATTGCAATCTTGCCACCGCTGAGTTGGCAAGGGCAACAGCAGCCAGGCAAGGCTCACTTGTCTTCACATCAAACACCACAAAGATCCAACAATCATCATGGTCACACATGGTATGTGTGCATTACGACTAGCTGCAGGACGCGCACATGGCATCTGCAGTCCAGGAGGTGAGAGCTGAAGCCCTTCCCTTTTGCCTATGTTGAACTCCTGCAGCCAAGCATGCGACAGCTAAGGGGTAGATGAAACGATATCTACGCCACGGTCTCAGGTTCGATCCCCAGGAAAAACACTGGGACTTTTTTCGGATCGATTTTCGGGTACATTCGGCGATGCGGCCGCTCCTGAGACACCCGCATCGTCGCTGTCGAAATCCGTCCCGAAGTTTCGAGCGGTTTGCTAGGGATGGCCCCTCAGCATTCGTGTAAGAAGGGGGTGTAGACCTGTAGGCTGCAAGGGTGCATTTGCGAGTTGACAAGGCTGCAAGCCTGTGCATATCGGCCCCGGGTTCCGGCTGCAGACGGACCTGTGTATGCCCTATGGCCCTCTGGGCTCTGGGTTCGCCACTCATACAGAATATTATTATTATTATTATTATTGACTCTGGCTTGTTGCATGCATGTCTGCCGCCAGACACCGCAGACACTCAGGTTGCCTGCTGCGGATAAGCCTGGTGCTGTCAGCTGATTGGACACATGTACTTAATAGTGCCTGCTGTGCTGCGCAGGTGATGCGCCACCTTCAGGACCTCCTGGCGGGCCCAAGGGACGATGCCAGCCTGGAATGCGATCGCTGCAGCGTGCGAAGCGCGCGCAGCGCGACATGCTGAGCTGGCAGCCCAGGCACGTGATGCCGCTGAGCTGGCGGCGTCCAGCAGCACCGCAGCTGGTCCTGACAGCCTTGCTGCCAGACGCTGATGCCAGGCAGTGCAGCAGCGAGGCAATCTCAGCGCCTGCAACCGCCAAGGTCAAGAAGATTAAGCAGAAGATCTAGGGAAAGAGGAAGAAACCCGGCCGGCGGTGCCTGAAGGTAGTCATGATCCAGTCCTATGACAGCACAGACTTATTGTGAAGGGTTGAGTGAATGTGGCTAGAAAGCAGAATGTGTATTTTCAATTGGTTGGGAAGGTATAGAATTGAATAGGATTTTACTGGGTATCCATGTGAAAAGTTTTGAGCGATTGATCGTCCACGTGATGATTCCGACAGGTCTTGCAATTTCTAGGTTATAACATAGAGGCGCTTTGGCCTGGCATCGTATGAAGGATGGAGATGTGAATGTCGCGCTAGTAAAGTTGGCAACCATCTTCAAGGAAGGAACAATACATCACTCCAGCCGCCTAGGGCTGATTGGATGAACTGGCAGCATCCAAATAAT
>JADEYI010001848.1_pt1 | contig 13138 bp, 17 predicted proteins | sample 8542331 | NCBI WGS metagenome assembly JADEYI01 (sample SAMN16510988, study PRJNA670497) | mine drainage metagenome | isolation source: biofilm near Copperflume 1 | place: Germany: Marsberg coppermine Kilianstollen | collected 2018-02 | reverse complement strand
TTCCTCAACTTCGCCCTCATCGTCGAAGCCCTTCGCTAGTGTGAACACGCCCTAGTTACCTCGAAGAGTTTTCAGGCACCTACAAGTTCCTAATTGACTCGCGTGGTACACGGGAGAACCATTAGTTATCCACAGCCCCGTGTGGACTGTGGATCGGCGTCCTGCCAAACGGAGTACCAGGGCTATGTCAGATTCCGTAGAGTTTCGCCATCTTGTATACCTGCTTGCCATCTATGAACGAAGGAACTTCACGAAGGCTGCCGAGCGGGTTTATCGATCTCAGCCAGCAGTGAGTCAACAGGTTCGAGCGCTCGAAGAGGACGCAGGGTTTCCAATATTCGTCCGCGGCGGGCGTAATGGCGTCTCTCCTACTCCCTCTGGCCAACTCATTCTCAACTGGGCCGACAAGGTTGTAACAGAACGTCGTGAAGTCTTTGCCATGGCGCGAGCCATCTACAACAACCAAGTGCCGCCGCTGAGACTGGGGTTCTCTCCCTTCGTCAACCCACTTCTCCTGCAGGCACTCCGGCTTGCCTATGAAGGACTTTTCCCCTCCTGTGAGATCCAATTATCCAGCGGAGACACAACGCACACGCTGCAACGACTCGGACACGGAGGACTCGATTGCGCCATCCTCCCGCTGCCCGTTGATCGAGATATGTGGACCGTGCTACAGGTAACCCAGTCCCCGTTGGTCCTTTGTATGCGTGCAAGCGACCCTCTTGCTTCAAAAGCACAAATTGATATTCATGAAGCCGCTGCTCGAATCAAGATCTTCCGTGATCCAGAGCTACATCCCGCCGCGCATTTCCGCCTGTCGGAGATGTTCGCCGAGGTCGGGATTCCATTGAATCTCACAAACTCAGCCGCGACACCATCCGACATGCAATGGATGGTGAAAGAGAACTATGGTCTTGCTCTCATTGACCAGCTTTCCGTACTGGAAGCGGGCCTCATTACCCGTCCCCTTGCGGGTGTGAATTGGACCGCAGATACCGCATTTGTGACCAGCAAAGAGAGTGCCCATATCGCCCTTCCTCTTTTGGAGAAATACCTCAGAGAGAACGGTCTCAGTCCCCACCGAAAGCAGCCCCGTCCAGAGAAGGTTCGACCGCAACAGTTGAAGCTAATCGGCTGATCAAGCTGCTTCTATAAGTCGAACTTTGGGTGTTATAGAAAATACGTCTTGGACGAGCGAGAGAAATCGGCCTACTTTCCGTGACATGGCAGTACGAAAACATGCCATTAGGAGAATGCCGATGCCAGTTCGTTTCAATTTCCGAAAACACACTATTCATCGAAAGCTACTCCATGCAGCGCACGTCATGGGGCCGACGCTGGTTGCTCTCGCCTTCGCTGGCGTGAGCAGCGGTGTTGCTCACGCTCAGGGAACGATGGACTTCTCTGGCGCTCAAACGCTGATGACAACCTTCAAAACTTTCGCCATGTACGCCGGGGCCGTTATCTGCCTTGGAGGGCTCATTTTTGCGGGAATCCGCATGATGAGCGGGCGATTTCAGGACGCTATTCCTGGGTTATTCGGTGCGCTGTTTGGTGCCGGAGTCCTGGGATGGGGTGCGGGCTGGATAGGCAGTTTAACAGGCCAATCCATGTGAGGTGCTGCACCCATGACCAAGCGGGGAGAGCCGTTACCGATCAATCAGGCGCTGAATCGACCGAGAGCCAAACTTGGTCTCGATCTTACAGCATGGATGGCGATCGTATTCGTCTGCGTAACGGTTTTCCTCGTTGGGTTTCGCCTGCTGGCGATGTTGGCTTTCCCCACGCTCGCCGTGGGTGCGTGGCTCATCGTCCGTAAACACCCGAAGATGTTCCAACTCTGGGGCCTGAGCCTCAGCCAGAAGTCCTACTATGACCCGCGTAAATACTGAGCAAGCCAAATTCGTTCCGTGGTTCGCCAAGGCCGGAGCCGCGTGCAGCATCGTTCCGATTGCACGCTTCATCGGCTCAAACATCTTCGCCCTCAAGGGCGGCGGTTATGGATGCCTGTTTGCGCTCTCCGGCGTAGATGAAGAGGGATTGACCGACCAGGAGCTTGAATCGCAGCTCCGCATGATCGAAGGCACATTGCGCGGGCTGCGGGAAGGCGCTTGCCTCTATCAATACACGCGGGTCCGGTCTGGATTCGAGTTGCCTCGTCAGCACAGCTATGCGAATCCCGTTACACAAGCATTCGTCGAAGACCGTCTGCGATTTCTCGAAACATCCGCAGGTTTCCGCCGGATCGATCAGCACTGGTGCCTGACGCTGGAACCGTCGAAGCTCAAAGCATTCGACCGCAGCCCCCAGGAGAATACCGCCGCAACGTCGCGGATGCTGGCAGAGCTGGAGAAAACGGCCACGCTGCTTGCCGGGAACCTCGGCAGCACTATCGGACTTCGCCTGCTCGATAAGCAGGGTGTTTTTCAGTTCTTCAGCTATCTCTTCAATCTTGAGGATTGGACGGAACAGGCCCAGCTCCGCACCGATAGCGGCGTAGACCGGCAGATCGTCCAGTGCCCGGTCTCCTGGGAAGCCGATCATCTTCGCATTGGTAAGCGATTCGTGCAGATGTATTCGCTGAAGACAACGCCCGAGGCGTCGCGGCCATGCCTTTTCACGGACCTATGCAAGCTCGATTGCGACAGCATCCTGTGCTCGACATGGAGGCCCAAATCAACGGTAACGGCACGGCACGAGATCGACCAGCAGGAAAAGTTCATCAGCTTCTTTAAAGTCGGCGTGCTCTCCCGAGTCATGGCGGGCAAGGATACGGCATCGCTGGATAGCGGAGCTGGTGCGAAGGCCGCCAACAATGCCGTCGATGATCTCGGCGAAGTCATCCGTTCGCTGGATAAGAAAGCGCAGGGCGAGTATTCTCTCCGCTTACTCGTAGCCGCTCGAAGTGCGGCGGAGTTACACTTGCTCTCTCCCGCTGTGCATCGCGTCTTCGTGGAAGCACGCGGACAGATCATGGAAGAGACGTTGGGCAACCTCTCCTCGTTCTACGCGATGTTCCCCGGCAATGGAAAGTTCAATGTCTTCCCGATGTGGCTGGCTGAGGACCACCACGCACGGCTGTCTTCCATCTTCGCGCCCAGCATCGGACATCTCCGCTCCGATGACCTCGACAACGAGTATCTGAATATCTTCGAGACGCGCACCCGGACACCGTTCTTTCAGGACGCCTATGTAGATGGCGTGCGAGTGCAACTCATCCTCGGTCCTACGGGCAGCGGCAAGTCGGTGACCGGGAACGTCACCATCGCCCATGAGCAGAAGTATGGCGGATTTACCTACATCTTCGACATCGGCGGCAGCTATGAGAGCGTCGTGGAGCTGTATGGCGGCCGGGTAGATCGTATCGGCAAAGATGGCCCGTGCGTGAACCCGTTCACGCTGGAGCCGACCGAGAGCAACATCCAGTTCCTCTACAGCTTCATCAAATTGCTTCTGACCAACGGCGGCGCAGAGTTAGAGCCGGAAGATGATGACGTGATCCACAAGGCCGTGCAGGATATGTACCTGCTCGATTCTGCAAACCGCCGCTTATCCAATCTGTATCTTCCCAAAAAACTCGACAGGTATCTCTCGAAATGGGTTGGGAGAGGCGTCTACAGCGCCATCTTCGACAACGTAGAAGACAGCCTATCCTTGTCGCGCATCCAGTGCTTCGACTTCCAGGGAGTGAATAACGCGCAGTACGCCGACCTGATCGAGCCGCTGATGGTTTGGCTTCTCCGGCGCATCAACGATGTACTCTACAACCCCTCCAATCTTGGAGTACCGAAGCACATTCTCATTGAAGAGATCTTCTCTTCAATGAAGAACCGGCAACTTCTCGAAGCTGCGCTTTCTTCCATCAAGACAGTCCGCAAAAATCTTGGCGGCGTCACGATGATTGGTCAGTCCGCCGAAGACCTCGGAGCGAACGCCGACAGCATCGTGAACTCCTGCACTTCCTTCCTGTTTTTGCGCGATGCCACGTTCAATCGGAAACGCTATGCCGAACTATTCAAGATGAACGAACAGCAGCTCGCTCTCTTCGAGAGCTTGCAGGACCGAGAGGCGCTCTATATGCGCCGCGACGGACTCACCAAAGTCGTGCGGCTGAATCTCGATAGCCGCAGCTATGCCGTGTTCTCCACCAAGCCAAAAGACCGCGTTCGTCGTTCCAAGCTGATTGCCAAGTACGGACTTACCGAGGGCATCACGCGCTTTGCCCAGGGTGATACCGAGTAACCGAAGAAAGGACAGGAACCATGAAGCCACTCATCCCCGTCATCATTAGCCTCGGTGTTGCCGTTGGAACGATGCCGATCTGTGCATCCACGCCAATGCACCCTCTGGAGCCGAACTCGCCGCGCACTGTCACGGTCTCGGAGTCGCAGGCTCCTCCTGTGGTTCGTGCCGCTCTCCTGCAATCGACGCTGATTGTGCTTCCCGCTGAGGAGAAGGTCGCCAACGTCTTCGCAGGTGACACCGTGGATTGGGTGTTTGATGGCGGCCATATTGCCAGCCGCTTCATCAGCATCAAGCCCAAAGTCGCCGGTAGCACCACCGACGTGCATATCGTCTCCGATCACGGCAACGAATACACGCTGGAGCTTCGGGAGGTTTCAGGCGACGAAGATCCTCACTTTGATTCCAAAGTGTTTATCACTCCAACGGACAAAGCTGCAAAAGAGAAGTTGATCGAACTGCCTGTGTTCGTGCCCGCCTCCGAACTGGATCAGGCCAAGCAGCAGATTGCGGCGGCGAAGGCAGCAGAAGCCGCAACGTTCAAGGCGGAACAGACGAAAGACGAAGCCTACCGCAGCCAGTACCCCGGCACCCTGCACTTTGATTACACATGGGACAAGTCGAAGGGTAAAGGGCTTGGCTTGCAGGAAATATGGCGCGATGACAAGTTCACCTATCTGCGCGGCCAGTTTCAGGAAACGCCCGCGCTGTATGAAGTGAAAGATAAAAAGCCATCGCTCATCAACTTCGATTTCAATAACGGTCTCTATACGGTTCCCAAGGAGCTGGACAACGGTTATCTCGCCATCGGTAAGCAGAAGGTGGAATTTCACCGCGAGGAAGCGAGGTAGCCATGCCGGAGCCGAATCAGAACGTCCCTGCAACCGTGCCGGAGCAGCCGGAGTCGAAACCGCCGCTCAAGAAGAGTATGCCGGTGGTGATTGCCCTGGTGGTCATCATCGGGCTTATCGGCATCGCCAATCTTTCGAGCCTTTTGAGCGGCAACAAAAGGAATGCACCGGCCAGTGCGCTGCCTATGCGTCCGGCAGCGCCAAACGCCCAGCAGGTGAACAGCTTCGAGTCGCAGCAGCAGTTGCAGGCGCAGCGCGACGCCGACGAGCGTCAGCACCAGCAGGAGATGGCGGCCGCGATGCAACAATTGCAGGCAGAACGGGGTGTGCCCGGCCCCGAGGCCGCAGGCGCGCCCCCAATGACAGCCGCCCAACGCGACTCCATCTACGGCAACAGTGCCAACGCGCCCCAGCATACCTCCAATCTCACTGAGGCTCAGGCCGAGACCAAACAGAAGGAGTTGGCGAAGGAGAAGCAACAACAGGACGCCATTGACAGCGACACCGTCGCCATCGACTTCGAGCATTCGAGCTCTGCTGTTCCAACGACGGCGGCGCAAGCCATTCAGGAAACGGCTGCTGACGCAGCCGACGGCGCGGCTCCCGCAAAGTCCGTGAGCGTTGCAGCAAAAGCCGACAAGCAGGCAAACCCGATGGCTCCTTACGATTTCGATGCCTACGATGGTCGTCTTTATCGCGTCTTCGAGGGCACGGTGCTGGAAGGCGTTGTCACCAACCACATTGACGGCGGATTCAGCGGGCCTATCATGGTCTCCCTCACCACCGACCTGTACTCTCACGATCATCAACAGCTTCTCTTGCCGCAAGGAACGCGCTTGCTTGGCGATGTGCAGAGCGTTGGCAACGCCCAACAGCGCAAGATGTTCGTCACCTTCCACCGCGCTATCTGTCCCGACGGTTTCTCGCTGGAGTTTGCCAAATACATCGGCCTCGATCAGATCGGCACAACCGGCCTTGCGACGAAGGTAGATCACGGGTACTTGCAGGCATTCGCCGCTGCCGCCGCGATTGGCGGCCTCGGTGGTCTCGCACAGATCGGCAATAACGGCAGCGTGCTCGATCCATCGGTGCAGATTCGCAATGGCATCTCCGAGCAATCCGCTGTGGAAGGCGAACAGGTATTGAATCACTTCCTCAACCGCTTGCCCGTCATCACGCTGAAGGAGGGATCTCGCGCCCGCATCTATATCGGCACCGATCTCTTGATTCCGTCCTACGCGGAGCACCGCGTCAACCCCACGCTGTAGGGAGGAGCTTTGCTGTGAATGATCGCTATGAACATCTGCTCCGTAAGGCCCGTGACGCAAAAAGCCAAGGCTTCGAAGCATGGAGCGTGCAATCCACCGGCGAAAAGGTTGCCGTCGCACTGGTGCTCAATCGTGCCGATTGGTTGTCCACGACCCAGTACACCATCGCTGAAGCCATCGAGCGAAGTGGCGTGGAGCGGGTTGCAATCATCCCGCAGGTCGCTCGTCAGCTTGCGGACGAGGAGTGATGACCATGCAGATGATTCCTCTCCATCGTTTCTATCAAGTCTCAGGACTCATAACCGCTATTCTCCTGGCTCTCCTGCTCACTGGGACAGCTACCGGCAGAAACATGCTTGCGTGGATTTACCTCCAGTCCACCGAGCCCGTGACCAACGCCACACATTTCCGCGCAGTTTCCCTGGACAGGTTGGACCCGACCTGCCCGCAGTGCATGTAGTTCAACCTAAACCGCAGGAGGCTCCATGAAGATCAATCCGAAGAATCGCAAATGGCTTATCGGCGGGGCGGCGCTGTTGCTGACCGCAACGCCGAGCTTCGCGCTGTTCGGGATCGGTGATATTGTCTTCGACCCCACCAGCTACGCCAGCCTCGTCTCCCAGCTCACGACACTGGAGAGTCAGTACAACATGCTCAAGAACAACATCACACATTTTTCGGCAAAGCAGCAGTGGCAGACAACGCTCCACGCTCTTGAAAATGTGAACGTCGCCAATATGTTCGGGGAGACGGCGGGCATGAGCATCGCCCTCAACACCAACTCGCCGGGTGCATCGAGCACAGCATGGAAAGCGGCCACCGTCACAATGAGCGGCAGTGCGCCTACTTATCTCGCCAGCCAGTCCCTCGGTAGCTCGCGCACGTCGCAACTCGCCATGATCGAGACTGCCGATTCAGTCTCTCCCGACTGCCTGACCGCCGTGGGCCAGTACCGTGCAGCGAGAAGCGAGAACGCCACGGCTAATAGCGCGTTGCTCACGCAGCAGTTCGACGGCTCCGACTCCACTAACAGCGAAGTACAGCAGCTCAACCTTCTCAACGCTTCCGAAGCCCAAAGGTTATCCGAGATGCAATCGCAGGGCACATTGCAGACCTGCCTTGCCTCTCAGATGACGGTTGCCAACATGCAACGCCGTAATGCCGCCGTCGAAGACCTCAATACCGCCGCGTTCGTGCAACAGCAGCGTTCTGTGAATGACGTGAGCGCAGCCAACGAGAGCAGCACATGGGATACCTATCTGCCTTAGCGGGAGACAGCAATGTTAAAAGCAATCAACACTAAAATCCTGATCGCCATCCTCGCGGCTTTGACCGCTATCGGAGGCGCGTTGAGCTACCAGCGGCACGAGGCGACGAAAGCAGCCGCTGCCGCCGCCAAAGCTGCCGCCATCCTTCAGCAACAGCAGAGGGATGCCGACAAACGGAAGGCCGAGGATGAGGCATTCCGGCAACGAGTGGAGCAGGACAGAAAGCGGCATAGCTCCGCAGCCGCCCACGAAGGAAAGACCTGGCGGACGTACATCCCCTAGCAGAGAGAGAGTTGCGATATGGTTTCCGTGGCATTGTTGGCGCAGGCTTTACCCAGTGCAAGTTCCGGCGTGGACTGGCTGTATCAGTTCACCAACAACCTGACCAATCTGACGACGCAGAACGGCGGCGCGCTTACACAGCTTGGTCTCACGGAACTCAGTTGCATCTCTCTCTTCACGCTCATCAGCATGGTCATCAACTGGAACACGTCAGCGATGACGCTGCGCTTCCATACGCATCCCGTTCGTGCGGGCGACCTTACGAATTTTCTGCTCCGTCTGACCGTGTGCTCTCTGCTACTGAATTATTGGGTGAATCCATTCCCCGGCGCGAGCTTCGGTATCAACCACTTCTTTTCCTATATCGCCCAGGCGATGGTCGCAGCCTTCGATCAGCACTCGTTGGACCAGTTTCTCCAGTTGCTCAAAACCGCCGGTGACAGCACGCCGACGCCATCCTTTACAGCTCCCATTGAGATTCTTTGTTACATCGTCGTTCAGCTCATGCTTGGACTCGCCTCTGCGATCCTCTTCGTCATCAACTGCAGCGCCTTCATCTTGTACGGCGTTACTGCTCTATTTGGCCCGATCTTCGTTCCGCTGCTGATGACGCAGACCTTCCGTGCCAAGTTCTTCCAGTTCCTCGACGTGCTCATCAGCTTCGCGATGATTCGCGCAGTCGCTGCTGCCTTCATCTTCGTGTGGGCCGGGTTCATGAATGGTTTCCTGCAACAGACTTTCAACGGCAACTATTCGATGGAGATGTGGATTGCCAATCTCATCCCTTGCTTGATGGTTTTCGTAGCGTTCATCATTAACATGCTGTTCATTCCCAGCATGACTCAGGCCATCTTCGGCGGGGCTGCGGGAATGGCTGGAAGCATGGGCGGATTTGTCGGCAAAGTTATCTCCACGGCTGCTCTATCAGGAGGAATATAGGCAATGTTCTTTTGGTGGCTTGTTGATGTTCTAATGCTTCGCCGTCTCGGCCTCGGTCGGCCCTTTCGATACCTGCTTATCGTGCTCTTTCTCGGCTGCCTTATCGCGGGAGTGATCTACACCGTTGTGTTTCTTAATGCAGCAATGGAAAGGAGCAATGTGCCCCATGTCCACTCACACCATACCCATTGAAGCGCAGCTTACCCCTGAGCAATCGCTGCTTACCGACCAGATCGGTAACGAGGTCTATGCCTCGCACTATTCCGAACGAAAAGCCTACCGGCTCATCATCGGTTGCGGCACGGTATTGCTCTGCGGTTCGATGTGGCTCAACTTCTCTCTCGCCCATCGCCCCATTGTGAATCGCTATGTGCGTATTGACGAGATGGGACGCGCCCAGGCCATCCAGTATAGCGACCTCGATTACAGTCCGCGCGAAGGCGAAGTACGCACGTATCTCACCGATTGGGCCAACTACCGGTACACCATCAGCCGGGATACGATCGCCGCCAAGTACCCGCTCAACTATTACTTTCTCTCGCAGTCCCTCGCTTCGCAGTTGATGGCCGAGGACAACCAGAATCATCTCGTCTCGCAGGTCATGGCCGGACAGGTCGAGCAGAGCGACGTGGAGGTGCGAGACGTAACCATTACGTCGATGTCCGTGCAGACCGTCCAGGGCGCAAAGATCGCGCGCGGGACGGCTCTCGTAGCTATCGACCGAATCTATGCACCGGATCATTCCCGTGAGCCGAGGACTGAGCATTGGATGTTGAGTATCACGTACTATCTCAATCCGGCTCAGGTGAGCGACCAGTCCAAAGTCTTCCCGCAGTTTGAGACGATCAATCCGCTTGGATTGACCATCACCGAGTTCCACGAGAATCGCGTCTCCGTCGATCCCATCGCCCCCGGTACGACCGCCGCTGTGCCGGGCATGACAGCCCATCCAGCCGCAGGAGCAACACGGTGAGTTACCAGCTCATACTTCCGTTCTTTCCCGAGGAGCTGCGGGCTCTGCTACTGGACACCTCCATCTCTGACCTGATGATTAACGGGACGACGGGAGTGTTCGCGGATCGTGGCGGCGTGATCGAGCATATTACGCTCTCCGTGCCGTACACCAACGACCGCTTGCAGGCGGCGATTGAACGTGTCGCTCGCATTCTGGGGCAGGACTTGACCAGCCAGAACCCCATCCTCAATACGCGCCTGCCGGATGGCTCGCGCGTGGCTGTCGTGGGTTCTCCGTCTTCGATCAACGGCCCGACGTTGACTGTCCGCAAATTCAACCGCTGGTACACGTCCGATGAGCTGGTGAATGTGGGCAGCTTGTCCGTGGATGCACGGGATGCCGTTGTCGAGCTGATTCAGCGCCGGAAGAATGGCATCATCAGCGGTGGAACGGGTTCAGGCAAGTCAACTCTAATGAAAGCGCTCTTGGATCATGTTCCGCTGCATGAACGGCTCGTGGTGATTGAGCAGCCCGCCGAGTTGAAGATAGCGCACCCGAATGTTGTTCGCTGGGAAGCCGTCGATGCCATTCCGGGGCAGGTCGCCATCACTCCAAGCCAGCTTGTAGCCGCCGCTCTCCGTCATCGTCCCGACCGCATCATCATGGGCGAAATCCGTGACGAATGCGGCTATGACTTGCTCCAGGCCATGAACACAGGCCACGGCGGAACGCTCTCGACATTGCATGCCGATTCCGCCGTGGATGCGCTGGACCGGCTGGCCGACATGGCCCTGAGTGCAAGAACGAACTTGGATCAGGCATTTGTCCGGTCGCAGACCGGCAAAGCCGTGGACTTTGTACTGCATTGCGAACGAGAGCCCAGGGGCCGCCGAAGAGTCCGGGAACTCATCACCGTCTCCGGCTACAGTCATACGGAACAGGCGTTCGTCACTCAGGAGGTTTACCGTGCCTCTGACGCCTGACGCGCGAGACTCCAGCTAAAGAATTCAACCCGAATCCGAGGTCACTCTAATGGTCTTCCATGCGGCTCATTTAGCTGCTCAACCCAACTCGTCTCTGAAAACGCCCAGCGGCGTGGCAACAGCATGCGAAATGCTGCGATGTGCAAGCCGTCCCGTGTGCCCAATGCCGTCTCCGGCGGAGGTGATTGTTGCGGAGTGTAGAGCTGCGGTTGGTGGAGCTTCCGTCGCAGGAATCGCATGGGTGACTTTGGCGCATATGGGTGCCTTCCGTCCCGTATCCCGTCCTCTACTCGGGTTCACGCTTCGGGCCTGCCCTGCGCCCTGCGGCAGGCTCGCTCTTCTGCTTCCGCTGCGCGGCCCTTCGGGTTACGGTTTCCAGCTTCGCCGGATCCTCCGTAAATGCAGAGCTTCGGCCTTGGGAGCAGGGGCCACTCGCTCGCTTCGCGAAGGGTGACCCGAGCAGCTAACGGGAATTACAACGAAACGGAGATCACCACCATGTACAGCAACCGCGTAACTCTCATTGGATTCATCGGTGCCGACGCAGAAGTTCGCACCAACGGCGACCGCAGCCTCACCACTCTCAGCCTTGCAACCAAGTCCTCGTACAAGAAGGACGGCAAGTACATCGAGCACACCGAATGGCATCGTTGCGTCGTCTTCGGCAAGCTCGGTGAGTTCGCCGCCAAGCTGACCAAGGGCGCTCATGTCCAGGTCGAGGGCGAGCTGCGCAGCCGTAAGTTCGAGAGCACGAAGACCAGCACCGAAGTGACCATCTGGGAGATCCGGGTCAACTCGATTCTCAAGCTGGATCGCGCCGCCAAAGCAGCGGCGGAGGACAGCGATGAACCCACCGAAGAAGACGCCGCATAAGCTCTTCCTCCCGTAGCCAAGGGTCCGGCATCAGCCGGGCTCTTCGGCTGCTAAAGCCCGCAGTGTCACGCTCGCAATGCAACACCGACCGGAGGTAGCAAGATGCACGAAACAGTCAGAGACTTTCTCACCCGTTGCTTCGCGCCGGGTGAGACGATTGCTCTCCTGCTGCGCGGAAAGAGCGCGGGCGCTCCGACGCAACGCGTCGTCACACTGGACAAGGTGCTCGCCTCTCGCTATCTCGATTGGCTCGCCCACGAAAACAGGGCTGGTGCGAACCTCTATGTTGCAGCCAACCCGCTTCGCCCCGGCAGTCGCAGGCGCACGAAAGACTGTGTTGCATTCGTCCGTCATCTTTATATAGACATCGACATTGACGGCGACGCCCGGCTCGCTGCGCTCCGGGCGTCCGATGCAGTACCCGCGCCGACTATCGTCCTCTCCAGTTCGCCCGGAAAATATCAGGTGCTTTGGGCGGTGGACGGATTCGACTTTGCGCGGCAGGAACAGACGCTCAAGCTGCTCGCCATCGCCTTCGGCGGCGATCCCGCCTGCACCGATTGCAACCGGGTGCTCCGCATCCCCGGTTTCCTGAATCGCAAGTACGATCCAGCGCACAGAGTCACGGCTGAATATCCCTGCGATTCTGTCTGGACTCCAGATGACTTCCGAATCGACGTTGCGACGGTGGACGCGATGCTCTTCGAGCACTCCGACCCATCGCGAAAGCAGCCCGGAAAGCACAGCCATTCGGAGAGCGATTGGGCATGGGTATCCCATGAGCTTGCTCACGGGAAAGATGCCGTGAAGCTGACCCGGGAGCTGGCTTCGCGCCGCGCCGACAAACCCAATCCTCTCTATTACGCGCAGCGCACCGTCGATGTCGCTTCGGCGCGCCTCTGGCTTATTGAAGGCATCCGCATGGACGACGTGATTACGATGCTCGAATCCCGCCGTCGCTTTGAGCTTCCCGCTGCACTTTGCTCCGCTCGCGCGCGGGAGATTGCGGCCACCGCACAGCGCATGATGGCTCACAAAAAGTACGCCTGATTTCAACCCCAAAGGAGAATGCAATGCCGCTACTCGAAGTCACCCAAACCCGCCACCTTAGCGCCTCGATTCGACTGACGGATACGACCGCCGCTCAGGTCGATCAGTACGCCGCTTTCATCCACGCTTCCGCGAATGATGTCGTCGAACAGGCACTCGCCTATGTCTTCTCGAAAGATCGTGAGTTTCAGGAGTTCCTTCGCACTCCTGAAGCGCAGCGGATTACGCCGACGCTTCGCGTTCGCCGTGGTGCTGGCAATGATGCCGCCGAGCCGTCTGCACGCAAGCCGGTTTCCTCAGCATCATCTCCTGCACAAACACCGGCAATCGCAGCGGGATCGAAGGCATGATCCCGCTGCTATATCGGTGGCAAAGCCACTGCGGTGCTGCGCACCGGAAGAAAATTGACACTTGATCCCTTCCAGGG
>JADEYI010001847.1_pt1 | contig 13144 bp, 11 predicted proteins | sample 8542331 | NCBI WGS metagenome assembly JADEYI01 (sample SAMN16510988, study PRJNA670497) | mine drainage metagenome | isolation source: biofilm near Copperflume 1 | place: Germany: Marsberg coppermine Kilianstollen | collected 2018-02 | reverse complement strand
GTGATAGATCTCGATATCCGGCACCTCAGCAGCAGTTGGCACCAGGTAGTCGTTCATTGTTGTCGTCAGATTCTGGCCTTCGGGGCTGTAGCGCACCTCCTCGTACAGCGCTACACCGATGCCCTGCGCGATGCCTCCCCGAATCTGGCCCTGCAACGAGCGCGGATTTACCACCGTACCCACATCATGGACAGCAAGGTATTTGAGGAATTTGACCTGGCCCGTATTGATGTCAACCTCTACAATGGGAATATGGGTGGCATGGCCCATAATCGGATAGAACACGCCCAGGTCTTTGCGATCCTCGGAAGGTGGTGTGGTGTAGGGATGGTCGTAGGTGAAGCTCCCCTCCAGGCCGCTCTCCATATCCACTGGCAGGTCGAACTTGTTCCAGTAGGCCTTCATGCCGATATCGGCGATGCTCAGCGAACGATCCGTACCCCTGACCCAGACACGCCCTTCTCGAACCTCCATGTCAGCGAGGCTGGCCTCCAAAAGATGGGCGGCGATCTTGCGCATCTTCTCCTTGACCTTCGCTGCAGCACCTCGTACCGCTCCTGAGAGCATCACCGTCATACGGCTACCTCCTGGGCCGGCGCTGGGCAGCCCCTGGTATGTGCCTTCGTAGGCGACACTGACCGTGGCGGGGTCCACGCCAAACTCTTCACCGGCGACCTGAGACACAACGGTTTCAGGACTATTGCCCCAGAAAGGAGAGAACATCGTCACCGTGATACCGCCGGTTGGTCCTATGCCAATACGCACACTTTCGGCGGTGGTTGTCAGGCCCGTGGCGGGACCGGGGTTATGGAACCAGAACTCGGTCGCGCTGTAGGTACTGCGCTGTTGACACGTAGCCAGGCCGATGCCGATGTAGCGTCCCTGTTGACGTGCGCGCACCTGCTCCTGACGCCAATAGTCCAGGTCAGCATGTTGCAGTGCCATATCCAGTACACCAGGATAGTTCCCACTGTCATAGACGTTGCCCGTCGGCATCTTATAGGGGAACTGATTGGGCTGGATGAAATTCCGGCGGCGCAGTTCTATACCATCGATACCCAGTTCATCGGAAGTAGCATCTACCAGCCGCTCCAGCACCCAGTTGCCGACATCTGAACCGGCACCCCGGAATACCCCTTGCTGATTCTTATTGGTCAACACCGCCTTGATGCCGTTCTCAAGGCTGCCGATGGTGTATGGGCCACTGATCTGCGACATCATGTTAGTGTTGCCTGTAATAGCGAACACGAAATAGGCCCCATAATCATCTATCGCATGCAGGCGCAGGCTCAGGAACTTGCCCTCTTTGGTGACGGCAAGCTCGGCATTGTAGATACGATCAGCGGCTTGAGCATCATTCGCCGCCAGGTTGTCGATGCGGTCTTCCATGAACTTAACCGGGCGCCCGGTGACCTTCGACAGTGCGCCAGCAATGGCGATCACTTTGCTCGTCACATGCTTGCTACCAAAGCTGCCACCTGTATACATGGGATAGAAGTTGACCATATGGGGTGCCAGCTTCAGGCTACCCGCAATCAGCCACCCTACATAGTTGAGCATATTGGTGGTCGACCAGACCTCCATGCGACCGCTAGGGGGGTCGTACTTGCAAACCGCTCCGGCTGGCTCCATGGGTGCAGCAGTGGCGCGCGGCCAGCGCAGGTGTCGCTTAATGATATGATCTGCGCGGGCAAAGTCACCATCCACGTCGCCAAAGGTGAAGACGTGCTCATAGACGACGTTTGAGGGGAGATTCTCATGCACCTTTGGCGCATCCGGCTTCATTGCTTCCAACACATCGATCACAGGTGGCAATGGCTCCCACTCGATCTGCACTAGTTCCAGGGCATCCTCGGCGATATAGCGACTTTCGGCAGCCACCGCAACCACTGCTTCTCCGGCATAGCGCACCTTGTCGACAGCGATTGCATGCTCGACGACCGGCTCGGCACAGAAGGCTGGCAATGGATCGAGCACCTCGGTCGCCTCACGGCCAGTCAATATAGCATGGACGCCCGGTAACTTTTTGGCAGCGCTGGTATCGATACTGACGATACGGGCATGAGCATAGGGACTGCGTAGAACGGCGGCGTGGAGCATGCCGGGCAACTTCACATCACTGGTATACTCCGCTCTACCCGTGAGCAGATCGGGATCTTCGCGCCGCTTGATATCTTTGCCAATCCATGTATGGCTATTGGTTGTTGTTGTCACAGTTTTTCTCTCCTGTAAACTTCGGACAGTTGCCTACCCCCCAGGCAGGGCTGCCGACGCTTCGCGTCTGGCACTGCGTGCCCATCTGTCCGCAAGGAATGTCTCCTTTTGAGGGTCAAGCTCCAGTACCCGATGGTACAGTAGCACTTGACCCAGCTATAGCCTGGGAAGCGCTTTGCACCGCTTCGATAATCTGCTGGTAGCCAGTACAACGACAGATGTTGCCCGATAGGGCGCTGCGAATCTCTTCTTCGCTCGGATTTGGATTGTGCTGCAACAACTCGTAGGCGGTCATCAGGAAACCGGGTGTGCAAAAACCGCATTGAAGTCCCTGCTTCTCCCAGAAAGCCTGCTGGAGGGGATGCAGCTCACCACCGCGGGCTAATCCCTCTACTGTCATCACCTCGTGGCCGTTGGCCTGCACTGCGAACATCAGGCACGAGCGCACACTTTGCCCATCTACCAGCACGGTACAGGAGCCGCAGACACCATGTTCACAGCCCAGATTGGTGCCTGTCAATCCCAAATCTTCGCGCAGCATATCAGCAAGTAAGCGACGTGGCTCGACCACCAGGCGGTGGGTCTCACCATTGACTGTCAAGCGGATCGTCACAAAATCTTCGTCTTGCATCATCGATTCCTTTCTGCTCGCTCCGCGGCAATAGCCAATGCCTGTTTGGTCAGAACACCAGCCAGGTGGCGGCGATAGTCGGCAGAGCCGTGGATATCGGAGGGTGGATTGTCCAGTCCAGTGATGACGGCGCTGGCAGCGGCAGCCCAGGCTTCGTCGCCCGGATGCTGCCCACACAGCAGCGCTTCTGCGGCTTGAGGACGCACGGGCGCGGGACCTACGCTACACAGTCCCAGGCGGGCGTCGGCAATGGTGCCATCCTCGTCCAGCGCTATGACGGCAGCGACACCCGCCAGGGCGTAGTCACCTTCACGGCGAGAAAACTCCACAAACGCACTCCCAGCTCTCGAAGGCAGATCAGGAACCCGCAGTTCGGTCAACAATTCACCCGCTTTGAGGTCGGTCGAGAGATAGCCTTTGAAGAAATCCTGGGCAGATACGATACGGCTGCCGGAGCGGCTATGAACCTCAAATTCTGCATTCAGGGCGAGCATCACGGCTGGCAATTCGGCGGCAGGATCAGCATGGGCAATACTACCGCCGACAGTGCTGCGGTTGCGGATGGCAGGATGCCCAACACAGTGAGCGGCTTCTACTAGAAGCGGCAGGCGTGCTGCTGCGGTGGTGTCGCGCTCTAAGGTTGCGTCGCGGGTCATTGCACCGAGCGCCAGGCCACCATCCCAGGGACGCACGTAGGCCAGTTCGCTGATGCCGTTAATATCGACGAGCACACCGGGATGGGCGAGGCGCATATTCATCAGCGGTACGAGGCTCTGGCCCCCTGCAAGTACCCGTGCCTCATCTGCATGTTCGACTAAGAGTGTCAGCGCCTCTTCGACACTCTGTGGGGCAAAATAACGGAATTTGGGCGGTTTCATAGACTTGGCGCACAGACTGCATCCGAGACTGCCGTCTTATGAACCTAAAATACATTCGTTGGAAGAACGACAAATTACGAGGCGGCAGCAGGTGCGCCCCCTCCTTTCTTATCTGTGTACTTGACCTGGCACCCACAAGGGGTGCTACTTCTCCCAAACAAATAACTCTACGATATAGCCATCAGGATCGCAGACGTACATCTGCAGAACACCATCACCGCGAGGGCGTGGCCCACCGACGATTTCAACATTGTGAGCCTGCAAGTGTCGGCGTGCTTCTTCCAGGTTGGCGACCTCGAAGGCAATATGCGCACCGTAGCCAACGGCCAGTTCATCGGGCCGATAGCCCCCGGGTTGCACCTGGGCAGCACGTCCAGGCTCAGCTTCGCCGATCAGGTGTATCTCCGCACGTCCCTTACGGAACCAGGCACCAGGGAAGGTGAAATTGCTTGGACGGGGAACTTCCTCCATTCCAAGTACCCGACCGTAAAAACGGCGTGATCGCTCGACATCTTTAACGAGCAAAGCCGCGTGATCCAATCTGCGAATCTCCACAGGCATATCCTCCTTTGGACACTACGCAGCAGAACGGTCATACATGCAGGATTGAAAAGGGGTAAACAAATTTTGCGCTACAAGAAAATACTTGGGACTTTGTTGTGTCGAGCACATGTACATCATACAATGGCGAGTTTGTGAATGTCAATGGCTTTTCCCACAAGAAGCAGAGCCTCGCGCAGCAAATGTAGTAGGATCTGCCATAAGGGTTGTATACTACAACAAGGCGTTTGTTCGAGAAGCATACAGATTAATCGTGACTTGAGTGTAAGAAGCATCAGAGGGCACAGTTGATGAAACCAGATCAGCGGTACGGTCCGGTCGGCAGTCGGATTCTCTTCGAGAACCACCTCGTGAGGGTGTGGGAAATATCGCTTGAACCAGGAGAGCGTCTCCCTCTGCACTATCATGCACTTCCTTACCTTGTTGTCACTATCGAGGCAGCATACGTTCGGGTGGTCGAGCACGATGGACAGGCATATGATCCCACCGATGCTCCGGGCGACCTCACCTTCCGCGAAGCAGGACAGATTCATGAACTGCAGAACATCTCGACGAGCCGATATGTGAATCGCTTAATTGAGATCAAACAGCCACATAGTGGAGAGTAATAGCATCGCAAATCGTTTATTGGCTCGGGCAAAGGAAATGAGGCGGCTTCTCTTGACTACTGTCACGCTGTATGCTTGCGGATAATCGGACGCCCGTCGGTTCCGCTCGCCAAATAGTGTAATTACCATCGATAATAATTACACTATTTATATTTTATCAGGCTTTTCACAATCGTTATTAAAACAGGCAACGGAGATCATAATAAGGGGACAATCCTTCTCCCTCACGTTCCATTCTTTGTCTTCCAACCCCTTGGGAAGTGCTTTGATACCTTGAGTCTCTGGAAAAGATTGCTCTGTACTTTCTCCATAAAATGAAGCATCCCCTCGCAGAGGAAACATAGGTGGCCAAACTGTCTATCTGTCACGCGTTGTATCTATTAGAGGAGGTATTCACTATCTACGAAGTAGGATAAAGAATTATCTAGCGATTATCAACTTTTCTCATGACATAGAGCTACCTATCCCGGCTACGCTCAGACTGAATTAAGAAGCATCAAAGTAATTATGTTGTTTGCTCATTGCATTAGGAACAATTGAAATCTATTAAATAGCTTCTTCCCAGGTCTCATACAATTGCATACTCATCTGGAATATGAATCATAGGTAAGCAGTACTTTCTCAACCTCATTGCTTTACCCCGAATGCCCATGCGGAGTATACTCCTCTCACCTTCAGCGAAGGTATATCCGATATGCCATGCGTGAGCAAAGGTAGGTGACCTATGCGTAATACAATCACATCTGAAATTTTAGTGGCTTATTCACAATGCCCTCGGAAGGCATTCCTTCTTCTTTGCACTGATGAGCCAGGAATACCACATGAGTATATGCGCATTCTTGAACAGCAAAAGAGACGCAATCAGATCAACTACATGCATGCACTCGAGCAACCATCTCTTGAAGAGAAATCACATCCGGTAACTGACCTCAACAATGAAGTTGATCTCGTCACTAAAGCAACGCTCAAGACTGAAGCCTTAGAGGCGTATTGCGATGTGTTAACTCAGGTAGAGAGAAGTTCATCCTCAGGTGGCTCTACCTACGAGCCGACGATTGTTGTTGGAACATACAATCTCAGCAAAGAACAGGAACTTGAGCTAGCATTTACGGGTTTCGTGCTCGGACAAATGCAGGGCAGGCTCCCCGTTGCTGGACATATCGTTAAGATGGGAGGCCAGGCTGATGAGCTTAAACTGGAACCATACTATAAAGTGCTGAAACCATTCCTTAATCCTTTGCGAGCCTGGCTCGGACCAGCACCCAGTGATCCGCCTCCTATCGTTTTGAACAAACATTGCCCATCCTGCCAATTTCGAGCGTTATGCAGAGAGAAAGCGGAAAAAGAGGATGATCTGAGTCTGTTGGATCGTGTGACGCCAAAGGTCATGCAGCGCTACCATAAAAAGGGGATTTTTACCGTCACACAGCTTTCCTATCTATACAAGCCGAGACGTAGCAGGAAGCAATCGAAGAAGACCACGACACCTCACAAACTGGAGTTGCAGGCTTTAGCGGTAAGAACCAACAAAATTTATATTCAAGAACTTCCAGTCCTATTCAGGCATTCCGTTGAGCTATTTTTGGATATTGAGGGGATACCGGATCAACATCGCTACTATCTCTTTGGCCTGTTGGTCTACGACCACAATGATTGCTCGTATTATCCCTTCTGGGGAGATACTGCTCAGGATGAAGAACGTATCTGGCACCAGCTCCTTGAAAAGGTCAATGAACATCCAGAGGCACCGATCTACCATTACGGGACGTATGAGCCAGGAGCCATTGAAAAACTAGGGATACGCTACCAGACCGACTGCAGACATATCAAGCAGCGCATGGTCAATGTGCTCGCCCTCATTTATGGCAAGGTGTATTTCCCCGTACGATCAAATCGTTTAAAGGATATCGGCAGATTCGTTGGTGCGTCCTGGACTTCGCCCGATGCGTCCGGTCTGCAAACGCTCGTTTGGCGTCATCAATGGGAAGAAACCCAGCATACGGAGTACAAGCAGCTCTTGATGACCTATAATCAAGAGGATTGCTTAGCTCTACATATGTTGACGAATGAGCTTACTAAGATAGGGTCTACTGCGGATTCACAGCCGAACATTGATTTTGCTGATCACCCGAAACAACTTGCAACACCCGTAGGTGAGCAGATCCACAGTCGATTCGAAGCGATACTCAAATTCGCGCACGCTGATTATGATGGGAAAAAGATACGTATTCGACCAGATGGTACAGAGGAAAGCACTAGCAGCAAAGAACAGATAAGGTATGTCAGTCATCAGGGGTATACGATTCCGAGAGCAACAAGAGTAATCCACATACCACAAACAGGAACGTGTCCCCATTGCGACGGTATAGCTCTGCAAGCATCAGCAACGATGGCCGAAAGAACTATTGTTGATCTTGTCTTCTCAAAAAATGGATGTAGAAAAACCGTTACGAAATATCTCCGTCCCAAGGGGTATTGTCAGAATTGCCAGCAATATTATAGTCCAGAGAGCAGTGATGATTTCCCAACTTTCCACTTATATGGTCGTGGATTGCAAGCCTGGGTCGTGTACCAGAGACTGGTGCTTCGCTTGCCGTATCGACTCATTACACAAGCGACGGAAGATCTGTTTCATGTGCATATCAGTGGAGCTCACATCGTCAATTTTCTTAATGACTTTGCCCATTACTATGCAGATACAGAGCGCCTGCTTATTGAGCGCATTTTGGCAAGTCCTTTTGTTCACGTTGATGAAACAACCATCAACATCCGGGGTGTTGACCATTATGTATGGGTCTTCACCGACGGAACCCATATGATCTTCAGGATGACGGAAACACGCGAGGCGACGATTGTGCATGATTTTCTGTCTGGCTACCAAGGCATACTGATCTCTGACTTTTACCCTGGCTATGATTCCGTAAAGTGTCGACAACAGAAATGCCTTGTCCACCTGATTCGCGATATGAACGAGGATCTCTGGAAGTCCCCTTTCGACGGTGAATTTGAAGCCTTCATTTTGGAGGTCAAGAACCTGCTTGTCCCCATTCTCGAAGCTGTTCAAAAGTATGGACTCAAGAAAAGGCACCTCCAGAAGTTTAGCAAGCAGATAGATCAATTCTACGAAAGGGTGATTACAGACAGAACCTACCATTCCGACCTGACCATTAAATATCAAAGTCGTTTTAAGCGATATCGACAAAGCCTCTTTACCTTTATTGAACACGACAGTATTCCGTGGAATAATAATATGGCAGAAAGAGCCATCCGACATCTTGCCGTACAAAGGAAGATATCGGGCTTCTTCTTCAAATCTGTTGCTCCTCAGTACTTGTTAATGCTTGGGATTACACAAACGTGCAGGTTCCAGGATAAATCATTGCTCAAGTTCCTCATGTCTAGCGAGAAAGATATCGACATATTTAAGAAAACCAAACCACTCAAGAGATCAACACCAGTTAATTCCTTGAGTCGCCTCAAGGAACCGGAGGATAATTGATTGCCTGTAACTTTTTCATTCACCCTACAATGGCGAGGGGTTTGACATGTTTTAGAGGGAAAGTCCCCCTGGCCAGAAGACAAAATAAACACAACCTATTCGGTAGGGTTGCTAGTTGTCATGATCGATGCTATGCTGAAAAGAGCAGTTTGTCGGATCTTGTTGATAGGAGGTAATCGTATGGCCTACCAAATGACTGTTACTTTGACCGACCAGGAATACCAGATGCTGGCTGCAGAAGCGGCCAGGAGAGGAGAGCCGCCAGAAACCCTTCTGCGTGACCTGATCCAGCAGTTACAATCAGCTTCTCCAGCAAAACGCCCGATGACAGGACGCGAACTGGCTGAGAAGCTCTATCGTGAAGGGAAGCTTGCTAGCCTTGCCACAAAGCGCCCTTTGACTCAGGAAGAGCAGGAAGAGCGCGAACGCCTCGTTCAACGGCTAGTCGGTGGTAAACCTGCATCTGAAATGATCATTGAGGACCGAGGATCATATTGATGGCCATGTACTTTCTCGATAGCTCAGCCGTTGTCAAACGGTACTTTCCTGAGCAAGGGCATCGATGGATCGACGCCCTCTGTAATGCTGCACAGGGTCATGAGATCTATATGGCACAACCTGCTTTAGTAGAGGTTGTGGCAGCTCTTTGCCGTAGAGAACGAGAGGGAAGCATCACGCTTGCCGAGCGTGATGCCCTTATTACGCTCTTTCGAGAGGACAGCAAAGAGAGCTACAACATCTGGCCTGTGACCACTGACCTCTATGCTTCAGCAGGCGACCTTTGCCGTTCACATCGTTTGCGTGCCTATGATGCCGTACAACTCGCCTGTACACTTGCTTTACGTGAATACACACGTGCTAATCAAGTACCTGATCTCATCTTTGTCTGTGCTGATGTCGGTCTCCTCGCTATAGCTAGTGCGGTCGGATTGCGGGTTGAAAATCCCAACAACTATCCATAAGTACAGATAATAGCGAGACTCGCACCGGCTGATCCTTTCAACTCAACGAACTCGCGAAGAAGCCATTGCGCTGAAACGCTGCTCTGCTTTGCCCCAGGCGGCACGCCCAGCACTGCGCGGAGAGTAGACCTGCGTGGGAGTGTTCCGCGCGATGGCGCGCACCTTCCCCAGTTTGTGCAGTTCGGCCAGACCTACCAGCCGCACCAGCGCATTTCCCGGTGTAGTTGCCTCGTAAGGTCCATTATATAGGATGATTTTTCGGCGTCAAGTCCGGGGTCCGAGTATGATCCGACCGGAAAACAACGCGAAGGGCAGAAACCTCGTAGCAGATAGGCATTTTTGACGTTTTTGACAAGAGTCGCAGACAGAAACGAAGCATTTGGAGTCTGGGCCGTTTGCTCAGCAACCCCCCAGAAGTGCTTATCACGCTCAAAAATCCTTCGAGTTGTTTTTCAGTCGGATCATACTCGGACCCCCATCTACAGTTGGACGAACGTGGCAAGCAGTAGGTCTTGGGGTACTATAAGGTTGCCTCCCCATCCTTGGGGTGTGACTACTACCATGATAGGGGGCACTGCCTGGCTGGGGCAAGCCTCCAGCTTGGCTTCCTATTTTTGACCACGCCTCAACTAACTTGGCTTCTGAGAAGCAACAGTATTCGTTGCTTCTCAGAAGCTAAAATCGAACTTGTCACTGACGATGAGTTTGATCTCCCGCGTTCCTTCATAACTACATCAGATGATGGATAGATGCATCCTTTGAAACGCGAGTAACAAATGCTTCTGAAATCCGCTTTACTAAAGTAGCCGCGTCTAATCCAGCATCAGAAGCTAGATCAATCGTGTAAGCTAATCCCATTTCATCTGTAATGCCTTCTGATTCGTATAATTCGATCACTACACGACCCAGATAGCGAACGTGCGTACTGGCTTCGCTGATCAATGGCTTTCCGTAATGTGCTGCCAATGGATCGGACTGGCCTGTTTCTCTAAGTTCTCCGGGTATGCTCTCCATAAAAGAAAGCTCTCCTTTCTTGGCTGATAAGTCGGAACGTACTCTATTAGGATACTATATGTTTTTAGCCATAATAAACGCACCCACCTGACGGTGTCAAAGGGGACCGTCTGAGAGAAGCAGTTCCTACATGACAATACGAAATGCAGGTCCTGCAAACGCCCTTAGGATCGGCTCCACGCCTTCTCTCCTGCGTTCGACGCAGTCTCGGTAGGCCTATGTGGTATTGCCAAAGGTTCTCATTTTTCCAAATTGGTTCCCTTCTTGCACTAGTCATTTTCAGAAGGTCGTCCATCACGGCTAAAAACACTATCTGGTCGGCGAAGGGTGTACATCTTAAAGGGATACAACCGGAACCCTTCCCTCACATGAGATATTCGGAGACTAACAACGACTGCAACCACATATTGGTTCACAAGTATCCAGATTGAAACGGCAAAAGGCCTGATAGTAGACGCCTCTGTCGCAGGCCCCCAGACACGTGCATGTCTTCCCACCACATGTACACCCAGATGCGAATAAACAAAGGCATAAACCAACACAAGGAGGAGGGCATTTAGCCTGAGGGCCACCATCAGGTTTATCACTGAATCCACTCAAACCGAACCAAGCTCCTATCGTTCCTACGAGCGTTACTGCTCCCCCACTGATTTTTATAAAGCCTCTACGAGAAACTTGCCGCATGGCAAATAAAGTGAGCTTATCAACAAAGTCCAGGCCAGAGGTGTTTTTTTGCATGAATGTTTCTCCTTTGAATTGGAGTTTAGACTAAGGCTTAGTCTAAACATGAATTTGAATACTCACTACTCAGACCAGAACTGGGAGTGTAAATAAAGGAACTGGGCCTTGATCGAAAGGAATGGTTGATTGACTAGGAGCAGGAACATCCAGGATAGAATAGAGCCACAACGACGCGGGTTGGAAAGACTGACTATATAAGTTACCAAGCCCGTCAATCGCCATACCAAAAGGAGTTGATGGAACGTTATACTGTTGAGCTATAGATGAATCTTTGTCTACGAGAATCGTCAAGTCAAAAGAAGGCAGATTTTCCACCATCTTCTGACTTGCTTCCACTTCGCCCATGCAAATAAGGATAATCTTCCATTTCAGTGCTTTGAGGCCACCCGAACGTTGAGCGAGTTCTTCGACCTGTTCAACTAGAGTCTTGCAGGGACCACAACCACTATGCAAAAATAAGAGGAGTATTCGTGTATTCTGACCAAATAGTTGCTCAGTCACAAACAACGTATTGTGAATATCTGGTAAAGCGAAATTACTCACCCGTTCTCCAAGCTTAAACTTTGACCGCTCAGGGAGACGGCGCTGTGCTTGTTCCCGAAAAGAAGCCAAATAACGCAGCATACCAAGGTTAAGCACAACAAGTAACACGAGTAAAATCCACTGAAGAATTTCGGTAGCAAGCCAAATTCCTGACATGTCTTTTCCCCTCTCCTTACAGCAACTCACTGTAAGAGTTTACCTCGTATAGAGCAAAGAACTGACGCCGTCAAGGAGAACTACAATTCCGCTTATCGTAGCTACGCCTGCGACTACAAAAATAAGTGTATCCATATGGGTAAGAAGCGCAAACTCTGTTTGCCACGAACTTACGAATTGGATCAACTGCTGATTTGAAAAAGATTGCTGTAGGAGGAACATACTCAGCATAGCAAGTAATAAGTTACGCAGGAGTACTGGTACCCCTATCGGTGTTTGTGCATTCCCAAAACAGTAACAGGGGAAGCTCCTTCCCCGAACCAGATTTATCAGGATTGCTAAGCTAAAAATACATAGAAGGAATGTAGCAAGAATAGAGCTGGTGGCTAGCATAAAACCTGCCAGATAGGATACTCCTATCAACACTTCTAAGGGAGGCAAGAGAAAGGCAACGAGCCTTGCTTGAGTGTTTGAAAGCAATTGATAGGCTTGAAGGGAATCCGCCGTAGCAGATGGCGAAAATAGTTTGCTCCATCCTGCTCTGAGAAATATTCCACCGAGAATTAACTGCGAAACAAGCGCGGCCGATACTGTAATAAGCATATGCCCCCCTCGTGAAGTATCGCTCCTACTACAGCTTGTAATCAACAGAAATGATCCTGAATCAGCGAATGAAGGTAGCTATGGACTCAAGGTCTCTAACAAGCTAAAAAATGCGGTACAAGTATTCGTGCGCTACCAGAACAACGTTTAGGCGGCATTTCTAAGGGGAGTTTGACGCCTTCAGGCTCTATTAATTTTAAACGTACGGAAATATAATACACCAAAAGTTATGAAAATACAACAAACATTCAGTATTAGATGCATTTCTCATATGCTGAGATTGCCGTGATTGATGTTCCTGTCACTTATGCAACCGCCTCATGCAGTCATCGATGAGATGCTGTATGAGATTGATCCGCTTTTTTTGAGCACCCACAAGTGCGTTCCTGCCTGTTTTTGATTGGTGTGTCTCGACCAATCTCCTTTCATGCGCATCAAGCGCTTGCTGTAACTTCTCCAGCGCATCAGCTGTTCCAAGCTCAGCGAGCTTCTCCAACTCGTGGTTGGCAAGCCCTTCTGGATTGAAGATAAGATTCACATCAGGCGTCTCTGGTGGTGGAACTTGCTGCAAAGCTGATCGACATGCTTCGGCTCCATTCTGATCTCCACTCACGACGCATCGTTCAATCGGTGTCATCGGGACTTTCGAGGTAATGGGCAGAGTATTTTCGCCTTCATGCAAGACACTCATGTAGGGCTACACCACCCCCAAGGAAAAAAGGTAGAATGGGAGA
>JADEYI010001846.1_pt1 | contig 13168 bp, 11 predicted proteins | sample 8542331 | NCBI WGS metagenome assembly JADEYI01 (sample SAMN16510988, study PRJNA670497) | mine drainage metagenome | isolation source: biofilm near Copperflume 1 | place: Germany: Marsberg coppermine Kilianstollen | collected 2018-02 | reverse complement strand
ACGCTGGGGCGACCCTCGCGGTCGCCCTCGTACCTTTATTCACAGCCATAAAAGGAGTAACCCATGTCCACAACCCGCACCGAAATCGCCATCATCGGCGGCGGCGTCATCGGCAACTCTATCGCCTACCACCTCGCCCGTCAGGGCCAAAGCGTCCTCGTCATCGAACGCGCCGCCATCGCCAGCGAACCTGCCGCATCCTGGGCCAGCGCCGGAGGCGTGCGCCGCCAGGGACGCCACCCCGCCGAAGCGCAACTGGCAAGCGAAGCCATCCAACGCTGGCCCACACTCTCAGAAGAACTCGCAGCCGACCTGCGCTATCGCCAGGGCGGCCAACTCCTGCTCGCCGAAAGCGACAGCGAAGCCGCCCAGATTGCCGCCTACGTACAGCAACAGCACGCGATAGGCTTCAGCGACGTGCGGCTCGTCAACCGCTCTGAAGCTCACGAACTGGTACCCGGCCTCAACCCGCAAGTCATCGCCGGCAGCTACAGCCCCACCGACGGACAGGCCAGCCCGCCGCATACCACACGCGCCTTCGCGCAGGCCGCCCAACGTCTCGGCGCAACCTACTTCACCAACACCGCCGCGCTCTCGTTACTCACCCACAACAGCCGCGTCACAGGAGTACGCACCACACAGGGCGACATCGCAGCCCGACACATCATACTCGCCGCCGGAGCGTGGAGCGACGAACTCGCCCTCACCGCCGGACTGCGCCTGCCCATACACACCCTCGCCCTGCAAATGCTGCTCTCCACACCCGCGCAGCCAGGCATCCTGCAACCCGTCATCGGCGCGCTCAGCCGCAAACTCTCCCTCAAACAACTCGACGACGGCTCATTCTTCATCGGCGGCGGCTGGCCCGGCGACGTATCACCCGACCGCCGTTCCTGTACCATGCGCCCCGCCAGCATATCAAGCAACTGGTCAACCGCCAGCGAACTGCTGCCAGCCGTCGCCCATCAACGCATCGCCCGTTCCTGGTGCGGCCTCGAAGCCCAAAGCATCGACGACATCCCCTTCATCGGCCACGCGCCTGGCCTCGACGGCCTCACCCTCGCGCTGGGCTTCTCCGGTCACGGCTTCGCCCTCGCCCCCGCCGTCGGTCGCGCCGTAGCCGCCCTCATCAATGGTCAACCGGCCACCGAACTAGACGCCCTGACCCCCGCACGCATCGCCCACTTCAAATCGTAAGCAGGAGTGCAGAGGGCGCAGCCCTTTGCCAGGGTATGAAGTGTCAATAGAATAATTCTTTCGTAACTTGCCGCCGCAGGAGGCAAGTTACGAAAGAATTATTCTATTGACACCAACACCCTTTTTTTGTCATAATCTCAATAGCAACAATCAGCTACCACGAACGCCCGCAACAGCGTTCAGAACGAGAAAAGCATCATGCAACACATACCAGACCAGGACAACGAAACCGAACGACAATACGACGAAGGCTACAGCCGCGTCATGGCCTTCGCCACCTACGCCAACTCACGCGGCTGGCGACTAAGCGACCGCCAACTGGTGCATGAAATCACCCAGCGTGAGCGAGCCGCCCACATTCGCGAAAAAAGCTCCCTCCCCCTCGTCGGCGCAGGCACCCACTCCGCCGCCTACAATCGCGGCCAGGCCGACGCCCTGCGCGCCATCCTCAAACGCCAGCACGAGGCGGGAAGCTAGACCACCTATTCTATTTTCTCCATACGCGCCTGACCCATACCGCTCGTCGTTTTCGAACCAACGCCAGCATAGCGCGCAAACTCAGCAAGCGCCGCAAGTTGCGACGCACAGCCTTGATTAGACTTGAGTTGATAGCTACAACTGCCCATAAACCCTTTCTGCGTGTGTGTAGCAAAGACAGCCTTTCCAGTATGAAGCTCATAGTCACTCACCGTCACCTGTTGCGTAACAAAATCGCGTAAAGCCACTTTATCTACCTGCAAAACTGCCGGCGCATAGCGATTCCAACTTCTCACCAGACTATCCCATAGCAAAATAGGTTCAGGAAACAGTGCGAAACGCCTGTCGCCCAGGCTAAACGCGCAAGGGCTGGCAAAGCGCATCGTTATTGCGCCGCGAGGCGACGCAGCCGCCAACGTCTGCCAATCGCTATATCCCGCCCACCCTGTAGCATCCGCCGCAGGCGTAGAAATCACACGAGTAAGTTGCAATTGCGCCTTATCCAGCCGCAAAGTCAACGCGCTCGCCTCAAGAAAATGCGCGCTCAGACCCTGCCACAGGCCCCCACCATCTAGCAACGTCAGGCGCAACCGGTAAACCTGCCCCGCCTGTAACGCCTGCATCCCATCACTCACGCGCGCCCCATGCAGCACAGACACCGTAAAAGGCCGGTACTCCGGCTCGTCATGCAGCCGCCCGGAAAGCTCCGCATCAACCTGCCTCACCAGATCAAGAAAAAGCGCGTGCGTATGATCTCCCCGGTACGCCGCAATAGGGGTAGTGTTGACCGCGCAAAGCTCGAGAATGATGGAGTGGAGATAACTTTTCATCATACTTCTTCCTACTCTATTTTAGAGTTGTTGTCAGTAGTTGCTCCCTTTTGTTATTTTTTACCATGCCCTGCAACTTTTTGTTGTAAATCTGGAAAGGTAAAGCGCATGTTCATTGGTAATCCTCTTCCATGTCCTCCAACCTCATAGTAATCTCCATCTAATCTGGCATTTGTTACCAGGCTTGACGGTGGCATTGATACAATATCGAACACATCGAGCACACCGACAGGAACATCGAGCGGGTTGAACGTACAAGCTGCAACAAAAGCCCCCTTTCTCTTTTTATTTTCTATATCCTTTATCTCCTTAACATTTAACTGTGCTTTACTCATCCACTTTCCCAATCTGATCCAGCGTGGCAATATAATCGGTTCTTCAGAAAGAATATAGAACTCGAAAACACTTTCAGGGGCAAGCTCCTTGGCTCGCCCAATATTCGCCGGGTAATTTCGTTTGCTTTCACTTCCGAACTGTTCAGACTTTCGATAGTACGAAACCTGTCCTATCTTCCAGGTTATCAAGAGATAATCCCAGCTTAATGGCTGTGCCGGGGTAACATACACAGCCACATCATTGAGATGTCCCAAATCCTCTGCATACTCTGGTTTATACGAATCACAAAAGTAAGGTCTGTTCACCAATGTATCCCCGAATAGAGCATACGCAAGGGCATAATTATGGATAAATCGCTCGGTCTCGAAAAGCGTTCCCATTTCTCGCGTTGCGAAAAAGAGCGTATCATGAAGCGTCAACTCACAATGGAAGAGGTGCATGGTGATTCCTCACTTCTTTGCGCCGTACTTTTTCGCATACTCCTGCGCCGTAGTATTCAATTCGTTGAGTACCGCTCGTGTTTGCTCTGCATCGCTGTAAATAGCGATTACCTCTCTCCGCAACTCGTCAAGCTCTGGCATAAGAAATTCGGCAGCGCGGACTACAGGTTCCTCGTCAATGAGCAGGCGATAGCCGCTAAGTGCTGCTAACTGCACATCCTGCGGATCGAGTGGTTCTTGCTCGCGATACTGTTGTCTTTCGACCAACGTATCGTATATCACCTGTGTGTAACGCAAATTACTGAAAATCTCACCATTACCCCAGGTAATCGCTAGCAGATGGTTATATACCTTTCCTGTACGCGTTTCCTGAGCGCCATAATGGTCGGTGCGTAAAAGATTTCCTAACACGTACAGAAATCCAGCATAAGTAGGATCGCGTAGCGTTACAATACTGGGGAAAAACACTTGCGGTGTAACATGATCCTGTTCGCCAAAACTAGAACGTGTCTCCCCTTTATCGGTCATAGTACCATGCTCGTGAAGCGCGTTGAATGAAAACGCCTTGTGCGAAGCTTCGTATCTGGTGATCGAGAAAGATGAATCAACTTGCACCTTCGATTTCTCAGCCCCCGAACTCCCGATAGCATAACCATAGAGAATGCAATCTGGACACTGCTTGCAGAAATCCGCGCTGTTGTAAACGCAGGTGTTGGGCTGTTTCTCGGCATCCGTAATGATGCCATAAGACCGTAACAGTTCGCGTCCTGTCAATCGCTCAGGCGATGTTTGTTTGCGCTTGAAAATAACCAGCCGCGAGATTGTCTCCCTATGCTCCGCCTGGTGTCCGGCGCGCACACGTATGACATTCAAACTGCCATCGGTCTGGAAGAGTGGAAACGATTCTGTTTCCCGTAACAAAACAAAATGAACATAACGCCCCTGTGGCTTCTGCGGTATAGCTGGCAAAAACAGGGAATCTTGCTGGCGCAACGTATCGAGTAAAGACATAAAACCTCCTTGTTATCCGAATCGTAGAAAAAACAGATCTACACTTTGGACTTTGCATCACGACCGTAATGAGTAAGATAATAAAAACGGGCTGCTGAACGAATGCGATTTGTTCGCTCACGCAGCACTGCTCGATCACCATCGCAATAGGTTAGAAAGCAATCGTTGATAACAGCTCGAGCAAAATCCTCAATCTTTTGCCTTGAAAGCATCAACCTCGTTCCGTAATCGCCCAATTCTTTATTTGTTACGATTGGATCAAAGCCTTCTGCCTGGTCGGCGCGAACACGCTCTTGATCGTCGTTGACAGCCCCCGATACCAGCAGTAGTAAATCTTCTCCACCTATACGCGGATCGCTTTCAACGACAACCTTGATGGCCGTGCCTAGCGGTCGCAGCACTGCATAAGCCGAATCTTGCTTAGCAAAAGCGGCCCGATAGAACTGGGCATAAGCTTCTACGAGCCTGCCAATGAAATCCATATCTCCATTTCCTCCTATGGCTTGATAAATACCCATATAACGTTCTTGATCTAGCAGCGATATTCCGTTATTCCTCTGCATATCTGCCGCTGGACGGGCTTCTTTGCCCTTACCTTTCTTCTTGTCCTCTTCGCCTCGGCGCTGGCGACGATCATAGTACTGGAATACATAGAGCGGATCTGTTTCGAGGTCCTTAGCAATATTGGTCAACTGGCCCCAATGAGGTCCGCTGTCATCCCCATAGATATCGAGATGCAGGCTATAGATTCGCAGCAGACGTTCAACGTTTTCAGCCGTTTCGTCAATACGGAAACTCTCCTTACTAAGAATGTGTTTTGCGAACTCGTGTACCCCGTCTATGCGTACCGTTTCGCGGAAGTCGCTCGCGCTCGTATACAGCGAAGCAAACGATGGGGTCGCTACACATTTGACTCCAAGCAGCAAGGGTAATGCCAGTGCATAAAACGTTGGCAGAATCCATGTATCAGTTTCAGTCAATTTGCGACCCAGCGGGTGTAAGGTCATGAAAAAGAGTGCCGCCTGCTCTTCATCGCTATAGGGTTGCTTCCAGATAGAACGCGCCTGAGCCGCGTTTGATTCATCCTCGTCAACCATAAAATCCTTGTAAGTAAGAAGATTCTGGTAACTAAAGCCTTGCTTCTCCAGATGCGAGAAAATCAAGCGATAAAGATTGAGGTTTTGCAGCCGATTGGAAAATTGCTTGACCACCTCCGCTGTCTCCGCAGTGAAGAAGTAGGTAGGGTAAAGATACAAGTTGATAGCTTGCTTTTCCTGAGTACTCTTTGCAGGCAAACGCTGTTGCACCAACCGGAGCATCATTTCCAGCCCGCAGATTGGACAGATACCCCGCAACAGCCTTGAGCGATTCAATGGTGATTTATTACTATACTGCTGCGGCTTGAAGAGTACCGTACTGGCATCCTGCTCCTGAGCTTCGTAAGGGCTGGCACAGAGCGAGCAGGATACCTTATTCATATCTTTACTCTGCATGTAGCGTTGAAGTTCACTCACAAAATGTTCTCGTATCGTTTCTTTCCCGTTAGCCAGTAATAGGCCGTCAATCTCAATAATTCGTCCTGCGTACTCCTGAAATATGCGCGCGGTTTCTCCTTCACCCGGCAGCTTCAATCCCTTCGCATCGATAAACTCAAGCGATGTAGCAGCCAGGTTTTTCATTACTTCTTCCAGTTCATCTGGAGTCATCCCTTGATGGACTTGTAGATAGCAAGCCGCAACATAAAACCAACCGGTCGGGGTGCCTCCACGTTGACGTTCAGCCCGTTCAGGTGATATTCTGCTGGACAGATCAAGCACATCCAATAGCATCTGTGTTGCTTCCAGCGGCTTAGGCACGAGTTCAGCAAAGATACGCCGGTATAGGAATGCTAAATATTCGGCTAACTGATCACATCGGACATCCGTAGGAAGCGCTTGCTCTCTTGCCCATTCAAGTCCAATGGCAGTAAATAGTTCCTCTTTTTCCTTCTGGCTAAGCCTCTTAATATCCAGTCCGCGCTCATTTGCTTGCTCAGCGCCAAAACGCGCAGCAGTTTTAGCGCTGCGCGTAGCTATCGCAGTTTGACGACCCGCCTCCACCAGAGCTTCCAGGCTAAGTAATTCATAGAGTACCTGCGGCACTTTCATGTAATCCTTTGTACGCTTCATCTTCAGCCCCTCCTCATCGTTGTCGTCGTCTTCATCCTCCTCATCTTTCACCTGTCGCCCACCGGCTAGCACTTTTGCAATACGCTCCCATGCTGTTTTTGTCAGAGCAGCCAGGTCAACCTGAGCCTGTGTGCTTTGAGGGGTAAGGTAAATCACACCTTCTGGAAAAAAGAGAAATGGCTCATACCCCTGTCTTTTCAGCACATCAATCAGTGCATTATTAATAAGATTGCTGAGGAGTCCACGCACTTCAAGTAATTTGTGGTAAGCCAATCGGGGAACCAGTTCGGCACCGAACAAAGCATCTAACTTCTGGCGCAGATTATAAGCGATATCTCTCCCACGAATATCACGAAAGAAAACATCCGAGGGCGATGTAATATGAACCAGCAGATCAGTCACTGAACTGAGCATACGAATAGTTTCACGCTGGTGCTTGTCGTGCCGTAACTGGTAGTCGCGTAAATTGAGATTGGCTCCTGCCACCGTCTGAGTATTCTGAGCAATGAAAACAATATCATCAAGATAAATCAACCAATCGCTCATAAACTGAGTAAACCCAAGTTTTTCTCCCAACCTGGAAACGAGCTGGCGGATGATCGCGAGTTGTCCTGCCTTTACATTCCGACCATATGCCTTCGTATAATCATGCACTGTAAAGCCAAGCACCCAGATTCGTTGTCCGGTCGTATCAAGCTCTTTATGTTCCGGCAATTGTTCTGCCAGGTGCATCCCTGCGAACAATCCATTGATGAGATGAGTTGATAGACTCTGATCAAATCCTTTAGCGCTGAATCTCTGTTGTTCTTCAGCCGTATAAGAAGGAAGCTTTTCCAGCAGTTCTTGCAACTCCGGCTCATGTATGGTTAAAGGTTTTTCTGACCCTCCTAGCGCCGGTACTGCCGCAAACTCGCGCATAATTGCAGGAACTAACATTTCGGCAATATCTTGCATTACCTGGCAACGATCAATAACAGCTCGTCTAAACAGTTCTTGTATCAACATAAAAAACCTCTCCTAGCAAAAGATGGCCTCATCCTCTTCATCTTTCCCGCGAAAGCGCAGCATCTCAGCTTCCAACAACAGCGCGGCTTTGCCAAAAGCCACGGTGTAGAGCTTACCAGGTTGTTGAACGCGATAAAGTGGAAAATGCGGTGGCAGCTTTAGCGAACGTCGTAATTCACTGGCATCTTTTGCAGTGCAATAACAAACGAGCGATTGACGGCGTAAAAATTGATTGAGCCTATCCAGATCACGGGATATACGAGGCTCGTTAATCATCCATCCTTTGAGTACGACAACCTGGCGTGTGTAATCCCGCAATCGGACACCCTCCCAACCGAGTACCAGTTGCTCACGTTCAGAAAAAAACTGGAGAATTTTGAGAACTAGAGGCTGTTCTTCTTTATCTTTGATTGTCCATCGTAGCTCTTCTAGAGCTTCTTTCTTTGTTGTATCTGACTGCCCTGCCAACGCCGCCTTGTATGCACCTTCATCGATGACTCGAAAATCAATATTCTGTACCAGCGCCAGTGTATCGTATCCAATAAAAGCTGATGGTGTCACCGTGTCATCCCATACAGCAGTTTGAAATGGCGAACTACCCCGAAACAAAAGCACCTCGTCCAGAATAGCCGACTCTTGCTTCTTGTTGACCAGACAATAATAACGTCCCATTGCCTTGCCGAAGTCGCGCAGGTCAAACATCGCCCTGTAACGTTCGCGAAGCGCCTTCGCGGTTGTCTCGAATCCCTGTTCTCGCTTCCTTCCCTCCAGTGTTGCAATCACATGAGCCGCTTGCAGAATTCCCCATCGTTTAGCATATGCCTGAAAAGCAGTCGCCTGTAAAAATACGTCCTGCTCAATCACGACATTTCGTAAGGTTTCAGGACGATCAATAGCATCTCCTTCACCGATGCCTTGTTCATAGAGACGTTGCACGAAACGATCATATATCCAGGGAGTACGGTTTGAGAATAGCGCGTGCGCCTCATAACGGTCGAAAGGCTCCTCTTTGTATCGCACACGCCCCAGGCGACCCAATCGCTGCAGAAAACTACCCGCGTCAAGCGTCTCAAAGATCAACAGGCTAATATTGAAATCTATCCCAACATCAATGGTCGATGTGCCAATAATGAGGTCCGCCTCCCGCATAGCCGTGTGCCTTTGCTGGCTATCCACCAAACCCGTAACCTCGCCAATTTTGATAGCAAAGGGTCGAAGTCGATCAGCAAGCATACGCGCAATCCTGCGAGCCGCGACGACGCTATTCAAAATAATTGCACCCTTCGGTTTGCGGCTTGCCTGTTGCCAGTGCTTGATAATAATATCGATATTTTTTTGTAGCCATATTTCGGTAATTTCATCTTCGTGCAATTTATGTAATGTCAGGCTGGATGGATGGAGTATATGCCGTAAATCATCGCCACCAGCCGAACTATACGTGCCACGAACTTCGTGAAATTTTATACCGGCCCTATTCATCATCTGCAAAAGCGTCGGATCTGGTGTTGCAGAAGAAAAGAGGAAACGCGGCGCATTGCCTTGCATATACTCGAGAAAAAACAACATGGCTGTTATAGCTGCCACAATTTGAGGCATGGAGAAAATATGGAACTCATCAAAAATAAGGTCATCAAAGTTAGTCGCCAGAGTATACGGTAATTCCTGGTCAGAGAAGATGTTGGAACCATAACGATAGTTCATTACCAGGTTAAAAATATCCGGGTTGGTTAGAATGACCTGGCAGTTGTCAAAACGCTCCTTGAGAATCTCTCCCCTGCGTTTGGCCGACCTTTCGCTAGCCAGTTCTCCTAAACGCGCTCCCCATAACGCTTCACTTCGTATTGTTTTCCCAAAGTTTGATGTGTAATTTTCAAATTGCCTCTGCTGATCTCGAGAAAGTTCAATTGTCGGATACATTGCAAACGCATGACGGCGCCGATGTGTAAGTGTAGGCAGATAGGCGGCCAGACTTTTACCATCTCCAGTCATAGCCGTATTGATTACCACATCAACATCTCGATTTATAAGTTTCTGATATGTATCAACCTGATGCTGTGAGAGTTGCGTTCCTGGGGGTAAAGCCACCGAAAGCTCGCTGGATATCTCGTCCGACTTAGCGAGTTTAGAATAGACCGGTAATAGGTTAATTTGCATCAGTGATGCCCCCTCAAAAATTTTTTTACCACACCAGGGATTATACCCATACCATGTGAGCGCAATTGCACTCACTCCTCGCGTGTAAGATACTTCTTAGAAAAGTCAGCCGCCACCGAGCGCATCTGTTCCACCAGCGCAGGCGGCTCCAGCACGATGCAATTCTCGCCGTAACTGAGCAGGATACGGCGCGTATCAAACAGATCGGTTATACGCGCCGTCACCATCGCCGAACCATCCAGGCGTGACTCCACCTGCTGATCGGCAAAGTGCCGGCTTACACCGTTACGCGCAATGATCGGGCTGAGTTCATAGCGTAAAACATAAGAGATTGGAGAAGGTCTACTTTTAGCGATACGTGTAGGCAACACATCCGCGCTGCCGGGCAGAATATAGTCCAGGCGGAAACGCAGCGTCTTTCCATATTCGGGACTCCAACCAGAGAGATACACATGGCCGCGTTCAAAAACGAGCGGCTGTGGCTCAATGACATGCACATGTTCTTTGCCCTCGCGTAAAGAGCGGTAGGCAAACTTCAATTGTTGCGAACGCTCGATAGCCAGCTCGATACGCTGAATATTATGCGCATCCGCAGTATGGTAATCGGTAGTCTCATGCAAATCAATGCTGAAAGGATAGCGATGCCTGGCTAATTGCTTTTGTTGCTCTCGCGGCAATCGCTCCACGAAGAAACTGAGCAGCGCCTGAATCTCATCAGCGTGGATCATCATCGTCTCGTTGAATGTATTCAGCAGCAGGGCAAACGTCGTTAATTGTTCCGGGGTCATCGCAAGCCCAAAAGGGGAATTATGCCAGATATAACAGTGATTACGTCGGTCACAACGAATATCGCAGCCGATCTTACGCAGCGCACGCAAATCATTGCGAAACTGGAAACGTTGCAACCGCGCAATATCAGCCGCATCGTTTGCCCGGTCAAACGAAAAGAGATCATCCCTATCAAGCGCAGCGATCAGCTCATCATAACCATAGGGACGACGATGCAGGAGAGCCAGCAGAGCCAACCGGCGCCTGTTTGCCCGTTCAGTGGAACTATCACTGCGCATACATCACGCTGCATATTCCTCTCTATCAACCAATCTCGCGCCAATAGTAATCCCGTTGAGTTTATTTGTCAAGCAAACAAACACTATAGCTTCCACTACCAATCGGAGGCTACTATCTACGTACAGGGTACGGGCGACCCTTGCGGTCGCCCTGGCAAACGTATATTGTACGGGCGACCCTCGCGGTCGCCCTGGTCCCCATTTCGTACAGGGTACGGGCGACCCTTGCGGTCGCCCTGGCAAACGTATATTGTACGCCCTGGCCCCCACATAGAAGGGAAACTATGCAAGACACCAACGTATCATTCGAGTATATCCCCATATCTCAACTCAACGCCTACGCCTATTGCCCGCGCCGCTTCTATTACGAATTCGCGCTCGGCGAAATGATCGTCAACGAGCATGTGTTAGAGGGGCAGCAACTGCATGAACGAGTTGACACCACCGGCAGCCGCGCGCGTGACGAAAAGCTGCAAATGCGCCGCCTGTACGTCTGCGCGCCCCGCCTGGGACTGGTTGGCTACTGCGACCTGCTGGAGATAGAAAATGCAGCCATCGGAGATGACCTGTTCGCGGCAGCACGGGACGGAAAACTCTATCCCGTCGAATACAAGAAAGGCAAAATAGGGAAATGGGTCTCCGACCATACCCAACTGTGCGCCCAGGCACTGGCTCTGGAGGAAGTACTCCAACTTGAAGCGGGTAGTATCCGGCACGGCTACGTCTTCTACATCAGTTCCGCCAGGCGGGACGAAGTAGCCATTGACGAGACGTTACGCGCCGCAACGCTCAACGCCCTGGCAGAGGCCCGCCGCGTCGCAGCTATGAACATACCGCCCCCTCCCATCACCAACTGGCGCAAATGTCGCGATTGCTCCTTAGAGCCACTCTGTTTACCACGCGAAACAATCACATTACAAACACCTACCAGAGGAGAACAACATGGCAATTCTCTACCTGACTGAACAGCAGGCCTGGGTAGCGCGTGAAGGCGATTGCCTGATCGTGCACATTCCCGAACGGGACGAGCAAGGCAAACAAATGGGAAAGCGAGAACGCAAAATGACCATTCCGCTTTTCAAAGTCGAAGAAGTTATGGTGCTGGGCGAAATTACCATCACTACCCCCGCCTTAACCCGGCTGCTAGAGGCGCGCGTCCCAGTTACCTACCTGAGCAAACACGGGCATTACCTGGGAGGTCTCAACCCCATACTCACCAAAAACAGCATCCTGCGTCTCGCCCAGCATCGCGCCTACGCCGACGGCGCGTGCCGCCATACTATCGCGCAGCGATTCGTCACTGGCAAGCTGCGTAACATGCGCACCATCTTGATGCGCTACGCCCGGCAGTATCCAGACCCACAGATGAACGAACAGACAGAACGCATCAAACGCTGCATCCAGGCCGCCGAACACACACAATGGAACAATGCCCGTGCCGCCATCGAAGAACATGAAATTGATGCTGAATCGCAAAATGCCCCGGAAAACGCCGCAATCGCGGATAACAGGATGCACGGCCTCGGATCGCTTCTCGGATGTGAAGGAGCGGGAAGCGCCGCCTATTTTAACGTATTTAGCAAACTCATCAAGTGCAACTGGCCGCATGGCTTCAGCAAGCGCGTCAGGCGTCCGCCAACCGATCCCGTCAACGCCCTGTTGAGCTACGGCTACGTAATTTTAACCTCGCAGGTTGCCAGCATAATAGCCGGTGTAGGTTTCGACCCCTACATTGGCTATCTCCACGCATCACGTTACGGCAAACCCGCCCTCGCGCTCGACCTGATGGAAGAATTCAGGCCAATCATCGTAGACTCGGTAGTTCTCAACTTACTCAATAATCGCCAACTCTCACAGAGCGATTTTATCCTGGAACTGAACAGCTACCGCATGACCGAGGCCACCAAACGCCTCTTCCTGGAAAAATTCGAGGAGCGTATGCAAGAAGTGATTACCCATCCAGCCTTCGAATACAAAGTCGCCTATCGACGCTGCATCGAACTCCAGGCGCGTCTGCTCGGCAAATACCTGACCGGCGAAATATCAGAATATACCCCCTTTACCGTGCGCTAAAGAGAGGACTATATGAAGCAAACCGGTGTTACAACACGAGGCGGCAGGCAAAGCAGCCTGTATGTTGTTGCCTATGACATTTCAGACGATAAAAGGCGCGCACAGGTACATAAAACACTCAAAGGCTTTGGACAATGGACTGAATTCTCCCTCTTCGAATGCTTTCTCACCAGAAAGGAACTCCTCCAGATGCGAGCAAAGCTAAACGAGCATCTACGTGCCGGAGAAGACCGCGTGCGTATTTACCTGATATGCGAGAACTGTCTCCCCAAAATCGAAACCGTAGGAATTCCCAAACCCATCGAGGACACCAGCTATCTCATCTAACGCGTTCCTACAGAACACTACCCGGCACGCGAGAGGCCCGGCTGTCACACCCGTGAGCATAGCCTCTCGCAGCCCAAAACACG
>JADEYI010001845.1_pt1 | contig 13183 bp, 13 predicted proteins | sample 8542331 | NCBI WGS metagenome assembly JADEYI01 (sample SAMN16510988, study PRJNA670497) | mine drainage metagenome | isolation source: biofilm near Copperflume 1 | place: Germany: Marsberg coppermine Kilianstollen | collected 2018-02 | reverse complement strand
ATTCTGAGCGCAGCGAAGAAGCCATCTCCGCTGTCATTCTGAGCGCAGCGAAGAATCTCCCCTGGCACATAGAGATTCTTCGCTGCGCTCAGAATGACAGACTTCTACAGTGACGAATGGTAACGCCTCGGTACCGTTAAAGCGGAGGGATGGGGGTTGCACTGATCCCGCCAAAAGTATTTGAGGAATAGATTGGCGATGAAATAGCTGCGGCAAAAGCCGCCTGGGCGCTTGACGAAGATTCGATTCGCCAGTCCGTCTCCTTCGACTCATCAAACCAGACAAATGCGCGAATGCGTGGAAAATTATGCGGCAACTGCGTGACAAAAGCGTCGCTAATCCAACTTGCCTTGTTGCCGCCCTGTTCGGTAGAAGCCGTCTCGGCGATCATCACAGGGCGCGATGTAATGCTGAGGATATCGTTATAGGTCTGTGAGAAGACAGAACTGAATGACTGCCAGGCATGTCCACCAATAGGACCCCAGTTGTAACCCGACATACCCACCCAGTCCACATAAGTGTCCCCAGGATAGAGCTCTCGCAATGGGGTGCTGGTAGAAAAATCGATATTGGGAGTCCATACCCAGGTCACATTCGTCACACCCAGGCGCGTGAAAATATCACGCACATGCCGCCAGGCAAGTATAAACTGCCCCGGCTTATTTCCATTCACCTGCTCTGACCAGGGATTCCAGTAGCCGTTCATTTCATGGGCAAAGCGCAGGAAATAGGGGTGCCCCCAGGCTTTTGATGCTTGCGCCCACTGAGTAATATACGCATCAAAATTTCCGTTGATAATATTCTGAAGCGCATAGGCGGGCTGGTTTGCAGTGCCGTTAGAGGGGTCTTGCGGGTCCCATGTAATCATGGGGATGGAACCGTGTGCGCGCACAGCGTTCATCCAGTACGTCTGCAAATATTGCCATCCATTCCTCAGCCCCCATTGCTGATACCACATGACAATAGAGGCAGCTTTGCGCGCATTTGCCTCAAAAGAGGTAACAGAAGAGAGGGAATCGTAAGTGACATGCGTACCATAATAAATGCTTGTAGGCCCGGAAGGTGATGAGGGATACGAAGGCCCGGGGGTCGCTGTGGCAGAAGTGGCAGGCGTTCCTGTTCCCTTCGGTGCTAGAGTAGCCGTAGGAGTTATTGACTGAGATGGCACAACTACATCTGATGGATTCGTGGTCGCAGACGCGGAGGGTAACGGCGTTGGCCCGCGATGTATACCTGTAGAAGGTGATGGAGAACCGCCGGCTGAGACAGATTTAATCACTATGCCAAATACGACGACTATAAGCAAGACACCGCTTACCAGTGCGATCAATAACGTGCGTCTACTGACTCCAAAGAAGGGTAATTTGTTCATACTGTACGTTACTCATCCATCTATCTCTAGTATTCCTTCCTTTTTGGAGACGCTGGTAGGGCTTTTCAGTAACAGCATCAGTACTTCTATGTCTGGAAATCTGTCAATACGTCTTTCGGTCCGATCACTTCCTGTTAGCTGCCCTGGAAGAAACGTAGTAGTCTATCAAGCTTCGTTGAGCCATCCGGGCTGTCATTCTGAGCGAAGCGAAGAATCCTCTGTCGGCTTGAGATTCTTCGCTTCGCTCAGAATGACAGGGATCACGATCGATGATCCTTTGCTATAAGCGGAACTTCGATCAAGTTCCAAAAGCGTAGAGGTACCCATCAACGTTTCCTGTATAGATCACACCGTTTGAGATGGACGCCGGGCCATAGAAATGAGAATTGTTGTTTGTGTCTTGATAGGTATAGAGCGTATGTCCATCCGATGTCGCCATAACGGCCAGGGTAGTTCCCTCTCCAACAACTGCTACTCCCGGTACCAGGGAAACTGCACCCAGGACAGGCCCGCTTTTCAAACAGTGTTCCCATATGAATTTTCCGGTGTCCGGCGAAAGGGCACGCACGCTCCCCTGACAGCTTACACCACTGATGGTTGTTTGTCCTCCGGCTACATAGAGTACAGAACCATCCCAGGCGCCGGGCGAAATACTACCATCTCCACACTCCGGGCCGCACCCTCCACCGATTGTGGCAATGTTCGCCCTCCACAGGGGGCCATTGCTGATTGATGAGCGGTCGAATGCATAATAGATGCCGTTTTTATTGGCAACCCCGACGAGAAGATGCTGCACGCCGCTGATAGTGGCGCTGAAAAGCGTCGGCGTGGACCCAAAATCGCTATCACTCATCCGTTCAGACGAAGGAACTCGCCAGGAGCTAATGTAGGACAGGTCTGAAGCGCGAACTTTTACCAGTGCAATCGTATACGGCTCTCCCTTTGAACAGGAACCGTCATTTCCTGTAGCAAAGTAGACGCTGTTATCGCCGGGATCAATCGTAGGCGAACCCCAGACGCTGCCTCCCAGGCAACCAGAAGGAACCACAGAGAAAATACGCTGGATGGCCCCGGTTGCCGCGTTCAGCTTGATGAGCTGACCCTGCACAAGAGGACAATCCCCGAAAGAAGAAAGACCTATATAGATGCTGCCCTTGTAAAAGGCTGGCGAACTATAAATAAAGTGATCGGGCGACGACCCCAGCGATGTACGCCAGATAGTTGCCCCTGTATTGGCATTGAGGGCATAGAAGGTGGCGTTGCCGCCCCCGACAAAAAGCACAGGGGTCGAGGTTCCATTTATGTTCAAGGTATTGAACGTTGCTGTACTCGCTACACCTACCGTGTTGTTGCACTGGCTATCAAAGGTATAGCCAATGCCCTTTTGCCAGACCTGCGTCCCATTGAGATTCGTGGCATGTTCGTTTCCATCCCACGATCCCCAGTAGATAAGCCCATTCGCCTCAACCGGCTGCGTGGTAATAGATTTGACATAAAAGTTTCCTCCTACGGAGTAACTCCAGCGCAGCTTGAGACCAGGAGCCGACGATACAGTTATCACCGTTTCGGCCTGGTTGAAACCACTGCGCGTGTTTCCCTCCAGGTACGTCGGCCATACCCCGCCTCCTGAACTGGCAAGAGCAGCTAACCGGTAGGGAAAAATGATGACCAACCCGGCCACCACAAGAACAAACGCCAGTATCGAGAAAGAGACTGTTTTCCTCTTTGACTTTGAACAGGGTCCTTCACGGAGTGTGACAGGCAAAGGCGTGGTCTTCAACATAAGGTCTAACATCCTTTCAAGAAAGACTGTTTTTGTCCTGAAAAGAAGGTAGAGCCAGCGCGTAAAGAACAGGTAGAGGATGGGTAGTCAAGCTGTGAATATTGACAGGTTCCGGTTATGAAAGCGCAACAAACAGTATTTAACGACCGGATTGGGGCATCGCCTGCGTAGGGACGCGGGAGGATGTGGGGTGGAGCGGGGACCCTTGTGGGCGTCCCCCGTTGCCATCCGTTCACATCGTTGCATGAGTAAGAAAGCACGAGGCGTGAATGATGCCACGAAGGGACGCCCATAAGCGTCCCCGCCACCCATCCGCATCCACCAGCGTCCCTACAGACGGGCGCGTGCCGCGCCGTTATCAATGTGGCATGGTTATACGGTCAATCCCAGTATTTTCGTCAATCGCACGATTTCCGCGCCACAGGCCACATCACGAGTGGCAACGGCGTTTTCCGCTGCTTTTCGCAACAGCAACAGGGCCTCCGGGGTGTTCAAATCGTTGTCCATGGCCGCCATAAAACGACCGTGTAAAACATGATCTTCACCGCTTTGTCCGCCAACAATTTCGCGCACTTGCTGGAAGAGGGCAACCGTTTCGGTCGCAACCTGCAGGTCGGCGGAGAAACATTCCCAGGGATAGCGATAGTGGTGGTTTTGCAGCGTGACACGGATGGCATCGGCGCTGTATGTTTTGAGCAGGTCGCTGACGAGCGTCAGGTTGCCCAGCGATTTACTCATCTTCTCGCCGTCCCGGTGAACCATGCCGGTATGCATCCAGACGCGCGCGAACGGGGACTTGCCCGTAAAATGTTCGGATTGCGCGATCTCGCAGGTATGGTGCGGTAAAGCCAGGTCTGCCCCGCCGCCGTCAATGTCGATCTGCGGGACAAGATATTTCATCGACATGGCGATGCACTCGATATGCCAGCCGGGGCGACCGGCGCCCCAGGGGCTGGGCCACGCCGGTTCGCCGGGAGCCTGCGCCTGCCACAGCACGAAGTCGAGCGGGTCGCGTTTGCGCGGGTCGTCGGGAAAGTTGCCGCACTCGTTGGCGATGGTCAGCATAGCGGCATAATCGTTCAGGCCGATGGCGCGGCCAAGGGTGCCGAAATCGGGGTCGCGTTTGACGCTGTAATACACGCTGCCCCCACTTTCGTAGGCGTAGCCCCTGGCTATCAACGCCTGCGCGATCTCGATCATGGCCGGAGTTTCCCCGGTGGCGCGCGCGTAGACATTGGGGCGGCGCACGTTCAGCGCGTCCATATCGCGTAAATAGCGCTCGGTCTCGCGGCGTCCCAGCTCATCCCACGCCATGCCCAGCTCGCGCGACTTGCGCAAAATATCATCGTCGATATCGGTCACGTTCTGCACATAATTGACGGTATAGCCGCGAAATTCCAGGTAGCGAATCAGCGTATCGAAAGAGACATAGGTGAAAGCATGACCCAGGTGCGTCGTGTCATAGGGCGTGACGCCGCAGACGTACATGCGTACCACCCTGTCTTCGAGCGGAACAAAGTCTTCCAGCGATTGCGTTAGCGTATTGAACAGTTTCATCGAGCAGATTCTCCAGCACCAAACAGGCGAACGGCATTAGCGGTGGTGATTCGTGCAATCTCTTCCAATGTCATGCCACGAATTTCGGCCAGCTTTTCAGCCACGTATTTGACAAAAAGAGGTTCGTTGCGTTTCGCGCGCAGCGGCTGTGGCACAAGGTAGGGGCTATCGGTCTCGACCAGCACGCGCTCCAGCGGAGCCATGCGCGCCACATCCGGCAGCGCGTTGCCCTGCCTGGTAAGCGGTCCGGCAAAGGAGAGCATGAAACCCTCGAATGCAAGACATTCTCCGGCCTGCGCCACATCTCCCGAAAAACAGTGAAAGACGCCGCGCAGCCCCTTACCATGCGCCCGCAGCAGTTCGATCACATCATCGTGCGAGTCGCGCACGTGAATAATACAGGGCAAATTACATGCACGCGCAAGCTCTAGATGCGCCACAAACACTGCGCGCTGCACATCTCGCGGCGAAAGCATCCGAAAATAGTCCAGCCCGAACTCGCCAATCGCCACCACTTCCGGCTCCCGCGCCATTTCCCGGTAACGCGCTCCAATCTCCTTCGTATACGTGGTAGCATCGTGCGGGTGCGTGCCAACGCCCGCGAAGATCATAGCGGGATGCGCCTTCGCCAGCTCCAGCGCGCGTTCGCTCGAAGCGAGATCGCACCCCGGATCAATGATACGTGTAACGCCCCCCTCAAAAGCAGCCGAAATGACAGCTTCGCGGTCGGCATTGAAACGTGCGGTGTCTATGTGGCAGTGGCTATCGACGAGCAATCAGGTGTGTCCTTTCGCAACAACAACAGGGGCGATTTTCCAGGGCGGAGCTTGCCGCATAAGCGCGAGATAAACGAACGATTACCAGGGCGGGGCTTGCCCCCGCCCTGGTAAGATCGCAACAAAAGTATCACTTCACAAAGTATAGTCCCAACGTTTCAGCGATGTCAAATTCACACCGCCTGCCACACATACGCTATCCCGGCCCACGCTGTTTGTGGGAAAAATACAACTAACGCTGCAATTGCTCGCTATCCAACCATATCGTGACAGGCCCATCATTCAACAATTCCACCTGCATATACGTACCGAAGACGCCGTCCGCCACCTTTACGCCAAAGCTCTCGATAACATCCTTGAATCGCTCGACTAGCGGTTCGGCCAGCGCGGGCGGCGCGGCATCCGTATAACCGGGGCGTCGTCCCTTGCGCGCATCTGCATACAACGTGAATTGCGAGACCACCAGCGCCTGCCCACCGATGTCCAGCAGCGAGCGATTCATCTTGCCCTCGCCGTCCTCAAATATACGTAAATGGACGATTTTCTCCGTCATGGTCTTAATCTGTGCCTCGCTATCGCCATGTCCAATGCCCAGCAGAATGAGCAGCCCGGTACCTATCTGACCAACGACCTGTTTGTCAACGGTCACGCTGGCATGGCTTACACGCTGTAACAACGCTCGCATAGTATTATCCCATCATTTGTTAAGGCGTTATCGCTGTCTGAATTGCCACCGCAATCGCAATCGAAAACGTCTGCAAATCAGCGATGCTCACATCAAAGGCGCTGATGCCCAGCAGTTCGGCGCGGCGTTTCGCGTTGCCGTGCAGGGTGACGGTGGGGCGACCGCTGCGCAGTTGCACCACCTCCATCTCGCGCCACGCCACACCATGCAGACCGGTACCCAGCGCCTTGCTGATGGCCTCTTTAGCCGCGAAACGCCCGGCCAGCCGCGTCGCTTTGCCGCGGCACTGGCGCACCTCCATCTCAGTAAACACGCGCTTGAGGAACCGCTCCCCGTGATGCTCGAAGACCTTGCGCACGCGCTCAACTTCGATAATATCAATGCCAACCGCCACATTGACACCCTGTGGCACATGCAGCGGCGCGGGTAGCCCCGCCACACCGGCCGGGCCAAACAGCCAGTCGGGTATGGGTACGCCGGGTTGGCGCACAAGTGGAGTGAAGATCAGGGGCAGGTTATCTTCGTCCATTACACCCCTCCCCGCCCTGGCCTCGTCTCCAGTCTCGTTTTGCAACCATCATCAATTCATTTCCCGTTTTCCTCGCCGATCAGCTGTTGCGATGTTGTGCTGTCCCCGGCTGGCAGCACCGAGGGAGCAGGAGTGGTGCCACGCCCCATGCCGCGATAGATGAAGCCCAGTCGGCTCATCTCCGTCGCCTCGTAGACATTTCGACCATCGATCACCACCGGGCGGTGCATGGCGGCGCGGATTTGCGGCATATCCAGCGACTTGAACTCGTTCCACTCGGTCACGATTACCAGGGCATCCGCGTCTTGCGCCACTTCATAGGCATCCGAACAAAATTGCACCTGCTCCATGCGCACGCCTTCATGCTCCAACGCTTCGCGCCCGGTTGTCATTGCGACAGGATCATAGACGCGCACATCCGCGCCCTGACTCGTCACCCAGCGAATAATATCAACCGAGGCGGCTTCGCGCATATCATCTGTGTTGGGTTTGAAGGCCAGCCCCAGCACGCCTATGGTACAGCCGCGCAGCGAACCCAGGATGGAGGTCAGCTTGGTCACAACCAGGCGTCGCTGGTCGTGGTTGATGTCCATCACCGCGTGCAGCAGTTGCGGGTGCAGTCCGGCCTCGTCGGCCATGTAGGCCAGGGCGCGCACGTCTTTTGGGAAACAATTATGACTGATCAATCCAGATGAAGCAATCAATGTGCCTGTGCTGGTTTCCATACTGTAGACTGTTGTTTCGACCTCTTCATGTTCAACCTCGCGCACAATAAGCGAAGCAAACGTTCCGTGCCGCTCATAACCACTGGGTTGGATGTGACGTTGATAGCCTGCCAGTATGCGTTCAATTTGCGCGAGGCGTTTATTGCCGAAGGCACTTTTGAGGATGACTATCTGTTCATAGCCACTTACCCGCAAGATATAAGCCACTTGCGTAGATTTGTTCATCCAGCATTTGCGAATGGAAGGAATGACGCCAATCGTTTGTAATAGAAGCGCCATACCATCCGCCAGCGACTTGCTGACAGTCGCATACTCCAGCATCAGATTCCGACCATGCATCACCGTTGTAACTGAGCCATCTCCACTGAATGCGCCCCGGATTAGCTCCGTGCGCAGTTCAGGTGATACATTAAACACCATGCGAGGCAGAGCCTTGTCCTCCGAGCGCGTGCCGCAGCGAAGGATATCCCTCAGCAACCAGGAGAAGATGCGCGAAGAGACAATGGTCGTCAGCGCGTTAGTGGCGCGTTGCTCACTGAACTTGAGTCCCCATAGCCGCAAAATGCGTTGCACATCCGCGACATATTCAATTTCTTGCTCGTGGAAGCAGATGCCTACGCGCTCGCGTATTGCGTTGGCGCGTTTGGTGTCCTGTCCAAGATAGCCCTCTGCAAGATAATAGCCACAGAAACGCAGCAAATCTGCATCGGCTGGAATCAGGGCATTGATCTTCGTCGCCGCACCTTTCGCGGTATACAGCCGGAGATGCTGAGCCGGGACATTGAGCAAATGCAACTCGCTCAGGTAGCGAAACAGCCGAAGGGACATACGGTTGTGACGCTTGATCTCGTTTGGATACTTGAGCATTTCTCGCGGTACCGCATGGGCAAATTGCTTATACTGTTCGCTGAATGTAGTATCAACAGGCTCTACATACACATCAGCTTCGAGATCGGTATCCTGTAGAAGATCAATCAAGTTAAGACTATTGGCTTGCTCAACGGAGGGCAATTCGCATAGAGCCATTAAGCGGTCGCCCGGCGCGATGGCAGCTGCAGGCAAAATGGCGAACTGCTCGTCTTTATGTAAAATGACGGGGTGGTCGGCAGTGACACGCAATGTACGTCCCATACTGGTGTTGATCTTGACCATTGTGCCTTTGTATGGTCTCCGGGTCAGAGCTTTGACATCGGCGAGGATAGGTCGGCCCGTCTCCAAATCAAAGGCCAGCACTCGTTGATCGTATGGCCGGGCAAGTTCTACAACATCTCCCTGGAATGGCGCGCCACTTTTAGCGAACAAGGCATCAAAACGCTCTGCTGCTACGTTGGGACTATTGAGCGTGAAAACGGTCTCATCGGCCTCAAAACAACTACCCCCATATCCCAGGCCGGCATCCAAAAATGCGCGCCCGATACGTTTATCATAGCCCATACCAGCCGCCACCTCTTTGACATCCGCGCCCAGGCGTTCGCAAATCTGCGCAATCTCATTGATGAAGGAAATCTTGGTAGCCAGGAAGGCGTTCGAGGCGTATTTGATCATTTCCGCCGTATAGAGATCAGTAATCACGATAGGCGCGCGCAGGGGCAGGTAGAGTGTCGCAACCTGGCGCGCCGCCCCCTCGTCCGACGAGCCAAGCACCACGCGGTCAGGCATCTGGAAATCCGCAATGGCGGAGCCTTCGCGCAAAAACTCAGGATTGGAAACCACCGCGAATTGCGCTTCGGGACGACTCAGATTTTTGCGGATGATGCGCGTCACCACGTCGCCACTGCCCACCGGCACCGTGCTTTTATTGATGATGATGGCGTGATGGTCGAGTTCCTGCGCGATGCTGCGCGCCGCGTTCTCCACATACCGCATATCCGCGCCGCCCTGCGTCGTGGCATTGGTGGGCGTATTCACCGCGATAAAGATGAAATCGGCATTATCCAGTCCTTCGCTATAGCTGGTCGTGAAATGCAAACGGCCCGCGTGTACATTGCGCTCGACCATCTCTTCCAGTCCCGGCTCATAGATAGGCAAAACGCCCTCTTTCAGGCGTTCAATTTTCTCCGCGATAATATCTACACAAATGACGCGGTTGCCCAGGTCGGCAAAACAGGTGCCCGTCACCAGGCCCACGTACCCTGTGCCAATCACACAAATCGTTGCCAAGTCGTTATTCCTCCACAGTCACAAAAGGATTTTCGTATTTTTCTTCGCCGATGGTGGTGGGTTCGCCATGTCCAGGAAACACCACCAGGTCTTCATCGAGCGTATACAGCTTCTCGCGAATCGAAGTGACAAGCTGCTCATAGTTGCCACCCTCGAAATCGGTGCGCCCGATGCCGCGCTGGAAAAGCGTATCTCCACTAAACACGCAGTAGGGCGCGCTCGCGAAGCAAACGCCGCCGCGTGTATGTCCGGGCGTCTCCAGCACATCGAGCGCCAGCGTGCCAAAGGAGATACGGTCTCCCTCTTTCAAAAGCATATCTGGTTCGCGCTTCACCAGGGGCGCTTCGCGTCCATACATCTGCGCGGTGCGTTCGTCGCTGAGCATATACACGTCGTCAGCATGGATCGCAAACGGCACATGATAGACCGCGCTCACCTCGTCGATGGCGCAGATATGGTCAATATGCCCATGCGTATTGAGAATATATTTCGGGATGAACCCCAACTCTTCGATGCGGCTCAAAATGCGCGGCGCTTCATCGCCAGGATCGATAATCACCGCCTCGTGCGTGACGGGGCAGGCATACAAATAACAATTCTCCTGGAAAATCCCTACCGTGATACTCGCCACAAGCGGTCGCGTATCGTCCAGCTCATCCTGTTTCGTTTCGTTTTCGTCGTTGTCGGGCATATGATGCGTCTCCCTGCCTGTATGCTGATGTTTGCATTGAAATACATTATAGCACAGGGGTTGAGTGGCTCAGAACGGGTTTACCCTTATAAGTGTTCACTTCTCGCCTGTCATTCTGAGCGAAGCGAAGAATGACAGGCGTAATGGACCTGGATTTGTGAAGTGAACGTTACCAGAGTTTGTCCATCCCCGCTCCATCCCCAGTACAAAAAAATCCTCCCGAGCAATTCGGGAGGATTCCATCTGAAAGAGCTGCATCTCACGTGCGGAATGCTGCGCGCACATTGCGATCCGCGAACATGTAGATCAGGACGACAATGGCCAAAATGAGACTCACGATACCGGTAGCCGGTACGCCTTGTCCGATTCCAAAGATGCCGTTAATGATTGTCAGTACTGCCAGGATTACGGTTCCCCAGAATGCCCAGGTTTGCAGTGTCCACAGGCCCCAGGCAAGCACGAGGTATAGCACACCTATAATCAAGGTAATGATACCCAGGGTGCCATACCCTCCTATCATCGCGATACCGCCGATGATGTCAAAAATGCCCAGGACGGCCATTATGACGGCAATGACCGTGATTCCCAGTGGGCGCGTGCGGGTGGTCAAACGTTGCATGTTGAATTCCTTTCCTTTTAGTTCGTACAACCTGGAAAACTTCTACATAGGAGCATTGTCCATATTGACGAGTGCCCCCGGACGGATACTGGTGCCGGGCAGCCCTGGAAATGGACTTATGAGCTACACGGCTCTTACTTCTATGCACGTATCAGAGGGAAAAGAAGGTTCAATTCACCTGTTGTCACTTGCGATGAGATCATATAGAATACGTATAGATGAAACCTTCCAATCGCTCTGGGCGCAGGGACACCAGCCACCCTGGGAGCACATGGAGCTTTTTTCTCCAACCAGCTCCTAACCAAAACTGGGCACATTGCTGGCAAAGGGGCTGCCATTATCCGGGGGCCGGTTCACAACCGCAATTGTACAGCGCGAGACGCAAATCAACTTGTCGTTTTCATCGGTGATTTGCACATCCCACACCTGCGTCGTGCGCCCGCGATGAATGGGCGTCGCTACCCCGGTCAACCGCCCATCGCGTTTAGGCCGCAAGTGATTGGCGTTGATCTCCAGACCAAAAGCCATCTGCTTGCCGGCATCAATATTCAAAACCGTCCCCAGCGAAGCTATCGACTCCGCCAGCGTAATAGAAATGCCGCCATGCAAATACCCCACCTGCTGCCGGTGATTCGGCCCAATCGGCATCGTAGCCACCACCCGATCCTTTTCAGCCGAAACCAGCGTAATATCAAGCATCTCCCATACCGACCCCTCGCGCGTGCTATTAATCATCGCCACAATCTCATCGCTCGAAATATCCATGTGTTTGTCAATCCTCTTCTTGAGTAGATGGCCTGTTCTCCTATGGTTCCCATTATAAAACATAAAGGCACGAGAGATTCTTCGCTTCGCTCAGAATGACAGCCCTGGAATCTGTCATTCTGAGCGAAGCGAAGAATCTCCCGCGCAGTCGTCCAGCGGACCCAACTCCAGTCATCTTGAGGACTTAGAGGGAAGCACCAGATAATCACTCTTGACAACCCTGTCTTCTAAACAAGATACTATGTATACAAACAGAGCCAGTTGACACAACAAGGAGCAAATATGTTCGACAAAAGTATCATTGGCCGCAGCTTCCCTCCATTCAGCATCGAAGTTGAGCGCGGCAAGATTCGCGAATTGGCGCTTGCCATCGGCGACGAAAACCCTGTGTATTCGAGCAAAGCAGAGGCGCAGGCGGCTGGCTACGACGACGTGCCACTCTATCCCACGACGCCCACCACCTTCACCTTCTGGGGCAATCGCCAGGGCATTCGACAACTGGTGAGCGCGGGCATCAACGTTATGCGCATCTTGCATGGCGAGGAAGAGTACGAATATCTCGCGCCCATCCATCCCGGCGATACCCTGACCGGCGTCTTCACCATCGTAGACGGCAAAACGCGCCAGGGATCATCAGGCTCTTCGATGGACATCATCACCACCGAAATACACTATACGAACCAGCACGGCGCGCCCGTCCTGAAAGCGCGCCAGGTTATCGTCGTGCGCGAGTAAAGGAAAAGGAGAACACCCCGTGACCACTAACGCTCAGACTCCCACAAAGCTGTATTACGAAGATGTCCAGGTTGGCGACGAGATTCCCAAACTTATAAAAGCGCCCGTGACACACCTGCAACTGGTGCGCTACGCCGGCGCATCTGGCGACTTCAACCCGCTGCATACCGACCCCAAAATTGGCGAATTAATCGGCACCGGCGGCATCATCGCCCACGGTATGCTCATCATGGGCTTCGTGGGGCAGATGCTCAGCGACTACACCGGCCCGACCGCACTGCGCAAGTTCGGCGTGCGCTTCAAGGGCATGACCCACCTGGAAGACGTGATTACCTGCACCGGCGCCATCACCGGAAAATACGAAACCGGCGGCACTGGCTACATCGCCGGCAAAACCCAGGCCACCGACCAGAACGGCGACGTGAAAGCCACCGGCACCTTCGTTGCGACGTTGCCACATCAAGTATAATCTGGCCTATATGCGTCGCAGGGGGACCAGGGCGGGGGCTTTCACTGGGAGGTTTTTTAGGAAAGGGCCAGCGAGTGGGAGGTGTCATCCTGAGCGCAGCGAAGGATCTCTCGTCGGCAGCACGCAGATCCTTCGCTACGCTCAGGATGACAGGCGAGATCGGCGCGTTTCAAAAAAACCTCCCAGTGAAAGCAGGGCGGGGGCAGAGCCGCCGCCCCTACCCTGCTACGATACGAAATTGGAAACGAAGCGCTTACCGTATAGGGTACGGGCGGCGGCTCTGCCCCCGCCCTGGCTCTCGCGCAGACCGTAATATA
>JADEYI010001844.1_pt1 | contig 13184 bp, 10 predicted proteins | sample 8542331 | NCBI WGS metagenome assembly JADEYI01 (sample SAMN16510988, study PRJNA670497) | mine drainage metagenome | isolation source: biofilm near Copperflume 1 | place: Germany: Marsberg coppermine Kilianstollen | collected 2018-02 | reverse complement strand
CCCCCTTCCCTCGCAGGGAAGGGGGCTGGGGGGTTAGGTCCCCAATACACTTCACAGACCCTTGCGCCTCTAGCATGGCTCGCGTCTACCCGCCATGGTACGTCACTTGCTGGTGAGCACAAGCGCATACGCCATGTGCGCCGCCGCACGTCTCGCCCCACGCTGGGGTAGCCAGAGGGCGAGGTCCCGGCGGTACCAGCGAGGAGGAGTCTTCATGGGCGCACTGCCGGTTTGGCTGGCGGGCATTGTCGGCGGCATCATCGCGGGCGGCGTTATGGGCGCGACGATCACCATCCTCGCGCCGTATCGCGGCTTTGGCGGCTTTGACCTGCCGGCCAGGCTCACGGCGGCGTCGGTCCAGGGGGCAGACGCACTGGATGGCGAGGCGTCGTCGGTGGTACTCGGTGGCGTGCTCCACTTCCTGCTCTCCATTCTGTATGGCGTTCTCTTCGCCTTTCTCGTGTATGCCTTCGGCCTGACCCAGCACGATGTCTATACGCGCGCGGGCCTGCTGCTTGGGGCGGGGGGCCTCTATGGCGGGCTGATCTTCGGCCTGAACGATCTGGCGCTGCTCCCGGTGGTCAACCGCTGGATGGTGAAACAACTGCCGTTCATTGACTTCAGCGCGGTGCATATCCTCTTCGGCGCTCTCCTCGGTTGGGCGATGCTGATCTTCCTCTGAGCCACGGCGGCGGGGCGCCTCCCAACGGGCACGTGGGCAGGGGTCCGCGCACATCCCCGCCGCGAATGGTGTATCTCCGCTTGATCCATCTCCGCGTTAAAGAAATGAGCCGGGACGTGACACAGGTGATTGATAAGTTGCTCAACAACCGGCGTGAGGAACGTCCGGACTTTCCCCCGCTCGCGGCCAAGGCGTTGGCGGCTGACCTGGCAAATGGGCCGTGATCGGTGGCCGTTCAGGCCTCGGTAAAGCTCACGGATACCCCTTGCGCGCCGCGCCGCCGTGCGCTACGCTTGCGGCAGAGATGCCGGGACGCCGGCAGGCGGGAATGTCTCCACCAGGAAGGGGCGCTCGGCATGGATGGCGCATGGTTCACCTCTCAGCGCATCGGGCCGGGCGTCTGGGCGCTCCAGGAGCTGATTGGCCGCGTCGCGCCCAGCTTCGACGTGATCACGGTCAACCTATATCTGGTCGCGGGGCGGGAGCGCGCCGCGATCATTGACGCGGGGATGGGCATCGGCGACTTGGCCGCCACGTGCCGCGCCCTCACGCCGCTGCCCCTCATCAGCCTCTCGACCCACAGCCACTGGGACCACATCGGCGGCGCGTATCAGTTCGCCGACCGCCGCATCCATCCGCTCGAAGCCGATCGCCTGGGGGAAGCGTACGATGTCGAAGGCGTCACGCACATCCGCGCGGCGCCCCCGACCGCGACGCTGGAAGAGGGCGAGGTGATTGATCTGGGCGGTAGGTCGCTGGTAGTCTGGCACACGCCGGGCCACTCACCTGGCCACGTCAGCCTGCTGGATGCGGCCACTGGCTGGCTCTTCTGCGCGGATGTGTGTTATGCGGGCACGATGTGGATGCAGACCGCCGATGCCGACCTCACCCTCTGGCGTCGGTCGCTGGAACGCATCGCGGGCGCGGATATTTCGGCGCTCTACGGCGGACATGAGGCGACACCGCAATCACCGGAGTTGGCGCGGCGTGTGCTCGCGGGCCTGGATCAGGCACTCGCTGGTCATTCAGTGAGCGAGCCATTTCCTGGCGATCAGCTGGCGCGCAAGCACCCCTTCGACGGGTTCAGCATCCTCCTGCGCGCTGATGCCACTGCTGGCGCGTAGGGCCACATCACCGCGCGCCGCTCCCCACGCGGCCCCTCTCTGCGCGTCGGCGAGTGGCAAGGAGGAAGAAGCGTTATGCCGCCGAAGCTCGCGGTTGTGTATCTCGGTATGGCGGGCGCCTTCTCGCGTCCGCCGCTGGAGGCGCTCCTGCGCGCAGGCATCAGCGTGCGCGCGGTGGTGATGCCCGCGCCGGCTCGGCTGGTAGGGCGGCCGCTGCCACCGGATGCGCCGCCGGTGGTGCCACGGGCGCCCGCTGGGATGGCCGCCGCGCGCCGGGTGCCGCTGCCGCTGCTTGGCGCGCCGCTGGAGCAGACCATCGTGCGGGTCGCCGCCGAGCGGAAGATCCCCATCCTAGAGGTGTCACGGCTGGCCGACCCGCGCACCGTCGCGGCGCTGGCCGCCTACGCACCCGACGCGCTCTGTGTTGCCTGTTTCCCCTGGCGCATTCCGCTGGCCTTGTTGCGGCTGACCCGGCTGGGCTGCCTCAATGTCCACCCGTCGCTCTTGCCTGATAACCGTGGCCCTGATCCGCTCTTCTGGACCTTCTGGCGCGGTGACGAGACGACCGGCGTGACCATTCACCGCATGGATGAGCGGCTGGACGCTGGCCCACTCATCGCGCAGCGGATGCTGCCGGTGGCGGAGGGCATCGGCGAGGTCGCGCTGGAGCGGCAATGCGCCGAGGTTGGGGGCGAGTTGCTGGCCCAGGCCGTTCAGGCGCTCGCCACGGACACGACACCGCTTGTGCCCCAGGATGAGGCCGCCGCCACCACCTATCCCTGGCCGGTGGCGGCGGATTATGTACTGAACCCTGAGCGCTCGGCGCGCTGGGCGCATCGCTTCGTGTGTGGGCTGGTTGGGCGTGGCCAGCCACTGCGCATCAGAGCGGGGGACAGCACCTTCCGCGTGGCCGCCAGCCTGGGCTATGATCCTACTGGTAGGCTGGACACGCCCTGGCGCCAAGAGGGCGATGAGATGTGGCTGCGGTGCGCACCCGGCATCTTCCATGCCCGTCTCGTCGCTGATGTGAGGTGCTGATCAGGCGACCGGAGCCACGGGTAGTGAAGCCGCGGCCTAGGACCTGGCATTCGTAACCAGATCATCACGCGGCTCCTACTCCACGCCCGATCTATCCCTCGGTATACTACCAGTGTTGATGCGTTGGAGCGCTGCGGCGCGGACCCAACGCACGATACATGCGTGGACTCACAGAGTGAACTGGCGTCAGGTCGCCGCAATACGCATACTTCCCCGCGTGCGTCTTACGGGGAGGCGAGTAGGGAGAGCGGCGCGGTCTATCGTGCGCGGGGTGCTCCGCATCTCATGAGATGCGCCCACGACAGCGAGATTTCGCGGATCGCAACCGGATCACAACCGTGACGTTACCTGCCGTCCACTGTGGATAGCTATGCTGGATGCGTGAACTCGCCCTTTCCTCTGGCGTCCCATGTCTCAGACAGGGTGCGCGAGCAGAGACAGCAACGCACAGGCAGACCATCTCTCTAATAGAGCGGCGCTACCCTGATCAATCAGGGTAGTGAGCGGTCCGTTGAGGTATCGTGGTGTTTGGGCCAATGGGGTCCAGGCGTTTACGTAGTGAATATGGAGATCGCGATGGGGATGTTCCGCCGGGGAATACTCTCGATCTTCATGATGGCCATCGGCCTCTTCGTGGGCGTCGTCGCGGCGTTCCTCACATCAGGAGGCCATGCCAGCGCCGCTCCGCTCGATACCGTTTCACCATCCAGCACGACCGGATCGGTTCACGCCTCAGCCACAGCCACCACCACCGGGACAACGGTCCAAGTCACGACCAAGATCAGTGTTGTTCCCACTACCGTCACCGTCTCGATTGAAACGCCAGGAGTGGCGGCCCCGAAGACGACCAAAACGGGCACGGCGAAGGCCGCCGCGAAGACGAAGACCCCCAAGACCGAGACTGCCGGAACGACGACCGCTGACTCCACCACCACCACCACCACACATACGGATCAGGCGACAGATACATCTCACGATTCTGATACACACACCGACACGGATACGACCACGACCGGCACCACGACTGGCACGGGTAGCACAAGTACCACCACCGGCACGACCACTGGCGGCACCGGCACGACCACTGGCGGCACCGGCACGGGCACGACAACCGGCACCAGCACCGGCACGGGTAGCACGACAGGCACGACCACTGGCGGCACGGGCACGACGACGGGCACGACCACCGGCACGACGACCGGCGGCACGGGCACCGGCGGCACGGGCACCAGCGGCACGGGCACCAGCGGCACGGGCACCGGCGGCACGGGCACCGGCGGCACGGGCACCGGCGGCACGACGACCGGCACCTGCACCCCCGCGGCAAACGCACACGCCGCTGTCGCTGTCACACCAAAGCCTTCGACCGTCGCGACACCCGCCTGTAGCACAACGACCGGCGGCCAGACGAACACTGATAATGACACCGCGACCGGCACGACGGGCACTGGCGCATCAACGACCGGCACCGCCGCGACAAAGACGACGCCGGACCCCCTGAGCGATCCCGCGGCGACATCCGCGCATCTGAGCGCGCCGGTGACGCTGCTGCCTATCGTCACCACGACGCCACCGGCGACGAGTCGAGGTGTGGCCGCGGACCATACCGCTACGCCCATCTGGCATAGCACGTGGCATGTCGCGTCGTCGGCGCCACAAGCCGCGACGACATCCACTCAGGCGCATCCTACAAGCGTCTCCACAGCAGCGACTACCGCCTCCAATGAAGCGTCCTTCCCATCTCTTCCGGCGGATCAACCTTCGGAGTCGGGTCTGGGCACGTTCTCAATGGGGGCCTCTTCTTCCACCGGCACCAGCAATCCCGTCACCTCGGACGCTCCTGGTGCCGTGCTCCCCTTCTTCGAGTTGCCCGCTGGGGCCTCCTGGCGGGTGCTCTATATGCACTCCTTCCTCATGCCGTCTGGAATAAGCGTCTCCATCCAGCTTCCTCCTTGGTGAGAGCGTCCTGAGGCCTGAGCGCCGTTGTGGCTGCTCACTGTCTCTCCCCTGGATTCGCTCTTACTCACGCTGAAGTCGCGCTCAGGCTTCGCAGCTTAAGCCCCACTCAGCCTACCGCGTCGCACCGCACCCCATCGCAGGCCCAACGAGGGCAGCACGGGCGCGCCGCACGCCACCCAGAGGAAGCACTTCCATGTTTACCAGCATTGCGCTGGCCACCAGGCCCCGCGGGCCTCCGTGCGCCACCACCGATACCCGCCAGAGAGCACGTGACCCACCTCAGGGACACGCAAGGCGGGGACCTCTCTTGGGCTATTCGAGCCAGAGACGATACCCGGATCCGCCCTGTTGGGGATTTCACAGGGCATAACCGATAGACGGCAATTCACACAACGAGGAAACACGAAATGTACGCAGGCACGAAACTGTCAACCGGACAATTCGTGCGGGCTATGGGCGCCTCAGCTGGTCTAGCTTTGGCGTTCCTATTCGCCGGCGTGGCAATGGCCAACGGCAGCGGGAATACCACCGCTACCTCTGGCGCAAAACCCACGTCCACAGTGGTGCAGAGCGCGACACCGGTCTCCACGACCGCGACCGCGACTCCGAGCACGGCATCTTCGAATGCCACTGCTCCGGCCACGACCACGACACACACAAGTGCCGTAGGGCCGAGCTCCACTGGCACTTCCCCACGGACCAACCATCCGTCGGGCGGTGCGACTTCTGGCACTGGCAATGCGACCGCGGTGTCCGGTGCGACCCCGCAACAAAATGCCAACCAGTCGTCGGCGAGTGGGACCAATGGCGTAGCGAGCAATACCAACGTTGGGAACTGCGGCTGTAACTCCGGTGATCAGCACGCGACCAACAACGTGAGCAACACGACGACTCAGACTATCGTTCAGGTAGCTCCGAGCACGGCGATTGCCACCGCGATCAACTATGGCTCAGGCAGTGCCTCGGCCACGGCGGTCGCCGCTCCTACGCAGAATGCGTCCCAGACCGCGAATACGAAGGTTGACGATCCGGCAAACAACGTCGGCAACGGCGACCAGTATGCGAACAACGACACCAGCAACACGACGAACCAGAACATTGACCAGTACGCTCCAACCAACGCAACCGCGACGGCCACGAGCTACAATGGTCATGCTTCGGCGACGGCGATTGCCGCCCCGACGCAGATCGCCTCTCAGTTCGCGAACACTTCGGCGTCGGGCAGCAGCCACAACGTCGGACTAGGCTGCGGCTGTGGCGAGCAAGACGCGCACAACACCTCGACCAACACGACCACACAGTCCATCCACCAGGACGCCCCGACGACGGCCACCGCGACCGCGACAAGCGGCAGCGAATGGTGCTCGTGTGGCGGCGGTTCCAACAACAACGCGACGGCCATTGCCATCGCCAAGCCCGTTCAGATCGCGTCCCAGAGCTCGACCGATAAGGTCTACGGCTCGGCCAACAACATTGGTCTCGGTTCGGGCGACCAGACCGCGATCAACACGACGACCAACACGACCGATCAGAACATTCATCAGGACGCGCCTGCCAACGCCACAGCCACGGCGACCAACGACGCCTTCGGCTTCGGCAACCAGCAATCCGCGACGGCGGTTGCTATCGCCCAGCCCAGCCAGATCGCTGTTCAGGGTGCCCTGAATATCGTCACCGGCTCGGCCAACAACTACGCGCTTGGCTTTGGCTGCGAGTGCCTCTTCAGCGACCATGGCTCGCAGACGGCCATCAACACGACGACCAACGAGACCGATCAAGACATCACCCAAAACGGCCATTCGGATGCCACGGCCACGGCGACCAACGACGCCTTCGGCTTCGGCAACCACCAGTATGCGACGGCCATCGCGGTCGCCGCTCCCAAACAGTCCGCCAGCGAGCTCTCGGCGGCCTACGTCTCCGGCATTGCGACCAATGTCGGCCTCGGCGGCAACACCGATCAGTTCGCGTTCAATGTCACCACCAACAGCGGTGACGACACCCAGACCATTGACCAGCACGCCAAATCCGATGCGACCGCCGATGCGGAGAACTCCGTCATTGGCTTCGGCAATTCCCAGCGCGCCCAGGCCACAGCCATCGCTGATCCCACTCAGTCCGCCAGCGAGCGCATGGGCTTCAAGGTGACCGGCCAGGCGATCAACACCGACCTCAGCTCCGGCTGCTCGTGCGACAGCTTCGGCTATCGCTCGCAGGATGCCGAGAACCAGACCTATAGCAACAACCAAGACAACCAGAACATCACGCAGAACGCCCCGGCCACGGTTGAGGCGGATGCGTACAACAACGGCTTCGGCTTCGGCCTCGGCATGTGGAACACCAACACGTGGCAGGGCTGCGGCTGCGGCCAGAACACCTGGGGCAGCTTCGGCACCAACAACATCCAGAACGCCACGGCGGTTGCCGCCGCGGCTCCCGTCCAGCGCGCGAGCGAGGCGATGCTCGTCAACGCCTCCGGTCAAGCGACCAACATCAACCTCAGCGCCTCGGGCCCGAGCTATCAGGGTCATGAGAACGACTACGGCAACTACGTGTACACCGGCCCTTCGCAGGACATCACGCAGAATGCTGGCGCGGACGTGACCGCCGATGCGGAGAACAACCCCAGCATCTACTGCCTCGACATCTGCGACAGCTTGGGCTTCGGCTCCAGCTCTGACAACGTCCAGAACGCCACCGCCATCGCCACCTCCGCGCCCGTCCAGACCGCCAACGAGGTGATGCTGGACAGCGTGAGTGGCTCCGCGGTCAACATCTTCACCGGCGCCAGCCATTCCTGTGGCTGCGACCAGTGGGGCAACGACAACGTCCAGTACGCTGACAACTACGTAGAGAGTGATCCCAGCCAAGAGATCACGCAGAGGGCCCCGAGCGATGTGACCGCCTATGCCTACAACTATCCCAGCGATTCGATCATCTGGGATGAGTGTGGCTGCGGCAGCCAGCATGGCCTCGGGAGCGTTCAGAATGCCACGGCGATTGCCGCGGCGCAGCCGATCCAGTCGGCTTCCCAAGTCTACCTCGGCAACGTGAGTGGCCAGGCGCTCAACACCTGGCTCGGCACTAGCTGCTCGTGCGAAGGCTTCAACTGGGGCACGCAGGATGCCAACAACGACACCGAGAACTACCCTTCGCAGGAGATCACCCAGAACGCCTCCCTCGATGGCAACGACTACGGCGTCACCGCCGATGCGGAGAACTGGGGTTTCGGTTTCGGTGGCCATCAGCAAGCGTTCGCGGTTGCGGTCGCGGCGCCACGCCAACTGGCCAGCCAGTTCGAGTCCGACAAAGTGGTGGGAACGGCCACCAACGTCAGCCTGGGCGCAAGCTCACCTGACCAGTACGCCGACAACACCACCTACAATGGCGAGTCTGACGGCGGCTACCAGACCATCCATCAGGATGCTCCCAGCTATGTAGAGGCGGACGCCTACAACTATCCCAGCCTCATCTGGGTTCCTGGGGATGTGTGTGGCGGCTGCGGCTTCGCCGGCTCCCAGAACGCGACGGCGATCGCCGGCGCGGCTCCGGTCCAGACGGCCAGCCAGTACCAGGCGAATGGTGTCTACGGTTCGGCCACGAACCTGAACGTCGGTGGCCGTTGCGGCTGCGACTTCTGGAACAGCACGTACCAAGACGCCTACAACACCACTGACAACGAAGTCAACCAGAACATTCACCAGGATGCGCCAGCTTACGTCTACGCGGATGCGGAAAACGTCGGTCTGCCGTTCTTCTGGGGGTGCGACTTTGGGTGCTTCGGTGGTCAGCAGAACGCGACGGCGATCGCCACGGCGGCCTCCGTCCAGCATGCGAACCAGACGTCGTTGGTCGGCCTCCGCGGCCAGGCCACCAACGTCAACCTGAGCCACAATTGCTCGTGCGGCTGCTGGTGGTGCGGCTCATCCGACCAGTACGCTTCCAACGAATCCAACAACTCCGTGGACCAAGATCTCACGCAGCATGGTGCCACGGACTCGGAGGCCTACGCCTACAACTATCCCGAGTACTTCTTCCCCTGGGGAGGGAATTCGGGTTGCGGATGCGGCACTGGCTCTTTCGGCCAGCCCGCGCTCGCCAGCTTCCGCGCCAATGTGGGCAACGGCAGCACGTTCAGCGCTCCCAGCCTCAGCACGCCGGCCGTTTTGAGCGGCCTGTCGCTGAATGGGCTGGGCGGCAACTGGGGTTCCTCGAACATCAACCTTGCCGGTGATCAGGGTCTGGGCATCAAGCTTGGCCTGAGCATCAGCAATAGCGAGAGCCTCAACCTGCCGACGATCAGCCAGCTCCTTCACGGAGTGTCGCTGTTCGGTCTGCTGCACGGTGTTGTGGCGCTGAGCCTCAACCTCTCGGTGACCACGCCTTGGGTGCAAGTCGCTACCGCGGTCGCGCATGAGACGCCGTTCTCGGTGCTCTTCAGCGTGAGCCAGCAGCAGGGCTTTGGCCCCTGGAATGGTTTCCTGCTCTAGGTGTATGAGGGGCCGCTAACTCCGGCTCCTCCTCACCGAAAGCTCTTGGAGCCACCATGGATTCCTCGTAGAGAGGGTCCCTGGTGGCTTCTAGTTTTTCCGCGCATCTCGACCTTCCTCTGAGGCGCCTCCGCGTGCTCCCCGCCTCGCGCAGAGAGACAATACCCCCATACGCCACGCTCTCCCCGTCCAGCGCTGAAGAGTGCCCAACCGCGACAATGGGGCATCCCAACTGGCCTAGGGTCCCCGCTACGCGCAACAAGACGCCCCACGTGCCCGCGCGAGGCAAGCTCGTGGGTAGGTATGCGGGGCACGATCCGCCGCGCGGCAGCCGCGCGGCACGATTAGCGTTTCGTGGCTGTGGTGGCTCGGCGGCTGAGCGTGGCACGCGCCGGAAGTGTCCCAGCGCGACTCGCCCGCTCGGTTTGGCGGACCGTCCGTGGGCGCGGCAGCACATACAGGCACAGCGCGCTCAGCGCGCCAAAGAGCAGCGCGACTAGCCCACCGTGCGCGAGCGTGCTGAAGACCTCCATCTTGCTATAGACGATGATCGCGCCCTCCAGCGCCTGAAGGACCACGAGGATCAGTGCCGCGAGCGCGCCCCAATACAGATCAGGGCGGGCACGACGCAGGTGCCGTGACCAGAGGTAGAGCCAGAGGGTGCCCACGGTCAACAGCAGCGCGGCGACACGATGCGTGAACATAATGCCGACTCCACCGATGAAGCCGGGGAAGATGCGTCCGTTGCACAGCGGCCAGTCCACACAGGCAAGCTGCGAGTTGGTATGGCGGACATAGGCGCCGAGGTAGACAACAACATAGCTATACACCGCCACGCCGAAGACCAATCGGCGGAAGCCTGTGGGAATTGCGCGGTCACGCAGGCGGTCCCAGCCGCTGATGCCGTGGATGAAGAGCGCGGTGAGCAGGATACTCGCGAAGGAGATGAGCGAGATGCCGAAATGCAGGGCGAGGACCGAGGGCGTCTGGGGGTACTTGACCGCGAGCGCGCCGAGCGCCGCCTGCGCCAGCAGAAAGATGAGCATCAGCGGCGCGAGGATACGGATCTCTCGGCGCTCACGCCAGAGCCAGAGCACTCCGGCCGTCAGCGCGAAGACGAGCAGCGACTCGATGCCAGTGACGGCGCGGTGACTGAACTCGATGGCCGTGCTCACGGCGAACTGTGGGATGAACTGGCCGTGGCACAGCGGCCACGAGTTGCCACAGCCCTGGGCCGACCCGCTGTTGGTGACCAGCGTGCCCATAACGAGTACCAGGAACATGCCCACGGTGGTGACCATGGAGAGGCGCCGCATGATCAGGCGCCAGGGCCACAACTGGAGTTGGCCACGCACCCGCGCGATGCCAGACCGTAGCGGTTGGGTGATGCTGTCCTGCATAGGGTGATGATGACCTTATGTGGTGAACACATTGCTCTCAACGCGAGGCGCGCGGACTGCCAAGGCGCGGGCCGACGGCTCCTCACGATGGAGGATACGCTAAATCCCGCGGTGGCCGCAAGTGCTGGCCATTCCACCCGATGCGGGATGCGTGTGGTGGTCAGCGGGCTTCATCAGCCCCTTCGTCGAAGAGGCCGGGAATCGGCTCGACACGCATCAGCCCCGCCGCGAGATCTACCGTTTTGATAAAGGCTTTTACCGCGGGCAGCAACACCTCGCGCCCATCCGTTGCGGCGCGCACCACGAGCAGGTCGTTGCCGACGCCGGTGAGCACGTCCTTCACCTCGCCCAGGCATTGCCCGGCCATGTCCTCAACACGCAAGCCGACGACATCGTGCAGATAGAATTGGTCAGGGGGCAGAGGGGTGATCTCGCTCGTGGGAATCCAGAGCCACGCGCCACGCAGACGCTCAGCCTGATCCACTGTCTCGATGCCCGCCAGACGCAGGATGACCTGCCCTTTGTGCGTGCGGGCGTGGGCGATATCGTGAGGAGTGCGCGTGTCGTCCATGCGCGGCTCGCTCATATAGAGCGTGCGTGTGCGCAGGAAGCGATCGGGGAAATCCGTGAGGGGGTTGACCTTGAGTTCGCCACGGATGCCGAACGTCCCCACGACCTCGCCAATGGCGGCCCAGGCGTCATCGGCGCGCGCGCTCTGGTGGTGGTCAGGTGACGCGGTGGGCGACGGCGCGGCTTCAGTAGGGTTGGCGTGGCTCTCGGTCATCAATCTCCAGCCCGATATGCTGCTTGCCTTGGAGCGACGCGCTGGTGCGCATGAGCGTGCGCATGGCTTTGGCGACGCGCCCCTGCTTACCAATCACCTTGCCCAGGTCTTCGCTGCTCACGTGCAGCCCAAGCACGGTCGCGTAGCGGTCGCTGCGGATGACGCGCACCTGCACGCCGTCGGGATCATCCACCAGATTGCGCGCGATAAATTGAATCAAGCCGTGCATGCGTTGCTCTCCGTCGCGTGGTCGTGCCGCACGCTACTTTTGCTCCACCGCGGTCGCGGGTGTCGCGGGCGTCCCTCTGGCGACCTTCGCGAGGATGCCCGTGCGCTCCATCAACGAGCGTACGGAATCTGAAGGCTGCGCCCCCACGCTCATCCAGTAGCGCGCGCGCTCTGGATTGATATTGATGCTCGATGGCTCGGTCAAGGGATTGTACCAGCCGATGTTCTCGATAATGCGCCCATCGCGCGGTGAGCGGACATCCGCTACCACGACGCGATAGCTTGGAGCGCCCTTCATGCCCACACGCATGAGGCGAATTTTCACCATTGCCGAACTCTGCCTCCATACCTAGGCGCGGTGGCGCCTAAGCGATAAGGGGAAAGGCCCGGCATTCCATTCCCGCCGGGCAAGCCTCACTAGCATACCATGCGGTGTGGACAGGTGTCAACGGCCATTCTCGCAAACAAGCTGAGATGGCGCGCGCTACCGCCCGCCCGCATGACGACCATGCTCCATTGCCGCATACGGGTGCGGCAGACGGTCGCTGGTGTCCGCGCTAGGCGCGGTCGCGCACGTGGCGATCCAGGAAGCGCGCGATCTGGGGATAGGCGACCAGACGGTTGGCACGCTTCTGCAGACCGTGGCCCTCATCCTCGAAGCGCAGATACTCGACCGGCACGCCTCGCGTGCGCAGCGCCGCCACGATCTGCTCGGCCTCGCCCACCGGCACGCGCGGGTCGTTGGCGCCGTGGACGACGAAGAGCGGCGCGCTGATGCGCTCCACCGCGTTGATCGGCGAGATCGCTTCCAAGAACTCGCGGTCGCGTTCCAGGTTGCCATACTCCGGCTCGCGCAGCTTGCGCCGCCACGGGCCGGTGTTCTCCAGGAACGTGACGAAGTTGGCGATGCCGACGATATCCACCCCCGCGGCCCAGATGTCAGGATAGGTCGTGAGGGCGGAAAGCACCATGAAGCCGCCGTAACTGCCGCCCATGACGGCGATGCGGCGCGGATCACCGATGCCATTGTCGCTGAGCCAGCGCGCCGCGTGGCGCAGATCGTTGACCGAATCCATACGCAGCCGCACGTCGTCCAAACTCTGGTATGCATACCCGTAGCCGGTGCTGCCGCGGACGTTGGGCGCGAGGACAGCGTACCCCTGGTTCACCAGATACTGGATGACCGGATTGAAGCTTGGGCGGAACTGGCTCTCTGGCCCGCCGTGAACGTAGACCACCACGGGCAGCCCACGCGCTTCCAGGTCGCGCGGCGTGAAGAGCAAGGCGGGTATCTGTCGGCCATCAAACGTCGGGTAGTGGACAAGCTCCGGCGCGACGAAGCGCTCGCGCGGAAGAGCGCCACGCGCGCTGCGCGTCGCCTGCCAGAGGGTGCCCGTCGCAGGCTCCCATATCCAGATATCGGGGGCATCGTCGGCGCGGTCCAGCGTGAAGGCCAGCCGTGCGCCATCTGGCGACCAC
>JADEYI010001843.1_pt1 | contig 13206 bp, 20 predicted proteins | sample 8542331 | NCBI WGS metagenome assembly JADEYI01 (sample SAMN16510988, study PRJNA670497) | mine drainage metagenome | isolation source: biofilm near Copperflume 1 | place: Germany: Marsberg coppermine Kilianstollen | collected 2018-02 | reverse complement strand
GGCGGGGAGCATAGCAGGAAGGAGCTGCGCAGAATCATGTGCTTGAGGATGCGCGCCAGCTGACTCAGCAGGGTCACGTCTGCATGCGCGTGCGCGCCCAGCAGCAACAGCAATCCCACCGTCTCGTCCCCCGGCGTGGGGACCTCCACATCAGGACCCCCGTTCTGCATGCACATACAGTCCATTTAAAGATCTCCTCTTGATTACCACTGCCTTATGTCCCCAAGCCAGATGCCTAGTCGGATCAATGCGCTGTGCTCCTCACCAGATGCCAGATTGAGGGGTGTAAACCTTCCAGTAGCATGAGAGGGCCAATCAGAATGGAGCATAAAGTGATACCTTGTGCAACAAGCAAGAATCCATCTTACTGCACAGCATAGGGTAGGAAACCCACAAATCATGTTCGCTGAACGGTCTGGTGCCCTGCTTTGCTACACCACTGGGACACATGTATGCAACATTGGATGACATAGGACTCCAAACAATACAGCAATCATCATTTGTGAGTCCCCTGTATAGGACCAAGGTTTGTTTGCCAAGGAGAGGGCGGGACCTTGCGATTGAGGATGGAGAGGCCGCGGGGCCCCTCGGGGTAGAGCGCGTCGAAGGAGGGCTGCAGCTGCGAGCGCAGCATGCCGCACAGGGCGCGCGCGATGGGAGGGAACCCCACCGGATCCAGCCCCAGCCCGCTCAGCAAGTTCAGCAGCTTGGAGGCGTTGCCCCAGTCGTCCACCTGCAGGCAGTTTAATACTGTCTTAGACTTAAAACCGTCTCAGGGAGCTGCATGCCCTCCAGAGCAAGGAATTGCCGATTGAAGGTCTGCCATTTCTGAGTCAAGCACAGGGCGAGACGACTGTCTCCCCTGCTTCCTGAGCTCGCCAGAGCAATCCTTGGTGACTGTGGCCAACACGAGGCCATACATTCGCGAGGCAGAACGGCCACTTTTCTGGCTCTCTTCACCAGTTCTGGCTCTGGCAAGCTGCGCCAGCCAATCAGGGGGCAGCCTCTTGCACTGAAAGGCCCACCCTCTTAGCAGAACATCTTCGCTCAACACTAGGTCCCTTCTAAGGCCTGCAAGCTTAGGCAGGGACGCCACTGGACACTGGCATGCTATATATGACCCTACAGTCGTCCCACAAAGCAGCATGTGTATCGGCTCAGTCCACCACACCAGACCTCCAGTAGACAACCAAGCAGCTAGAAACTCCCTTTTCCCTCCCTGTTACAGCCCTAATGAAGGGTGGTGCATACCTGCAGCAGGCCGGCTGCCAGGCCAAGCTTGTGATTGGCAGCCAGCGCGGGCGCCAGGATGTCATTGTTCAGCGCCCGCGCATCGAGGTCCATCTTGGCAGCTGTGAGGCCCACCTTGGACCGCGCCGCCTCATCCTGGATCAACAAAAGCACTCAGACATCTCTTCTTGCCCTACTATAGCTGGTAAGAAGCAGGGAGGTCTTGCCTGTTCTCGAGCCTGAGCAGCCTAAATGAACACTTTGGTAGCAATCCAAAAGGAATCGCCAGGACCATTTGGACGTGGCCAGGAACATGATCCAGCATTTGGCGCATAAGGAAAGCTGACACGCCTTTTGGGACAGCGTAGAGCAGTGTGTAAGGCTGTGCTTTTAACGCAAGACAGCTTTAAGGTTATGCTCCCTAGAAGAATCGTATTCCGAAGCCCAGTCGGAGCGGCACCTTCTCGGCGGCTGCCTGCGTGAGGCTGACGGTGCCAATCTTGGCGACGGCTTCCGCCAGCTTCTTTTGCGCGGCCTGCAGCGCTGTCACCGCCTCCTCATCCGGCGGCGCCAAGTGCAGCAGCAGTCCCTCCAGAGGCACAAGCCCCGCCTGATCGAATCACACTTCAAAGCGATCAGATTCCAGTGAGAAAAACATAGAATACATGCCGTTCTACCCTTTATGCACCACACTCCAGATGTTCATCGTCTTGCTGAAAGGAGTTTGGTTAAGGCTGCACCGAGCAGCACTCCGGCGAGCCAGCGCTGGAGACAAAGAGCAGCATGGAGCACAATTGGGTTGATCAGGGGGTGTCCACATTGGAGGCATTGGGGATATGCATTGCTGGAGGTAGATCGAAGTGCGCGTGCCTTGATGAGCTGCGCGGCAATGTTGAAGAGGGCATCCGGAGCGGGCACGCCGCCGGACGCCAGGCGCTGGAACTTGAAGCCCAGTATCTGCGTGCGCGCCTCTGGTGCGAACATCTCCGCAAGCGCCAGTAACGCGGCGTTCCTTGGCGCGCACTCAAACGCGTCCAGCACCACGTCGTACACTCGGTTGGGGTCCAGGTCAAAGAAGCCAATCAGCGCCTTCACCTCCGTCACCTGTTTGGGCAGCAGCGAGCACCTGAAATACATCTTCCTGCTTGGTTCGGCTGCAGTATTACTTGCTCCAACGCCAGCTTCCACTTTCGCTTGCGTGTTTCTGCCCATTTCAGTGTGCTGTAAGTTCAGGCGTGGTCAATTTTGTTGCAGAAGTCACGAATGCTTGTCAGGGACTGCTTTATGTGCCGAGCGCAGCCCACTCACATACTAGGGCTAAGCCTAGAAAGTCTGCTCTGGCACAGTCTCACTGCGCTTGGTGTCAGGGACGGCCATCCAGCAGATGGGGGCTGTTAATTTGCTCAGCATGCAGAGTCCCAATTTCAGCACTGATGCCACACCAGCCCTCGGCGCACACTTGTATTTGAAGTCCTCTGTCCAGCGCGAGCAAGAAGCACTAATTCCCGCATGCGCTTGTTCACTTTGTAGTAAGCGGTGACACGCACCATGTGGTTGACGGGGGTGCCGCTGCTTGACTGGCACAGGGCGGTGATAAGCTTGGCGTATCCCTCGCTCTCCTCCCGCAGCAGATTGAATCTGTGCAGCAGGACTTGTGCTGAGTACTTCTGTCATGAGCAGATCACAATTAAGGCTAACGGCTGCACACAAAGAAGCAGGACAATATGTCATGCAGCTGCTTTCAGCTCTGCATCTGCAGATAGATGGCCCCATTCACCCACACGATGGGGATGGGGTGGATTTGCAGAGATACAGGGCATGCCAGCAACACCAGACATGATCGCCCTTGTGCATTGATAAGACACTACACAGGCTTGCTGGCTTTGCTTGAAAGTTGCTTCGTTGGGGTTCTGGCATGCTGCAATACAGTCCCAAATGGGCTGCAATCAGCAGGGAGGTGTCGGCAGGTGCGGGCATGTGTGCGCACCTGCGCTGAGTGTAGTGCATCCTGGTGTTGAGCTGGACCTCCTTCTTGCGTAGGTTGGCTGCCTTGGTGACTGCGCCCACCTCCTCCAGGAACTCCCCGTCCAGGTTCATCATCAATACATCCTTGCTAACCTGCACACCATATAGTGAACGTAGTCTCAAAACACGTCATGTGACCATTGTTGTTGTCCCTTGCTGCCTGATCAGACACAGTTGGACTCTCACGGAAGTCCTTATCCAATCCCCCGCCCCAGTCTTCTGACTGGCCGGCATCAAGGAGGCACGGCTACTCTTGTAGAAAGGCATTGCATGAAGGAAGTGCATGACCTAGCCCTGTCATCCGGCCAGCACGCCTGATATTCTGCTAGAACATGCGCAACGTGGGATGTAGACGAATGGGTGAGATAAGGTTCTAGGAACGCACCAGCTGATCTTTCAGGAGCTCCTTGGCCAGGTCTGCGATAAGCGCCTGGGCTGCTGAGTTCCCCTCGCCCTGCACCTCCACCCACACCGCCCTGCAGGCACAGCGCCACATCATCAAACAGTGTGCCTCACCACTTTGCGGTCATATCTTTAGTTGATGTGTCCCTGCCTTGCTGGAAGTCCGACTATTCAGGGTGCTTTTAGAAGCAAAAATGGTGATCTTCACATGTGAAGGCTGCAGAACGGTGTCGATATTCCAAGTTATGTAAGGAGGCGGATGTTCACCAGAGGATCTCTGCCAGCAGGAGGGGGGTGTCCTCGCCCACAGGGATGCCACTGGCCTTCATACCCACTGCGTACTTGGCTGGCAGGAGCTGCCCCGCAGCAACGGCATGTGCAAGCTCCAACAGATACTGCCGGAAGTTTCCTGCATCGATGCCTGTCACTGTGGCTCCAATCTCGCTGGCCAGCACCTGTTGCATGGCGATCGAGGTGTCAAAGAGGACATAATGAATTTGCCTTAGCTGGGACAGCGTTGTGCTTTTTTATATTATACGTTCTGACAGCACGTCAAGGCTTTGCAGTTGCGATGTCCTCACGCACTGCGACGATTGGGAGTTGTGGCATGGGAAGACTGTCACTAGATCGCTGAAGAGCCGCCCTTTCATGGTTTGCCATTATTGCAGTAAAGCAGGGGCCCTCCATAATAGAATGCATCAGCAGATCGCCAATTCGCTGAAAATTGGGAGCTGTATGTATGGAGGCCTCTCAAAATCACGCACCTTTCCCTCATTCAGGCCTTCAATGATCTGTGATGTAGCCAATGCTCCCAAGCGAGGCTTGAAGGCGTTTACTTCATCGATCTCCATACCTCCTCACTCTTATGGCCAACGAGGAGCGATGAAAAACATTGTCAGCTTCAATCCAACAGTTGCCAGACCGAATTTTGATCTAGCCACCTCCCGAAAAGAACAAAATGTCCCGGAACTCCACGAACATCGTGCGCTTGAACAATGGAAACTTGTGCAGATTCAGTTTGCTTTCAGCAAGTGAGGGTTCAAGCTGGGTCAGGGCTTGTGCCCCTTCAGGGCTAGCTAGGGCTTTTTAAGAATTAGAATACGGGGGCGTCAACCGAACGACCAGTCAACCGAGAATAGGGCATCACCTGGTAGAGGTGTATTGAGGCTTCCAATGAGCTTTAGGTGCTATGACATGATGATTGTGGTCGTTGCTGAGTTGCTATTGCCTAGGGATTGTGGTATAGATGATAATATGAAGAGCAGCTGAGTGTATGAATGAATTGCCTGTGAGTTGTCATCACAGTCCCGACAGCATTGTAAAAGAGACAGCAAGGTGCTGGGACATCATGAATAATTCTCCTGCTGTCCCCAAATCCAGGCATTCTGTGGATATCACAAGATATTAAGACGTCTGCCCCCACACATTACAGATTCATGCATATCACAACTTGCTTCCTGGCTCGGGAGTTTCTGCATCCGCGTGCGCGGGAGATGTTTTGCTATATTCTGTGGTTCTAACTTCTCACCGTCTTCATGCAGGTATTGGTTGTGCCATTGTCTGCCTGGCCTCTTGTCTTGCATTGACTCCTGTGTGTGTTCCTCTGATGGACCGAGCCAGTTGTCACGTAGATTTTGTGTGAGTTTTGGTTTGGCAGTCTCTGTCTGATGTGATAGGTTTGCACCATCTTTCCCTCTAGGCCTTCCTCTACGTATATATCCCCTCGAGGAACGCCATTGCTGGGCCACGTGGCGTGGATATCTCGCCCTCCTCTGCCTGCTCGAGCTGAGTCTCGTCCTTTAATCCAGGAGGCTGCAATCCTAGCTGCAGTGCCCACTCCCATGCGCTGAGATCATGCACATCTTCACCAGCTGCTTCTGCTTGTGATGGCAGCGGGGCCTCCTTGAGAACGATCTGACTCGCAGTACACAAGGCTTCTCTCGCAAACGTGCCACCTTTCTTGGTCACGGCCCTCTCACCGGTGGACAGGCAAAATCTAAAGCGTCTTGGCTTCACCGATGGAGCCGATCTCAGAGGTAAGTCGAAGTCATCGTCATCGTTTGACCAGGAATTCATTCTGCCAAGGATCTCTTGGACTGGACTAAAGCAAGGAGGAATCAACACTGGCTGCTCTGGGTTGAAAATGGTCAGTGCACACTCTTGACTGAAGATTCTGAGAGTCCCTGAAGATCGTGCCAAAGTTGGCTTGTGTATGCTTGCAGGCTTGAGGTGGCAGCAAACATCAGGAAGGGAGATGTCAGCATAAAGCAGCTCGAGGGAGAGGCCATCAAGGGACGGCCACGATCACCTCTGAGAGAACACTCATTGTGCAATATCGACAGCATGTCGCAGGACTTCCCCACCATTGTCTGGCGCTTGAAGGAGCTGGGCTTCAATGCCATCCGCCTGCCCTATTCCTTCTCCCATTTCCAGGTGCGCACCACTTCTAGTCTGCTATATGGCTCCTTCACATTCCCATCCTTGCCTCTTCTTCTTGCATCTGTAGTGATCTGGATCTGCCAGTAAGCATGCTCTGTGTTGCCACTCCAAAAATGATTGGATTCAATGTGCTCAATGTAAAAATTGTGTTTGCTACACATCAATAGACTTGCCTGCTCGCCGTGTTCATGCACATGCAGAGAGAATGTCCTGCTTGACATGTGCTAGAAGGAACCAGCAGCATGCCTGTGCACTTGTGTGGCAATGCATGCATGCTGGCAGAGACATGCACAGCTTACAACTCTATGCTTCTCCCTGCATGCAGGACCCTCCAGCCGACTACACCAGGAACTGCACAGAGGCAAGTAACTATGTGGTCAGGAGCAGTCTTGTGCCCAAGAAGCTGCCCAACATGAAATTCGCCCAGTACAGGCTGCCCAACGATGACCCTCCCAGAGTCCCAAGCAGCATCTGCAATATTGCCATGCCTGGCCAGAGCACCCGCGCCCGCTACCTCTGGGTATGAATCCCCGCCCTGCCAAGCCTTGAGCACTGCAGAAGCAAAACCTGTGGATTTAGCCCTCCTGATTAATTCACAGCATTTTGGGTGCATGACGGTGTACGCCTTGTTGCATGCAAGTTTACTGGTCCACAACTTATGTCAACTGCATGCATGTTTCTTTGCAAGGTTCACTGTTCTGTGCGGCAAGGCTCTGGATGTTGTGAGCTGCAGGGCTGCAGCAGTATGTGCTTTGATGTGTGAGCTGTGAGCCATGCGATGGTGACAGGCTTTAAATTGAGGCCCTGAAAATAGGCCACGTAAAGTCATGTATGCTGCAAGGATCCAGCATGTGCGCTGATTTGAGCTTTGCACAATGTGATGCAGGTGGTGCAGTACCAGGGCTTCTGTGTGAACCTGGACTTCCACTCGATTGGCGTGCATGAGACGCTGGTCACCGGAGACACCCCCTTCAGCGGCGCAGATGACTACACCCTCTATGACATGGACGTCTGGGTCGGCCTGTGGTACTTCTCAATCCTTACTACTAGAATTCTCGGCATGCTTCAGGCATCCAGGATGACACAATGCATGCACCTTGTCAAAGCATGCATGGTGACAGGGGCGCTAAGTTTGCATGGTGTCATCATGCATGCGGCCTGGTGAAACAGCTGTGCAAGCATCTTGTTGCTGGCATGTCAAGGCATATGCCAGTGCATGCATGGTGAAAGGGGCGCCAAATTTCCATGGTGTCATCATGCATGCCTAGTGGAGCAGCTTACATACAGCTTGTTGCATGCACCGGGAAGTGGACAGTGGAGACGGGGTGCACTTGTGTCGAAGTCTGGTTGCTGCCTCCTTGTATGATTGAGGCTCAGCATGCTGAATCACTTCATGCTGCATGTGAAGGGGGATGCATGCTGTAGGGTGGACCTTGTGAAGGACGTTTTGGCTGACACGCCAGAGGCCAAAGGGCGGCTGATTATTGACCTCATCAACGAACCGATGGCTACACCCTCACAAGGGAGGTGAATGCCTTGGCTATATTTTCCACGTCACATGGGTGTTCTAGAGACAAAATATGCTTTGCTTTTGGGCTGGATAAAGGGCTGCAGCCAGAGCACTGCAGACAAAGGCAAGTCATATTTGCTGCGCTTCACAATGTTCCTATGGCTCGGTGTGTGGCAGTTCCGACGAGCAAGGCTGAAGTGCTTTTGGCACAAGCAGAAGCTGCTGCGGTGACCATGGTGAGGGACAAAGCACAGACATCTGTGCTGCTGGCCACGCAAATCTGATGTGGTGTGGGCAGGGCAACAATGGCTACGCCAGCATGAGCATGTTATACATGCATGCCATGGATGCACTGTGGCCCATCTGCCCTGACTGCCTCTTCCTGGTGGAAGGTGTGCACAATATCCCATATCGTGCTCCTCTTTGTTCTCTGCCTAAATCATGCTGAGCAGATTTGAGTTCGGCTCAGCATGCATGATGGGGAATTGTCTACCTGCTGTCACCACGCATCATGATTGCAAGAATTGTGTCTTGAGGGGCTCGATATGCATATCTTCTCAATGCTGTTCCTCTCAACGGGAATGAAGACAGTTTGGGTGGTCATGTGTGTGCCTGCTGTTTGCACCAGGTACTGGACAAACAGGCATTGAAGCTACCTGGTAAGTTCTCTACCTGTTGGCAAAATTACAAGTAAAGTTGCTGCATACGTGTTTATGGCATTTCAGGCCTAGGACAGCTTACGTAGCCATGCATGCACAAAATTTTGGTTGCCAGGACTCGGTGAAGGCATGCATAGCGTTAATCTTATTTCAACATGCTTTACCAATCCATGAGATCCAAGTGCGTCGCAAAATGTAATACTATCACATGTTCTGAGCAGAGGAATGCTGTGCAGGGGCAACGGGTTCACAATAGACCCCAAGCAGCTGGCAAAGGACCCAAAGTCCAGCAGTGCCAGGGGCCTCTTTGAGGCAGTTGTCAACAAGCCCTACATCAACCAAGTCGTCCTGGCCCCTCACCTCTACTGCCCAAAGGTATACATGCGTCCGCTTGTGTCATGCTGAGATGGCTGCAGCTGCACGTGCCATGAGTCTCAGTCTCAGAATTCTCTCTGAGACCCTGAGTCTCACAGGGACATTATTCTGCCTTGCTTTAATCAGCACCTTCAAATGTGCAGGATGCCGGTCCATGTCAGGCCCCCATATGTCATGTCTTTCTCACATGTTGGGCCATCATTATGCCTGTCTTCAGTCCACCCAATGTAGAGGAGCACCTGAGAAAATGTAGCCAAAGAGCTGTGGCCTGCCCAAATCCAACTTGAGCTGCAGAATGAGGGGCTGGGGAGCTTGGAACAACAGCAAATTCACGGATAAGTTGGATTGGAGACTAGAGACTCCTTGAGCAAGCGCCTATGTGCGGACCGCTGTACTTCTCACAGGACAAAGAGACCTGAAAACTTGCACCCCAAGAAAGCTCATGCGGTCTGGTGCAGCATGGGTGATGACAGCTGCAGGCCCGAGTTCCCCTCGAATGCTGTATTTGTATTGATTTGTGCTTGGTGGCGACAGGTGTCTGGGCAGAAGGACTTCTACAAGCCGTCTCTGGGGCAGTACGAGGTGTACAACTACACCTTTGGCCACTTCACAGCGCCACCTGGATTCTGCCACAAGGGCTCTTGCCACGTGTTCAACGACGAGTTTGGGTGCGCATCTCTCTGATCTCTCAGCGTACCTGCCTTCATGCTCTTCCATGGGCACCAGAGAATCACTGCCACGCTGTGTTCCATGGATTTTTCCTCGGACCGAGATGGATTTCACATGCAGCAACACATCCTTCCGGGTTTCCTGATGTGCAATATTGTTATCAACGGAGATTGGCCAACATCCTCCTTCAAAAGCTGCAGTATTCAATTGTGAGCTTCATATGCTGAGACATGTGTTGCTGGAGCCATCTTGAGGCTGCATGCATTGCTTTTACACCGCAATGCAGCCATTTCTGCTTACTGCGGCACATGCAATGTATTAGGCCAAATCAATTTTAAGCCGATGTGCCCTTGTGATCACTTGGCTTTATATATGATTATAGCCTCTGATCTTGGGGTGATGCATGAGATTAAGGGTGATCAGTAACAAATCCATCAGGGTCGATTGGCTTTGCACCCATGGTCATGATGGTATGGCAAATTTTCGTTATTCATGTGCATCTGCCATGTGATCCATGAGGAGTGCTCACACCCTGACAACCTGACTCAGGGTTTCCTCGGAGGTTTGTCACCTTCTACTGGAAGCAGCCATTTGACACCAAGCATGATCTTTTTGACGTGCTAGGCTGCCATGTGCACACATTTGATTCATGAAGCAATTAGCTGCTCCCCATTTTTGTCCAAGTATTCTTCATTTGCTCATAATTGAACTCTTTTACACTTCCAAGGCTATTTGACCAGGCAAATGTAAGCGACGTATAAGTCTGCATTTATCATTTATGGCTGCAGTGACTGCAACCTCAAGTGCCGTAGCAACCTCAGGCCGGCAGGCTCAGCCAAAAAATGCTGGCGACATAAAGGTGCCAGGTCAGAGGTTGCAGGGAAATCACATCTGCTGCATCAGCTCAAGCTCATACTGCTCAAAGAGCTGAACGAGTCATGCAAGGATCGTGTCTGGCAGTGTGACTCACGGTGTCCGTTGCATAATAAGCGAGTAAGGCAGCCAACTCATGAGAAGGAGTCTTTGCAGTCCCCTCACAGGCTCCTCTCAGCCGCAATCTTCGGAAAGTATTTTCCAATTGCTTCCATAGAGTGCCTGCATCAACACAATGCAATTGTATTCAGTGCAAGCAGGAAATTACCAGCAGATCTGAGACTTTCACAAGCGTTGCATCTCAGTCTGGCTCAATCACACGAGCCTGCCTGGCCTGAGGCACACTGATCGGTCCACAATATTCACTCTCAGTTTCAACATCACCTTCAAAGCTATCGAGCTACAAAGCATGGAATACGAGATGCCACGAGACTTCATGTGCTGGCTACAAAACCAGAGCTTGTCCAAAGAAGCTTCAGTGCATCGACCACTTAGTGCAGCCTGATTGTAGAACACCTCTAACTTAGTGAGATTGGTGTCCCGCGCCGGTCTCAAGTCTATTCACTTCTTGATTCTCTTCCGGGATATTATGTTGACATGGCTGAGCAGCATACCTTCGCTCTGCTGAAGGATTAAGATCTTTTGCACCTGCTTTTCATGGTACTCGATCTCTATACTCAATGCCTTGAAATACCATGCATGATACAAATCTTGCCCCAGAGGGCATGGTAAGTCGTAGATGCTTAAGATGTTCAACTTGTTTGTGTCTGCACAAGCAAGGATTCATCAGGTTGTGATGATTATAATAATTGGAAAGGTCCGTAGATTCAGAGTAGTAAGCTGAGTTTCAATGCGCTCGTAGGCCCTGACATGGTGTAACTGTCCGGGGTGGAGTGAGTCGCTCACCAATACCGTAAGGCCGAGATCTTGCTTTGATATCAAATAAGCATTCCTGGACCCATGTCTTCTCTGTGAGAAAACGCCCATGAAGCCCGCTCGAAACCTTTTTTTCCTGCTGAATGTGCTTCTCGAACATCCTTACCACCTGAATGGCATATCAACTCACAAAAATCGCAAAGGCTACTATTCCGTGTCGCAAGGCTCACATCCTTATGACCACAATTTTACAGGGTGTATCAACAAGGGGTTTGAAGAGCGCTTGGAGCGCGTGACATCGACTCCTGAGATTATTGCCCGCACCTCAAGAAGGTGCGATGACTGGGCCCACTGGGAGAGTTTGTAGGAAGACTCTATGGCAGAGCTTGTAGGAAGACTCTTTGCCAAGATCTCTTGGTCAAGAAACCCTTGGCAATTCTCAGTTTTCTACTGCGCTGCGACCATCAGCAAACACCTTCTCAGCCACTGTTGATTGTGCAAGTATCTACATTCCTGAAAGCTTCATATTATGCTGCTGCTGAGTTCAGGTCCCCAGCACCAGGCCAGAAGGCTCACCTGAAGTCTCAATATCTCAAAATTCGCTCACAGAAGTCTTAATTTGAAAAATGTCAGATCATTCAACTCTCTGTATCGTACGATACGTGTTTCGCGATCAATGGAGTTTGCCTTGTCAAGCCAGGCTTTCTCAGGAAGATTATAAAATCTCAAAACCAAGACACCAAGGTTCTTTTCAGCCAGTTCGGATTGTGCTCTGAGAGAAATAGACCCCTCTTTGATCTGATAGGGGATCCTGCACAGCAGCCTGAGAGAGATGGGAACTCCTACGAACGGTGCCAATTCCAAATTAAGCCAACCTCAATCATTGATTGAATCGCTCAAGTCCGGACGACAGCTCCGCTTTGTACACTTTTGAATAACTGCGAGGCAATAGGTTTGAATGTGTGGAACAAAGAACAATAATGTGGTGCTTCAATAGTAGGTAGATCCATTGGAGAGGCGCGTCGAATGATAGGAATGGCCAGCAGCAGCAGCAGCAGGCCGGAGTAGATGTAGGACTCTGCCTAGTTTGCCTCTTCATAGCCATCCCGATTTACTTACAAGCATGATTGCCTTGAAGAATTGACACTAGTCTTTATCTCTTATATTCAGGACCGCCTTGCGAGGAGCAATGGTGGCAGTGGTCAGCCCATGGTGGTGAGTCCTCAGGCTACCTTGAGCGCGGCATCCTCAGAAAGGCATCATTGCAGTGTTCTGACAATTCCATAATATATGTGATGTTATTGACACCGCCATTCGTGGTGCTTGCTCATGCTAGTAAGAATCAATAGTTTGGAGATCTTAAGTGCTTGGAAGCGATCAGCTTTGGAACATGGGAATTTTGTCGATGACAGAGACTTACCTTTGACACAAATCAGCATCGAAATATTTCTGTGCAAAACTGCAACATGGGCTAGAGCAACCCGGAGCGGGAGGCTTCATCCTTGGCCAGGATAGCATTGGAGCGCGTGCTGCACCGTACCCCGAGGCTTCAATCAGTTCTCCTACCCCGTACGACCCCCTCGGGGTATGGTGAAGCACGCGCTCCAATGCTGTCCTGGCCAAGGATGAAGCCTCCCGCTCCGGGTTGCTCTAGCCCATGCTGTAGTTTTGCACAGAAATATTTCGATGCTGATTTGTGTCAAAGGTAAGTCTCTGTCATCGACAAAATTCCCATGTTCCAAAGCTGATCGCTTCCAAGCACTTAAGATCTCCAAACTATTGATTCTTACTAGCATGAGCAAGCACCACGAATGGCGGTGTCAATAACATCACATATATTATGGAATTGTCAGAACACTGCAATGATGCCTTTCTGAGGATGCCGCGCTCAAGGTAGCCTGAGGACTCACCACCATGGGCTGACCACTGCCACCATTGCTCCTCGCAAGGCGGTCCTGAATATAAGAGATAAAGACTAGTGTCAATTCTTCAAGGCAATCATGCTTGTAAGTAAATCGGGATGGCTATGAAGAGGCAAACTAGGCAGAGTCCTACATCTACTCCGGCCTGCTGCTGCTGCTGCCGCTGCTGCTGCTGCTGCTGCTGCTGCTGCTGCTGCTGCTGCTGCTGCTGCTGCTGCTGCTGCTG
>JADEYI010001842.1_pt1 | contig 13226 bp, 6 predicted proteins | sample 8542331 | NCBI WGS metagenome assembly JADEYI01 (sample SAMN16510988, study PRJNA670497) | mine drainage metagenome | isolation source: biofilm near Copperflume 1 | place: Germany: Marsberg coppermine Kilianstollen | collected 2018-02 | reverse complement strand
CGGTGCAGGGCCGCGTCACCAGTCTTCTTCCCGGGGCGGCATGCCTCTTTTGTCGTGGCAGGATCACTGCCGAAGGCGTCCGGGTTCAGGTCATCGAAAGCTGCAACCCGGAGCAAACGGAAGAACTCCGCCGCCAGCAGTATGCTCCCGAGTTAGCGGGCAATGCGCCCGCTGTCATCGCCTTTACCTCTGCCGTGGCTTCCACCGCGATTTCAGAACTCCTGCACCGGCTGACCGGCTTCATGGGTCCCGAGCGAGTCAGTAGCGAAGTCATTCACTTTTTCGACCAGACCAGAATACGAACCAATCACCTCGTACCAAGCTCCGACTGTTACTGTGGCGACCGGCAACGCTGGGGACTGGGCGACCAGCAGCCGTTCTTGGGGATGCTATGGCAAGGGTAAGAATTTCGAACGTTCTCCGGCGCTTGTGGGCCAGCATCGCACAGCGTTCCGACCAACTCCATGTCCAACTGATCTCTTCCATGGGGGAACTCCCAGACGTTATCGGCAGTCGGGTATTTGTGGTAGGCAAGCCTGGCAAATACAAATGGGCGATACTTTCCTGTCCTTGCGGTTGTGGTGAGCGAATTGATGTGTGTCTCATGCCATCGGCAAGACCTCGATGGGAACTGACGTTGCGGGATGGACGAGCGTCTTTATCTCCCTCAGTTTGGGTGCCGGCGGAGAGATGCGGTAGTCATTTCTGGATTCGTCGGAACCAAATCGTTTGGTGTAAGAGCGATTCTCGGCCCTGAGAGATAATGTCCGTAATCCACATTCCATCCGGGAGAGTCCAGTGCGCCTTCGCCTACCCACTCAATTCGCAATTGAGATGAGAACACCTCAGAGCGACTTGATACAGCAAATTGAAGTACCAGCTGTCGATGTCGAAGGTAACCTGGCTCGGTACGAGACGCGAGGCCTCAAGGGCTGGCTTTTTCAGCCCGTCGTTGGAGACGAAGTTCTTCTGGTGCCGGGGAAGACAAAAGCCTTCCCTGAGACCTTTCAGAAAATTATCACATTCGATATAGAGGAGGCCTCCGCCTTTGTTGACGCCTCCGCAGGTTTTTGGCTCAAGACTTCCGTCCCTACAATTCGTGGGTATGCTGCAGATCTGGAAAAACCAATTGATAAGGTGCTCGCCAGTTGGGAGAATGCCTTCAGTTATCTCCAAGAGAACCGAGAGCTTCATCGCAACGGTCTCCGGAAACCCCAGATAGGAGCACTACATGCAGTGAGCGCACATTGGACAGTAAGCGACTGTACTGCAACTGTCGTCATGCCCACTGGAACGGGCAAAACCGAAACGATGTTGTCAATCCTGGTGTCACAGCAATGCCGCAAGGTGATGGTAGTCGTTCCGACTGACGCGCTTCGCACTCAGCTTTTTCTCAAGTTCCTAACGCTGGGAATCCTAAAAGATGCCGCAGTGGGAGTTGTGTCTGGACAAGCTTCTTATCCGATCGTGTGTAACTTGCAGCATATTCCGTCCTCGGCGCAGGAAGTAGATATGCTCATGGGCAACACACAAATCTGCATCAGTACGAGCGCAATTCTCGGTCGCAGTTCACAAGTGGTTCAGGAACGCTTTGCCCATCACTGCTCTTATCTTTTCATTGATGAAGCTCATCACGTCGAGGCGCCCACGTGGAGCCGTTTCAAGAAGTGTTTTCACAAAAGTAGAATCGTCCAGTTCACGGCTACGCCTTTCCGAGAGGATGGTAAACAACTCGAAGGCAAGATCGTATTCCAATACCCGCTGCACAAGGCTCAAGAAGAGGACTACTTTCGGCCTATCAAGTTCGAATCCGTCCATATCTACGATAAAGCGGACGCCGATCAGGCGATCGCCGAGAAGGCGGTCGCCTGCTTACGTGCCAACTGGAACTCAGGCCAAGTGCTGATGGCCAGAGTTTCAACCGTCAAAAGAGCTAAGCAGGTGTTTCCCCTCTATAGCCGTCACGACGATCTTAACGCTATAGAGATGCACACCGGCCTCACGGTCCGAGCCCGTGAAGCCGCTACGAAGAAGTTGCTCTCCGGTGAAGCTCGGGTGGTTGTCTGCGTGGACATGTTGGGGGAAGGGTTCGACATGCCCGAACTCAAGATCGCTGCGTTCCACGACATTAGAAAGTCGCTCGCAGTCACTCTGCAGCTCGCTGGGCGGTTCACCAGAGTAAAGGAAGGCCTCGGAGATGCCACCTTCATCGCGAACGTCGCGGATATTGACGTTCAACAAGAATTGAAGAAGCTTTATACCCAAGATCCTGATTGGAACAAACTGCTCCCCGCACTCTCGGAGCAGCTAATCGGTTTGGAGATTGCATCCCAAGAATTCATTGCTAATTTTGACGATTTTCCTACGGACATCCCGCTCCATGCAGTCAAGCCAGCCACAAGCGCCGTAATCTACAAGACCCGGTGCACAAAATGGAGCCCAGAAAACTTCCGCGCAGGAATTCCTCAGCTCGAGGACTGTTTGCAGGTTCAACACACCCTCAACGCTCAGGCGAACGTCCTGATCATAGTGACGACCAGACGGGTCCCTCTGCCATGGACTGACGCCCAAAACCTCCATTCGGTCGAGTGGGAACTATACGTTGCATACTGGAGTGAACCTGCGAACCTTCTATTTATTAACAACTCTGGGAACAACGGCGAGTTCGGCCAACTAGCGAAGGCCATTGCCGGAGAGGACGCCTCTTTGATCATCGGCGACCCATTGTTCCGAGCATTTGCTGGCCTATCGCTGGTGAAGTTCCAGAATGTGGGCTTGACGGAGATGCTAGGGCGAAACATCAGATACACAGGCCGCATGGGTGGCGATGTTGAGCCGAGTATTACCCAATTACAACGAGGCTCGGCGCAAAAGGCTGTACTTGCCGGGACTGGTTTCACGAAGGGAGAACTCGAGACCATAGGTGTTTCAAAGAAAGGTCGAATCTGGTCACACCGACGAGAACGGCTCGATAGGTTTCCATCATGGTGCGACGAAGTGGGCCAAAAGGTGACTGATGCATCCATCGATCCCGATGAGATTTTTCGGCACTGCTTACTTTCACGGATACTTGAACGGCGCCCGGATAAAATGCCCATCGGAATTGATTGGCCATCTGAGATCTATTTGGAGCCAGAACGCCGCTGGCAATTTGTTTTGAATGAGGATGTATCCCCGATTACAGTTACAGCGATAGAGTTGGTTTCGCCTACCCTTAACGCACCCCTGAGATTCAGAGTTTACACAGAATCACAGTCTAAAGAGTTTGAACTTGATTTCGTCGTCGATGGCGAAAGGAAGGATTTCGCCCTCACGTTACGCGGTGAAGGTCAAGCATCCATCAAGCACGGAACGAATGCTCGGGAGGTCGCGCTTAGCGCCTTCTTCTACAAGTATCCTCCCGTCATCTGGTTTGCAGATGGATCATCCTTGGCCGGCAACGAGTACACGGAACTAAGGATCCCCCAACCGGCATTTGCTGCCGACGAGATAGAGGCATGGGATTGGACGGGCACAGAAGTCAAGAAGGAATCCCAGGGACGTGATAAGGATGTAAAGTCCATCCAGTGGAAGGTTATCGACCACCTCAAACAAGACGAAGCAGTCGATCTGGTATTCGACGATGACAACCCTGGAGAAGCAGCGGACGTCATCTCAATCAGGGTTGTGGGTGGGTTAAAGACTCCCGACCGCGTGGAAATCGAATTACTACACTGTAAGTTCTCGGTTGAAGAAAAAGCTGGAGGAAGGGTAAAGGACTTGTATGACGTATGTGGGCAAGCACAGACGAGCATTTGGTGGGCAGCAGCAATCCTCAAAAAGCAGGACTTGCTTGCCCACATGCTTAAGCGTGAAGAGCAGCGTAAGCGAAAGCATGAGACGTCAAGGATTGAAAAGGGATCGGTAGAGGTCATACGGACGATCCAGAATATTGCAACACTTGTGCCAATCTCCCTTTCAATCGCCATAGTGCAACCTGGATTATCCAAAGCAGCGGTATCCGAAGACCAACTGCAGCTTCTTGGTGTTACGAAGAACTTTATAAAGAGCCACTTCGAATTGCCATTCCGCGTAATTGCCAGTTGAGGTAACCCCGCTCCTAGTTCGGCACCTCTCGATTGCGTCGCCGCTATCACGGACCATCTTGACAGCCGCCAAATGTTATCGCCCCGTGTAAGACGGTGACATACGGACGGTCCAGTCCTGCGTATTGCTGACGAAAAGTCGACTTGGCCGGACCAATTGCGATTTAATTGTGGAGAGCTGCTACATTCTCAACTTCCGCAGAATACTCTTTCGCACTCAGAACAGTGTCATAAAGACCAACATCCTCGCCTTCGTGCTTGTCTATACCGACATAGACTAGACTGGCGTCTTCATATCGTTTGAATTTGTAGACAGCATCATTCATCAGTGCGCTGTTGAACACGCCGAGGCTTACTAGCAATTCGAAATCTTTCACGCCCAAACCGGTCACCTTTTTGAATAGTCCCGGTTCAAGTTGAGTAATCACATCTTTCAAGCTCCGCTCCCGATAATCGGTTAAATACATGAACACCGGTATGCGCGTCGCAAATTTGATGAGCTTTTCCTGAATCTGTTTTCGCAGACTCTTGTATTCTTTCTCTTCTTTCGTGAGTTCTTCCTTCGTCCTCGCGGACAGTTCCTTGTCGTTGGCATCCTTCTTAGCTTTTTTCACCGCCTCGGACTTATTGATAATGGTCTCAATCTCCTGATTGAGGTTGCGGAATCCTTCAATACTCATAAGCGCAGCTAAGGCTTCCTTGTTGTTCATCAGGCGCTGCAACGTACCATTGTCCACATTCACCAGCAAAGCACTTTCCCACCGCCGCGCCAGCAGTGTTGCGGTCGTTCCGCTCATGGCCATATCGAGAATGCCAGCGGCATCGATCTGCTTCATTGAGCTGCCGTCATAGGCAAGTACGGGCAGGAAACTGATGAACTCCTCAACCTTTTTTTCCGGGTTTGACTCGTTGACGTTCAGGCGGCAACTGTAATCCGCGATCTGCCGCAAGGCCCGGTCCGGCGCAAAGTCAAAGACGTAACATTCCTCTTTGATGATCTGCTCCTTGTTCGGTGTCTTACTGTCTGGATTATTGATTGTCCAAGGCGATTGGACGCGGAATGCAGCCTGGAAATAGGTTTCGGGAGTGGACGAATTGCGAAGCATGAGAATGCCGGTCCACGGTTTGACCGTGACACCCGTAGTCAGTTTCCCGCAGGAAAGAGTGATCGTCTTCGTTTTTAGGGGGTCATCCATTGCCTCTTTTACGGGTGGCAAAGCTGCCGCACCGATCCCGGCTCCGTTACCTGCTGCAACAATCACTTTGTAATCGTGGTAAAACTTGTTCTGTTTCTGCCTCAAAAGCGCGTGCATCGCATGGCACGAAGCGACGCTCGGAAGGAACCAAAAGGTATGCGACAGGAGATTCAGCAGGCGTGTGTCTGAGTAAGGCATCGGCGGCTTTTTAGCGCCGAGTTTCAGATTGTCGATGGTCGTTTCCAGGAATCCGCCCCGGATCAACTCCAGCCACTTCTGCACTTGATCCTGATAAGTGAACTTCGCCTTACCCTTTGCCCCCGAAGCGGAAAAGAAGACATTCAGATCGAACTCGTTGAACTCGCCCTGCATGGCGATTTCCCGAATAGAATCCGGCATTTGATAAGTCAGCATCACCATGCGGGGTAATGATGCGTAGGGGTTGTTCTCACCCTTCCATGCCTGTTTAGCCCGTTGTTCATCCGAATAGGTCCAGTTGAAAATCTGGTCCTCAATAAACTCGCCAGACGCGATGGCCCTGAACGGTGTGCCAGAGAGATACAAATAGCCGCCCGTCGTGATCGGCATAATCTCTTCGTCAAAATCCTGAATGCCTGCTCCTTCTCCGAACTCGATTTCCTTCTTCTCTTCCGCCTCAAAAAGCTCCTTTGCGTTTTCGCGCCAGGCTCCGTAGTGGTATTCGTCGAGGATCACGCAATCCCAATTGGTTGCATGAACCCACTCGTTCTTGGTCTTAATCCCACCCGTACTTTTGTTTTTTCCCAAGTAGTCCTGAAACGAACCAAAACAGACAGACGGTTTCTTCTTGTCCGCATCCTCGTACGACAAGCCCCCAGGTGAAATAAACTGCCAGCCCTTGAAATCCACATGGCACTTCAAATCCTCCTCCCAGGCATTCTGCACCGCCGGCTTGAAGGTCAGCACCAGCACTTTGCGCCAACCCATTTTCTTGGCAAGTTGATAGGCGGCGAATGTCTTGCCGAATCGCATTTTCGCGTTCCAAAGGAAATGAGGAGGCTTGCCGTGGTTCTCCTTCCGGAAACTCTGGAAATAGTCAGCCGTTTTGTCCACCGCCGCCTTCTGTTCCGGGCGAATCTTGAAATCAAGCGAACGACTTTCCTCATTCACCTCTCCAGTCTTTAGAGCGATGATGGCCGCCTTGACATCTTTAACGGAACACTTAAACCATTCGCCTTCAGGATTAGTAATCCCGACGATTCTCAAATGGCGATGAACGTCGTGATCCGTGAAGGTTGTACCATCATTTCGCATCGCGGATTCTTCCAGCACGATCCGGTATGGCGGCTTGCCGGGGCGCAACGTCGGATACTGCTGGGCCACGCGTGCTTGCACGTCCACTGTCGTGTAGCCCACCTTGAGCAGGCCCGCATACTGCGGGTTTGTGTCCTCGTAAGCGTAGAGAGTCGGTCGCGATGCCGGGCGCGGCGGGAAGAACTCACTACTCATGGCTGACATCCATCGGCTTTACCGTCGATTCGATGAATGCGATCTCCTCCGGCGTAAGACCGTAGCGCTCATAGAGCTTCTCGTCGGTCCAGGTGCGGTTGAGCGGGATGTCTGGGACGAATGCGTAGATATCCTTCGCAGCATCCTGCGTTGGCTTACGCAGCGACACCAGGAACCGAACGAAACGGGTTCGCAGATACTGCGCGTACGACCTTGCGGTCTTCTCATTCGCAAACCGTCCAGCGACGACATACGACTCCGTGCATGCCTCACCGGGCCCCGCGATAATGGGTCTGCTCAAGAACATGGTCTCGACTGCTGCGCTCGTGCCTTGTACGCGAGTCATCAACACTTTCCATTCATTTATCCACGCCGCGTTCCTGTCGATTGTTGCCCGCTCCACCCACGAGATGCGCTGTGAGCCATAGAGCTTGATGGGGTGCTTGAGACCCTTGCTCGATGCTGCCCCATGGACGAAGGTCCGCAGCCCGAACGGTTTCTGGCTGGACACACGCGCATCGAGTCTTGCCTCGGCCTTCCCGCCGACGCGGAAAGCGCGGACTTTGTCGAGAATTGAAACAGCCTCGTTGCGACGGACCAGAACGTCGTAGGCGTCCAAAGGTCGCTGCATCGGCGGACCGAGGGGTTCACCGTCCCACATCGTCTGCACGGAGCAGGGACCTCTGTAGTCGCGATCCCAAAGGAAGTACGAGACACCACCTCTTATCTTCACACCGGGGAATCCGTCATAGAGTTTCGGATAGTCAACGAGGTGGGAAATGCGGTGGTCGTGGAGCATGGCACCGCGAAACCCGTCTAATCCCTTTCCGCCTGCGAACCAGCGGGAAGGAGTAATCATCGTCAGGTAGCGGGGGTTTAGTTTCTTCGCCTGCTCGACGAATAGATGGTAAATCGGTCGCGCGCTTTCTCCGAACCCACCATCACTCAGCTGATAAGGCGGATTGCCGACAATGACATCGAATTTCATGTTCAAAATCTCCTCGGGCTCGTTGGTGTGGATGAACTCATAGGCGTGGGTTTCCAGTTCGCCACCCCGGTCAAACTCTTTTTGGCTTACTCCGCAAAAAGTGCATCTTCCATTTTTCCAAGCGTGCTTAACCCGATCAAAGCGAATATTGCCCTGCCCATCGTTGAATGCGCCGCAGACCGAGTATTTCCCGTTGGCAGTCTTGGAGCAGTACACCGACCGGCGCGAAAGCAAGGATGTCAGCTCCGTGATAGCAATGCCAAAAAGCTGGTTTGTGAAAATGTGGTTTGCTCTCTTCTGCTCGTTGGGTATCTGCTCTTCCAACCCAGCCATCAGCCGCTTTGCTATCTCCCGCAGGAACACACCGGACTTGCAGACCGGATCGAGGAATCGGGTAGTCTGATCGCTCCAGATTGTCGCGGGCAGTAAATCCAGTATCTGATTGCACAGTTGCGGAGGTGTAAAAACTTCATCATTGCTCAGATTAGCCAGGCAGCTCAGGACATCCGGGTTGTAGTTAATGGCAGTCAACATCGGCAACCTTCAGGAAGTGAGTCAAGGAATATTCTTTTACGGGGGTCGGGATGAAAACATCCTCGCCAAGATCCGAAAACAGCGGCAGTTCTCGCATCGCCCCATGGTCGAGCAATGCATGAAAAGTAAAATCTCTTCGCTTTAACATGCTGCCGTTGACTGGCGACCATTCGGAAAACACAATCGGCTGGGGTTTGGCGCTTGCCGTCTGCAACGTGAGGGCATCGCCCCAGATGATGTTTCGCTCCAGAATAAATTTAACGGCGATTCGACATTCGTCCGTAGCTGCCACTCTAAAAAGCGAGGTGTACTGCCGCTCGAAAACATCAAAAAGCCGCTGGCGGCATGCCACGACATTATCTTCTAGAATGTCTATTCCATAGAGCGAGGACAGGGCCAGGATGGCATTCCGCTCGTAATCCAACTGACTGTTGCCGTAACGCGATTCAACAACGCGCAACTTACGCTCAAGAATCGCCGCCAGAAAATTACCCTTGCCGCAGGCGGGTTCCAAGAACCGGGACTCGATTCTCGTTGTCTCCTGCTTCACCAGATCAAGCATGGCAGTTACTTCCCGGTCGGCAGTGTAAACCTCGCCATGGTCGGCAACTCTCTTTCGGGAGACAACTTGCCTATCTCGCTTTGCTAAAGCCGGCACTCCAGCGACGAGTTCGGTCCCTGCGGAGCTGCTTCGTCGCGGCATTTATCCCTTACCTGGCCGAGGCACTTCGGCGCTTCTCTCTGCGACGTATCTTTCCGAAGCATCGCGGACTACCCACGCCAACGAAACTTTCTTCTCCTGCGCGATTTCTTCGAGAGTTGAGTAGAGAGCGGGCGGAAACGTGATCGACGCACGGACTGCCGCTTTCTTCTGAGCCTTCTGGCCGCCCCCCTGTGACCGTTTGTCTTTCATTGGAGTCATCTCTAAGTGTCCTCACCACTTTACACCACATCGGTGATCTATGGGCGCTTGCCTGAATTGCGGCTCAGATCGCTTCCCCGCTCGGCCCCAAGCGCTGCTGGTATTACGCCTGACCTGACCGAAGATGAGTGATTAGGCGTTTCGCGCCAACCCTGGATATTGCACGAGCAGATCGGCGAACTCTGGCCGACTTGTGAGGAGCAATCGGCATCCGCGACCGTTTTAACGATTCGGCGCGCCAGATGAACGCATATCAATGAAAATCATGCGATTGCACGTTAATCTCGCTAAGGCCTAGTACGCGAACGGCCGACGCCTTCACAGAGGCCACGCCGTCCTGATTCTGGAGCGTGCCTTCGACAAGCAGAAACTTGCTGCGGGTGACCACCAACCGGTCTCGGTCATAGAGATCAGGTGTCACGATGACGTTGGCGATGCCCGTCTCATCCTCCATCGAAATGAAGATGAACCCCTTGGCCGTGCCTGGCCTCTGCCGGGCAATGATGCAGCCAGCCACGCGGACAAACTCTCCGTTGCGGCGCGTTCGCAGTTCCTCGGCGGACAGGATATTGCGTCGCCGCAGCTCAGGCCGGCGGTAGTGCATGGGATGCTTGCCAACCGTGAGCCCCGTCCCTGCATAGTCCGCAACGAGACGCTCCTCGACTTTCATCTGCTGCAAGGGGCGCGTGTCAGAATCTTCGCGCAGCGATTCGCTGTCCTGCCGGAGTAGCGGTCCTTCCAGCTTCCCGGCGCGCTCGACCTGCCAGAGCGCATCCCGGCGATGCTGGATGCCGTCGAGCTGGTTCAGCGCGCCAATCTGCGCAAGCCGCGTCAGTTCTCTCCGATTCAATGACGCAACACGCTGTGCAAGGTCTTCCGCCGAACGGAAGGGGCCGTCATGTCGGCGCGACAACACCAGCGCCTCTGCGGATTGCCTTGTGAGTCTTTTCGCATATCCGAGTCCGATCCGAAGGGAGAGAGTACCGTCGTTCTCGCGTTCGACAGTGCAGGGCCAATTCGATACCTGTACATCGATGGGCTTCACTCGCAGGCCGTGCCGCTGTGCGTCTTTGACCAGTACCGCCGCGCTGTAAAAGCCCATCGGCTGGTTATTGAGAATTGCCGCTGTGAACGCCGCGAGGTACTTCACCTTGAAGTACGCCGAAGCGTAGGCGATGAGGGCGAAGCTGGCCGCGTGAGATTCGGGGAAACCATACAGTGCAAACGAGCTTATGTGCTGCACGATGGTGTCCTGGGTCTTCGCGTCGATGCCTTTCGTGGTCATGCCGGCGCGCAGCTTGCCTTCGAGATTCTTCATGCGCTCCCAGGAGCGGCGCATTCCCACGGCACGGCGTAGCTCATCGGCCTCCGCACCCGAAAAATCGGCGACGGTCATGGCGATGCGCAGCAATTGCTCCTGAAAGAGCGGCACGCCAAGTGTGCGCTCCAAGACAGGCTTTAGCGAAGGGTGAGGGTAACTCACGGCCTCTTTTCCCTGGCGCCGCCGCATATACGGGTGCATCATCTGGCCGACGATAGGGCCAGGACGGATGATCGCCACCTGGACGACCAAGTCGTAAAATTTGCGCGGATAATTGCGGGGCAACGAGGCCATCTGCGCCCTGGACTCGATCTGGAACATCCCGACCGTGTCGGCTTTCTGGAGAACGCGATAAATCTCGTCGTCTTCAGGTAGTTGGGCGAGATCCACGCTCTCGCCATAGTGTTGCGGGATCAGTTCCAGACAATCCTTGAGAACGGCCATCATGCCAAGGCCAAGCAGATCAACTTTGATGATGCCGAGATCGGCGCAGTCCTCCTTATCCCACTGGACAACCGTGCGACCCGGCATCGAGGCGCGCTCAAGTGGAACAACACGGTTCAACTGCTCCTGGCAGATGACCATGCCACCGCTGTGCTGCCCCAGATGGCGGGGTAAATCCTGAATCCGCATCGACAGCTCAAGGTATTTAGCAATGCGCGGATGCCGGATATCGAAGCCGGCATGATGAAAGGAGTGGGCCATCGTATCTGTTTTGCCGCGCCACTCCCACTGCCCCACGAGACTCGACAATCGTCCAAGAGTATCTTCATCAAAACCCATTGCCTTGCCCGTCTCGCGGGCAGCGGATTTACCGCGGTATGTGATGACGTTCGCAGTCATGGCTGCGCCAAGCTCGCCGTAGCGTTGGTACACATACTGGATAGCCTGCTCGCGTTTCTCTTCTGAAGGAAGATCCAGGTCAATATCGGGCCATTCGTTGCGGCTCTCGCTCAGGAAACGCTCGAAGAGCAGATCCATTCCAACAGGGTCGATAGCTGTGATTTCGAGGCAATAGCACACCACAGAATTTGCCGCACTGCCGCGGCCTTGCACCAGGATGTCGTATTGTTTGCAGAAACGAATGATGTCCCAGACGATCAGGAAATATCCGGCAAATCCGAGCTTCGCAATAAGCGCCAGTTCGCGCTCCACCTGCTTCCTTGCTTTATCCATCAGGTTGTGGTCGCTCTTGAGACCATACCTTCTCTCGACACCTTCTATGACTCGTTTGCGGAGAAAGCTGTCCATCGTCTCTCCATCAGGCACGGGGTAGCGCGGGAATTCATACCCCAGATCGCTGAGTTGAAAGCCGAGCCGGGTAGAAAGGCAGACGGTGTTCTCGACCGCTCCGGGGACATCGCAGAATAACCCGGCCATCTCCCGAGCGGTGCGAAGGTGACGATGACTGTTGACTGCCAGAAGGCGACCAGCCTGATCGAGTTCGACATGATTGCGAATGGCGGTGAAGAGGTCCTGAATCTCACGGTCATACGCAGTCGCGTAGCGGACGCCATTGGTGGCTATCGCAGGCAGATTCAGAGAGCGCGCAATGCGGATCGCAGCCTGATTGCGCCATTCTTCCTCGCGCTCCTGGTGCCGCTGTAATTCGACATAGACGTTCTCGCAACCAAAGATGCGTGTCAGTTGCTGGACGGTTTCGCGGCCAGCCGCTTCGCCGCCACGCGCGAGCGCCGCAGCCAATGGTCCCTCGTCTCCCCCGGTAAGGCAAATCAGACCTGAAGCGAATTGCTGGAGATCATCGAAGGTCGCTGCCCCATCACCCTTCGTGACTTCGCGCATCTTGAATTTAGTGATGAGCTGACAAAGATTCTGGTAGCCCAGACGCGATTCACAAAGCAGCGGAATTCGCGCGGGTTCGCCCTTGTACCGGTGTGGGAGCCATGCCGGTGGTGTCAATTGAGGCCCGAACCCGGACACGGAGATCTCCGCTCCGATGTGTGCGCGAATGCCCTTGCGCTGCGCGCTGGTATAAAAACGGGCCGCGCCGTAGACACCGTTATGGTCGAGCAGCGCCATCGATGGCATCTTCAGTTCTGCGGCGCGTTCGATCAGACTTTCCGGCTGGGAGGCGGCCTGAAGGAAGCTGAAGGCGCTGGCGGCATGCAGCTCAATATAGTCAGTCATACAGCCCAACCATCTGCCATTGTTTCCGCACCAGGTCGCGAATCAGGCAGACACAAAGCACGGCGTCATCTTGAGCGCGTGCCGCAAGGTCCCACTGCTCAGATCCCCATAGCGTCGCGGTCCACCACTCGCCCCCTGTCAGCCACGGACCATACGCACGTTCGACCGAATAACGCCGATCTCGAAACACGAATGCCTTGGGACGCTCGCTCTGCAAGGTCACGAATACTATCTCTGCAGGACGCAATCGCCGCATGGCTGGCCGCAATCGTGCGGATGAAATCTCCGAGGGTTCAGCTGAGGAGACACTGAACGGTTCCATGCGGAATCCATCAAGTTGGTGCGTGTCCGTAAGGACAGCGCGGCCTGCGTTCTCGTCGCCGACAACGGCGCGGATTCGAGCGAGCGTGACATCGAGACGGGATGGCTCCGGCAACTGTGGTAAGAACAATCCGAGCTGTATTTGGCTCGTGCTTCCCGGCTCTGCGTCGAGCTCAACAGCCAGGATTGCAGCCTGTGGCGGATGAGCGTCGAGGTCGAGATG
>JADEYI010001840.1_pt1 | contig 13252 bp, 12 predicted proteins | sample 8542331 | NCBI WGS metagenome assembly JADEYI01 (sample SAMN16510988, study PRJNA670497) | mine drainage metagenome | isolation source: biofilm near Copperflume 1 | place: Germany: Marsberg coppermine Kilianstollen | collected 2018-02 | reverse complement strand
ATGAAGATGATCGCCAGTACCAGGCCGTGGATGTATGGCCTGCGCTTGACGCGCTTCGCGTGGATGCGTGCGCGTGGTGCCGTCCCGCCCTGGTCAAATCGCGCTCTTCCGTCCCGGAATGAGCGCGGGCTGAGCGTGCCCCTGATGCTCCCCAACTCCTACTTCAGCCAGACGGCCCGTCCGGGGTGGAACCCTCCACCCGCCCCGCAGCTAAACAACGAGGCCCATTCTACTCCACGATGTCGGGGCGCGCGTGGCGCGCACCGTGAGGGTTTCATAACGATCGCGATACGGGCCATGCCGCCCCGAGTGGCCCGCGAAGCCCGCCGCCCGCGAAAGGATGCCTCGGGACGGTGCCATCCCCGTGCTCGTGACGCCGCTGCGCGGCACCGCGGAGGGCGTTTCCGCGACACCGGCGGCGAAACGTCAGGACGCTCCGAATCAGCATCAGAGCGCATCCCGCGATGGAGTTGCCGCGCACCGCGCCGGCGGATGAGATCCTCTCAAGACGCGCTGGCTGATCTGTTGTTTGCGCTCACGGCTCACGTAGACTGAAGAGGTGCCGGACCATCGAACCGATCCACGACAGCCCCCACGCAAGCCAGCAGACGGCCCGCAACCCGGCGCGACGCCGAGGGCATATCGGCGAGCGACCCGCGACCGCTCCTTCATCCAGCGGTATCGTGGCGTCCTCCTCCTCGCGGTTGGCGTGACCGTGCTCGCCGCGGGCATCGTGATTGCCGTCCTGAGGTCGAACACAAGCTCGCCACCCGCCGCCACGGAGGCGTCCGCCGATCCAGCCGTCATGCAGATGATCGCGCAGGTGCCGCAAGCGACCTACGATACGGTTGGCACAGGGAGCGCCAGCAACGCGCTGCGGGTCATTCCGTCCCAGGCGCTCACGGCTGGCGGGAAGCCGGAGGTTCTGTACATCGGCGCGGAGTATTGCCCGTACTGCGCCGCGGAGCGCTGGGCGCTGGTGATGGCGCTGAGCCGGTTCGGGACCTTCCAGGGGTTGAAGACGACGCGCTCCGCGCCGAATGATGTCGACCCCAACACGGCGACGTTCAGCTTTTACGGCTCGACGTATCAGAGCGCTTACCTGTCGTTCACGGCCGTCGAAGAGTATTCGAACCAACCATCGGGCGGCGGGTATCAGACCCTCCAACAGCTCACCGCCGCACAGGAGCAGATCATCTCGACCTACGACCAGCCTCCGTATGCCACGAACAGCGGCGCCATCCCCTTCGTGGACATCGGCGGCAAGTACGTCCTGTCCGGCGCGACCTACGACCCGGGCATCTTGGCGAACATGGACTGGCAACAGATCGCTTCACAGCTCCATAACCCGGCCTCCGCGCAGACGAAGGCGATCGTCGGCAGCGCGAACCTCCTGACGGCCGCGTTCTGCAAGGTCACGGGCGGGCAGCCGGCGGCCGTCTGCCAGGCCGCCGGCACGCAAACGGCGGCCCAATCGCTGCCCGCAGGCTAGGCGGCATGAAGGCCAGCCGGCTCATCTCTCTGGCGACCCTCGTCATGTCCATCGCCGGGCTTGGAGTGTCGGGCTACCTCACCAGCGTGCATTATGCGTCCGTGCCGCTTGCGTGCGGCAGCGGCGGCCTCGTGAACTGCGAGCAAGTGCTCACGAGCTCGTACTCGACGGCACTTGCCATCCCCTGGAGCGTCGGCGGAATCGCATGGTTCGCCGTCAGCGGCGTCCTCGCCGCGGGCGCGCTCGTGCGCGAATCAGAGCCCCCGTTGCTTCAACCCGCGCAACTTGCGTGGTCGTTCCTTGGCCTGGGTGTCGCTCTCTATCTGGTCGGCGTGGAGGTGATCGCGATTGGCAAGATCTGCGCGTGGTGTACGTCGCTGCATGTGCTCATCGTCGCGATGCTCATCCTCACGATCGCCCGGACACCGACACCGGCGAGCGCCAGCGCTGGTTAGGAGGTACGTCCCCGGCAGGCATCAACGTCCGCCTCAACGACGCGGTCCATGTCTCGACGGGTGCGGATCGATGATCCACCACGCCGCTCTGGCGGCGATTTCCATCGACATCAATCCGGTCGCTTTTCGCGTGGGCCCGCTGGCCGTCCGCTGGTACGGCATCATGTACGTCGTGGCCATCGTCGTGGGCAGCCGGGTCGCCCTGCACTACGCCGCGTACTTTCGGGCCGACGTTGAAACGTTGTGGGCGCTCCTGCCGTGGGGTATCGGCGCCGGGCTGCTCGGCGGGCGTCTCTTCTACGTCGTGCAGAACAGGCAGTTGTACTACCTGGAGCACCCGCAGCACATCCTCGCGTTCTGGGAGGGCGGGATGGCCTTCTTCGGGGCGGTTGGTGCGGCGCTCGTGACGGTGATCGTGTTTGCGCACCGCCGGCGGACGCCGGTCTGGCCTTTGCTCGACGTCGCCGCGGTCTTCGCCGCTGCCGGACAGCCGATCGGTCGAATCGGCAACCTCATCAACGGCGATATCGTGGGTTATCCGACGAAGCTGCCGTGGGGCGTCATCTATACGAATCCCGCGAGCCTCGCGCCTCGGCTTGGCGTCGCCTATCAGCCGGCGCCGCTCTACGAGATCCTGGCGAACCTCGTGCTCATCCTCGCGCTGTGGCTCGTGCTGCGACGCTGGCGGCCGCCGGGCCTCGCTGCCTGTCTCTACCTCATCGGCTATGCCGTGACCCAGTTTCTGGTCTTCTTCTGGCGGGCCAACAGCGTCACGGCCCTGGGCCTCAAGCAGGCGCAACTCACAGCGATCGTGGCATTCGCGGCAGGCGTCGTGCTCCTCTGGTGGGTGCTGCGCAACGCACATTCGCCCGCTCCCGGCGCGGGCGGGGTTTGAGGCGGCCCGCGCGCCATCCGCAGCATCCGTTACACTGCCCCTGGACACGCCCCGCAGCAGTGGAGGGACGACGATGGTCGCGACAAACGAGCGTACCGCAGCCAACCAGAACGGCGCGCCCGCCGGCGGCGCCGAGACGGGCACCTGGACGGTCAAGAAGGGCCTCGCGCAGATGCTCAAGGGCGGCGTCATCATGGACGTCGTCACGCCCGAGCACGCCCGCATCGCCCAGGAGGCCGGCGCCTGCGCCGTCATGGCGCTCGAACGCGTCCCCTCGGACATCCGCGCCCACGGCGGCGTCGCCCGCATGTCCGACCCGGAGATCATCTCCGCCATCGTCGAGGCCGTCACCATCCCCGTCATGGCAAAGGCGCGCATCGGCCACTTCGTCGAGGCGCAGGTGCTGGAGGCGCTGGGCGTCGACTACATCGACGAGTCGGAGGTGCTGACGCCCGCCGACGAAGCGCACCACATCAACAAACACCCGTTCAAGGTGCCCTTCGTCTGCGGCTGCCGCGACCTCGGCGAGGCGCTGCGCCGGATCGGCGAGGGCGCCGCGATGATCCGCACGAAGGGCGAGGCCGGCACGGGCAACGTCGTCGAGGCGGTGCGCCACATGCGCCAGCTCTGGGACGACATCCGCCGCATCCAGAGCATGCCGGACGACGAGTTGTCCGCGGCGGCGAAAGAGCTGGGCGCGCCCGTCGAGCTGGTGAAGGAAGTGCATGACCTCGGCAAGCTGCCCGTCGTCAACTTCGCCGCCGGCGGCATCGCCACCCCGGCCGACGCCGCGCTGATGATGCAGCTCGGCGCCGAGGGCGTCTTCGTCGGCTCGGGCATCTTCAAGTCCCAGACGCCGGAGAAGATGGCGAAGGCGATCGTCAAGGCGACGACCCACTTCCGCGACGCCAACATCATTGCCGAGGTCTCGCGTGGCACCGGCACGGCGATGAAGGGCCTCGAGATCGGCGCCATCCCGGCGAACGAGATTCTTTCGACGCGCGGCTGGTGAAGCGAGTTCGTAGTTCGCAGTTTGTAATTCGTCGGCGAGTCGACGGTGCCGCGCCTTCGAACCGCCGTTACTGCGTGCGCAACGCGTGACGTAGCTCTTCCGTTAGCGCCGCACTCGCTTCCGTCCGGTCCGGATCTGCCCTTCGTCGGTACTCATCGAGCCGGCTGCCCTCTTGGCCTTGACAGGTGACTAACAGGTCACGTATCATGGCCGCTGTGGAAGCCGTCTTCAAGGCCCTCAGCGACCCCGCCCGGCGGCTGCTCCTCGATCGGCTCTTCGAGCGTGACGGCCAGACGCTCCTTGAACTCGAGGCGCAGCTGCCCGTCATGACGCGGTTCGGCGTGATGAAGCACCTCCGGGTGCTTGAGGCCGTCGGGCTCGTCACGACGCACCGGGCCGGAAGGACGAAGCTCCACTACCTCAACCCTGTCCCGATTCGCCTCGTCCTTGATCGATGGATCAGCAAGTATGCCGAGCCGTGGGTCGAAGCGATGACGGGACTCAAGACCGCATTGGAGGAAGCACCCATGACGAATCCCAGGCACCTGTACGAACTCTACATCCGCACAACACCGGAGATGCTCTGGCAGGCGATCACCAGCTCCGAATTCACGACCGGCTACTTCGGCGGTACGGTCGAGTCGGACTGGCAGGCGGGCTCGCCGTATGGCTATACGAACAAAGAGGGCGGGCCGATGCACTTCGGCACCGTCGTCGAAGCCGACCCGCCGCGCCGTCTCGTGCAGACGTTCGAGCATGCCTACTCAGACGAGCACGGCGGCGGGCCTGATGACGTATCGCAGGTCGTGTGGGAGATCGAGCAGCAGGGCCAGGTCTGCAAGCTCACGCTGACGCACGAGTACCCTGCGGGAGAAACGCAGTCGTTCCGTTCGTCTGGCATCGGCTGGCCGATGATCCTCAGCGGGTTGAAGACGCTGCTTGAGACGGGCGACGAGTTGCCCATGATGGCTTGACGTGCGCTCCGTGGCGGGCTGAAGGCTATCATGAACGCATGACCACACCGACGATCGGCGTGCTCGCCCTGCAGGGCGACTTCGCGGAGCACATCGCGATGCTGCGCGCGCTCGGCGTCGCCGCCGTCGAGGTGCGCCTGCCCGCGCAGCTCGACGGACTCGACGCGCTGATCATCCCCGGCGGCGAGAGCACGACGATCACCCGCCTGCTCGACATCTACGAGCTGCGCGAGCCGGTCCGCCGCCTCGGCCTCGCAGGGCTGCCCATCTGGGGCACCTGCGCCGGCGCCATCGTCCTCGCGCAGCGGGCGAGCGACCTCGATCGCCCGAACCTGGCGCTGATGGACATCGACGTCCGCCGCAACGCCTTCGGGCGCCAGGTGGACAGCTTCGAGGAGGACCTGGAGGTCGCCGGCTTCGGCGAGCCGCCCTTCCACGCCGTCTTCATCCGCGCGCCGATCATCGAGGGCGTCGGCCCGGGCGTCGAGGTGCTGGCGCGCCTCGGCGACGGCACGATCGTCGGCGCGCGCCAGGGGACGCTCCTCGCCACCTCCTTCCACCCGGAGCTGACCGGCGACGCCCGCTTCCACCGCCTGCTCGTCCGCATCGCCGAGGCGCGGCGCCCGGAGCGGGCCGCGGGCAGGCGCCCGGCCCCCGCGTAGCAGTTCGACATGGCCGGCGGCGCCATTCCCGCAGATGAAACATCACCCGTCCACCCGGAGCGCTGGCCTTCAGCCCGCGCGGGGTTGTGCGCCGACCGCCCGATACGGGCCCGTCCGGGCAATTGTCCCGCGCGTCCACCTTCCACCTTCCAGCCTCCAGCGTCTGACCCGTCAGCGAGTACACGTTCCGGGACGCCGCCCCGGCGCCGTCCCGGAATCGGTACAATGCGGGCAGGATGTACCTATACGCGCAGGTCAGCCGATGACGTCGACCGCCCGTACCGTCCTGCCCACCGATCTCGTCGCCCTCGTCTCCTACGACGGGCGCGTCTACGCGAACGAGGCGATGACCGCCGACCGCATCGGTAGCGAAACGTCGCCGCACCCCGTCGAGACCGCGTTCGAGCAGTGGTTCAGCTTCGCGACGGGACGCCACACGTGGATCAGCGTGCAGGGCGCCACGCTCCGGGGGCTGCTCTCGGCGCGCAACCGCGGCTCGAAGCTGGCCTGGGAGGTCGACTGCCTGATCGACGCCGCGACCGACAACAGCGCGGTGCTGATGAGCCTGCTCGACGAGATGACCGAGGCCGCCGGGAAATCGCGCGCCCTGCGCATCTTCCTCCGCCTGCCCCGCGCCAGCTTCAGCGAGGAGATCGCGATGCGCTGCGGCTTCGTGCGCTATCGCTGCGAGACCCTCTACCACCGGGCCGTCGACCGCGAGCGGAAGCACGCGCCCCCGGAAGGACTGCGCCGGCGCGAGAACGCCGACCTGTACCCGCTCTTCCAGCTCTACAACGCGCTCGTGCCGGAGCGCGAGCGGCGCATCGAAGCGCTGACGCTCAACGAGTGGAAGGCGGCGCAGGAGCACCTTGGCCGCACATCGCACTTCGTGCTCGAGCGCGAGGGCGGCCTCTGCGGCTGGCTGCGCGTCGCCGCGGACGGCGAGCTCGGGCGCTTCGGCCTGCTTGCGGAGTCCGCCGCGCTCGATGACCTCCTGGAGGCCGCGCTCGCCAGGCTGGCGAACCGCGAGTCGATGTGGACGCTGGCGCCCGACGAAGATGCCCCGATGCGCTCCCGGCTCGAGGCGCTCGGGTTCGAGACGGCGGGCGAGTACAGCGTCCTGTGCCGGCGCACCGTGCACGAAGTGACGGAGACGGCCAGGGCGCCCGCCCGCATCGTGGACACCCGGCCGGCCATCGCGCTGAGGAGCTGACGTTGCAGAAGATCATCACCGACGACCTCGATCTGCTGCTGGACTCGCTGCCGCCGCACATCAGCGGCCCGCTCAAGCAGCGCAGTGACAACGTCGGGCTGCTCGAGATCGTGATGGACCTCGGGCGCCGCCCCGAGGCGCGCTACCCGGGCAGCGAGGTCGTGCTCTCCGACAGGGAGGTCTCCGTTGACGACCTGGACTACGTCGTCGGGCGCATCGGCGAGTTCGGCGATGACAACCGCGCCGGAATCGAGCGCACGCTGCACCGCATCTCGTGCATCCGTAACCGCCGCGGCCGCATCGTCGGTTTGACCTGCCGCGTCGGCCGCGCCGTCTTCGGCACGATCCGCGTGATCGAGGACCTCATCAAGACGGGCAAGAGCACGCTGCTGCTCGGCCGCCCCGGCGTCGGCAAGACGACGATGCTGCGCGAGGTCGCGCGTGTGCTCGCCGACGACATGGACAAGCGCGTCGTCATCGTCGACACGTCGAACGAGATCGCCGGCGACGGCGACATCCCCCACCCGGCCATCGGCCAGGCCCGCCGCATGCAGGTGCCGACGCCCGCGCTCCAGCACGCCGTGATGATCGAGGCCGTCGAGAACCACATGCCGGAAGTGATCGTCATCGACGAGATCGGCACCGAGCTCGAAGCCGCGGCCGCCCGCACCATCGCCGAGCGCGGCGTCCAGCTCGTCGCGACGGCCCACGGCAACGAGCTCGAAAACCTGATCATGAACCCCACCCTCGCCGACCTGGTCGGCGGCATCCAGTCGGTCACGCTCGGCGACGAGGAGGCGCGCCGCCGCGGCACCCAGAAGTCGATCCTGGAGCGCAAGGCGCCCCCGACCTTCGACGTCGTCGTCGAGATCCAGAGCTGGGAGCGCGTCGCCGTGCATGGCGATGTCGCCGAGACGGTGGACGCCATGCTGCGCGGCTACAGCATGCCCGCCGAGGTCCGCGAGCTCGGCGAGGACGATGAGGTGCGCGTGATCCAGCCGCCGCCATCCATCGCGGCAGCGACGCGCGGCGAGCGCGCCGCGTGGGAGCGCCCGGCCTACGGGCGTGGCGCGCGCGCGCCGGAAGCGGGAGGTGAGCCCGCGGCGGGTGGACCCTTTCGGCGCCTCTACCCGTTCGGCGTCTCGCGCAAGCGGCTGGAACAGGCCATACGGGAGACGGCCGCGCGCGTGGCGGTCGCGGAGGAGCTGAGCGAAGCGGACAGCGTCATGACGCTGCGCTCGTACTTCCGCCGCAAGCCGCAGGCGCTGCGCGACGCCGAAGCGCGCGGGCTGCCGATCTACGTGCTGAAGACGAACACCGTCGTGCAGATGGAGCAGAGCCTGCTGCTCCTGCAGGGGCGGCCCCGCGACGACGGACACGCGGAGGTCGCCGGGCCGCCCGCGGACTACGCGATGCAGGAGACCGAGGACGCCATCACCGGCATGCTCAATGGCGCCGGGCGCTCGGTCGACCTGACGCCGCAGAACGCCTACATCCGCCGCTTGCAGCACCAGATGGCGCAGCGCTACAACCTCGCATCGCGCAGCCAGGGCCGCGAGCCGTACCGCCGCGTCCGCATCTACCGCGAGGGCGCCCAGGACGGCTACTAACTAACCCTAACAGTTCCACATGGCGCGGGGCGCCATCCCCGCGGATGAAGAATCACCCGTCTACTCGTAGCGCGGGCTTTTCAGCCGGTCGCACGCCGACCGCATCGCCCCGCGCTTCCACCTTGCGCCCGGCCTTCACCCCACGATCAGCACGCCGTTCATCTGCTGCGGGTGCACCGAGCACTTGAAGGCGTAGGTGCCCGGTCCCGGCGTGAACGTCACGGACGCGGCCGCCGGTCCCGTGGTCAGCGCCGTCTCTGCGGCAACCGCCCCTTGCGGGTTGAAGATCACGAGATCGTGCTGCACACCGGCGTCCTGGTTGTCCAGCGTGATCGTCAGCGCCACCCCGGCGGCGGTGCTCAGGCTCGCCGGCGCGAACGTCACGTCGTGTGCGACGAGTGTGCGCGACTGTGCGGCGGGCCTCGCCGGCGTGGCGGTCGCCGCTGGCGGCGGTGGCGGTGCGATGGTCGCTCGCGCCGTTGCCGACGCTGGGACCGGTGGCGGCGGGCCGGCGGTTGATACCGCCGCCGCCGTCGGCGTGGCGATCGTCGCCGTCGGAGCGGCGGCTGCGGCTGTCGGCGCGGCGGCCGTGGGCGTCGTGGTTGGCGATGCCGGCGCGGTCGGCGTCGGCTTCGCCACGCCGCCGCCGCCGCACGCCGCCGACATCGCCGCGCTCAGGAGCGCCGCCGCGCCGAGGATGTTCCGCATCGGTCGAGTGTCCTCCCGCGGGTAGTCGGCGTCCGTGCGCGCATCCCCGGGAATTCCGGCGCACGGGGGATGCGCGGAGGGGAGGGCGCGCGCGTCCTCCCCTCCGATCGTGCCGTCTCCGCCGTTAGCGCCGGCGCTCCGCCCCGGCCGCCATCCGGCTCGCGAGCACCAGCACGGCACCCGCCAGGCCCATCGCGATGCCCGCGAAGTACCAGCCGAAGCCGTCGCCCGCGACAGGGCCCGTGCCCGTGCTCGGCGCCGTCACGCCGGTCACCGGCGTGGGCGCCGCGGTTACCGGTGCCGCCCCTGCCGGCTGCGCCGTCGGCGCCGCCGCCGCCGGTGTCACCGCGACCGGCAGCACCGACGAGAAGTTCGGGATCTGCCACACCGCGCCCGGCGCCAGCGCGCTGACGCCGTTGTTCAGGACGTACGCCGTGTTGCCGCTGAACGTCAGCGACGTGGCGAACGTGAAGCCGCTGACGATCGGCGTCATCGTGCCGTCGCTGTTCACCTTCAGGATCTTGCCCGTGAACGGCTGCCACGGCGGACCCGGCGAGGTGCTCTGGTCGCCGAAGCTCAGTGCGTAAAGCTGGCCGCCGGGCCCGATCTCGACGTCGGTCAGCGAGCTGAAGCCGCCCGCGATCTTGTTCGTCGAGCCCGTCGGGTAGCCGACCTGCAGCACCGTCCCCGCGCTGGGCGCGAACGGGAACTGTCCGAGAGTCGCCACGTAGAACGGCCCGCCCGGCGCGTACGTGATGCCCGTCGTGACGGGGTGGCCGGGGAACGCGGTGACGCGCGAGATCGTGCCGGTCGCCGTCACCTTCATCAACTGGTTCTGGTTGCCGTCCACGACGAAGAAGGCGCCGTCGCGCACCGTCATCGAGTACGGGTTGCCGCCGGGCTCGATGTCCTTCTGCGTGCCGCTCGTGATATCGGCGACCGGGTTGGCGATATTGAAGGCGCCGATGTCGGCGAGCAGCATCGTCGTGCCGTCCGCGTTCACCTTGTAGATGCCGGTGGGCGTGCCGGCGAAGCCGAACGCCGTGCCGCCGTGCGTCTGCACGTAGTAGAGCTGGCTGCCGAGGAAGGCCACATCGGCCGGGCCGACCGCCTCCCCCTCGCGCCCCACGTTCGACGGCAGGTTGCCGGCGACCGTGGTGACGGCGCCGGTCGTCGGGTCGATCTTCGAGATGCGGCCGGTGAACCCGTTGTGGTTCGCCACGCCGCCGACGGTGACCACGGTACTGCCGCCGCTGCCCGCCTCGGCGACGTACAGCATGCCGTCCGGGCCCATCTTGATGCCGCGCGGGTTCACGAGCCCCGTCGCCAGTTGCGTGCCGGCGCTCGGGCCGGGCGCCTGCGCCCGCGCCGGTCGGCCACCGAGCGCGAACGCTCCCGCGGCCGTGATGACGAACAGCGCGACTGCCGCCAGATAGATGCGGGTACGCTTCACGGTGCTTCCTCCTTGCTGAGCCTGCGCGACGGCCTCGGGTTGGCCGTCGCGCGGCGTGCGGCGGCACGGCCTGCCGCCGCGCGCGTCGTTGCAGCTCACCAATGATTGAGCGCGCGCAACTAAGGCGCAAGGGGGCATCAGACCGGTCGAGTCGCTCGCGGGCGGCGGCGGACCACCGCCTGCGCGCTGTGCGCGACAGGGGCGGTGCCCGATGACCCACGGCGGGGCCCGCACGGAGGGGAGGGCCAACGCGACCCTCCCCTCCGCTGATCTCGTGTCGCCGTCAGCGGCGGCGCGACCTCGTGCCGGTGAGCGCCAGCGCCACACCCGCCAGCCCGGCCGCGAGCGCGGCGAGGTACCAACCGAGATCACTGCCCGAGCCCGGGCCCGTGCCGGTGTTCGGCGCCGTCACGGCCGTCGTCGGCGCCGTCGATGCCGCGGCGACCGCGCCCACCGTGACCGTCCCCATCATCCCCTGATCGGCGTGCAGCAGGCAGATGTACGTGAAGGTGCCGGCCGTGGTGAACTTCACGGAGAACGTGCTGGGGTTCGGGTTGCCGGGGCCGAAGAGCCCGGAACTCACGAATCCCGTGCCGTTGTATGCAGTACCCCCCATTGCCAGGGCGACCCGCGGGCTCAACGCGAGGAACGGCGGCCCGCTCTTCTGCGGGATCGGCGAGATGATCGCGGGCGGCGCAGCGCCGCTGAGGAACGTCACCGTGTGCGGCACGTCCTGGTTGTTCGTCCACGTCACGGTGTCGCCCTGCTTGACGGAGATGTTGGGCGGGAAGAACTGCATCACGTCGGCGCTGTCGGTGCTGTTGGGCACGTTGGCGTCCCCGCCGACGTTGATCGGCCAGTTCGTCGAGCCGTCCGCCAGCTTCGTGCTGGCCGCCGCGGAGCCCTGCAGGATGCCCGTCGCGGCGCGGCCGGCGGTGACCGCCGTGTTCAGCTCGGCGGCCGCGCGCGCGTCCACAGTCGCCTGCGTGTCGGTCGTGCCGCTGCTCACGACGTTCACGGTCAGTTGCATCGGGTGGAAGGCGCAGTGGAATGTAAAGGTGCCGGCGCTCGGGAACTGTACGTCGTACGTGTTCCCGTTCAGGAGAATGCCGGAGTTGATGAGCTTCGTCGCGTCGAAGGTCGCCGGACTCGCCGGTGACGTCGTCGAGACGGCCAGATTGAACCCGTGCGCGGGCGACCCACCCGGGTCCTGCACGATGAGGGCAGGCATCGCCATGCCCGCCGGCAGGTAGGTGGCCGTGTGCAGTTCCTGGCCGGGGTTCAGGAAGTGGATCGTGTCGCCGGGGCTGATCGTCACGTTCTGTGGGAAGAATCCCTCCGCCGCGATCCCCGTGACGCCCCCGCCTACGTTGATGGTGATCGTCTGCGCCGTTGCCGCTTGCGGCGCTGCGGCCGCGGTCGCGCTGGCCGCGAGCGCTCCCGCCACCGCGAGGGCGGCGATCGGCAATAATCGTATGAAGTCCCGGATCCGTCTCATGTCTGCTCCTCTTCGAACCGTTGGGGCGCGCTGGCGCCCCGCCGCTGCCCTGCGGGGTCGTGATGATGGGAAGATTCTACGTCCGCCCACCCGCGAAAGCCTTTAATCTTTTCCAATATCAGGCCGGGCCGGGGAGAACATCTCTCGACGGGTGACGGTGCCGCATGCAGCGCCGGGCATTTCTTGCCCGTAGCATCCGCCTGACATACGCTGACGCTCGCCTTCGCCGGAGCGGCTCCGGTGTGGAAGGGTGCGCGCCGCATACGATGTCCCGCGCGCCGATGACACGCGATCCAACCAGCAACGCTGAAGGAGGCTCTCACCGTGGGGAACAGGCTCGAAGGCAAGGTAGCGATCGTCACCGGCGGCGGCCGCGGCATTGGCCGCGGCGAGGCGCTGGCGCTGGCGGCCGAGGGCGCGCGCGTCGTCGTCAACGACTTCGGGGGCAGCGCCGCCGGCACCGGCGGCGAGCAGGGCCCCGCCGACCAGGTCGTCACCGAGATCAAGAAGCTGGGCAGCGACGGCGTCGCGAACTACGACAACGTCGCCGAGTTCGAGTCCGGCAACCGCATGGTGCAGCAGGCGCTCGACGCCTTTGGCCGGCTCGATATCGTCATCAACAATGCCGGCATCCTGCGCGACAAGATGGTGTTCAACATGTCCGAGGAGGAGTGGGACATCGTCCTTGGCGTGCACCTGAAGGGGCACTTCAACCTCAGCAAGCATGCCTCCGTCGTCTTCCGCCAGCAGCGCGGCGGCGTCTTCGTGAACACCGCGTCGGAGTCCGGCCTGGGCAACCGCGGCCAGGCGAACTACGCCGCGGCGAAGGAGGGCATCGTGGGCCTCACGCGCACGCTCGCCCGCGACCTCGGCGGCTACGGCGTGCGCGCCAACGCCATCCGCCCCCGCGCCGCGACGCGCCTCGTGATCAGCGACGAGATGAAGGCGGCCGCCCAGCGCGGCGGCGCCGCCGGCATGGGCCTCGCCGGGCTCGAGGCGTTCGAGCGCGCGAACCCGGCCGAAGGCGTCGCGCCGTTCGTCGTCTGGCTCTGCACCGATGCCGCCTCCGATGTCAACGGCCGCGACTTCCTGGTCAGCGGCTCGACGATCGGCCTCTACAGCCTGCCCGAGGTCGTCGCGAAGGTCGACAACACCGACGGCCACAGGTGGACGCTCGACGAGCTCGACACGATCATCCCCGAGAAGGTGACCTCCGGCCTCAAGAACATGTGGCCCAGGAAGGAAGAGAAGCCGGCCAGCGCCTGATCGGCCTGCGGCCG
>JADEYI010001839.1_pt1 | contig 13254 bp, 13 predicted proteins | sample 8542331 | NCBI WGS metagenome assembly JADEYI01 (sample SAMN16510988, study PRJNA670497) | mine drainage metagenome | isolation source: biofilm near Copperflume 1 | place: Germany: Marsberg coppermine Kilianstollen | collected 2018-02 | reverse complement strand
ATGGTACTATCAGCCGCTACTCACTGATTGATTATTCTATTATAGAGTATGACACCATCAACGTCGTCCTTTGCATGAGTAGCTCTTATTTCGCATAAGGAGATATCTATGCATCTCAAACAGCAGCCGCTAAAACGTCTCACATCTTTGAGATTAGTATCCATATCCTTTTGTCTCGTCTTGTTGATGAGCGTACTGTTAGCGGCCTGTGGTGGCAGCACTAGCACCAACTCGTCGTCGACCGCAGCCCCCAAAGGTAAAGTCTCTGTCGCCTATGCAGGCTCTCTCGTCAATCTGATGGAGAAGAAAGTTGGTCCCGCATTCACCCAGGCTATCGGTTATCCCTATGTGGGTGAAGGAAAAGGCTCAAGTGCCCTGGCGAATGAGATTAAAAGCAAACTGAGCTTTCCCGATATATTCATCAGCGCGTCTCCAGCCGTCAATACCACCCTTATGGGGGCGGCTAACGGTAACTACGTCTCGTGGTATGCGCCTTTTATTCGTAGCTCGTTGGTCATCGGCTATAATCCCAACAGCAAGTTTGCCGCTGACTTCCAGGCGCTCGCCAGTGGCGCGAAAGTATGGTACCAGGTGCTGGAAGAACCAGGTATTCGCATCGGGCGTACTGATCCGGCACTGGACCCCAAAGGGGTGCGCACCATCATTATGACGGAGCTGGCCGAGCAGTACTACCATCAACCCGGTTTATCCACCAAGATTCTAGGCACTCCCACGAATACTAGCCAGATATTCCCCGAAGAGGAACTGGTGACGCGTCTGACTTCCGGGCAGCTTGATGCTGGCTTTTTCTACCTCAACGAAGTGATGGACGCGAATATCACATACGTGACGCTGCCAACGCAGATCAATATGAGCGACCCTTCATTCAATAGCACCTACGCCAAAGCCACCTACACCGATCCGAAGACCAAATTGGTTACGAAGGGGTCCGCTATCGTGTATACCATCACTGTTCTCAACACGAGCAAGAACAAAGCGGGGGCCATCGCGTTCGTGCAATACATCTTCTCGTCACAGGGAAAGGCGTTCGTCACCAATGACGGATTGTCATTGGTGACGCCGAAGATCTCAGGAGACGCGACAGCAGTACCGTCACCGCTCCAGTCGTTGTTTACATCGTAAAGAAGCTCAGCTCAGGGAAAACAATGCACGGCAGCCGGAGGGATTTGCAGGAGGAAGACCTCCCCGACTGACCCTGCGATCTCTCGCCACTGCTGCTGATGTACGTACACCTCGATGATGCCTGCTACAGGTGTCTCGTGAGGATGAAAGTGGAGCCGGAGAGAGGGGCCAAGCCTCTGCGCGCGCAGCAGTGTTGCTTGCCACTGAACGTGCCCCTCAGGTGTCCACAACGGTGGGCAGCTCTGGTTGGGCCAGCGGCTTACGATGATCTCATCGGCACGAATGCATCCTCTGATCGGGCGAGGCCCCTGCTTCATCTGAGTTGCTGGTAGCGGCAGCCAGGCATATTCTCCCTCGTGTCCATGCACCAGGACATCCGCTCCTGCCTTCGCGTACTGTAGCCATTCCAGGCGAATCGCGGTGGGAGGCGTGCCTTCCTGTGTAGAGGGAGCAGTTGCAAGTTTTCCGCCGAACAGGTTGTCCTGTCCTACGAGCCGAGCGACATCAGGCGTGAGCGGCGCGAGAAAGACATCCTGGACGTTGCCCATCTGCACGACACTTCCCTGATGGAGTACCAGCACTGTGTCGGCCAACTGCTCAACCTCGGCCCGGTCATGTGTGACCAGGATGATAGGTAGGGCAAACTGCTGGTGTAGATGCCGAAGTACCTCGTAGAGCCGCTCACGTACCGGTACGTCGAGAGCACTGAAGGGTTCGTCGAGCACAAGGAGGTGTGGATCGGCTGTTAGCGCACGAGCTAACGCAACTCGTCGCTGTTGACCACCAGAAAGGGTGTCAGGATAACGACGCTCCAGGCTCTCCAGTTCGAGGGCTTCCATTAACTCCGCAATGTGGGCCTCCTGGACCTTCCGCGTCATCTGAGCGGCGTAATCGTGCGTGCGTGTTGGCAAGGCGAAGCGGATCTGTTCTCCCACCGTTTGGTGCGGAAACAGGGCCGAGTGCTGGGGAACATAGCCAATACGCCGCACTTGTGGCGGCAGAAAGATGCGCCGCTGACTGTCGTACAGAATGCGGCCATCAAGGGCGATCATACCTTCATCAGGATGCAGCAAACCCGCCAGGCTCCGCAAGGTGAGGCTTTTGCCTGCGCCTGAGATGCCCAGCAGTGCCGTGAAGCCTAGCGGAATTCGCGCCTGAACATTGAGCTGAAACCCATCGAGGCGGCGCTGCACGCGTAGATCGAGCTGTCCGCGGCTCTCTGCATCATAGGCAACGGAGCGTGGCGTAGTGTTAGCGTGCCACATGTTGCCTCCGGCGTGTTGAGCGCTCTTCAAACCACAGGGCCAATCCCCCTCCTACGATACTCACCGGCAGGACAAATAAGAGCAGTCCCAATGCTGGCTGGACTCCCAGACCACTTAACTGGACATAGACATAGACCGGCAGTGTATACGGGTGGTAGGCCATGACGGCGGTCGCCCCGAACTCACCGAGCGCACGTAGCCAACCAAGCAGCAGACCGGCCAGAATTCCCAGGCGCGCTGCCGGTAAGTTGATGCGCCAGAAGATCTGCCAGTCACTCTTGCCCAACGTGGCCGCCACCTCTTCCAGGGCCGGATCTACCGCTTCGAATGCCGAACGGGCGGCGATGATGACGAAAGGGGATGCTACAAAGACCTGGGCCAGCACGATGCCTACAAACGTCGCGTCCAGTTCCAGGCCTGCCGAGGCAAATGGCCCGCCCACCAGTCCATAGGGTCCATAGAGTACCAGGAGCAGGATGCCGCTCACCACCGGAGGAAAGACGAGCGGCAGGTAAATCAGTAAGATGAGTACCTGGCGACCAGGAAAGCTCCTCCGTGCCAGTACGTAGCCGAGCGGAATACCCAGGAGCGCGGTGATCCCCGATGTGACCGTCGCCGTGAGCACCGACGTGATAAGTGCTTCTTGAGCTACCGGGTCTGAGAGTGCTGCACCGCTCTGGGGCCAGGAATAGTAGAAAAAGAAATAGATCACTGGCCCGACCAAATAGATCAGTAAAATGCCTGCAAGCACGATCACTAGAGGGTATCCTCCCCTTATGCGCCTCGCTGTCTCCATAGTCTCCTATCTTCTGCTCATCTGTGCTATCATGAACCATACCTGCTGACTGGCGGTCTTGACGAATTGGAACAATCCTCTTCCGGAGAGCAGCTTGCACGCACCGAAGGATCGTTACTCAACAACAAAGTATTCAATGGACGGCTATGCCGTATTGTACGTGGAGACGCTTCGCTGTGTCAAGAAGCGATAGTAACATCCACTACAAAGAAGTGATCTATGAAAAGTGCTGGACGTATTCTATGGCGTTGTAGGTAAGAATCGTGGTGGACGACGCACCTTCGTCCGCTGCTCAAAGGCGTAGGCTAGTTTGATAAGCGTTGGCTCACTGAAGGCTCGTCCAACAAAGGTGATGCCAACGGGCAACTCGAAGGCAAAGCCAGCGGGAACGGTGATGGCGGGATAACCCGCTAGCGCGGCTGCTTGCGTACTGCCGCCAGTGGCGTGATCGCCATTAACCAGGTCAATGCACCACGCAGGGCTGGTGCTGGGCATGACCAGGGCATCTAATTGATGCTCGTCCATGACCGCGTCGATGCCTTTCTCTCGTGCGAGACGGCGATTCTCGCTGAGTGCCGCGAGATACACTGGATCATCGAGTGTGGTTGTGTCCTGGGCCTTCAGCAAAACCTCCTGCCCGAAGTAGGGAAGTTCTTCTCCGGCATGGACATTATTGAACTCGATAATATCGGCGAGAGAGTGGACAGGTGTCTCAGTGAGTTCCGCCAGGTAGGTGTTGAGGTCGGCCTTAAACTCGAACTGGAGGACCGTCATTTCCCCCTTTGAATCGGCCATGAGCTGTACCGTAGGGATATCCGCATTGTCGATGATGATTGCACCCAACGTGCGCATCTGCTCGATGGCTTTTTCCATGATAGCGTTAGCTTTGGGACTGTAATCGAAATAGACCTTGCGGGCAATACCAATACGTGCGCCGAGCAGACCGTGGGCATCCAAAAACTGCGTATAATCCGTAAAATAATTGCCAACACTGTCCTGGGTCGCGGAGTCACGCGGGTCAAAACCTGTGATAGCTCCCAGCAGGGCGACGGCATCGGCCACAGTGCGAGCGATTGGCCCAACCGTGTCCTGGCTATGGGCGATAGGAATGACGCCCGCCCGACTGGAGAGCCCTACCGTTGGTTTAATGCCGACGACCGCGTTTGCCGACGAGGGAGAGATGATTGAGCCGTCCGTCTCTGTTCCCAGCGCAGCCGCCGCCAAATTGGCCGCAATCGCCGTTGCCGAGCCTGAACTGGAGCCGATAGGTGAACGGTCCAGCACATAGGGATTGAGGCTTTGTCCACCACGCCCACTCCAACCACTGGACGAGGTGGATGAGCGAAAATTGGCCCACTCACTGAGATTCGTCTTGCCCAGGATTATAGCTCCGGCTGCGCGTAGCTTATGGGCAACGAAGGCATCACGCGGTGGGCGTGAACCTACCAGGGCCAGTGAGCCAGCCGTGGTCTGCATCCCGTCCGCCGTCGCAATATTGTCCTTGAGGAGCAAGGGAATACCGTGTAAAGGCCCGCGCGGTCCGCGTTCTTGACGTTCCTGATCGAGTGCCGAGGCTATGTCCAGTACCGCTGGATTGATCTCCAGGATAGCCCTGATGGTTGGCCCTTGCTTATCTACGGCCTGGATACGCTCGATGTACATCGTGACAAGTTGGCGTGCCGTCAATTGCCCACTGGACATAGCCGCTTGCAGTTCGACGATGGTTGCCTCTTCCAGGTTGAACAGGTCTGTGGGTGTCTCTTTCATGATAAACTTATCCTTTTCACTAATTGTGACAATACACTATACTATCATCAATTCGCGGGGAAGTTTCACGGTCAAGGCAATCTGACGATGTTGAAGTGTCCGATTTTTTCGGACACTTCAACATCGCCTTCTCTTGACATAGACAAAGTGAAGGTGCGTGCTGACGCCGCAAGCGTCAGCACGCACCTTCACTTTGTCCATTCACAGCATCTGGAACGGTTAGCGTTCGATGGGAGCACCGATAAGGCTGCCCCATTCGGTCCAGGAACCATCGTAGTTGCGTACATTGGGATAACCCAGCAGGTAGTTCAAGACAAACCATGTATGGCTGCTGCGCTCACCGATACGGCAGTAAGCAATGACATCTTTATCGGCGGTTACGTTCTTACCACCATAGATTGCGCTCAACTCATCCGCAGGCTTGAAAGTGCCATCGGCTTGTACCGCGGAAGCCCAGGGAATATTGGCGGCTCCAGGGATATGGCCACCGCGCTGGGCCCCTTCTTGTGGCAGATTAGCAGGAGCCAGGAGTTCACCACTGTACTCGCCGGGGGAGCGCACATCAACTAATGTTGTGCCAGCCTGGCCCAACTTGCTTAAGACTTGATCGCGAAATACACGGATAGCCGCGTTCGGTTCGCCCGCGTGATAGCTCCTGGCCGCGTAGGAAGGAACCTCGGTAGTGATCTCGCGTTTGTCGGCAAGCCACTTCACACGCCCACCATCCAGCAGACGTACATCGTTATGCCCGTAGTATTTGAGAATCCACAACGCCCAGGCAGCAAACCAGTTATTGTTATCACCATACAGGACGATAGTCGTATTGTTGTCTACACCGGCACTGCTTAACAGTTGCTCCAACTGTTCTTTGCTGACCGGAGCGCGCACAATCTGGTCTTGCAGTTCTTTTTGCCAGTTCAAGCCCACGGCTCCAGGAATATGTCCTTGATCATAGGCTTTCGTGTCTACATCGACTTCAATGAGGCGCACCTGTGGGTCGCTTAAATGAGCTTCTACCCACTCAGCATCTACCAATACCTCTGGATGTACGTATCCTTTGTTCTCAGCCATGTTTATACCTCACAATTATTTTTGATAATGTTGAGCGATTAACTCAACAAACTCCTCAATAACAATGATAACTCGATGTGCCTTTTGATTTATTCCCAAATTTAGGATGAATTTTTTTCGCTATAAATTTTAGAGATATTCTTTACTCCGCCGTCTAACCCACAATCTTCTCACAAAAGTATCCTTTCAAGCACAAAACGCATTCTCTGTGGATGTAGTATACTTCTTCTTAGAAGGACCGAAGAAATGAGGCCGTTTGTGTGAAAGTACGTGATGTCATCAAACGTATAGAAGCTGATGGATGGTATCTTGCGCGGGTACGTGGAGATCATAGACATTATAAGCATCTGACAAAGAAGGGAATAGTAACGGTCTCTGGGCATCCTGGAAAGGACATGCCTATTGGAACATTGTTTAGTGTCTTTAAACAAGCCCAAATAGAGAAAGAGGAATGAGATGGCAAGAATCTTGGTCATCATCGAAAAAGGCGAAAACTCGTATGGCGCGTATTCTCCTGATGTACCCGGTTGCGTTGCGGTTGGAGATACGAGAGAAGAAGTAGAGCAACTTATGAAAGAAGCCTTACAGGAACATCTTCAGATGATGCGTGAAGAAAATCTGCCTCTTCCTCAGCCGCAGACCGAGGCGGAATATATAGACATTCCGCTTTCAGCATAAAAAGCCTTGTGCTGGAATTACTTGAAAACTTCAAGCAGTATACTACACTGTTGAGGTATAGTGCTATACCCTCTTTTACACGCTACATATCTCGTCTCCCTTTATGTTTAAAAAGCAGCCTGAGAAGATGTATCAACGCGAGGACGACCTCGTCAGGTCGCTTACCGCTCGTTCATCGGTTAGTGGGATCTATCGGTCACTCCAGATGGCGAGAAGCCGGAAGTATTATGATGCATTGATAGTACCTCATGTTGCCTGGATTGCAACTCCGGGTGACTGTGCTATACTAGCCACATGATTATAGGAGTGAGCCAAATCACCTTACATCTGCCTGGTAGCTATGCGCTGAAGGACAAAAGACAGATCATCACAGCGGTGATGGAAAAACAGCTATGTCGTTACAACCAGTAAATGCTATGTCTGAACAGAGTTCGCCTGAATCAGTTTATATCCTGGGTGTGCGGGTAGACCGCGTAGGGCAACAGCAGGCACTTGCTGCCATAGAGCAGATGATTGCGCGGCGGAGAGCAAGCGACAATGCTCTGGCATGCCAGCAGGTTGTCACCGTTAATGCTGAATTTGTGATGGCGGCACAACGCAACAAAGATTTTCGACTAGCCATAAATGCTGCAGCTCTGGTGGTGGCGGATGGCATGGGGGTAGTTTGGGCGACGCGCTATTTGCGTCAAGCCGCACAGGAGCGGGTCACGGGTGCTGACATGCTACCTTTATTGGCTCAACGCTGTGCCGTCTCTGGCTATCGCCTTTACTTATTGGGCGCGGCACCGGGCGTAGCGGAAGTGGCAGCGGAGCGGTTACGGCAGCTCGCGCCAGGAGTGAGTATCGCTGGTACCTATGCTGGGACACCGGCGCGGGATGAGGAAGAGGCTATTATTGAACGCGTGCGTGCTGCTGAGGCCGATGTTCTATGTGTCGCGTATGGTGCGCCTGCACAGGATTTGTGGATTTGGCGTAATCTAACGCGCCTGCCCGTGGCTGTCGCTATGGGTGTTGGTGGTGCCTATGATTTTTTGGCAGGACGGCAGCAGCGAGCACCGGAGTGGATGCGACGAATGGGTCTGGAATGGTTGTACCGTCTCTATCGTGAGCCATGGCGTTGGCGGCGTATGCTGGCATTGCCCAAATTCGCGGTGCTGGTCATTGTGAGAGGCCGAAAGGGAACAGCAATGGGGCGGCAAGAGGGACGGCAAGAGGAAGAGATATCATGACGCGTGAGGTATTTGACACGGCATTGCTCCCAGCACATCTGCGTGCGCTTATCGACAGTTTTAGCGGAAAACGTATCCTGGTTATCGGCGATATGGTGGCCGATGAATACCTGATCGGGAAACCAGCGCGTATCTCTCGTGAAGCACCAGTCTTGATCCTGGAATATAGTGAAGAGCGCACAGTCCCTGGTGGAGCAACGAATGTAGCCGTCAATACGCGTACCCTGGGTGCGGAAGTATTTCTGGCTGGAGTCGTGGGAGATGATCTGCCAGGTAATCGCTTGCGCCACGCTATTAGTGAACTCAATATGCACCAGGAAGGGCTGTTTACCGATGCGCAGAGACCCACTTCCACCAAGACACGGATTATGGCGGGCAGCCCACAAATTGTACAGCAGCACATTGTGCGTATCGACCGTGTCGATACCTCCGAGGTTGGTGAGCCAGGCAAGAGTTTGATGCTTGACTATATACAGCAAGTGCTGCCCAGCATTGATGCGGTGGTATTATCCGACTATGCAAATGGCATAATCAGTCCCGATATTATCAATCTCTGTATTCCTATGGCGCGTCAATTGCATAAGATCGTCGTGGTAGACTCGCATGGTTCACTTACGCGTTTCCAGGGTGTTACCGCTCTGACCCCAAACCAGCCGGAGGCGGAGCTTTCTCTGGGCATGACCATTCACACACGGGCTGATCTGAACGAGGTTGGGCGACGACTCCTGGAAGGTTGCCATGCTCAGGGCGTGCTGATAACGCGTGGCTCCGAGGGTATGAGCCTGTTTGAAGTAGATAAACCACCCGTACATCTGCCTGTCTATCCTATCGCCCATGCCAGCGAGATTGTCGATACGAATGGGGCAGGCGATACTGTGGCCGCCACCTTCACTTTGGCATTGACGGCAGGGGCCAGCATGCCTGAAGCTGCCTATATGGCAAACGCGGCGGCGGCCCTGGTCGTGCGCCAATTGGGTTGTGCCAGTAATACGCCGGAAGAATTGGTCAAGCACCTCTGCATTGAATGCGGAGGCTTGTGAAGCGAATCGGTTTGCCATCGAGGAACCACCGAGGGAAACTGCAAGACTAGCTTATCCAAGCTCTGGGAACAGGGCGTTTGAAGGAAGCTGAACTATCTGGACATGGCAGTCCACTGGACGTTGCGAACGCCTCCCTAATTTGCAACCGCTCCGATGGTCAGCAGCGAAGGGATGATACACACTCGAAAGAGGCTTATCGCTTATGTTTGTCCCTGTGATCGGACCCAATCAGCACCCCCTCATGCCCACGACTCCAGCGCGAGCCAGGAAATGGCTCACCAGCGGGAAGGCCACGGCCTTCTGGAAGGGAGGGATCTTTTGTCTTCGGCTCAACGTCGACCCATCAGCGTGGGAAGTCCAACCCATCGCCGTCGGGATCGATCCCGGCAGCAAGCGAGAAGGCTATAGCGTCGTCTCGGCGGCCCATACCTATATCAATATCCAGGCGGAAGCCCGAGAGGGAATCAAGGAAGCGGAACAGGCTTCGAGCCGGATGCGCCGCACGCGTCGCAACCGCAAACTGCCTTGCCGCAAGCCCCGGCAAAACCGGAAGCAGAGCAAGAAAACCCTGCCTCCCTCGACCAGGGCACGCTGGCAGTGGAAACTGCGCCTGGCCTCCTTTCTCTGCCAGCTGTTTCCGCTCAGTGTCTTCGTGGTGGAGGACATCAAGGCCCGCACGCGTGGCCAAAAGCACTGGGATCAGTGCTTTTCCCCGCTGGAAGTCGGCAAGCAGTGGTTCTACGCGGAACTCGGCCACCTTGCCCCGGTCCAAACAAAGCAGGGCTACCAAACCAAAGCCTTGCGGGATCAGTTGGGTCTCAAGAAAACGAGCAAAAAGCTGGCCGAGGTCTGGGAAGCCCATTGTGTCGACTCCTGGGTGCTGGCGTTTAGTGCCGTTGGGGGAAGCCCTTTCCCCGACAACACACGGCTGGTTTGCATCGCTCCGTTCGTCTGGCATCGTCGGCAATTGCATCGGTTCCAGCCCGAGCAAGGCGGGAAGAGAAAGCCCTACGGTGGCACACTCTCCCAAGGGATCAAGCGCGGCACCCTGATCAAGCATCCGAAGTGGGGGAAGGCGACCGTTGGGGGCACGATGGATGGCAAGCTCAGTTTGCATCACCCCGAAACCAACAAGCGACTGACCCAAACCGCCAAAGTGGCTGATTGCACGCGGATCACGTTGTGTCGGTGGAGGACGCGTCTGGTGCCTCTGACGCAGGTACCCGCTTCCTTTGCCCCAAAAAAGGAGCGTCTGCTTCCGCCCCTGGCTAAAGCCGAGGGGTATCCGCAAGGCCGGAGGGGTATGAACATAATCAAATGAGCAATCTGTTGAACGATACTCAACATAAAATATATGACCGCACTGTCCTTGCCGAAGTGGTGCAGCATAGGCAACAAGGCGGCGAGCGGGCAGTTTTTACCAATGGCTGCTTCGACCTGCTCCACCTGGGACATGTGTATTATCTCCAGGAAGCCCGCAAATTGGGTGACTTTCTGATCCTGGGCCTGAACGACGATGTCGGTGTGCGCCGCTTGAAAGGGCCAGGGAGACCTCTGGTGCCAGAACAGGAGCGAGCCGAGTTGTTGGCGGCTCTCTCTTGCATTGATTATGTGACCATCTTCGCGGAGCCTACAGCCAGCACACTGCTACAATTGTTGCAGCCAGCAATCTATGTCAAAGGTGGCGATTACGCCAATGCACAGAGCAGTGAACCGGATACAACGCGCTTGCCAGAGGCTAAAGTGGTGCAGGAATATGGTGGCATCGTGCGTTTAATCCCATACCTGCCGCAGCATTCAACCACCGAGTTGATCGCAGCGATCAAGCGGCTTCCTGAACATTCATCTTAACCAGGGGTTCTTCTTACATGGAAAAAAAATTTAGCAAGACCAATTTACAATCTACCAATGAAACTGCGGCACAATCGCCGAATATACAACCAACCACAACACCTGTGGAAGCTGTAGAAGCTGTTCCCGTTGTCGTGGCGGGTGCAACAGAAGCAGTCCCAGAGCCAGCTCCTATTCCTCAACTAGGTGAAACGGCACAGGGAGAGACATTGCCAGGAGAACGACGCCATATCGTGCGGTCGGCGACGTTGGTGATGCTGGGGAATCTGGGCAGCAGCTTGATGGGCATGGTGAGACAGATTGTTGTAGCCTCGTTTGGCAGCAATATCGCGGCCCCGTTCCTCTCTGCTCTCTCACCAGCGCAAACCTTCAATGATTTCCTCATCAATGGCTCAATCAATGGAGCCTTAATTCCTACGTTTAACGATTATGCCGCCCCTGAAAAGCGGGAAGAACTGCGCCGCCTGGTCTTTACCATCGTGAACATTGTGCTGCTTATCATGGCGGTAGCAGCCGTTGCCTTTCTCTTTATCGCCTCCTGGTTCATTGAAACTATCGTCCCTGGCTACAACAAAGTGATTATTCTTTCAGGACATACGGTGAACCAGATACAATTGGCCTTGCATTTCGCCCAGATTATTTTCTTCTCGTTGCTTGCACTGGGGCCGTTTGCCGTGTTGCAGGCGATGCTCTTCGCCCGTAAAGAGTTCGGTTGGCCAGCAGTGGCGACCGCAGCCTATCACACGGGTATCATCATTGGAGCTATCGCCGCGGCTATTATTGGTGATCGCTACATGGGCTATTATGGTCTGGCCTTTGGTGTCATCTTGGGTGCGTTTGGGGAGATCGCGCTGCTCATTCCAGGCATGCGTAGCCAGCATATCAGCTATATGTTTGTGCTCGACTTGAAGCATCCAGGACTGCGGCGTATCCTCAGGCTCTATGGCCCCGTCGCTCTCAGCTTCCTGGTCAGCGCATTTTTTATCTTTCTTGACCAACGCTTGCAGACGCTCACGCTGGGCGATGGGGCCGCGAACTACGAGGCGACCCGCCTTGCCACTACGCTCATACAATTCCCTGGTGGATTAGTGGCGACCGCACTCTCAGTAGCCGTTTTGCCAACACTGGCGGAGCACGCTCGCTCAGGAGATAGTGAGCGTTTCAAAAAGACGCTGCTGCTCGGCTTTCGCCTGGGTTTGTTATTGATGATTCCTGCGGCTGCTGGCCTCATTGTGCTGCAATTGCCCATCGTCATGCTCTTATTCCAGCATGGAAAAGGCACGTTCTATAACTCCCAACTGATCGCGCTTGCCCTGCAAAACTACTCTTATCAGTTGCCCTTTATCGCCATTGACCAGCTGCTGCTCTCAGCATTCTACGCCCGTAAAAACACATTGACACCGGTACTCGTAGGTTTTATCAGCTTTGGTGGTTATCTCGTAGTCGCGTTGCCTTTCCGTTCGAGCATGCCAGCCCTGGTTTTGGCCAACACTGTGCAAAACTCGCTGCATCCCATTGTCCTGCTGCTTTTGCTAGGCTTAGCAATTGGCCCCATGCATATCCGCGAAACCGCTCCTGCAACGCTCAAAATTTGCCTCGCCACGGCTGCCATGGTGGCTGTGGCCTGGGGTTTGCAGATTGCCCTGGGTCATGTGGCCCTCTTCTCGCTCAACTCTTTCACCGGTCGCCTCTTGACTGTCGTCATCATTGGTGGCATCGCACTAGGGGTTTATATCGCTGGAGTGTGGTTGCTGAAAGTGGAAGAGGTCGGTTTGGTGAAGACCGCGTTCATGGCAAAGTTGGGGAGGAAGTAAATGGAGTCGTTGGGTCAATAGAAATTTCTATTGACCCGATAACGATAGAGGCAATTTTAGGAAGCAGTTTGATAGATCACAGGTTTGTAGCGGGGTGTAGGAACTGCTATTCCTTCTGAGCGAGCGGCATCAATCCATGCGGCCTTCGCGATTTGAACTTCCCTAAGAGCTTCTTCAGGAGTGCGACCAAAGGCAGAACAAGCCTTGAGATCAGGAATATCGGCAATGTAGCCTTCGTCCTCTTCACTGTAGAAAATGTTGATATGATAGTCTTTCATTCTTCCCCCATCTCTTTGCTCCTAATTATACCTGAAATAAACGGTGAACGGAAGCACTTATTTTTTTAAGCTTCTAACCCTCAAGATAAGAAACTGCATAGATTACCCAGGCATCATTTAGTTTCTGCTTAGAGTCGCTTATGGCAGAGCTTATAAGGCGAAAAAATCCTTGTATTTTGCATAAGAAAAGGCTACGCTACTTTCAGAGATAAGAAAAAGGAGCGCACGACAATGCAAATACAAGAAACAACAACGACACTACATCCAATAGATATGACGGATGGCGTTCTCGCGCAACAGACTTTGGCAGGAGACCAGTACG
>JADEYI010001838.1_pt1 | contig 13256 bp, 13 predicted proteins | sample 8542331 | NCBI WGS metagenome assembly JADEYI01 (sample SAMN16510988, study PRJNA670497) | mine drainage metagenome | isolation source: biofilm near Copperflume 1 | place: Germany: Marsberg coppermine Kilianstollen | collected 2018-02 | reverse complement strand
AGGGCGTCATCGGCGCGGCGGGTCAGGGGTCTCCATCTGCGCCGAGGATAGCGGCCCGGCGGCCGCTGCTGCGGTCCCGCCGCACCGCAGGCCGATGATCACGCCCCGGCGCGTCGGGCGCTCGCGAGGTTGATCACCTTGGCTTCGCGGCGGAAAGCCGGAGTATTCGGACGGTCGCGAAACCAGCCTGCCAGCCACACCGAGCACCCTGCCGCTGGCTGTCCGTGCCCCTCAGTCGAGCGTGGCGGGCAGCCCGAACGAGGAATTCAGGTCCTCGTCGAGGAAGCGCGTGACGGCGCTGATCCGGTTACCGGAGATGGTGAGGACGAGGACGCCGGTGGGATGCGCGGTCGACCCGTCGGACTCGGTGAGATAGCAGCCGAAGGCAGGCTGGGTGTTGGCCCCTGTGGGCACGAATCGGAAGCGGCGGCGCCCGCGCCACGTTGCGCTCGTCCGCAGGAAGGTCGCGATCGCCTCGCGACCGTGATACTCGTGGGGCGCCGGTGGCATGGCCAGCCAGGCGTCGTCGGTGAGCAGGGCGACGACGCCGTCGATGTCGTCCGCGGTGAAGGCGTTGGCGAAGCGTCGCGCGAGGTCCCGTGCCTCAGGAGAGCCGGGGTCTGGGGCGGCACCCTCACCGGCCGTGCTCCGGCACCCCGCGAGAGATGCGCGAGCGCGTTGCAGAACACCCTTGACCGCGGTGGGGCTGGTGTCGAGCATGACCGCTGCTTCGGCAGTGGCGAATCCGAGCACGTCACAGAGGAGGAGTGCGGCCGCCTGCCGCGGTGGAAGCCGCTGCAGCGCTACGATGAACGCCAGCTCGACCGTTTCGCGAGCCTCATGGCGCGCCGCGGGCCCCGGCCTCTTGTCGGCGAGCTGTTCGAGCCAGGCATCCGGATACGGCTGCAGCCAGGTCACCTCGCCGCGGCGCGAGGGTTCGGACGGATCGAACGGCGGTACCGGCTCGGTGGGCGGCCGCCGCCTGGTGTCACGGATCGCGTTGAGGCAGCGGTTGGTGGCGATGCGGTACAGCCAGGCCCGCAGCGACGCATGACCCGCGAACCCGTCCAGGCCGCGCCACGCCGCGATCAGTGTTTCCTGCAGGAGGTCCTCGGCATCACTCAGCGAACCGAGCATCCGGTAGCAGTGCAGGTGTAGCTCACGAAGGTGCGGGTCGGTGAGCTCTCGAAAAGCCTGCTCGTCTCCCGCTCGCGCACGGTCAAGCGTGGATCGGCTCATCGACACATCGTGGCACGCCAGCCGGCTGCCGTCGCTTCGAGCCCGATCGCAGAATCCGCGAGGCGCCGTTCCGTTCGTCGGGCTGGCGGTGTCCCAACAACCATCACCGACCATCGCGAGGAGGGAACGGCCATGATCGAGAACAGCAGCGCGGCCCTGGAGACAGCGCTGGCGTACCACCGCGCCTGGACGAGTCACGACTTCGAGCGGGCCATGACGTACATCGCCGAGGACATCGTCTGCCTGGCACCGGCGGGACGGCTGGACGGCGCCGAGGCGTTCCGGGGCTTCATGGGCCCGTTCGTCGAGATCCTCACGAGTTCGAACCTGATCGCCGCCTTCGGTGACGATCAGACGGCGGTCCTCATGTATGACGCCGACACCGTGCCTGTCATGGACGCCCCGGGCGCGGAGTGCCTCACCGTCAGGGACGGCCGGATCACCCACATGCGGATCATCTTCGACCGCCTGCCGTTCGACTCCGCGCGCCGAGCGGCACCCGGATGAGGACGGCGAGTCGAACTGTCCACCCTCGTGAACCGCGTGCGGATTGTCCGACCGACCCTACCTGCGGGGACCACCGACGATAGTCTGGCTCACGATCATCCGGCACCGTGCGGGTTCGGCGGGGTGGCTGCTTCCAGCGGGCTCGCAGGGGGGCCGACCAGGTTTCGGGCACGAGTCCGCAGTCGACGAGCGTCCGCCAGCCACCCACGAACAAGCCATGGTGTCATCGCCTCGCTATCCTCGGGGCGGTCGTTCGACGCGCTGCCCCGGCGCGTGAGGACCGAAGGAGGCCCACCATGCCGACCCCGCCGACGATCCTGCCGACGAAGATCGACGAGGGCCGGGGGCCGGGACTCATCTACCGGATCGAGGGCGAGCTCGTGCCGGTCCTCCACATCCGGACGGACGGCAGCACGCCGATCTTCTTCGAGCATCACGTCATCCTCTGGAAGGACCCGGCGATGCAGATCGGGATGCACCACCTCCAGGGGGCCTTCAAGCGGGTCATCGCGGGCATGCCGGTGTTCATGACCGAGACCCAGAGTCCGGGTGAAGTCGCCTTCTCGCGTGACGACCCGGGCCACGTCCTCTCGATGCACCTGCAGCCGGGCCAGGTGATCCTCGTCCGTGAGCACCAGTTCGTCGCCGCGACTGCCAACGTCGATTTCACGTTCAACCGGGTCAAGGGCGTCTCGAACATGCTGTTCGGGGGGACGGGCTTCTTCATTGACCGCTTCGAGGCGCGTGGGTCGGAGGGGATCGTCTGGCTGCACGGCTACGGGAACGTCTTCGAGAAGGTCCTCGATCCGGGCGAGTCGATCGACGTCGAAGCCGGCGGCTGGATTTACCGCGACGGCAACGTGCCGATGCAGCAACAGGTCTACGGCCTCAAGACCGGGATCTTCGGCGGAGCCGGCAACCTCATCTTCAACCGGTTCACGGGTCCGGGCCGTGTCGGGATCCAGTCGGCCTACGTCCACCTCCCGACGGAGAACTGACCCCCGGCAGCGGACGAGGACGACGTGCTGTCCGCCCTCGCCGCGGCAGTGCTCCCGGACGCGGTCATCGATGCCGCCCGCCGGCACGACCCATCTTCGAAGGACGGCTGGTAGCCCCAAGGGGATTCGAACCCCTGATCTCCACCTTGAAAGGGTGGCGTCCTAGGCCTCTAGACGATGGGGCCGTCGGGTGCGCTCGACGGCGGGAGTCTAGCAGAGGGTATGTCCGCGGCCGGCGGATCGATCCCGAGGACGGCCACGACGGTTGTTCACGTCCGGGCGACGAGCGCTCCGACGATGGCTCCGGCGAAGCAGGCGAACGCGACGACCGCCGCGAGCCCGCCGAGGATCGCGACGCCGAGCGCCCGCGCCGTGCGGCCCTCCGTCGCCGATCGATACGTTTCCGTGGCGCCGATGATCGCGAGTGCCGAGAAGACGATCCCGAGGACGGCGAACCCCGCGGCGAGGAGCGGGATCTGATTCGCGTCGCGGATCGTGAACGTGTATGCCACGAAGCCGACCGAGCCTGCGACGGCGATCGTGAGGATCGCCCTCGTCGGCGTCAGCTCCACCCGGCCGATCCGGCCCACCCGACGGCTTCCGGTGATGCCGCGTCCGCGGCTCCCGTCGGGGTTCCGTCTCGAGACCTGGAAGCGGTCGTTCACGGCGCCTGGGTCAGCCGACCGTCGCGGGTCGCCGGGGCCGGTCCGCCATGCCCTGGGATGCTGCCGCCGGGTGCTCGCCGCGCGTCCGGTGGTAGATCGCGACGTTGTACGAGAGACGCGGCCGCCGCAGCGAATCCGCGACCGTCGCCCCGACCTCGCCGAACGCGGCCTCGAGGAAATCCCGCGCCTCCTCGGCGGACTCGAAGGTCCAGAAGCAGTGGATGACGCGGATGCGGAATCCGGACCGGAGGAACCATCCGTCGCGACGGCTCCACGACCCGTACTCGGGTCGATCGCCTGCCAGCCGGGATACGTCGTCACGGCCATAGTCGTGGACGACGAGGAGTCGACCATCGGGGCGGAGCACCCGTTCCGCCTCGGCGAACTCGTCCTCGCCCGGCGCCCGGAACGCGCTCCAGAATCCGACGATGACGTCCGTGCTCGCGGGGGCATGCGCCGCGAGTCCGCCGGGCACCGCATCCACGATCCGCGCCCCTCGCTCGGCGAGCTGCGTGCGGCGAACGCCGCCGGCCGGATCGACGACGAGGAGGTCGCGCCCGGCGATCGGTCCGAGCGCCTCGAGAGCACGGACGATCTTCTCCTCCCGGTCGAACGCGAGCGCGAGCCGGGCGGCCAGTCCGTCGCCGAGATCGAATGGGAGATCTGCCACGAGACCGCGAGTATACGGGCGACCCGGGGACCGTCGGCGAGCGGGTCCGACGCGGGCCGGGCCGAACCCGAGGCCGGTCCCGATCGCGTCGTGGCAGAATCGCGGTCATGGCGACACCCGCGATCCCGAGCCGAATGCCCGCCGGCGTGCGCCTCTTCCTCGGCTACGCGCTCGCGATCCTCGGCCTTATCGGGCTCTCCCTCCGCTTCGTCGTGGATGAGGCGATCTCCGCGCCGGTGAGCCCGCTTGGTGTCGTGGTCATGGCCCTCCTCGCCTACACCATCTTCACGACGACGCTCGTCATCCAGCGGAAAGAGGCCAGCCGCGGCCTCGCGCTCGGACTGGCGACGCTCACCATCCCTGCCGTTCCGCTCGCCTGGTTCACGTTCGCCGCGGGTCCGCTCGGCGTTCTCTTCACCGCGCTCGTCGCCCTTCTCGCGGCCGCTCTGCTCGGGGGCCTGACCCGACCGAGCGTCCGGGCCTGGCTCAGCGAGCCATGACCGTTCGGCACGGATCGCTCCCGGGAGGGTACGCTCTCGGCGACAGCGCGGGCGACACCGCCCCTGACCCCAATCGACAGCAGAGGCTGACCAGTTGAGCAAGAGCAGTCGCCGGCCCTCGCGGGCCGGCCGGATCCCCCCGCACGGCACATCGGCGAGTGGCTCGCCCGGAGATAAGGCGGCCGCAGCGAACCCACCCGGTACGGGGGGCGGGCCGGCGGCCGGATCCGGAGGCGCCGGGTCCGGTACGGCCGGCACCGGTCGCGACGCCGCCCACCGATCCACGAGCCCGGCCGGGACCGCCCGGGCCGGGCGCCGGGAACGACCCCGGACCGCGTACCGCGACCGATCGTTCCTCGAGCGACACCGTCAGCAGGTCGTCATCGGCGGGATCTCGGCGGTCGTCGTCATCGCGGCCGCCTTCCTCTTCCTCGGCGCGAGCCAGCCGGCGTACGCCTGCACGACACTCTCGACACCCGCGCCGTCCGCCTCCGCGGCGCCCGGGACGAGCCCCCAGATCGGCCAGTCGCAGCCGGATATGGGCCGCGGCCACGTCAACGTCGGCAGTCCGCAGACGTACGCCTATTGCCCGCCTGCGTCCGGGAACCACTACAACGCGGCCGGCCAGGGTCCCATCCAGGCGCGCTTCTACAGCCCCGACGAGACCGCCCTGCCGGAGGGCTGGATCCACAATCTCGAGCACGGCGCGATGGTCGTCCTCTACTCGTGCAAGGGCGGCTGCCCGGACGCCGCGACGCTCCAGAAGCTCAAGGACTTCGCCTCGATCTCGACGTTCCCGAAGAGTCCGGTCTGCGGCGTGCCGCCGGGCCAGATCGGCCCCGTCGTCGCCCGCTTCGACCAGATCTCGACGAAGTTCGCGGCGGTCGTCTGGGATCGGATCCTGCTTCAGGACAACCTGGACACGGGCCAGCTGCTCGCGTTCTTCAAGCAGTACGGCGAGCTGTACAACCCGGAGCTGCAATGCGCGGCACCGAGCAATCCGCCGCCTCTGCCTTCGCCGGTCAGCCCGAGTCCGAGCTGAGCTCGACCGGCGATGCGCATCCTCAGCCACCGCGACCCGGAGACCGGCTCGCGATCGTTCGCCGTCGTGGTCGGTGACCGGGCGATCACGGCGCCCGAGCTTCGGGACGCGGGCGGGTTCGATCACACGGACGCGCTCCTCGACACGTACTGGCTCCTCGAGTCGGAGCGCTGGCAGGAGCGACTGGCGGACGCCCTCGCCCGGGCGCTCGAAGCCGGTGCCGAGGGTCGACCCGTCGAGTCGTTCGCGCCGGCGGCGGCGATCCAGACCCCGGAGAAGATCGTCTGTGTCGGCCGCAACTACCCGGAGCACGTCGCGGAAGGCGGGCGCCAGACGCCACCGCGGCCGATGCTCTTCGCGAAGTTCACCAGTGCCGTCGTCGAGGACGGCGGTGCGATCGTCCGGCCGGCGGGCTGCCACGCCCTCGACTTCGAGGCCGAGCTCGGCGTGGTCATCGGCCGGCGGGCACGGCGTGTGCCGGCAGCCGAGGCGTTCGACCACGTCGCCGGTTACGTCGTCGTGAACGATGTCTCCGCGCGCGACTGGCAGGGCGTGAAGGCGGCTCTCCACGAGGGCGAGGTCGGCGACGGCCAGTGGCTCCGCGCGAAGGGCTCGGACACGTTCCTCCCGATGAGCGCCATCCTCGTGACGCGCGACGAGGTCCCGGTACCCGACCAGCTCCCCATCCGCGGCTGGCTCACGCGAGGCAGTGGTCCGGAGGCAGGACGACCCTTCCTCATGCAGGACGGGAACACCCGCGACATGATCTGGAAGATCCCGCAGCTCATCGAGTTCATCACTGCCACGATCACCCTCGAGCCGGGTGACATCGTCGCGACCGGGACGCCGGGTGGCGTGGGGGTCTATCGGGACCCGCCGATCTTCCTCGAACCGGGCGACCGCGTGCGTGTCGAGGTCGGCGGGATCGGCGGCACGGACAATCCGGTCGTGGCCGAGGAGGCGGCGGCCGCCGGCCGCTGAGATCCGGTGAGCGGGTCGATCCCGGCGACGATGCGTGCGCTCGTCAAGACGACGGCCGCGGCCGGCGCCGAGCTGCGGACCGTTGCGGTCCCCACGCCCGGTCCGGGCGAGCTCCTCATCCGGGTCGAGGCAGCAAGCCTGTGCGGTACGGACCTCCACATCTATCGCTGGGACGACTGGGCGGAGAACCGCCTCGGCGGTGGCCTGCCGCGGATCTTCGGCCACGAGATGGCCGGGCGCGTCGTCGCCCACGGACCCGGACTCCTCGGCCGGCTCGCGATCCCGCTCGGCACGCTCGTCGCCGCGGAGACGCACCTCGTGGACGGCAGCTGCTACCAGTGCCGCACCGGCCGCGAACACGTCTGCGCGAACCTCCGGATCCTCGGCATCGACATCGACGGCGCATTCGCCGAATACGTCGTCCTGCCGGCCCACAACGCCTGGCCGTCCGAGGGCCTCCGGCCGGAGATCGCGGCCATCCAGGAGCCGATGGGCAACGCGGTCCACGCCGCCTTCACCGAGGAGATCGCCGGCCAGACCGTCGTCGTCCTCGGCTGCGGGCCGATCGGCCTCATGGCGGTCGCGATCGCGGATCTCGCCGGTGCGGCGCGGGTCTTCGCCACGGACATCAACCCCGAGCGGCTCGCGATGGCGATGGCCCTCGGCGCCGATGAGGTCATCGATGCGCATGAAGACGTGGCCGCCCGGCTCCACGAGGCGACCGGCGGCGTCGGTGTCGACATCGTGCTCGAGATGAGCGGCGCGGAGAGCGCGATCCGCCAGGGATTCGCCGCCGTGACGAACGGTGGTCGGGTCTCGCTCCTCGGCATCCCGTCCCGTCCCATCACCCTCGACCTGAGCGACGACGTCATCTTCAAGGGCATCCGCGTCTACGGCATCACCGGGCGGAAGATGTTCGAGACGTGGTACCGGACCCAGGCCCTCCTCGCCCAGGGCCTCGACCTGTCGCCGATCGTCACCCACACGATGCCCCTCGACCGCTTCGCCGACGCGTTCGAGCTCCTCGCCGCCGGGCACGCCGGCAAGATCGTCCTCCTGCCGGGAGCCGCGTGATGCGGGCGGCGGATCCCGAGAACCGCTCCCGATGACCGGGCTCGACCCGCTCGCCTTCCTCGACGAGGAGCTCGAGGAGATCCGCCGCCAGCGGCTCTACCGGCCGCTGCGGGTGATGAGCTCGGCCCAGGGGCCGATCGTCAGCGTCGACGAGCGACGCTGCATCAGCTTCTCGTCGAACGACTACCTCGGCCTCACCCACCACCCGCGGGTCCGGGCCGCCGCGCTCGCCGCCGTCCGGGACTACGGCGCCGGGAGCGGCGCCGTACGCACGATCGCCGGCACCATGACCCTCCACGAGGATCTCGAAGCGGCCCTCGCCGCGTTCAAGCAGACGGAGGCGGTCCTCACCTTCCAGTCCGGGTTCACGGCGAATACCGGAGTCATCCCGACCATCACCGGTGAGCACGATCTGATCGTCTCGGACGCACTCAACCACGCCTCGATCATCGACGGGATGCGACTGTCGCGGGCGCCACGGAAGATCTACCCGCACCGGGACGTCGCAGCGCTCCGCGCGATCCTCGCCGAGGCGCGCCGCGAGGGCGGGCCCGGCGGCGCACCGCACCGGCTCATCCTCGTCGTCACGGACGGCGTGTTCAGCATGGACGGCGACATCGCGCCGTTGCCCGCCATCGTCGAGGCAGCCGAGGAGTTCGGGGCGGCCGTCTTCGTCGACGACGCCCATGCCTCCGGCGTCCTCGGTCGCGACGGGCGGGGCACGGTGGACCACTTCGGACTCCACGGTCGCGTGGCGATCCAGGTCGGGACCCTCAGCAAGGCGATCGGTGTCCTCGGCGGCTACGTCGCCGGCCCGCGCGCCCTCCGCGACATCCTCATCCAGCGTGCCCGGCCCTTCCTCTTCTCGACGTCGCAGCCGCCTGCCGTCGCCGGCGCATGCCGCGAGGCGATCCGGGTCATGGAGGACGAGCCCGAGCTCATCGACCGGCTGTGGGCGAACACCCGCCGCTTCAAGGGCGAGCTCGGCCGGCTCGGCTTCGACACCGGCGCCTCCGAGACGCCGATCACCCCGGTCATGATGGGCGATGCGGCGACCGCCGGCCGTTTCAGCGACCGACTCCTCGAGGAGGGCGTCTTCGCCCAGCCGGTCGTCTACCCGACCGTCCCCCTCGACAAGGCCCGGATCCGGACCATCGTCACCGCCGTCCACACGGACACCATGCTCGACACAGCCCTCGGCGCGTTCGAGCGGGTGGGTCGTGAGATCGGCCTCATCGGCGGATGAGGGAGGGATGATCGAGCCCGTCGAACAGGCCCGCGATCTGCCGCTCGACAGCCACCTCCACACCGACCTGTCGCCGGACAGCGACGTCCCCATCGACGTCTACGGTGCGGCGGCGGCCGAGCGGCACATCGCCGAGATCGCGATCACGGACCACGTCGACTTCGATCCCCGCGCCCCCGCCTACTCGTACGCGACGTACGAGGCACGCGAACGGTCCGTCCGTGCGGCGGCCGATCGATGGGCGGGACACGGCGTGACGATCCGCTTCGGCTGCGAGCTCACGTACGAGCGCCGCTACGAGGCGGAGATCCGGACCCACCTCACCGCCCATCGCTACGACTACACGATCGGCTCGGTCCATGTCGGCGACGACTCGCCCTACCGGGCCGATCGGGTCCGCTCGTTCGTCAGCGGGAGATCGATCGCCGAGGCGATCACCCCGTACTTCGACGAGGTCGAGGCGGCGGCGCGGAGCGGGCTCTTCGATACCCTCGGCCACCTGGACTACGTGAAGCGGTACGTCGCCCCGCTCATCCCCCCGGCGGCCTTCGCCGCGGCCGCGGAGCTGTACGAGCCGGTCCTCCGCGCGCTGATCGAGAGCGGCACCGCGCTCGAGGTGAACACGAGCGGCCTCCGCCAGTCGCCGCGCGAGACGTATCCCGCACCGTGGGTCGTGACGCGGTTCCGGGAGCTCGGGGGGACGGCGGTCACGGCTGGCTCGGATGCCCACCGACCGGACTGGTTCGCCTACGGCCTCGAGGAGGGCTATCGCGTCGCGGCAGAGGCGGGATTCTCGGGCCTGACCTTCCGCCGTGGGCCGGCGGCGCGTCACATCCCGCTGCCAGGCCGGCTCCGGATGGGGACGCTGACCGGATGACCGCACGATCGCCGATCGACCTGGTCGTCGCAGGTGCCGGGCCGGCCTACACGGATCGACCCGGGGCGACGGGCGCGGCATACCTCCTCCGGGCGGCCGGGAGCGCCCTCCTCCTCGACTTCGGCCAGGGGTCGTTTCCCCGCCTCGCGGCGGCGGTGGAGCCGTCGTCGCTCGGGGCGGTCGTGATCAGCCATCTCCACCCGGATCACTTCGTCGACCTCGTGCCGCTCCGCCACTACCTCCGCTACCAGCTCGTGCCACCGCGGCGGGTTCGCGTCATCGGTCCGCCGGCCCTCGGCGAGCGACTGGATGCGCTCCATGGCGAGCCCGGCTTCGCCGCCGCGGCGCTCGACATCGAGGCGCTCGAGGAGGGGATCCCGACGGTCGACGGATTCACGGTCGAGGCCCGGCGGGTGACCCACACGGACGATAGCTACGCCTTCCGCGTCTCGGTCGGAGCCGAGTCCGGGACCGGGCTGGTGTACTCGGGCGACTGCGGTCGGGCGGACGACCTCGTGCCCCTGATCCGTCCGGGCGACACGCTCCTCGCGGAGGTGTCGTTCGGTCCGGGCCCTGTCCCGGCCGGAGCCCAGCACCTCGACGGCCCGCAGGTTGGCCGCCTGGCGGCTGCCACGGGCGCCGGTCGAGTCCTCCTCACGCACCTGCTCATGGGGTTCGATCCGGAGGAGACGGCCCAGACGGTGCGGGACGTGTTCGGCGGCGAGGTCCGCTTCGTCTGGCCGGGCGATCGCCTGACGATCTGACCGGGGCAGCGGGGGCCTCCGACCGGCTACCATGGCGGCCCGTGATCCGCCCGATCGATCGCCCGGTCCGCACGCTCGTCCGCGACGCGGTGGCGCGCGCCTGGGCAGACGCTCGGTCGAGCGGCCGCCTGCCCGCGCTCGGCGGCGAGGTGCCCGACTCGACCATCGAGATCGAGCGGCCGGCGAACCCGGAGCATGGCGACCTCGCGACGAACCTCGCGATGCGGCTCGCCCGCCCGTACCGGATGGCGCCGCTCGCGATCGCCGCGGTCCTCGCGGAGGGGATCGCCGCGGACGCTGCCGACCCGAGCTCCGGCAGTCCCATCGCGACCGTCGAGGTCGCCGCTCCCGGCTTTCTCAACCTCCGACTTGCCGATCGGGCGCTCGAGGCGGCGATCGACGGCGTCCTCGCCGCTCCCGGGACATGGGGCCGCGTGGCCGCCTCGCAGCCGCAGCGAGTGAACGTGGAGTTCGTGTCCGCCAACCCGACCGGTCCGCTCCACGTCGGGAACGCCCGCGGAGCGTTCGTCGGCGACCTTCTCTGCCGGGTCCTCGAGGCGGGCGGCCACACGGTGACCCGCGAGTACTACTTCAATGACTTCGGGACCCAGATCCGGCAGCTCGGCTCGAGCGTCGCGGCGCGGCGCGCGGACGAGCCGCAACCGGAGGAGGGGTACAGGGGGGCCTATGTCGCCGATCTCGCCCGCGACCTGCCTGCTGCGGTCTGGGCGCAGGCGACGATGGCGGGCGCGGATCGCGACTGGATCGTCGGGCTCTGGGCGTCGGAGACCGTGCGGGCGGGCATCGAGGCCTCTCTCGGGCGGCTCGGCGTCCGCTTCGACGTCTGGAGGAGCGAGGGCTCGCTCCACCGCGAGGGTTGGGTGGACCGGGCGATCGAGCGGCTCCGCGCCGGCGGTCACCTGTACGAGGAGGGCGGGGCACTGTGGTTCCGCTCCACGGCGTTCGGTGACGACAAGGATCGGGTCATCCGCAAATCGAGCGGGGACATCACGTACTTCGGCTCCGACCTCGGGTACGTGACGGAGAAGTTCAGCCGGGGTTTCGATCACCTCGTGTATGTCTGGGGGGCCGATCACCACGGTACGGTGGCCCGGCTCCGGAACGCTGCCGTGGCGATGGGCCACGAGGGAGCCGCGGTCGAGATGCTCCTCATCGCCTGGGTGCGCTTCGTGCGGGACGGGACGGAGGTCTCGATGAGCAAGCGTTCGGGCGAGTTCATCACCCTCGACGAGCTGCTCGAGGAGATCGGGGTGGACGCCGCGCGCTGGTACTTCGGCTCGCGGGCCCACACGACCGGGATCGACCTGGACATCGAGCTGGCGAAGAAGCAGTCGTCCGACAACCCGGTCTACTACGTCCAGTACGCCCATGCCCGGATCGCGTCGATCCTCCGCAAGGCCGTCGAGGCCGGACTGGCGCCCGCGGCGACGGTGACCGGCGGCCTGGAGGCCGACCCGGAGGCGGGGCTCGCCCGGATCGTCGTCCGGCTGCCGGAAGTCGTGGAGGACGCCGCGGCAGCGAAGGAGACGCTCGGGGTCACCGCCTACGCGACCGAGCTCGCGACGGCGTTCCATGCGTTCTACCGGGACGCGCGGGTGGTGGATGCCGCAGCGCCCGAGCGCTCGGCGATGCGACTCGCGCTCGTGGAGGCCACGCGGGTCACGCTCGCGAATGCGCTCGGCCTCCTCGGGATCTCGGCGCCCGAGTCGATGTAGCGGCCGCGCGGAAGGACCATCGTCGATGCCCCGCTACGTCCCCGAGGATTCGCTCCACTCGCCGCGGTTCACCGGACCGGCCACGTTCGCCCGCCTGCCGTACGTGCGGACGCTCGACGACGTCGATCTCGCGGTGCTGGGCGTGCCGTTCGACACGGGGGTGACGTACCGCGTCGGTGGCCGCTTCGGACCGAACGCGGTGCGGGCCGCCTCGGTCATGCTGCGGCCGTACAACGCGAACCTCGACGTCAAGCCGTTCGCGGTCCTCTCCTGCGTCGACTACGGCGACGTGGCGATCGTGCCCGGCTACACCGAGCGCAGCTACGCCGCGATCGAGGCGGCGGTCGGCCCGATCGTGGAGGCCGGCGTCGTGCCGCTCCTCATCGGCGGGGACCACGCCTGCACGCTCCCCCATCTCCGCGCGACGCGCTCACGGGGGCCCGTGGCGGTCATCGACTTCGACGCCCACACGGACGCCTGGGACAGCTACTTCGGCGAGCGCTACAACCACGGCACGTGGATGCGGCGGGCGATCGAGGAGGGGCTCGTCGACGTCGAGCACTCGATCGAGGTGGGCCTCCGCGGATCGCTCTATGAGCGCGACGACTGGACCGCCCTGCGGAGCGAGCTCGGCCTCGACTACCTCACGACCGAGGAGGTGCTCGCGATGGGCGCGGCGGCCGTCGCAGCGCGGATCCGGGAGCGCGTCGGCGAGCGGCCGGCCTTCATCAGCTTCGACATCGACGTCATCGATCCGGCCTTCGCGCCCGGGACCGGCACCCCTGAACCCGGCGGCCTGTCCGCCCATGACGGGCTCGCCATCGTCCGCGGGCTGACGGGCATCGACTTCGTCGGCTTCGATGTCGTCGAGGTCATCCCCGCCTACGACCCGGCGGACCAGACTGCCTTCCTCGCGGCGAACCTCGCCTACGAGATGCTCTCCCTCGTCGCGCTCCG
>JADEYI010001837.1_pt1 | contig 13264 bp, 10 predicted proteins | sample 8542331 | NCBI WGS metagenome assembly JADEYI01 (sample SAMN16510988, study PRJNA670497) | mine drainage metagenome | isolation source: biofilm near Copperflume 1 | place: Germany: Marsberg coppermine Kilianstollen | collected 2018-02 | reverse complement strand
GTACAACAGCGCTTCTTTGACCATGTACACATCCGCCCAGCTCAGCACCAGCGGCAACCCTGTCCCCCTAGTGCTCACCAGCCCCGCACTCAAACGCGCTCGAGGGCTGGCCTTCGATGCAGCAGGAAATCTATGGGTGGGCAACCTCGCCAACTATCGCCTGGTACGCATTAATGCTGCCGACCCAACCGGCGGAGGCAGTCCCAAACCCGCCGCCGAGCTTACCGGCTACAGCCAGTTCGGCTTTGGCATACCAGCTTTCGACCCAGCTCCGACGAGCCTACCCACCAATCCTTAGCGCGGTTTTCGGAAAGAATCCTGGGAGAGCCTGAGTATACTCATCGCCGCACGAAGTTCAGGTTGAATGAGGGAAGGAAGCCGCTGTAGCTTCCATCCGAACGCAGGTTGCTGCTGGGTGCATTTACACGAGTGGACAGGGCCGGAAAGTAGATGTAGTCGGGTAAACCCAGTTGAGGCCCCCCGTTCCTCGTCCAATTTCCGGGAATGGGCACGTTGGGAGCGAGGATCTCGAGACCTACCAGGTCGGCGGCGGCGAGCGTCGTGGTGTCGTTGGGGGATGGGGTGGGGTCACGGGTCATCGGGAAGTTCAGGGCCACGGTGGTTACAGCATTGGCGGCTGGCGTGAACACCTGGCCGAACTGCTCCACCGAACAGCACGCCCGGTCGAAGCCGATATTATTATTCTGGAAGAGAATTCGCATCCGTACGAAGCGCATCGGCCCAGTAACGTTACCAATGCGAATGTTTGCTGAGACCACCGTTCCTGGCACGCCCGCTTGTTCCCCCCCGAAAAAAGAAAGTAGCGTGCAGGACTGCGCACCTTGCAGCGTGAATGGTTGCGGGAAGCTGGGGTTGATCTGAACAGGGAAACCATCCTGGCAGGCCAGGGTGTTGGTGGGCGCGAGAGTCAGGTCAGGGCCGACTTGAACGGGTGGGCCTCCGGCGCTGCTACAAGCCGTGACCAGTGCGAATATCGCACTCAAAGCAAGGTTGCGAGCGAACACCGCAAGTTTTGAAGCCTTCATCTTCATCGCGTTCTCCTTGGCCATTGTGAGAGCAATTCCTATGGCGAGGCTAAACCCCTCTCCACGGTGTGAGGTGGGCAACGCGATCAGTCTGGCATTCCCGACTTAAACGGCACTTAACCGGGGAAGCGTTTTGGGGAAATCTTCAGGCAAAAATGAGTTGCAGCCGCACCCTGGCCCGTGCGAGCACTAGCCGCACAGCGGCGGGCTTTGCCCGTGCGAGCACTAGCCGCACAGCGGCGGGCTTTGCCCGTGCGAGCAGAGCTTTTCAAGCATCTACAATTGAGTTCCTGGTCAAGGTCATGAGCCCTTGTTCATGAAAACCGCTTTACCTGTATCTTTTGCGCTCATGAATAACCCTAAGACAAGCGTCTGCCCAAAAAGCTCCGCAGCGCCACGATATACGCCGGGTGCTCCTCGAGCTGGGGCGAGTGCCCGCTGTGCTCGAAGACGATCAACTCGCTATCCGGCAGCAAGGCGTGTAGTTCCTCACTGGCTTCCAGCGGCGTGATCCAGTCGTGACGACCCACCGTCACCAGCACCGGAATCTTGATGGTATGCAACTGAGCCGTGAGGTCGAAATTGGCTTGATTGCGGCTGAAAGCCCAGTTGTGGGTCTGGTAGCGGAAGGGAATCTCGACCAGCCGCTGGGCTTCCTGGGTGGGGTCGCGGCGAACGGTATACAGGGGCTGAATCATGGCGTAACTCTGGCGGAAGTCCTCATCCGAGCGCATTTGTCCGGCGAAGAGCCGATCCAGCCGATCTTGATCCATTGGGAAACCGCTTTGCAAGGCCCGTTGCTTGCTGGTGTCCTTATAGCGGTTGCTGCCCGCAGTGTCCCGCAGAATCAGGGCGTGAAGGTTGTCCTGGTAACGAAGAGCGTACTCGAGGGCGATATAACCCCCATACGAGCCTCCCAGCAGGACAATTTTTCCCAGACCCAGCTTCTGCCGCAGAGCCTCGAGGTCGGCTACGAACTGCTCGTGGGAGTAGGGCTCGGCTCCTTCGGACTCACCATTGCCGCGCTGGTCGAAACTAATCAGCCGATAGGTGTCGGTGAGGGGCTGGAAGGTAGCCCAATCCCCTTTGCGGCTGCCCATGCCGGGGCCACCGTGCAGGGTTACGAAGGCGGTTTTGTCCCCACCGCTATCGTCGTACCCGAGGCGTAGACCGTTGATTTCTATATGCATATCCCCTCCCGGCCTACTTGTACCAGACTGCTTTCAGCACCCGCATGACATTGCCCCCGATGGCCTTGGCGATGTCGCTATCGCTATAGCCGTGCTTGACTAGCCAGCGCACAATATTGGGGAAAGCCTCAGCAGGGTTTTCAATGCCGTCCACCCACTCCACCTGCGGGTATTCCAGTGCCCCACGCGAAGCCTTGATCGAGAGCGCATCGGCCAGCGTATGGTGCAAACCCACGTGGTCGCCAAACAGCACGTCGGGGCCGAAGGCGACGTGGTCAATGCCCACCAAGTTCAGGCAATACTCGAAGTGCTCCATGAAGCTCTCGAGGCTGTGGCGGCGGTTTTTCTCGGTAATGGTAGTGTGCGGCGCAGCCTCGATGCCAATCACCCCTCCCTTGGCTGCACAAGCCCTAATTACCTCGTCGGGCTTGAGGCGGTTGGAGTTCCACAGGGCCCGCGCACCAGCATGGGTAATAAAAATAGGTTTTTCGCTGGCCTCGATGGTATCGAGGGAGGTGCGATCGCCGGAGTGGGAGATATCAATAGCGATGCCCAGCTTGTTCATGCGCTTTACTGCCTGCCGCCCGAACACCGTGAGACCCCCATCATTTTTTTCTTTGAGGCCCCCGCCCAGGGCATTGCCCTCGCTGTAAGCAATGCCCAGACAGCGCAACCCTAAGCCGTAGAGGATGTCAATGCGGTCGAGTTCGTTCTCGATCATAGCCGCACCCTCGAGCGAAACCACGAAGGCAATCTGGCCGTTCTGCTTGGCCCGCACAATATCTTCGGTGGTGGTCGCCAGCACCACCATGTCCTGGTGGGCAATGTCAGAAAGCCGTATACCCAGGTCGTAGATGATGTCGTCCCATTTCCAGCCCGCCCTCGAGGTGATCATGGCGGTGCCGTTCATCAGGTTGTCGAACACACCATCCAGGCCGCTCACACTCAAGCCCTCGTAACCCATCCAGTCACGCCCCCAGCGACGAAACTCGAAGAACTCCGACAAGTTTTCCGGGGCCACAAAGCAGTGATCGTGCAGCGAGATAACCAGGTTTTCCTGAAAGATTTTCTTGACCCGGGCTTCTTCTTGCGAGCTGACTTCGACCGGCCTGCTGGGCACGCGACCCAGTTCCTTAGCCAACTTGAACGGCTTGTAGTCGCTGCCAGGCTCGAGGTAGTCGAAGGACTTGTAGCCGTTATAACGTTTGTTCTGCATAAAATTCTCCTATCCCGGTTTTCATAAAGGCTCTACCCTCGAGTAGCGCCAGAGCCTTTACCTATCGCGGTTCCCGCTATTTTGGCCGCTACTCATGGCGGCAAAAAATGGGCTTGGTAGGGTTTTTCTAACAAAATGGAGGGCCATATCCTTTCTGAAAACCGCTCTAAAGCGGAGTCTTTCAAGCGCCCTCCACCGAATTTCTTGTAGAGACTGTAACCGCTTGTTCATGAGAACCGCTCCCACTGCTAAAAGCCCTGCTTATCCCCTCGGGCTCAGGATGTCGCGCAGGGCATTGCCCAGAGTGTTGAAAGCCAGCACCGTGAGGGCGATGCACAGCCCCGGATACACCGCCAGCATGGGGTTGGAATAGAGATAGACCTGGGCATTTTGCAGCATGTTGCCCCACGAGGCCAAGGGGGGCTGGATGCCCAGCCCCAGATAGCTGAGGGCGGCCTCGTTGAGAATGGCCCAGCCCACCCCTAAGGTCGCCAGCACGATGGCTTGGGGCAGCACCTGGGGAAAGATGTGCCGAACCATGATACGCAGGTGCGAGGCTCCGAGGGCCTGCATGGCTTCCACGAACTCGAGGCCGCGATACTTGACAAACTCGGCGTAGATCACCCGGGCCATCTGGGCCCAGAAACCAATACCTACGGTGAGAATCACCGTGAGCGGGCTGTTGCCAAACACGGTTACGATGACCAGCAGCAGAAAAAAAGTGGGGATTGCCATGAACACGTCCACCAGGCGCATCAGCAGGGCCTCGAGGCCCCTGAAATAGCCTGCCGCTCCCCCCACCACCGTGCCAATTAGCAGCCCCACCAGCATCGAAAGCAGCCCTACTGAAAGCGAAACCCGGCCCCCATAGAGGAGGCGTGAGAACACATCGCGCCCGAGTTCGTCGGTGCCCAGCCAGTGGGCAGGCCCCGGCCCTACCAGTACTCCCAGGGGGTCGGTGGATTCGGGGGAAATCCGGTAAAACAGTGGCCCCAGCAGGGCCAGCAGATACAGCAGGCACAGCACTACGAAAGCCCCTATTCCCACCGGGTCGCTTCGTACTTTTATCCAGAAGCGGCTGCGGCTAACCGTGGATATGGCGCTGGGGTTGGACAGGGCTTTATTCATGGCTAATCCGAGGGTCTACGGCAGCATAAAGCAGGTCTACCAGGAAGTTCACCATCACCACCACCGCCCCTGCCACCAGGGTCACCCCTAGAATCACTGGGTAGTCACGCCCATTGGCGGCCTCGATGGCCAGCCGCCCCAGCCCAGCCCAGCCGAACACACTCTCGATTACGACTGAACCCGAAAACAGCACGGTGGTGATCAGACCGAGGATGGCAATCACCGGAACCAGGGCGTTCTTGAGGGTATGTTTGAGCAACACCACCCGTTCGGCCACCCCCTTGGCTCGAGCCGTGCGCACGTAATCGGAAGACATCACCTCGAGCAGGGCCGACCGAGTCACCCGCACCACGTTCGGCATTAGCGTGAAGGCCAGCACCCCCGCCGGCAAAACTAAATGACGCAGGCGGTCGAGCAGGGAAAACTCCGCGCCCACACTAAAGATGCCCGAGGAGGGAAACAACTTCAGTTGCACCGCAAAAACGATAATCGCCAGGATACCCAGCCAGAAACCCGGTATCGACATACCCAGGGTGGCTACCCCACTAATCAGGTGGTCGGGCCAACGGTTTTTGTACAGGGCCGCTGCGATGCCAAGTCCCATCCCCAGCAGGGTCGTGAGGACGAGGGTAGTCAGGGCCAGTTGCAAGGTGTTCCACATGCGCTGCTCGAGCAACGAACTCACCGGCAAACCCTGGTTCAGCGAGGTGCCCAGGTCGCCCCGCAACACGCCGCCCAGCCAGTCCAGATAGCGCACAGGCACGGGCTTGTCGAGGCCAAACTGGTGGTAGAGGGCCTCACGCTGGGCGGCGGTTTTCTCCAGGCTCACTGCCGCCGAGGGGCCACCGGGGGCTAAGTTGATCAGAAAGAAGGTAATTGCTGAGACCAATAGCAAAACCAAAAGCCCCTCGAGCAAACGGCGTAGGGCAAAAGCAGCCACCGAGCCACCTAGCGCTTCACAAACCACTCCGAAGCATACTGGAAGGCTACGGCTTGGTTGAGGTCTACCATGCCACCGATCTTGTCATCGCGCACGGTAAGGATGTCGGGATACCACAGGTAAAGGTAGGGCAATTGCTCGGCCACAAAGCGCTGCATCTGTAGATAGGCCAACACCTGGCTCCGCAAACTGGTAGCCTTGCGCCCGTCCTCGAGCAGTTTGTCGAGTTCGGCACTCTTGAAGTTGGGGATGTTCTGGCCTTTGTCCGCCGAAGAAGACTGATAATAAGGAGAAACATCCGGGGTGGGTGGGGTGCTCCACCAGGCCAGGGTGGCCTGATATTGGCGGTTCACGAACATCTGCTGGATGTAGGCGTTCCACTCCATCACCTTGACATTGGCCTTGACCCCGATGGCTTTCCAATACTGCTGCACCAGCAGGGTGGCTGGAACCAAGTAGCCAAACTGCCCGGTGGGCATATCAATCTCGAGGGGCTTGCCGTCCTTGGTGAGCACACCGTCAGGGCCAGGAACCCAGCCCGCTTGCTTGAGAAGTTCTTGGGCCTTTTTGGGGTCAAAAGCGTAGCTCGGCACATCCTTGCGGTAGAAGAGCTTTTGCAGTGGGGCGATGGGGCCGGTGGCAATTTCGCCATACCCCTTGAGCACCGCATCTATGATGGCCTTGCGGTCAATGGCGTAGAGCAAGGCCTGACGAACCCGCACGTCTTTGAAGCGCGGGTCGTTTTGGTTGAGGGCCACGAAATAGTAGATGTTCTGGTTCTGCCGGATTAGCTTCAGTTTAGGATTGCGCTCAATCCCGGCCAACAAAGCAGGGTTGGTAACGGTGACCATATCCAACTCCCCCCCCAGGAGTTGTGCCATCTGGGTGTTGGGGTCGGGCACGATTTTGAACACTACCGAGGCCACTTTGGGAGGGCCGCCCCAGTAGCTGTCGTTCTTGACCAGCCGTACATAAGACCCCGACACGAACTCCGCGACCTTGTATGGCCCCGTACCTACTGGGTTTTTCTTGTTGAAATCGGCGAGGGTAAGTGGATTTTCCGCGTCGCCCAAGATGTGTTTGGGCAGAATACCCGTAAAGTAGGCCAGATAGTACGGCAGCGAAGAGAAGGGCGTATTGAGCACGAAGCGAACCGTATAGGGGTCTATGACCTCGACCTTGCTAAGTGGGGCGTAAAGATTGCCCCCCGTGGCTCCCAGTTTTTTATTGAGGGCGATATTGTTGTAGGTGAAGGCCACGTCGTCAGCGGTGAAGGGTTTGCCATCCGACCACTTGACCCCCTTGCGTAAGTTGAACGTCCAGGAAAGGCCATCTGGGGCAACTTTCCAACTGGTAGCAAGCCCTGGCGAGGGAGTCAGGTCTTTTTTGTTATAGCGCACCAACGGCTCGAAGATCAGTTCGTTGATCAGGTTGGACTCCACTACCGCATTGGGAGCCCAGGGGTTGAGGGTGGGATCGGCATTGGTGGCAAAAGTTAGACTCCCGTTGGGATCGTAATCTTGGGCCTGGGCTGCTCCCCCCAGCAAACCCACCAGAACCAACACCAGCCATGGCTTGAACTTCCAGCGTAACTGCATTTTTCCTCCTCCTTAGCCTGGGTAGCCGAGCTGTCTGGAAATCGCCCGTGCCCCCTGGACAATGAGCTCACCAAAGTGCTCGAGGGTGGCATCATCCACCCGGAAGGAAGGCCCCCCCAAGCTGATGCCCCCAACCACGCTGCCGCTATGGTCAAAAATGGGCGCACCTACCCCTCTAGCCGAAGCATCCACATCTTCGTCGCTGGTCGAGTAGCCCCGCTCCCGGATGCGCAGCAGTTCCAGCCGCAAGACCTGGGCCTGCATGACGGTCTTGTCGGTGTAGCGCGGATAAGTATCTAGCCTTGCCAGCACCCGCTCCTGCTCGGCTTGGGGCAGATAGGCCAGGATGGCCTTGGGACAAGCTCCAGCGTGTAGGGGCACCGAAAGTCCCAGCACCGAGTTCAGGCGCACGAGTTGGGGACTGTCGCGCCGGTCTACACACACTGCGGAGTCTCCGGCCAGCACGAAGAGGTTCAGGGATTCCTGGGTTTGGGTCAGCAGCCGATCCATATGCGGCCCCGCCACATCCACCAGGGAAACTTGCTGACCGTTAGCCGAAGCAGCGTTCAGCACGCTCAGTATGGCGGTCAGTGCGAAGCGCCCATCTCCTTCTACACGCAAAAAACCGGCCTCCTCGAGGGTCTTCAGTGAGCGATAGACCTGATTTTTTTCAAGCTCCATGCGAGCTGTGACCTCGGCTAGGGAAAACCGGTGCGGAGGGGCACTAAAAGACAACAAAACTTGCAGCGTCCGGTACGCGGAATTCATGACATACTGGCTTAAGGGTCGCTCGGCTAGCATCGTCCTCCTGCATTTCACATAATGAAATTGTATTGAAATATAAAACGCAAAGGGCTTCTCGTCAAGGGGCTAGCTGAAGAAATCCCCTAGAGCGGTTCGCCCTCGAGGCTAAACAGGTGAGTATGTAATAGGGCGGTTTGCGCTCTAAGGCGACCGGGGAAAATGTATTGGGGCAAAAGAATCGGTTGACCGGCCTAAGGTATTCTTGAAGTCATGAGCGCAAAGGGAAAAAAGGCCCTCGTCATCGGCTCGGGTATCGGCGGGCTGGCGATGGGGATTCGGTTGCAAAGTCTGGGATTCGACACCACGATCCTGGAAAAACTCGAGGCTCCCGGAGGGCGGGCCTACGTGCGGCGTGCCCAGGGCTTTACCTTTGACATGGGGCCAACGGTGATTACCGTGCCGCACTTTATCGAGGAGTTATTTAGCCTCGAGGTGGGCCGACCCAACCTGAACACCCCCGACTTCCCGGCTGAGATTTTGCACCAAGAAAAGACTGCCAAGATCGGGGTTTCGGGTGGGCCGAACACTAGCCAATACGTGCAAATCGTGCCAATACTGCCCTTCTACCGCATCTATTTTGACGACGGCAGTTTTTTCGACTATGACGGCGACCTCGAGCACACCCGCCAGCAGGTCGCGCGGCTGGGCGAGGTGGGCGACCTCGAGGGCTACGAGCGCTTCCACCAAGATGCCAGAGCGATTTTCGAGCGGGGGTTCTTGGAACTCGGCTACACCCACTTCGGCGACCTCGCCACCATGCTGAGGGTCGTCCCAGATTTGCTCAAGCTGGATGCTGTGCGTACCCTGTTCGGCTTCAGCAGCAAATACTTCAAAAGCCCCAAGCTGCGCCAGGTGTTCAGCTTCGAGACCCTCCTAGTAGGCGGAAACCCGCTCAGTGTCCCGGCGATTTACGCCATGATTCACTTCGTGGAGAAAACCTGGGGCATCCACTTTGCTCTTGGTGGCACAGGAGCCCTGGTGAACGGCTTTGTTTGCAAATTTCAGGAACTCGGCGGGCGGATTCGCTACGGCGCGGAGGTGGCGAAAATCAACGTGAGCCGCGAGGGAAACAAAAAGGTCGCAAAGGGAATCACCCTCCAGGACAGAGAAATCTTGGAAACCGATTTAGTCGTCTCCAACGGCGATTATGCCAATACCTATTTGAAGCTGCTCGAGCCGCAATACCGTTTGTGGAATTCCGACCTGGTGGTCAAGGCCCGCAAACAGAGCATGTCCCTGTTCGTGATTTACTTTGGCTTCAAGGCCGACGGGAGAGAGGGCCAAAAGCTGCGCCACCACAACATTATTTTGGGGCCGCGTTACGAGGAGCTGCTCAAGGACATCTTCTCGCGCAAGGTGCTCGCCAAGGATTTCTCGCAGTATCTGCACGTCCCCACCCTCACCGACCCTTCGCTGGCCCCACCCGGACACCACGCGGCCTATACCCTAGTTCCGGTTCCGCACAATGGCAGCAGGCTCGACTGGGACTTGCTAGGCGAACCCTTGGCTCAAAAAATCCTGGGCTTTTTAGACCAACGTGGCTACTTGCCCGACCTGAAAAACCGCCTGGTCTATCAGAGCTTCATCACCCCGGACTATTTCGAGCACACCCTTAATTCCTATCTCGGCAACGCCTTCGGGCCGGAGCCAGTGCTGGTTCAGTCAGCGTTTTTTCGGCCCCACAACCGCTCGGAGGACATTTCCAAGCTTTACTTGGTGGGGGCCGGAGCCCAGCCCGGTGCGGGCACACCCAGCGTGATGATGTCAGCCAAGATGACCGCACGGCTAGTAGCCCAAGATTTCGGGATTGCCGACCAAGCAACAGGCCAAAAACCTGGCGATTTTGTTGCGGTCTAGAGCGGTTCCCACGAACATTGCAGGGTGTGGGATACAACGGGTGCAATAGACTTCAGGCAAAAGTCCGGTTTTAGCCCCTTTGCCCTCTGGGAGAAGGCAACCTGCCATAACTCGAGGGGCAATCCCCGGTTAATCCGGCCACAAGCCCAAACCCTCGCGCTCGACATGGTATCCGGCAGCCTCCAAGCCCTCCACCACGCTTCGCCCGTGGGCCTCGTCGCGCACCTCGAGCACTAACTCCACTCCTACCTTTCCCAGCGGGGCCAACCACAAAGCCCGGCGGTGAAAGATATCCACGATGTTGGCCCCGGTTCCCGCAACCTGCGTCACCACCCTTGCCAGCGCTCCTGGACGGTCTACGACGGAGAGCTTGAGCAAAATATAGCGGCCCTGGCGCACCATCACCTGCTCAATAACTCGAGATAGCAGGTTGCCGTCAATGTTCCCGCCGCACAACACCGTGGCAGCAGTTTGCCCTGGCTGCACCGCCACTTTGCCACACAGCAGCGCTGCCATCCCCGCCGCGCCCGCACCCTCCACCACCAGCTTGAGGTTTTGTATGCAGTGAGCAATACCCCGCGCAATTTCGTCGTCGGAAACCTCGACTACGCTGTCTACTAGGTCGTGAATAATCGGCAGGGTCAGGTCGCCGGGGCGTTTGACCGCGATGCCATCGGCGATGGTCTGGGCCGCACTCACACTGACCGGATGTCCGGCCTGGAGCGAAGGGTTCACCGGGGCACAGCCTTCAGCCTGTACCCCCACGATGTGGACTTGGGGCCTCAAGGCTTTGATGGCGGTAGCAATTCCCCCGATCAGCCCGCCGCCACCGATGGGAACGACCAGCAAATCCAACTCGGGAAGGGCTTCTAAAAGCTCGAGCCCAATCGTGCCCTGCCCGGCGATGACCCGCTCGTCGTTGAAGGCGTGGACATAGGTATAGCCGTATTCCTGGGCCAGTTTGTAGGCATGGGCCACGGCATCGTCGAAGCTGGCCCCCTGCAGAATTACCTCGGCTCCGAAACGCCGGGTGGCGACCACTTTGGTCAAGGGTGCGAACTCCGGCATCACGATGACACTACGAATCCCGTGCAGGCTGGCCGCGAGCGCCACACCTTGAGCGTGGTTCCCGGCAGAGGGGGCAATCACCCCCTTGGTCTTTTCCCCTGCGCTCAGGCTGGCGATTTTGTTGTAGGCCCCACGAATCTTGAAGCTGCCGCTTTTTTGCAGGGCCTCGGCCTTGACATAAACTTTGGCCCCGAGTTCGGAGGAGAGCAGTTCGTCGGGCAGGGTCGGCGTGGGGGCGATAATGCCGTGCAAAACCGCTCGAGCCCCACGAATATCTTCCAAGGTAACGGGCATAGCCTAATCGTTCACCGTTTGGAGTTCAGCGTCAATAAGCCACAAGCTAGAGAAGAACATTTACCAAACCCTCGAGCTACCCCGGTAGTCCCGGTCAGATTTGGGAGTGCGGATTTGTTTTTTCTCTCCACGCTCCGCTGCCACCTTCTTTTTAGGGGTCGAGCACTCCCGGCTGAGCCGTCACCAAACTCAGGTGGGAGATGTCCGGCTGGGCCATCAGCCAACGTCCATCCAAACCCAACTGAAAACGCAAAATTGCGCAGTTGGGCAAAGGCAGGGCCATGTAAAAGTAGATGAAAGCCCGCATGGTCTGGTGAGAAATCTCAGTTGAGTTTCGCCACAATTGCCAGATGATGGCCCTTATGAACAACCCGTGACTAAAAATTACTGTACGCCCTCGAGCCAGATGCTGCATCCGCTCGATGGTGGCATCTACCCTGGCCAGCAGGCTCCTAAAGCTTTCCGCACCTTCTCCGTCACAATAATCGGGATCGGAACGCTCCCAGAAAGCCTCCACCTTGGGAAGCCGCTCGGCCCGATTGGAATGGTTGCGGTTGGCATAGGAAAGCTCGTCAAACTCCTGTACCGGCCATTCTTCTTGGAGCAGGCTGGGAAAGTGCTCGAGCAAAGGCTGAGCCGTCTGCTTGGTGCGAATGTAGGGCGAGGTCACGAGCAAATCCGGGGCCTGGTCAAACAGGCTTAGCATAGACCGGGCTTGTGCCCAGCCCAACTCGGTCAGGACGGGGGCGGCACCACTGACTGTGCTAGCGCCCGCGTTGGAATCACTTTCGCCGTGGCGAATCCACCAAACTTCGGTCACGCCGCAGATTGTATCAGGCAAAGCCCATCCTGACGCAAAACCCAAGAACCGAATGGGATTTTAGAGCAGTTTGACGACCTCGCCAAAAGGAAACTGCTCGGTATCCAGACCCCCTGGGGATACTACCCACAGGGTCGGCAATTCGGGAGCCTCGAGCGGGAAATCGCCGAAGCCGTCGGTCAGGTACACACAAACCCCGCCCAAGTGAGGCTCGAGCCGCTGTGAAACATGAGCGAAAAAGGGGCGAAAATCGGTGCCCCCGCCGCCCTGTGGCGGAGGGAACTCATCCCTGGAGTCCAGACGGTACGGCCCGTAGAGCGCCGCATCGGCGTAATAGAGTTGGGCCTCGAGGTGCGGGTAGGCCCACAAAATGCCCTGTACCTCGCTCAGGAATAGCCGAATCTGCCCATCGTCCACCGAGCCGCTGGTGTCTACGGCAACATATATCCGCAGGTTCTCGCTCTCGAGGGTCTCGAGGTATAGCCCCCGTCCAATCTGGCGACGGTCAAAACCCCCGAAATCGGTGGGCGTGCGTACCAGAAAGCGCCACAGCACGCTCTTCCAGTCGAGTTGAGGCTCGCCGCCCAGGCCAAAGGCCCGCTCGACTCCCGCCGGTAGGTTGCCCTTGCCCAGGGCCCTCGCTACCGCCTGGGCCTGCCCCACGGCTTGCTTCCAATACCGCTCGAGTTCGGCTTTTTGGGCCTGGCCCAGCGAGTCGCCCTGGCCCAGCCGCTTGCCCTGTGCACGCCTTTTGGCAGCGGGCTTTCCCTCCTGGCCTTTTTCCCCTGGCTCAACGTCTTCGGGCGGTTCCTCGAGCAAGTCCGCGAACACCAGCACCGGCTGTTGTTGGGGCTCCCTGGGCAGCAGGGCATAAACTTCCTCAACGCTGTAATGCTCGAGGCTGACCTCCCGAACATGACCATCGGGCACAGAAAATCCATTGTGTATCAGGATACCGTTCACCACGATGTCTGCGGCGATATTCCACCCTTGAGGGTCGCGCTGGGAGCGGCGCGGGACGTGGCTGAGGGCCGCGTGCAACACCTCGTGCAGTATCACCCCGTCAAAATGTTCGTCGGAAAGCGCCCCCATGAAGTGTGGATTGTAAAACACGTCGCGCCCGTCGGTGGCGGCGGTGGGAAGCTCGAGGCTGGGCTTGAAACGGGCGAACAGCGCCAGCGTAGCGAAGAACGGCGACCTGATGCGTATTCGCAGCAACGAAATGCTAATCCGCGCCTCGAGGGCGGGGGTCGGGGGTCGGGGGTCGGGGAGGGGATTCATGTTGGAGAGGAAAAAAGCAAAA
>JADEYI010001836.1_pt1 | contig 13313 bp, 8 predicted proteins | sample 8542331 | NCBI WGS metagenome assembly JADEYI01 (sample SAMN16510988, study PRJNA670497) | mine drainage metagenome | isolation source: biofilm near Copperflume 1 | place: Germany: Marsberg coppermine Kilianstollen | collected 2018-02 | reverse complement strand
GCCGTGCGTGAACACCACGCGCCAGCCGCCTTCGATCAGATCGGCGACATAACCTACCGTCTCGCGCGCAGTGTCGTACTGGTCCGCAATCGTGCGGTGCTGTTCGTCGCGGATCAGCGCATTGCCGCCCACCGCCACCACTGCGAGCTTTCCGGGGCTGGTCATGTCGCGTGCCCTCCTCGACCGTGTCACGCTAGCGCCCATTCAACTCGTCGTCGAGCGCGCATAGCGCCTGGATAAAGCAGGCAAGCGGCGCGCGCGTGAGCCCGGCGCCGATCTGCCCGATGCCGGCCTCGCGGTGCGCGATGCCGGTGTTGATCACGGGCTCGATGCTGGCGTCGACTACCAGGCGCAGGTCGATGCCGCAGGGCGCCCCGCGAAAATCGAGCGCCGGAAGCTGAAAACTGTCTGACTCGCCCAGCGTGATGTGGCGCATGCGCAGCGAGTTGGCCGTGGCGTCCTCCGGCGTGCCGCCGACGAACTTGACGATCCCGGGCGCCGCCGCCATCGAAAAGCCGCCGAAGCCCGCGGTCTCGGTGATCGAGCTGTCGCCCAGGTCGCGTGCCGCGTCATTCGCCCCGTAGCCGGCAAAGTACAGTCCGTCGATCGCGGCCGCCGGCGCGTTGAACCAGCGATCGCCCAGCCCGCTGACCCGAATACCGAACTCGACGCCGTTGCGCGACATCGCGCTTACCATGCTCGAGCCGGCGACGCCGTGCGCCGCATCCAGGGCGAGCTTGCATAACGCCATGGAAATATTGAGGAAGAAATGCTCGTTGCCGGCCATGAACTCGAGCGCTTGCGCGAGCTCCTCGTGCGGCAGGCGCGCCCGCGCCAGTGCCGGCGCGAGCCGCCGCAGCAGCAGCGCGCTGGCAGCAGCATTGCGGTTGTGCACCTCGTCGCCCATGATGAGCGCCTGCGCGACCAGCGGTTTCAGTTCCAGGCCGCCGAGCAGCCCGAGCGCGGTCCCGAGGGCGGGCGCGAGCGAGCACTCGATCCATTTCAGCCGCTGCAGCACCTCCGGCCCGTAGGCGCCGAAGCGCAGCGCCTTGCCCAGGCCCTCGTTGATATTGCTGAACGCGCGCGCGCCGCGCGCCGCGTCCTCGACGATCCATACCGGCATCGACGGGCTGATCGCTCCCGCCATCGGCCCGACCGCGGCGTGGTGGTGGCAGGGCTCGAACGCGAGCTCACCGCTTGCCGCGAGCGCGCGCGCCTCGTCCGCGTCATTCGCCCAGCCCTCGTACAGGATCGCGCCGACGATCGCGCCTTGCATCGGCCCGCACATGCGAGGCCATTCGATCGGCGGGCCGGCGTGCAGGATCATGCGCTCGCCCATGCCGGGAAGCGTGTCGCCGGCGGCGCCGATGCCGCGCAGCACCGGCACCGCGCCGAGAAAGGCAGCGAAGGCCCTGGCGTTGGCCTGCTCGATCCGGGCATCCCCCGTGAGGCGGGCGAGCGCCATGCCGGCCGCGCGGTCGCCGAGCGCCGGCGGCTGCCAGTCGACCTGGGTCGCCGCGCCGCCCGCCGCGGTGACGGTCTGGGCGAACTGCGCCAGACCGACGTTGATGACGCCAAGGCTAGTTTCGAGCAGTTTCGGCATGGCGCAGTGCAATGGTGGCGGCAGTACGGGCGGCCTGCGCGTTGCTCGCGGCGAGAATGACGCCGGCTTCCGCGAGCGCGGCCGACTGGCGCGCGAAATCCTGCGGGTCGCGCTCGGTGCCGCATACGAAGCCGACGAGAGCGATCTCACGCCCGCCGCGCTGCGCCGCGGCACGCGCCGCACGCAGCGCGGGCAGCATTTCTGCCGCCGGATCGGAGTGCGCACCGTAACCGAGAACCACGTCCAGCAGGATCACCGCGACCGCGGCGTCGGCCGCCTCGCGCACCAGGCGTTCGTTGCGCAGACGATGGTCGATCATCGGATGCGGCCTGCCGCGCGTGAATTCGTCGCCGCCGAGATCGACCAGGGTGTGGCCGCGGCTTTGCCACACGTCGGCGAGCGCCGCGGCACCCCCGACGGGGGTGTTGGAGTGCACGTCCTCGAGTGTCTGCGACAGCAGCAGCGTCGCCTCGTAGCAGAAGGTGCCGCCGCTGTACAAGCCGCGCACGTAGCGCTGCCCCGGGGCCAGGCGCGGGCCCGTAAAGTGCGGCAAGCGCGGCGCGTCGGCGGTGTATGGCTCGCCGCGCGCCGCCGCGACCGCCATCGCCGCGGCCTGCTCGAGCGTCGCCGCGGCGCGCACGCCGCCGCGCTCGACCTCCGCCGCAGTCGCGCCGAGAAAGCAGGCAATCACAGGCTTGCCGCTGGCGCTCGCGCGCGCAAGCACCTTCTCGGCCACCGCGCGGGCGGGCGGTTTGGACACCAGCACGATGACGCGCGTTCCGGCATCCGCGGCCAGCTCGTCGATCGCGCGCAGCATCGTGGCGCCGCCGACGTCGGCCTTCAGGTCGCGCCCGCCGGTCCCGAGTGCATGCGATACCCCGACGCCCGCCTGATCGACGAGCGAGGTGACCTGCTGCAGCCCCGTGCCCGAGGCACCGACGACGCCGATCGGGCCCCTGCGCACGGCGTTGGCGAAGCCGAGCGGTACCCCGGCGATGATCGAGGTGCCGCAGTCCGGGCCCATCACCAGCAGCCCGCGCGCCTCGGCCTCGCGCTTGAGCAGCACTTCGTCCGCCAGGCTCACGTTGTCGCTGAACAGCATGACATTCAGCCCGAGACGCAGCGCCTTGAGCGCCTCCGCGGCGGCGTATTCGCCGGGCGTTGAAATGAGCGCAAGGTTTGCGTCAGGCTGCGCCTCGAGCGCCATGCGGATGCTGCGCGGCGCGCTCTCCCGCGGCGCGCGCCGGGGTCCGGCCGACGCGCCGCCTGCGAGGCCGCGCTCGGCTTCGTCGAGCGCAGCACGCACCGCGTCTTCGCTGTCGCCCTGCGCCACTGCCAGAAGGTCGCTGGGCGAAGCCTCCACCACGCCCTCGAGCAATCCGGCTTCTCGCAGCAGGGCGAGGTTGCCCTCGGTCGCCATCACCACCGAGGCCTGCTGCACGCCCGCAAGCCCGGCGATGCGCGCCGAAAGCTGCATCAGCGATACGGAGTCGCGGTAAGTGTTGTGGACGATCCTGAGCAGCGCGGGCATGGCAGGGGCGGCAGGTCGAATTTTATTTTTAGCCGGGATCAACAACCACTATACAGGGGCACCGCTCTTCCGGCAGCATAAGCCGCCCCGACCATGTCTACCCAGACAGAAAGCCTGGATATCGCGCGCCTGCGCGCCCGCTACCTCTCGGGGGCGCTCGATCCGCAGCGGGTGGTGGCGCTGGTGCTCGAGCGCATCGAGCGCCGCGGCAATGACAAGGTGTGGATCGACCGCGTACCGCGCACAGCGCTCGAAGCGCGTGCTGCCGAGCTCGCCCGGAGCAGCCCGGGTGACCTCCCGCTCTACGGAATTCCGTTCGCGATCAAGGACAATATCGATCTTGCGGGCCGCCCCACCACGGCGGCCTGCCCGGAGTTCGCCTATACGCCGGCGGCAAGCGCCACGGTGGTGCAGCGACTGCTCGACGCCGGCGCGATCGCCATCGGCAAGACCAACCTCGATCAGTTCGCCACCGGTCTGGTCGGCACGCGCTCGCCCTACGGCGCCTGCGCCAACGCCTTCGACGAGCGCTACATCTCGGGCGGCTCGAGCTCGGGCTCCGCAGTCGCCGTCGCGGCCGGGTTGGTGAGCTTTTCGCTCGGCACCGACACCGCCGGCTCGGGGCGCGTTCCGGCCGCCTTCAACAACCTGGTCGGATTGAAACCCACGCTCGGCCTGCTGTCGACGCGCGGCGTGGTGCCGGCGTGCCGCACGCTCGACTGCGTGTCGATCTTCGGCCTCACCGCACGGGACGCGCAGACAGTGCTCGCGGTCGCGCAGGGCTTCGACTCCGCCGATCCGTTCTCCCGTTCCGCGCCCGCGAGCGCCGGGCCCGAATTCGGCCGGCGCTTGCGCTTCGGCGTGCCGCGCGCCGAAGACCTCGAATTCTGCGGCGACGCGGCCTCCGCGCGGCTTTACGGCGAAGCTCTCGAGAGACTGGAGGCGCTCGGCGGCGAGCGCGTCGAGCTCGATTTCCGCCCCTTCTACGAGACCGCCCGCCTGCTGTACGAGGGCCCCTGGGTGGCGGAGCGCTGGCTCGTGGTGCGCGATCTGCTCGCTCGCAATCCCGAGGCGGTGCATCCGGTGACGCGCCGCGTGATCGAGGGTGCGGGCGCCTTCTCCGCCGCCGACACCTTCGCCGCGCTCTACCTCCTGCAGGAGCTGCGCCGGCGCACCGCGGAGGTCTGGCAGCGGGTCGAGCTGATCGTGACGCCCAGCGCGCCGACGATCTACACGCTGGCCCAGGTCGAGGCCGATCCGGTCGCGCTCAACAGCCGGCTCGGCACTTACACCAACTTCGTCAACCTGCTCGACCTGGCGGGACTCGCGCTGCCGGCCGGATTTCGCCCCGACGGCCTGCCCTTCGGCGTGACGCTGCTCGCGCCGGCGTTCCGCGACGATGCGCTCGCCGCGCTCGGTGAGCGCCTGCAGCGCGCGCAAGGGCTGCCCCTTGGCGCGACGGGCGTCCAGTTGCCGCCCGCGCAGGAGCCGCCGGCCGCGGCGCGCCCCGCGGCGGTGCAGCTCGTGGTGTGCGGCGCGCACATGTCGGGCCTGCCGCTCAATGGCGAGCTGACCGAGCGCGGCGCGCGCCTCGTGCGGCGCGCGCGCACCGCGCCGCACTATCGCTTCTACGCGCTCGAGGCCTTCTCGCCGCCGCGTCCCGGACTGGTGCGCAGCGAGCCCGGCGCCGCGATCGAAGTCGAGGTGTGGGAGCTGCCGGCGGCGACCTTCGGCGGCTTCGTCGACGGCATTCCCGCGCCGCTCGGCATCGGCACGGTCGAGCTCGAGGACGGCGCGCAGCTGCGCGGCTTCATGTGCGAGCATTACGCGACGCGCGAGGCGCGCGAAATCACCCGCCTTGGGGGCTGGCGCGCCTACCTGGCTCAGCGCGCCGAGCCGGCAAAGGCCGGTTGAACGGGGAGGCGATCGAGATGGCAAAGGTCGAGGCGGAACCCTACGAGTTCGAGTTCGAGCCGCGCAGCTGCGCGCTCGTGATCATCGACATGCAGCGCGATTTCGTCGATCCGGGCGGCTTCGGCGAAGCGCTCGGCAACGACGTGTCGCTGCTGCGCAAGACGATCAAGCCGACGCAGAAAGTGCTGGAGGCCGCGCGCAAGAAGAAGATGCTCGTCATTCACACGCGCGAGGGCCATCGGCCGGACCTGAGCGACCTGCCGCGGAGCAAGAAGCTGCGCGGGCGGCTCAAGGCCGGGATCGGGGACAAGGGTCCCATGGGCCGCATCCTGGTGCGCGGCGAGTACGGGCACGACATCGTCGACGAGCTCAAGCCCGCGCCCGGCGAGCCGGTGGTCGACAAGCCGGGCAAGGGCGCCTTCTACGCCACCGACCTCGATTCCATGCTGCACAACCGCGGCATCCGCAGCCTCGTGGTGTGCGGCGTCACGACCGAGGTGTGCGTCAACACAACCGTGCGCGAGGCGAACGACCGCGGCTACGACTGCCTCGTGCTCGAGGACTGCGTTGGCTCCTATTTTCCGGCGTTCCAGAAGGCGGCGCTCGAGATGATCAAGGCGCAGGGCGGCATTTTCGGCTGGGTGAGCGATTCGAAACGGTTTCTGGCGGGACTAACGAAGGCCTAACGGCGAACAAAGGGGAGATCATGGCTAACCAAGCTGCAACGACGCAGGTACGGTGGTGGGTGCCCGGGGACTGGAACGGCTTTTTCGGCCTGTTCACCAACGTGGTGCTGAACGTGATCGTGCTGACCGGCCTGTGCCTGGGGGTGGTGCACCTGCCCGCGGACACGGTGTTCGGGCGCATTCTGCCCGCGCTCGGCATCGCGCTGCCGATCGGCAACCTGTTCTACGCCTACCTGGCCTGGAAGCTGGCGCTCAAGGAAGGCCGCAGCGACGTCGCCGCGATGCCCTACGGCCCGAGCGTGCCGCACATGTTCATCGTCGTGTTCGTGGTCATGCTGCCGGTGTACCTGAAGACCAAGGATCCGATGCTTGCCTGGGAGGCGGGCCTCGCCTGGGCGTTCATCATCGGCGTGATCATACTATCGGGCATCCTGTTCGGGCCGTGGATCCGGGCGCACACGCCGCGCGCGGCAATGCTCGGAACCTTGGCCGGCATCTCGATCGCCTTCATCTCGCTGCGCCCGGCGTTCCAGATGTGGGAGGTGCCCTGGATCGCTTTCATCTCCCTCGCCATCGTGCTGATCAGCTGTACCGCCAACGTGCGCCTGCCCTGGGGTCTGCCCGGCGGCCTGGTCGCGGTGATCGTCGGCGTGATCGTCGGCTGGATTGCGTACTTCTTCGGCTGGAGCGATGTGGTGAAGGCCTCGGACGTGAGCGCTTCGTTCGCCCAGTTCGGCCTCCACTTGCCGGTTCCGGGCAGCGAGGTCTGGCACGGTCTGGTGAACGTCGCGCCGCTGCTGGTGACCGCGATCCCGCTCGGGATCTACAACTTCACCGAGGCGATGAACAACGTCGAGAGCGCCTCCGCCGCGGGCGATTCCTACGACTTGCGCAAGATCCTCGCCGCGGACGGCATCGGCGCCATCGTGGGCTCGATTCTCGGCAGCCCGTTCCCGCCCGCGGTGTACATCGGCCATCCGGGCTGGAAGGCGGTCGGCGGGCGCATCGGCTATTCGCTCGCCACCGGAGTGGTGATCGCGCTGGTGTGCTTTCTCGGCCTCACCGCGCTGCTGCTCGCGGTGGTGCCGCTGGTGGCGATCCTGCCGATCCTGCTCTACATCGGCCTGGTGATCGGCGCACAGGCGTTCCAGGCCTCGCCGGCGAAGCACGCGCCGGCCGTGGTACTCGCGATCATCCCCAACGTCGCCGCCTGGGGCCAGCTGCAGGTCGACAGCGCGCTAAACGCCGCCGGCACCTCTGCCGCGGCGCTCGGAATGGGCAAACTGGCCGGCTCGGGGCTGGTGTACCACGGCATGGAGCTGCTTGGCGGCGGCGCGGTGCTCGCGGGTCTGGTGCTCGGCGCGCTCGCCGCGTTTATCATCGACCACAAGCTCAAGGAGGCCGGATTCTGGGCCATCGCCGGCGCGGTGCTCGCGTTCTTCGGCTTCATCCACGGCGGCCAGCTCGGCTGGGCCGTATCGCCGCAGGTGGCGCTAGGCTACGTGCTGTTCGCCGCGGTCTGCTTTGCGGCGGGAATGTCGGAAAAGAAGGCTCCGAGCTGAGCCGCGTGGAGGTAGTGAAGATCGGCGAGCGAGCGCGCACGGCTCTGGTGCGCAGCGGCGGCGTCGCCGCCCCGCTCGCCGGTTTCGGCGACGCGCCCTATCTCGAGGCCGCCGGCGAAGTCATCTGGGTCGGGGCCCGGCTGCCCGCGCTGCATCCGCGCGCGGTGATCGTCTCCGCGGCGCCGCCACGCGGCGTGACGCTGCGCTTCGATGCGCTGCCGGCGCATGGCTGGTCGCCGCGCCTGCCGCGCCTGGACGAGGACGCCGCGGCGCGCGTGATCGACGCTGCGCACGCGCTGCGCGAGGCACTTGCAGAAAGGTGCTTGCCGCGCGGCTTCGGCATGCTGCTGGTCGGCCGGGCGCCCGGGTTTCCGCTCGAGCTCGCGCTGCCGCGGGTCGAGGCGCTCGCCGCGGCGTACCGGCGCGGCGACGCCGATGCCGTCCTCGCCGCCTCGGTCCCGCTGCTCGGTTTCGGCACCGGGCTCACCCCCTCGGGCGACGACCTCGCCGGCGGGGCGCTGTTCGGCCGGCGCTTGGTCGCGCCGCGCGAACCCGGCTGGAAGCACGTGGCCGAACGGTTGTCGCGCGAGATCGTGTTGCGCAGCCACGTGCTCAGCGCCGCGCTGTTCGACGACCTTGCGCGGGGCGAGAGCTTTGCGCCGCTGCACGACCTGGTCGATGCCCTTGCACGCGGCGATCAGGGCGCTGCGCTCGCGGCGGCGCGCACGCTGTACGCAATCGGTCACTCGTCCGGTTGGGACATGCTCGCCGGCCTGGTGATCGGCCTGACGGGTGGCTGCCAAGAGCTTGCCGGGCGCGAATCGCGCGCCCGGATTGCGCGCTAGCTGCGCACCCTGGCGGACAGCAGATAGTCGCTGACTTCCTCGCCGGGCATCGGGCGGCTGAACAGGTAGCCCTGCATCACGTCGCAGCCCAGGCCCCGCAGCGACTCGAGATGTTCGGTCCGCTCGACACCCTCGGCCACCAGATCCAGGTGTAAGCCGCGCGCGATTCCGATCATGGCCGCGACGATCGAGCTGCTGGTGTTGCGCATTCCCAGGTCGCGCACGAAGGACTGGTCGATCTTGATCGCGCTGATCGGCAGCGTATGCAGGTATCCGAGCGACGAATAGCGGGTGCCGAAATCGTCTATCGCGATTCGCACGCCTTCCGCGCGCAGGCGGGACGCTCGCTTGGAAACCTCGTCCATGTCCTCGATCAGCAGGCTCTCGGTGATTTCCAGCTCGAGCGAGTTCGGAGGCAGGCCGTGCCGCCGCGTTACACCCATCACGCGCTCGACCAGATCGTCGTGGTCGAAGTCCCGGGCCGAGAGATTCACCGATACGCCCAGATCTCCGGCGCCGCTCGCGCGCCACTTCGCCAAATGCGAGCACGCGGCGTCCAGCACGACCTCGCCCAGCTCGCGGATCTGGCCCGAATCCTCGGCGATGCCGATGAAGCGTCCGGGCAGCAGCAGGCCGCGCGAGGGGTGGCGCCACCGTATTAGCGCTTCCAGCCGTTCCACGTCCCCGGTCCTGACGTTGTGAATCGGCTGAAAGTAGGTCTCAAATTCATTACGCTTCACCGCGCCCCGCAAGTCGTGCTCAAACTGCAACCGGTCGGCGAAGTGCGTGCTCAAGTTGGGCGAGAAGAAGGCTATTCCATTCCTGCCCTTTCTCTTTGCCTGATACATGGCGAGATCGGCGTTGCGGATGAGCTCCTCCTCGTTCGACCCGTCTCCCGGATAGACCGCAACGCCGATGCTCACGCTGGTGCGGAATGACTCGGGCCCGAGCGAAAACGGCTCCGCCAGCTCATGCAGAATCTTACTTGCGATCGGGTCCGCATCCTGGCGGCCCTCCAGGTCTGTGATAAGCGCGACGAACTCGTCCCCACCGATGCGCGACAGCGTATCGGTTTCGCGCAAGCACTTGCGCAGTCGTGAGGCGGTCTGCTGCAGCAAGTGATCGCCTTGCAGGTGGCCATAGGTGTCATTTACGAGCTTGAAGCGATCCAGATCGATGAACAGGACAGCCAGTGACTTACGGTGCCGACGCATCTCCGCGATCCCATGGCTCAGTCGATCCCGGAACAAGGTCCTGTTGGGCAGTCCGGTCAACGAATCGTGAAAAGCGTGGAATTCGACAATCTGCTCGGCACGAATTCGAGCTGAAATGTCGCGGGCGACGCCGTACGTGCCGAGGAACCGCCTGCCGGCGTGCGCATCGCTGGAAACCTCCTCGTAGATTCCAACCGTGCTTAAGGAGACCGTCGTCGTCGCGTCTTCCGACCGGGAGTCTGCGTCTGCGCCCTTGTGTATCAGTCTGATCTCGATATCCCGGGACGCGCGTTCTCCGGTCCTACGTTCGCCGAGCGCCCATTTCACGTGCAGAAGATTTTCGTCGTCGACGACGGCGGAATAGTGCACCCCGGCGAGCGCTTCCCTGGAGTATCCAAGTAGCGCGACGAAGCGATCGTTCACGAACCGGAAGCGCCCTTGCGGATCGAGCGCGAAGATGAAGTCCGGCGAATTATCGACCAGATATCGATGCAGGCGCTCGGAATGCTCGAGGCGCATGCGCATCGCGGTGTTTTCCCAGGCCAGCTTCCTGGCTTCGAGCGCGTTCTCCACGCATCGGATCAGCGCTACCGGCTCGAACGGCTTGCGAACGTATTCATGAGCACCGGATTTGAGCGTCGCGATCGCGGAGTCGATGCGGTCGTCTCCGCTGACCACGATCACGGTGGTATCCATCCGTGATTCACGGATCCACTGCATGATATCGAGGCCGGTCATGTCCGGCAGGTTGAGATCGAGCAACACCAGATCGACTGGCTCTTTGCGCATCAACTCGACCGCGTCCCGGCCCGAACCGCACTGACTGACCAGCCGCCCGCTACTGTTCACCAAGTCGGCGAGCGCATGGCGAACCATGGGATCGTCATCCACTACGAGCAGATGGACACGGCCTGGAAACGCAGGCAGCCCATGAGGCGCCTGCAGTAGGCTTTCGGAGATCTGCATCGTTCTCCGCTGCGCCCTAAGCGGCTGGAGTGTCGGACGTCTGCGGTTCGGCCTCGACGTTGCGCGGAAGGAGGATGGCGAACGTCGTGCCTTCATCCAGACGGCTGCGGCAGAGTAAGTGCCCGTCCATCGCTCTTACGACCGCCAGGGAAGTCGAAAGGCCGAAACCGCGCGCGGAGTCTGCGGACGCTCCGATGGTCGAGGCGAATAGGCCAGCGACTTTTTCAGGTGCCATGCCGGGCCCATTGTCGGCAACGGAAATTTCCACCATCACTTGGCCTTCGTAATTGACGTGATCGGACGTACAGACCATGACCTGGTCGCCGCTCGAGAGGGCCTCAGACGCGTTGATCAATAGATTCAAAAGCACTTGCTTGAGTCCCTCTTCATCGCACCAGATGGGCAGTATGCTTGCATCGAGCATCGGCGACAAGGCGATCTTCTTCTTGCCGAAGAGCGCGTCGCCGTAGAAAAGCAGGAGGTCCTCGATCATGCGGTTGAGCGCGACAGGCCGCGTGCGGGGTGCCGCAGTTTGTCGCGGATTGGCGATTTGCTCGAGCACGCGCGTCACCCGATCAAGCTCCCGATTCGCGATCTCGAGCTCCTTCTCCAGGCTCGCCCCGCTCTCGGCACGAGTTCTCGCGATCTGGAGATAGGTCTTAAGCACCGACAGCGGATTTCGCGCCTCGTGCACAAGCCGCCGAGTCGCTGCCCGCGTCTGCTCCACGGACTCGCCGACCCCGACCGCTGCCGGATCCGCGGTGCGCGGCGCTGCCGACGATCGGGCAACGAGCCCGGCCAGATCGCTCAGAAAAGGCAGGGCCTGGCCGAGGCGCGACGCCTTCATGGCGCTCGCCCCGAAAACGATGACACCGCGACTGGCCGCTTCGCCGCCATTTATCGGGATCGCCGCGAATTCATCGGCCCCCAGTAGGCGCGCAATCTGCAGATCCAATCCTGCGAGCCGACTCGCCTCCCCTTCCTCGTACGAGGTCACTGCACAGGCATCGCGCGCCGCGCGTGCCACCAGAGACCGCCCCGCGGTCGGAAGCTCGAGTTCCACGCTGACCGCGCCCTGCCCGTCCACGAGCCAACCGGGCCAACTCTCCTGTCCTTGCGTGCCAACGAAGATCGCGGCGCATCTGACCCCCGCAACCACCGTCGCCAGCGGCAACACGTCGGCAAGCGCATGCGGCACATCGGTCGGGAAGCGCAGCAGTATTTCGGCCTCTGTCCGCACCGCCTCGCTCACGATCTGTCCAAGGATCGAGCTTGCGGTGGCATTTGTTCCGTGCAGTGCGAGCGCCTCCGACCACCCGCCCTCGTCGGCGGCGACTCCCCCGCGATCACTCCCCTGATCCGGCTCCCGAATGGACTTTTGCTCCAGCGGCGAATCGCCGGCCGAGGGTTGCTCCGCCTCTTTGACGAATCGCATCACCAGTGTCTCGGTCAAGCGCTGCTGCGCGCGCGATTCCGGCGCCGCGGCGCCGAGTGGCCGCGTACGGTCCGTCTGGGGCTTCGCCAGTCCCAGGCGCCCGAGGCCTCGCAAGACGGCACTGACCTTCTCTCCGGCAGCCCTCTCGGCGTTCGACACGGCGGTCGACGAAGTCCCGAGCAGATCCGCCATTGCCCCGAGCGGGTGTGCGGGGCTGCGCGAATGTACGAGCGCTTCGGCGCAGCACAGAATGCGAACCAGTGGATGCGTTCCCCCCAGTTCCTCGGTGGGCGCGTGATGAAGCAGCACCGCATCCGAAACGTAGAAGGGCGCACGCAGCCTTTCCATCAGCACGGCACCGATCTGCGCGTGAATTGTTCCGAGCCTTCCGGCGTGCTCCGGAATCGATCCCCAGGGCGCATTCGCCTGCGTCGCCACAAGCGATCGAACCGTGTTCGGCACGGTAGCCAGCAGCGCGAACGAGCCCATGTCGTGGAGCAGCCCCGCGAGGTACGCCTCGTCCGGACTCCGGTACGAGCAGACCTCGGCGAGGGATCGGCTGAGAAATGCAACGCGCAGCGCGTGAATCCAGAATTCGCCTAGCTCTCGTGCGGACAGGAATCCAGGCTCGGGTCCCAACGCGCAACGCGCCGCGCTCATGAGCATCGACTTCACCAGCTCCGGCCTGAGGGCAGTCACTCGCTTCGAGAGCGACAGCGCTTCTACACCGGAGCGGGGCTCGTGCGCGGGGCTGGCCGTCGCTTCGAGCGCGCGCAAGGTCAGAATCGGATCCAGCGCAAGCCATTCGCACACCTGCGACGCATCCCGCTCGCGTCGGCTCGCCCTGAGCGCGCGGTCGATAATGAGCGGTGTACCGGGCAGCTGCGCGACCTCGAACCGGCCCACCACGGACTCGATGAGCTTGCGCTCCAGTTCCTTCGGCGGGTTGGCAGCGGCCCCTCCGTGGGTGGCCTCCCCCGGCGCCGCGGCGGACGGTGAACGAGGCGAGTTGCTCACCGGGCTGCCGTAACGTGGACGGCGCGCCTACCGGCCGCGACGCAACGTCCCGGGCGCAAGCGACCGACCAGGATGCCGTCCCGCAAACCGGTACCTAGACCGCCACGAGGCACGCTCGATTCCCCCAACTCAGAGGGTTAAGGGTCCTCGATATGCGTCGCCCGATCAAGACTAACTTACTAAAATAGCTGTTAAATTTTGTGATTTGGCGTCATGCGATGGTAGCGGCTCCAACAATTCAAAGGCGCTAGTGGAACGGGCCCGGCTTCGGCGTGACCGCCGGTCGCGCTTCGGGGGCGACCCGAAGTCCGCGGCGGACTGCTTGGTGCCAGCGCTCCAGGTCTCTCCTCGCCGGAGTGGGCCGCGCGTCGCCAACCGGCAACTCGAGTTCGCGATTCAATGCCTGGTCGTCGCCAACGTCGGCCGCCGCAGGCGCATTGGTCAGCTGCCTCGCCTGGGCCATGTCGCTCGACTCGATGTGGTTTAGCAGCCAGAAGTTGAGGTAGCGCATGGTGAGCGACATGCTGCGGCCCTCGAGCG
>JADEYI010001835.1_pt1 | contig 13324 bp, 12 predicted proteins | sample 8542331 | NCBI WGS metagenome assembly JADEYI01 (sample SAMN16510988, study PRJNA670497) | mine drainage metagenome | isolation source: biofilm near Copperflume 1 | place: Germany: Marsberg coppermine Kilianstollen | collected 2018-02 | reverse complement strand
CCACCGGGGGTGCGCGCCTGGCCGTGTACACCACCGGTGCCTATACCCGCGTACGCAAACAATTCCGCATCGCCATCGCCAAGTTCGAAGGCATAGACGAGGTGTTGGGACGCATGGGTGGATTGCTGTATTCCATGGAAGCGGTCCGCACCATGACCGCCGCGTCCATTGACCAGGGCGAGGAACCGGCCGTGTGCGCCGCGATTTCCAAATATCACGTCACCGAGATGGGGCGTGTGGTCGGCAACGACGCCATGGATATCCATGGCGGCAAAGGCATCCAGCTCGGGCCGCGCAATTATCTCGGGCGTGGCTATGAATCCATCCCCATCGCCATCACCGTGGAAGGCGCCAACATCCTGACACGTAATCTGATGATCTACGGCCAGGGCGCCATTCGCTGTCACCCCTACGTGCTCAAGGAAATGCGCGCCGCCTCCATGGCTGAACATGCGAGCCTGGCCGCCGCCCAGGCCGTTACCGATGAACAGCGCAACACGGCTGTCAATGAACACAACGCCGCTCTCCGGCAATTCGATGATGCAGTGTTTGGCCATATCGGGCTGGCGCTCAGCAATACCGCGCGCTCACTGGTGTTGGCGCTCACCAATGCAAAATTCATCCGAGTGCCGATGCAAGGCCCGACCCGGCGTTTCTACCAGCACATCAACCGTTTCAGCGCCGCTTTTGTGCTGGCATCGGATGCCGCCATGCTAACCATGGGCGGCGCACTCAAACGCAAGGAAAAACTCTCAGCGCGCCTCGGCGACATGCTGAGCTACATGTACATCGCTTCGGCGGTGCTCAAGCGCTACGAGGATCAGGGCCGGCAAAGCCAGGACCTGCCATTGGTGGAGTGGGCCTGCCGCCAGGCGCTCTATCAGCTGCAGGAGCAGATGCACGGTTTCCTGCGCAACTTCCCCAACCGCTGGGTTGCCGCTGCCCTGCGCTTCCTGATTTTCACCCGCGGCCGCACATATTCGGCGCCGCCGGATGAATGCGGTCACCGCGTTGCCGAGTTGATAAGCACTCCAAGCGCTGCCCGCGAACGCCTGACCCGCAATACCTACACCGGTGACAAACACAGTGCCGTGGGCATGTTCGCGGAGGCACTCACGCTGGCCCTAGCGCTGGAACCGGTGGAGAAGAAAATTCATACCGCCATACACGCGGGTGAACTCAAACCGGCGCCCCAGGCTTCACCGGTGGACGCTGCCCGACACGCGGGCATTATCAGCGAACTTGAAGCCCGGCAGCTGCAACGTCTTGAAGAACTCACCAGCGAGATTTGCGCGGTGGATGATTTTGCTCCGGATGAATTGGGCACCAAGCCTTTCCCGCAGCCTCATCCATCACAGGGTTAATGTCTGCTACCAGTCGAACAATAATTTCCCGGATTAAAGTTAAAAGTTAATGGCTGCAAGCACCGTCATCTACGAAGTCACGGTTGATGCCGACGCGGGTATCCTCGCGGAGTTCGACGCCTGGCTGGCACAGCACGTGCATGACATGCTGCAGCTTCCAGGTTTCATGGACGCGAAAATACTGCATCCGCAGACGCAGACTGCGGCTGTTAACGGCAGCACCCCGGTGCGTCGAATGGTGCAGTACATGCTTGCAAGCCAAGCCGATCTCGACCATTACCTTCAGGAGCACGCTCCGCGCATGCGTGCCGAAGCGGTGGCGCGCTTTGGCGACCGCTTACGCACCGGCCGCCGGATCCTGGATTTACACGGCACAGAATTAGCGGATACCAGCATCAAAAACCCGGCGATCGCCACGGCCGAACCCGTGTCCTTGCACTGTCTCAACTGTGGAGTGCCGCTTACCGGGAAATTTTGTGCCAATTGCGGCCAGCAGAACCATACTTACGCTGCGCCTCTGTGGGGCGTCATCAATGATTTCTTCGGCAATCATTTCGGCTTCGACACCAAATTGTTTCACAGCATCCTGCCGCTGCTGTTCCGGCCGGGATTCCTGTCGCGCGAATATTCCGCCGGACACCGCGTTCGCTATATCAATCCGCTGCGTTTGTATATCTTCAGCAGCCTCATGCTGTTTTTCATCGCCTGGACGGTCGCCTCCCCGCAAATAGCGCGATTCAACGATGCCAACTGTCTTGGCCAGAGTAACTGTAGCGTGAAAAGCAAGTTATTCTCGTCCAGTCAGCAGAACCCGCGCACCAATCCCGCCCGCTCGGACAAACAAAAGCAACTAATCGCGAGCGGCACACAAAACAAAGCAGCTGATGTCGTAGCCACTGAAGCACAAAATGACTCAATGTCGGGGGAGATGTTCGGCAAGAAATTTACCATGTCCAAGAGCGAATTCAAGACCCGGCTCATCCATGACTTCGAAACCTATCTGCCCAAGATGATGTTTGTGTTTTTACCGCTGGTGGCGCTGCTGCTGAAGCTGTTCTACCTACGCTCGAAACGCTACTACATGGAACACCTGATATTCACCCTCCACAATCACGCCTTCGTATACACGGCCATGATCTTCATTCTGCTGGCCGGAATGTTAGGCGCCCATTTCCCATGGCTGGCGGTGCCGATACGCTACTTCAAGAACCTGGTCGGCTGGTACATGGTGGTGTATATCTTCCTCGCCATGCTGTTCTATTACCGCCAGTCCTTCATCAAAACCCTGGTCAAGTTCCTGCTGCTCGGCTTCATCTACTGGCTCACGCTCATCATGACGTTCGTGCTGGGGGTCGTCCTGATTTTTGCCGAGGTGCTGACGGTTTAGGCGCATACCCGGTTGCGTCCCGAATGTTTGGCGGCGTAGAGTTTTTCATCGGCAGCAGCAATCAATGCGTCCACCGCATAATTGGGTGGCGCAGCGGCGACACCGAAACTGATGGTGACCCTCAATCCCGGCTCGAGTTTGTCCCACTCGTAGGACTCCACCTGCCGGCGGATTTTCTCGCATACCGCCGCGGCGTTCTCACGCGAGGTCTCCGGGAAACACAGCAGAAACTCTTCACCGCCATAGCGGGCGATGATGTCGATGGAGCGGCATTGAGCACGCAGGATATTGGCCATCACCCGCAACACATCATCGCCCACCATGTGCGAAAAACGGTCATTGACCACCTTGAAATGGTCAATGTCCGCCATCACCAGGGCCAGATCGCGTTTGTAGCGTTCGGCGCGGCTGACCTCGATGCCGAGGCGGTTGTCCAAGTAGCGGCGGTTGTACAAGCCGGTCAATCCATCCTCGAGGGTCTGCCGCTGAAGTCTGAGCAACAATTCCTCCTTTTCCCGGTTGGTGCTGCGCAGTGATTCGGTGAGCGCGTGCAATTCGTCTTTCTGTTCCGCCAGATCGTGGGTGCGGGCGCTGACCCGCTGCTCCAATTCATTGCGGCTGTGCTCCAGTTCTTCAAATAAACGTGCATTGGCGATGGCGATGGCAGCCTGGCTGGCGAATGTCATGAGCAAATTCACATGGGATTGGCTGAACATACCGGCGGTGTAGCTCTGCACGCTCAATACGCCCATCACCCGCTCACGATAAGCCATGGGCACTGCAATCAGGGACTGCGTCTGTGGTGTGTCGCCGATATGAATGATGATGCGCTTGAATTCACTGCCTTCCTTCTGCCAATCGCGGATAAAGGCCGGCTGATTGTGACTGACCACCCAGCCCATGATGCCCACGCCCAGGCTCTGGCGCCGCTGCGGCTGGCGTCCCTGCGGGTTGTGATGCAAACGGATGTCTATTTCCCGCGAGCTGTCGTCATACAGCGCCAACATGAAGGTATCGAATTCCACCAGACTGCGGCTCTCGCGAAAAATCAGTTCCAGCAGTTCGTCTAGAACCAGCGAGCTGCTCACCGCCTTGCCTACGCGGTTCACCGCCACCAGTTCATCAACCTTGGTTTCGAGTGCGCGTCGTGTATCTGCCAAGCGCCTCACGATCAGCACGATCAATGCCAGCACAATAAGAAACAGCACAAACGTGGCGGAATCGAGCCGGTTGTAAACCAGGGCCGTAAATACCGCGAGCGGAATGGCTGCCAAGTCAACTACGGCGGCAAAAAACCCGAACGCTTTGCGCCAGTCATAATTTTCAAGCCAGGCGATGACGGCCAAAAACAGCATGTTCAACAGCTGCATGAACAGCGCCAGCATGATGATCAACAGCACATCGCGCGGGACGAGCCGCAGGAGCGGCACGTCACCACCGAAAAATTGATACAGGCCGCCGGTGATCAGGATGACGAACACCATCATCCCGGAATTGTGCAAGGCGCGTACAAACATGAGTCGCGTGCCATTGCGCGCATTGCCCCATGGTAGCAGCGGCCATATGAAGGCCGCGATACCGACAATCCAAGCGGCCTGCAGCGTACCGAAGATCAGGATGCTCGCGAACTGCACCACTCTGTCGAGGGATACATAGCCCACGTGCGGCGCCGGGAAACCAAAGGCGGCCACCGCGATTCCGAACAGCACGAAACCGACGAACGCCGGCGAGCTGCCTGTCTGCAAATGCAGATGCAACGACAGGTAAGCGAGGAGTGCCAAACTGCTGACGGCAAGCAATCCCGCATAACTCAGTGATACGTGTGGAATGCTTCTTATATTGAGCATAACTTCCCTGGGCTGCGAATTTCGACCACCCTAAACCGCTCGCTGGGACACAATAAGCTACCGGGTCTAGGAATTATCGCCTCTCCCGGTGGGAACCTGCATGTTAGACTGATGGCCTAACCCCCTGGTACCCCAGGTTTTATAGGGGAGATGGCGTCTATGAAACACTTCTTCACCTTTCTCTTGGCCGCCGTGTGCATCGTTTTCGCGGGCTGCGCGCCGCGGGTGCTGGTGGAACATGACAATACCACTCAGTTCTCCAATCTTCATACCTTCGCCTGGCTGAGTCCACCCCAGGGACAGGTGCGAGATCCGATTCTTGACAGTCAGATCCTGGAAGAACGGGTGCAACACGCCGTGGTGGCCGATCTTTCCGGCCGCGGTTACACGCAAACCACGCCGGATCGGACACCGGATTTTATCATTACCTATCACACCGTTGGTAAGGAGAAGCTGCAAAGCACCGGCTCGAGCTTCAGCTTTGGCTTCATTGACGCCTTCCCCAGGGGCTTTGGCAGCGTGATCATCCCGGTGGGCAACGATGTGCAATCACGCGAGCAGGGTACGCTGATGCTGGACATCATTGACGGGCACAGCAAGCGGCTGGTGTGGCGCGGCTGGACCAGCGACTGGGTCAGCCAGGACAACTATTCCATGCAGGCGATCACCAAGGCCGTCAAGGAAATCCTCGCCAAGTTCCCGCCAAAATCGCGGTCGTGAACCGCAGCGCGGGACTGCTCACCAACGTCAGGGAACCGGATCAGATCATGGCCAAGGTTGCAACGCCCCGCGCCATCCAGCAGGTGTTGCCGACATCCACCGAAAGTTGGGACTGCATACCGCTAGCTGCAAGGCACCTGCGGACAGGGATGAGAATCACGGCCGGCGGCGCATACACACTGCTGCCTGCGAACGCCGGCCGAAGCAATTTCCCGCCGGCATGAACCCGCGGCTGGTCGCACATGTGGACATGGATGCGTTTTACGCAGCCGTGGAGCAACACGATAATCCGCAACTTAATGGTCGCGCTGTCATTGTGGGCGGTCCGAGCCGGCGCGGCGTCGTGTGCGCCGCCAGTTACGAAGCGCGGAGGTTCGGTGTGCACTCGGCCATGCCCACGTATGAAGCCCAGCGGCGCTGTCCTGACGGCGTTTATTTGCCGGTGCGCATGTCGCGTTACCGGGAAATTTCCTCAGTCGTGTTCGATTGTTTCAGGGAATTCACGCCATGCATCGAGGGCCTGTCCCTGGACGAGGCATTTCTCGACCTGAGTGACAGTTTGCAAGCCCACGATCCGCTCATGCTCGGCCGCCGCATCAAACAGCGCATCCGCGCCCGTACCGGTCTCGCCGCCTCCGTGGGTCTTGGCCCCAACAAACTGGTGGCGAAAATCGCCTGCGAGCGCAGCAAACCCGATGGCCTTCTGTATATACCCCTTGAGCGGGTGCGCGAAAATCTCGACCCATTGCCGGTTACGGCCCTCTGGGGTATCGGCCCGCGCAGTGGCGCGCAACTGCAACAGACCGGCATCCGCACCCTCCGGGACTTGCGGCTTGCTCCGGAACAATTGGTTCAGGCTTTGTTCGGCAACCAATCACGCTTCTTCCAATTGCTGGCTTCCGGCCATGACGAACGCGCTGTGGGCGGGAATGGGCGTGAACGCTCCGTGAGCCACGAAACCACCTTCGAACGGGACCTGACCGACCTGCAGACCCTCACCCATGAATTACGCCCGCTGACCGAGGGGCTGTGCACCAACCTGCGTCGCCATGACCTGCAGCCCAATACCTTGGTGCTTAAGCTGCGCACCGCGGATTTCCGCCGCCACACCCGTCAACGGCGTTTCACCCCACCCGACAACAGCTTCGCGGTACTTTGGCCGCTGGCCAAGACGCTGCTGAGCGACTGGTTAAGGGAAAATCCCGGCCGGGCTTTGCGGCTCATCGGCGTTGGAGCGCGGGATTTCGCGACCATTGATCAGCTTGCCCTGTTCGAGGATGGCTTGACCCGTAACCACCGGCTGGATGCCACTGCCGATGCGGTGCGCGAGCGTTTCGGGGAGCATGCACTCCGTCATGGCATGCCGTGACATACGCAATAAGGCATCATTAATCCATGTACGCCGCTTATTTCGGCCTTAGTGACAAGCCTTTCAGTATCACTCCGGATCCACGTTATCTGTTTCTCTCGGGCCGGCACACGGAAGCACTCGCCCACCTTTTATACGGTGTCACCGAGAGCGGCGGTTTTATCCAGCTTACCGGTGAGGTCGGTACCGGCAAGACCACGCTGATTCGCAGCCTGCTCGAGAAACTGCCGGACACGGTGGACGCGGCACTCATCATCAATCCGCGTGTGAGTATCCCGGAATTCCTGCGCAGCATCTGTCGTGAACTGCATATCACCTGTACGCCGCAACAAAGCCCCCAGGAACTCATTGATGCACTCAACGCGCATCTGCTGGAAGTTCACGCCAAAGGCCGGCGAGTAGTGCTCATCATCGATGAGGCCCAGGCCCTGACGGGAGAAGTGTTGGAACAGGTGCGGCTGCTGACCAACCTCGAAACCAGCCGCCAGAAACTCCTGCAGATTATCCTGGTGGGCCAGCCGGAATTGCGCGAACTACTGGCGCGCACGGAATTACGCCAGCTGGCGCAACGCATCACCGGCCGCTATCACCTGGAACCGCTGTCACCGAAGGAGACCCGCGCCTATGTGCATCACCGCCTGAATGTGGCGGGCGCCATTGCTCCGATCTTCACCCTCTCCGGGTTGCGCGCCGTGCAGCGCGTAACTGCGGGTATCCCGCGGCTTATCAACATCATTTGTGACCGCGCCTTGTTGGGTGCATTTACCCGTGAACTCCGCCAGGTGGATGCCGGTCTGGTACGGCACGCGGCCCGTGAAGTGCTGGAAAGCAAACCCGTCGGCGGCAACCGCAAGACCCTGGCCTGGCTCGGTGCCTTGGCGGTGATCCTGCTTTCGGGAGTCACGGTGCTGGCCGCCATCGGCCATCTGGGCAACCTGCCGCCGGACACGCAGTCAGTGCCTGCAAAAACAGCCGCCAGGGTGGCCCCCAAATCCGCGCCCGCCATCACCGCCAGCGCCTGGCTCGCGAATGCCGTCCATCCCACCGATACCGACACCGCTTTCAACACTTTATTCTCCTTGTGGGGCATGCACTACAACCCCGGCGGCGCTGGCAGCGGCTGTCAAGAAGCGCAAGCCGCGGGCTTGCGCTGCTTGTACCGCAAAGGCACCTGGAACAACCTGCGCAGTTTCGATCGTCCCGCCATCATCACGCTCACGGATGCCCGGGGCATTCTGCACCAAGTGGTGGTAACCGAACTCGGTACGGCCAGCGCCACATTGCAGGCGGGCAGCGCCCACATGCATTTCCCCATCAGTGAACTGGACCCGTTGTGGTACGGCGATTATCTGTTGCTGTGGAAACCCAATCCCAATGCACCGCTGCCACTCAAGCCCGGCATGATCGGAACCGCGGTGAGCTGGCTGCGCACGCAATTGTCGACGCTGGAACATATACCTGATTCCGGAAGTACAATTTATGACGCCAACTTGATCACCGCGGTGAAACAATTTCAGGCATCGCAGCATTTAAGGGTGGATGGCATCGCCGGCGAAGAAACCCTGATCCATCTCAACACAGCCTTGAACGTGCCCGGCACGCCGCATCTCACGCCACCGGGGGACTGAGCATGTCGCTGATCCTCGATGCTCTGCGCAAGTCGGAACGTACCCGCCAGCAGACCCTCGCCGGCCAGGTGAGCACCGCCGATACCGCGCCGGCGCGCGCCCGCATTCCGGTACCGTGGGCCACACTCATCGGTTTATTGCTGGTCACTAATGCCATCGTCCTGACGATCATCTTCTGGCGCACTCACGCAGACCGTTCCGCATCAACCGCGGTTGCAACCCGGATACCGATCAAGGCGTCCTCCGCGGTGGTGCCCGCGCCTGCCTATCATCCTGAAATACGCTCGTTGGCTGCGGAGGCCGCGGGAATCAACTCTACTGGCACGGGGGTCATGGTTGCCGGGCCTGCTGCCGCATCCCCGGCAAATTCGGTGGCAACCGCGCTGGTCGCTGCACCGGCAACTACACCGTCGTCCGCATCAGAGCCAGCGATAAGTGCACCGCTCAGCTCACCTGTTACCGGCGCGTCGGCTGACGGCGCGCCACCCCTCGACAGCCTGCCCCTGGCATTTCAGCAATCGCTGCCACCGCTGCATCTGGATGTGCACGGCTACGCGCGCAACCCCGCCGATCGCTTCGTAGTCATCAATATGCAGCGTTACCAGATCGGCGATACCCTCAAGGAGGGTCCGAAGATAATCGCCATCACGCCCCAGGGAGTTATCCTGGATTACAACGGCCGGAGATTTCTCCTGCCGCGACTCTGATTTCATCATGGGTGGCAAACTTGTGCCACTTGAACCGTTGCGGAATAACAAGCGGTCATCTCCTTGATATGCCAAGCCGGTATTTTGCGTGGCATTGATTCACGCAGCATTTCTCATTGACAGCTCTATATCCGTGAAAGAGCAGAAATGAATCAGAGTTATTTCCAGTTTTGTTCGGCCCCCAGCGCCAAAGAATGGGCTAAACCTAATGCAGGCACTCAACTGGAGGATGCATCATGAAAACCGCAAGCCACGTGAACACGCGAACCTCACTGTTTTTAACCGCCATGCTGGGCATAGCGCTCGTCATGTTGCCCCCCCACAGCTCCGCGCAAGGCAATGCGCCGGATCCATCCGCCCAGGGAGGCGGTGTCATCATGTACCTGGGCAAAGTGGAAGTACGCGGCCAGAAAAAAATCATCAAAACCCTGCAAACCATAAAAGTAGGTTTACGCCAGCCCTATTCCACCGATCCCAGGCTGGCTAACGTGGTGGTGTGCCGGCTGCAGGATAAGGCCGGCAGCCATCTTAAGCAATGGCTGACGTGTGGCACCAACCGTAATTTGACCGCCAACCGTGAGTATCTGCAAACAGCGATGATATCAACTGCACAATACTCGGATGCCAACCAGGGAGGCGACGGCGGCGGTGCTACCTGCACGACCAGTGGTTGTTATATCAATGAGTTTGCCGACTTCAATACAGCACTCGACAACCTGCCGGGGCATTATTTGCACACGCTGGTAAACGGGCCGGGATTGCGCTCGCTGCTGCAAAAAATCCCCTATCCCGCTGCGCAGCGAAAACCAGCTTCCGCATCCACAACCACTGCCAAGCACTTATGAAAACCGATATGAAAACCGAACAGCGCGCTCTATTGATCGCGATCCTGTGGGGCGGATTCGTGGCCGGTACCATCGACATCGGCGCCGCGGCTTTGATCAACCGGCTCAGCCCCATCATTATTTTGCATGCCATCGCCAGCGGCTTGCTGGGGAAAGCGTCATTTAATGAGGGTGCGCCCGCGGTGATCCTGGGGCTGGGGTTGCAATGGGGGATGTCACTCGTCATTGCGGGCCTGTTCGTCGCTGCGACACGACGCTTGCCGGCGCTCACACGCCGCTGGATAGCCAGCGGCAGCGGTTACGGCGTGGTGATTTTTCTGGTAATGAACTATGTCGTGGTGCCGCTATCGGCAGCTCCATGGAACCCGTGGAAGCGGCAGTTTAGCGTCGAAAAGTTCATTGAAAATTTTCTGGCCATGATCCTGTTTGGATTGATTGTGGCATTCTGCGCGCGTTATTTTACCTTCAGAAACGCGGCCAGCAACCGGGGGAACACACTCACTTCAGCAGCTTGATTCCCCTGATAAGCAAGTTCGTTCTCAGAAGCTCCCGCGTTCGCTAATTGCCAGGGCTGCATATATATAACGCTGGTGCGCAGCCTTCGAGAATGTCGCCACGCCATCTTTCATCTGTTCTTCCCTGCTCCTTATTCCCAATCCGCCCGCGGATCAAGCCATGCCAAGCGTTTCAGATGCAGGCGCAGGGTTTCGAGCATCTGTACATGGCCGGTATGTTCACTGCAAAGTCAGGCCGGTATTGGGCGTGCCATGACATTTTTTGAATTTCTTGCCGCTGCCACAGGGGCAGGGATCGTTGCGGCCAATCTTCGGTTCGAGGCGGATATAAGGAGGAAACGCTTCGTCATCAAAATACATCTCCCTGCCGCCGGCCCGGCGTTGTTCCTGCTCGGCGTCTTCCCTGACCCAACGTGCCTGACGCGCGGCGATGGCCGCGGGCGTATAGAACTGCCAGGGATTCCCGAAGCGGAGCCAGTCAAGTTTATCTCTACCGGCGACATAGGCTTCCTCGATATCCGCGTTGGTGAAATGCACATCCGGTTTCTTCTGACGGGTCGCCAAGGCTTCCAACAGTGGCCGGTATGAAACACGCGGGAAATCCAGCAAGGTATTGGCGGCGCACAGCCGTAAATCCCAGTCTTCCTTTTCGTCCGCCACCAGCCGGGCGAGCCAGTCGAGCGCGGCGTTGAGCGCCGCGGCGCCCTTGTGCTCGGCAGCGGCGATCACCGGCTCCGCCGCATTGACGCGCATATACCAGTCAAGGCTGCGGTCTTCGCACAATGCGCGCAGCGGTTCGGACACACTCTCCGGCTTGTTGCGGAACAACGCCGGCCAATAACCAGACAACCAGCCTTGCAGATTTTCATCCTCTTCCTCGCACATGCGGCGCATGGCCATGAGCAGCAGGCGGCCGGCTTCCTCATCGGGCAGCAGGCCTAGAATCATGATCGCGTGCAGCCGCAGCCACCATTGGCCATCCGTGTCTTCCTCGGACCAGAAGCCATCACTCTGCAGACGCGCTTGCAGAATTCGCAGGGTCTCCGTGCCACGGCGAGCCAGTTCGTCAATCACGTTGCGCGGCACGCGATCCTCGTCTTCGACCATCTTTTCCAATAGTTCAGGCACGCTCCAGGCCGCGAGTTCCGCATCGTCATAACCGGGCAACAGCGGCGCACCCTTGCCGCGTGTCCTGCATTCCTACATTTCCGGACTGTTGAACCGCCGCATGCGTGCATGCAGGTTTGCTACGGATTCCGACAGTATTTCCACCAACTCGCGGTGACGGGTTTCGCCATATTGCGTGAGTGGGTTTTTCAGGCTTGTCCGGCCGAGAGCGAGGACCGGCAAGAGGCAACCGATGAGTTCGGCATCGTCATCGCTCACCCGCCAGCTCTTTTCACGCAATGCCATGCCGCGGATAAAGCCGCGGCACCGGAGATTCGCCCCCGATTTGGTCTCGCCGGATCCGGAGTGACGCGTCATGAACAGCGGGGCAAATTGTCCATCACCTCCCAGGGCGGCGGCAATGTCATTGTAGAGCCGCATGATGAGCGTGGTGATCCGCCGGGCCTGCCCGGTTGTTTCGTATTCGAGTTCACCCAGCGCCGCAGGCAGCCACTCGCTCGGCAGGATCATTTCCGGGGTACAGATGACCGCGGTCAAGAAACCTTGCAGTTCCTCCAGACCGGAGAGGCAAAGCGTGTCATTCCGTACGGGCATCCAGGCGCAGGAAATCACGCAGCTCGGCAAGCTCCGTTTCATTCAGCGGCTCAGGGCACAGTGGAGTAAATATGACGGTTTCCTCCTAAAAAACCGGATAGCGGCTTGCCGAGGCGGACGTCGGCCGGCACCTGGATGCGCCGCAAATAGACTGGTGTGTATTGCAGGGTAGCTTTGAATTGTAATATGGCCATGAGTCTCGAACTTCGTTATTCAGGCCCGCTCCATTCGCGCAATGCCATGACTGCGCCAGCTTTGCCGGCTTTGCGGAGATACGTTTCGTCCGCGGTTACAAACACACCTTTCTCTGTCAATGCCAGCGCGTGATAGGCGGCATCGTAAAACGTGACCTGATAGTGCTGCGTAAGTTGCAGGACCTGATCCAACCAGCGTTCACTCGTTCCGCTTTCATCCAGGCCAAATGCCATGAGGGCTTCAAGTGCAGCGCGGGCGTGCTTGCCAAACCGGCGGGTCAGCATATTGCCTGTTTCGTACAGCCACAGTGACGGTACCTTGGCAATAATCCTTCCCTGCATCACCGCGTCGCGCAACGCCAAGGCATTTGCCATGTCCCACCCCCCCTCGGGATCGGGTAATACCCACTTGAGAATCACGGAGGCATCCGGAACCACGGTTTTCATTGCTGCCGTTCCCGCTCCTCGCGCACCCAGGTTGCAATTTCCTGTGCTGAAACGGGGGGCAGGGACGCCCGCAAGATATCCATCTTGTGGGCTGCCGCGCGCCGTTTATGGGTCCTGAGCCAGGCAGTCAGGGCATTGTTGACCAGCCGGCTGCGTTCGCCTTTGTCCACTTGTTGCAGGGCGCGCCAAACGGCGTCCTCAAGCATGATGTTGACACGATGGGCCATGGGACAGGGCCTCCTTCAAGTGTGTAATAACTTGCATACTATAATTACACACTCATCCGGTCAAGAATCTGCGGCCTGGCGCACGGCAAGTGTCTGCGCAAGCTTCGCCGATTATGACCCGAAGCGTCGCCTTCAAAAACTCCCGGTGCTGGCCGCTTGCCAGGGCTTCATATACAGCGGCGCTGCCCGGCCTTCAAGAATGTCCCCCGCTTCCAGATACGGATACAGTTCGCGGTAAGTTTTGATTTCCGTGAGGGATACGCGGCGGTTGAGAAGTTCCGGCTTGAGCTGACTGGGATCGGTGAGCCCCGCGGCCGCCAGCACCCACATGAAGTGCCGGACGGTGTTGTGG
>JADEYI010001833.1_pt1 | contig 13339 bp, 15 predicted proteins | sample 8542331 | NCBI WGS metagenome assembly JADEYI01 (sample SAMN16510988, study PRJNA670497) | mine drainage metagenome | isolation source: biofilm near Copperflume 1 | place: Germany: Marsberg coppermine Kilianstollen | collected 2018-02 | reverse complement strand
CCTCGTCCTCTTTAACCCGCTTGCGCATCGACTCCCTCGATAAACGCCTTCACCGTCGCCAGATACAGTTCGCGTTCTTCTACGTGGGCCATGTGGGAGCTTTGCTCGAAGATTACCCATTCTGAACCGGCGATGCCTTTGTGAAGAACTTCGTTGAGCAGTGGGGTTGATTCGTCGTAGCGTCCCGATGTAATCAGTGTTGGGACCTGGATTTCGGAAAGGCGACCGGTGCGGTCCCAATCCTTGATGGTGCCGGTGACGTGAAATTCGGTGGGGCCGTTCATCGTGAGGTACACCTGCCCCGTCTGGTCCATAGCTCGCTGGACATGCGGGGGTATGGGTTTCACGCGAATAACGTGCCGGTCATAATAGACATTCGTCGCTTGCATATATTCGGGGTCATCGAGCGTGCCTGCCTGCTCGTGACGCAGCAGGGTGGCCTGCACCTCTGGCGGTAGCGCCTGGCGCAGGCGGTTCGCCTCAGCAACCCACAGGGGAATGCTGCTGGCGCTGCTGGCGAGGATGAGACTCACAAGACCCTGCGGTTGAGAGAGGGCATATTCGAGCGCGAATAAGCCTCCGAAGGACTGTCCCCATAGATGCACTTTCTCAAGACCCAGTGCGCGGCGCGCGATGCCAATTTCTTCAACGGAACGCTCGATTGTCCACAGCGAGGGGTCATTGGGCTGGTCGGAACGCCCGCAGCCGAGCTGGTCATAGAAGATGACGCGGCGGCTATCGGAGGCCAGCGCCGCCATATCCGTGATGTAGTCATGGGGAACGCCGGGTCCGCCGTGCAGGGTTAAGAGCGGAGTGTTCTCATGCGCCGCGCCGCCACCTACTATGCGGTACCAGACACGGTATTCGCCCACCGGAATAAAACCTTCTTGCTCGCGCATGATTCTTCTGGCTCCCTTCATTGAAAATCTAGCTTCGCAGGTCAGCCTCTGCGCTATTTGTGCTTACAATTTGCGCGTGGGTCTGCCGCGCACGCGGGCGGGTGGCGGAATGTAGGCAGGGATGACGGTGATGATATCTCCAATGCGTACCTGTACCTGGTGGTAGCGCATTCCGGGATGGTGGTGCTGCGCGAAAAGCATAAGCAGGTGATGCGCGATCACGCCGGCATCATCGGTATGGTTGGAGAGCGCCATCTGCCCGATGATCGCTTCCTCGGCGGCAGTGACGGCCACTTCCTCGCCATCGTTCCTCATGACCAGCTTGCGTGTTTCCTGGCGCAGTGTGCGGTTGGGCCAGAGCATCAGGGCGATGACGCGCCCCTTGATATGTTGTTCGCGCAGACGCCCGCTGAGGTAATCGGCCAGCTTGCGCACGGCGGCGCATGTTTCGTCGGCATCGGCGGCGTGATGGAAACGCACGCGCGCATTCTGGCTCATCGGCGGCGCGTCAGGCACAACCAGGCTGACATCCTCGCCATTCGCCAGGTGGGAAAGCCAGCCTCCGAGCTGTCCCATGCGGCGGCGCAGTCCTTCTTCCGCCAGTATGGCGACTTGAGCAAAGGTGGTGATACCAAAATCTTTTAGATGCGCCACCATTTCAGCGATAGCTACCGCGTCAGTCGCTTCGCCCTTGTTCTCGATCTCCGGGGGACGCGATGTATGGCTGTCATGTTCGCCGAGTTCGGGGAACGCACCCGGCTGACCCGCGCCCGCCGCGCGAACTTGCAACAGCAATGAAAGCGGCAGTGTCTGCACAAAGGATGCTTCGCGCCCCGGTGGAATATAAAGTACCCCGGTGCGGCCATCTTTGCGGCTCAACAAAGCGGCCAGTTCAGCGATAGCCTTGCCGTTGGCGATGCCGATTTGCGCGGTCAGGCCCATTTCGGCGATTTCCGCGCAGAGACGTTCGGCCAGCGAAACGGGCGAGTCGAAAGGTAACTCACAGCCGCGTAAGTCAATGTAGGCGTCGGACATGGGTATGGTTTCGATGATGCGTGAATACGCGCGATAACGCTCGCGCAACTGGTGCAGCACCGGTTGATAGCGGTCATATGACGCGGGCAAGAAGCGCACGCGCGGCGCGATACGGTAAGCGCGTCGCAGGGGCATACCGGGACTGACGCCCAGGCGCTGCGCGGCGGGCGAGACATCAATGACTCGCCCCGGCTCGTTGGGCCGACCTGTGCCGGTGCCGACCACAAAGGCGATCCCGCGCAATGACGGGTCAAACGATTCTTCCAGGGTACAGTAAAAGTGACGGATGCGAGCGTGCATGATGCCCTGACGCAGTCGCGCCAATTCAGCAGCGTGAGCCGCCTCTTGAAAATTTCCTGGTAAGCCTGTGTACTGTCTTCCCGAAGTCGCGCCATTCGTATTTGATGGCGTCTGTGTTGCAGGTATATTTAACTGGTAGTGTTGCATAGTGGCCTTCTGGCTAATTTCTGATTCTATACAGATTATATCGCAAAAATCGTACAGTTGTTTCCTCATCTACTTCTTCTACCCAACCCAAATACATCATACACGCCAGCGCCATCCAGGAAAGTGATCACTATATGCTTCCCACCAATACTCTACTTAAAGTAACGCTGTAAGAGGCGCAAGTTTGCATATTATTTGCATTTTGTGTGCTTTTACAATTCCCACCCCAGGAAATATAACAGATCACCCAGCACAAAACGCTGGCGGATGAAGTGGCCGTTGCGCACCGCGAAGTCGTATTCTTTCTGGCTGATGGGTGGCTCCAATGCCTCGCTGGTGAGCGGCGCGCCTGCCTCTGCCAGGATGCGCTGCACAACCTGCGGCTTCCTCACCAGCGAGGCCAGTTTTGGGCGGAATGTCTCGTGCCAGTTGGCGCAAAAGTGCTCAAAACGCGGGCGTTGCTTGCGCCACAGAGCCAGCTTTTTACTGTAATCGTTCCAGCATTCTTTCGCCATCGCGCCCGTGGGGTCAATGGCGCGGAAGATGTGCCGGATATAGCGTTGTTGTGGCTCGTCGGCGGGGTAGCAGGTATCAATAGTGATGGCGGCGGGGTCAAACCTGTCAAGAAAATGCTGGTAGAGTTCGGCGGCAGTAATTGTTGCGACGCCCACCTGCGCGCCATGCAGGGCAAGTCCGCGCTCGTAATGTTGGGCAATCATATCTAAGACGTGCGAAGTTACATGTTCGGTGCCTGAGATGGGAGCCGACATATTGACGATGGATTGGGCGATGCCTGCCAGCAACAGGGCGCGCATGACTACCGCTTCGCCAGCATGGGAACGCTCCTCAATGCTGGCCGCGTGTTCCAGCAAAATGGTGTCCAGGTTATCGAGCAGGGCCAGAGGGACTTCGCTATAGTAGTCTACCAGGCCGAGCGCGCTGGCAAGGTACCAGTCGCCATAGGCCACGAAACGGGCACAGCAGTCTCCAAGTCCCGCCAGCGTCATCTCTTCAGGCGCGTCGGCCAGCACGCGCAGATCGCATACAATAGCGTCGGGATAGCAGGAAGGAACGGTGCGCTTGACGCCGTCCTTGAGCAATACCGCCATGTTGGCGGCATAGGCGGTGACAGAATTGGCGGTCGGAACGCAAATATAGACCATACGTGGCCGGTCGGGATGCTTCTGGTTATACATACAGGCGGCATGTTTGGCAATATCGGTCACGGTTCCCGACCCAAGCCCGATACTGGCCCTTGCCGGTGTGCCCAGGTGTCCCTGCTCTAACCCCCACACAGCGCTCTCTACGCTGTCAAAATCGGCGTGAACCATTCCGTAATCATCGTCTTCCAGGTGCAAGGCAGATGCGCTATATCCGGCCACATAGAGCAATTCGCGCACAAACGGTTTCAGTTCCACGTCATCTCGCCACATAGGGGTCTCATCTATGATCAGTTGAACATGCATGCCTGGCTCGATACCGGCGCGCCGTAAGACACCGGGCAAGTCTAACAAAGCGGCGGGGCCAATCACAATCTCACCGATATCAACAGGGCGTAATGCGCCCTGTGTGTTGTCTTGCGCGGACAGCCAGCTTTTCAGCGCCGGGAGATCTACAGGGTCAAATAGGAAAGATGCGCCGGCCATTGTTTCGTCGCCTTTCAGAAGACATTTGGAGAGAAGGCTTCCCGGAACGAGGGTCAATATATGCTTTAGCTACGAATACACACCGGTTGTTACAACGATTACAACCGGCTTCTATTTCGCGTCACCATCATCCCGGCAATGCCAATGATGATCAGAATCACACCAGCCGCAATGCCAGCAATGGCGCGCGTGGGATGGTAGCCGAGGCCAACAGCTTGTGTCTGGTACAGCACACCGACCACCAGCCCGATAATGCCGATCACAATAATGGCGACGTATAACGTGGAATTTCTCATAGAATACGATACCTTTCTTTATCTGTTATGTTGTATATTTTCTCTGGTACCGCAAATCATTATCGCACAAAATAAGCTTTGCGTTCCGAAGGCCAGTAGCGACACCCCTTGTGGGTGTCCCGTTCTGGTTCTCGTCTAACAAAGCCTGATCGCACGGGACACCCACAAGGGGTGTTGCTACTGATTCTCGCCGCCATAGGTGGCAAGGAAACAAACCCATCGGTTTTGCTACGAAACAGATAATAGCGTTGTAGCTGAAAATACGATATAATCCCTACAAGCACGAATGGGTAGAATAACACAACTCCCGCCGTGCTTTGACGTATTATTATGTAGGAGATCATTCTGTCTCAATGTGTAATGACTAAAGCAGATCAACATGGGTGATAAAGCACATCGCCTTTTTACGAGGCGCGGAACCATTTCTAGCACTTATCTCGTCAGGTATTATGGGAGGTAACACTTTTGGAAGCTCAGACAGATGTACAGACATATATTGAACGCGGCAAGCAGGCGCTGGCGCAGGGCCAGGGGCGTGAAGCTGCCATTGCCTATGCGCACGCCGCTCAAATAGAACCTGATAATCCCTTCATTCATTTAGGGCTGGCGGAGGCCAACATCGCGCTTGGCGCATATGGTGTAGTCTTTATGGCCTGTAAGAGAGTGCAGGAACTGCAACCGGAGGGCGTTGCCGCCACTATGGCGCAGGCGCTACTCAACCTGCTTGACCGCAACTATGATCGCGCCCTGCAAAACCTGGAAGCGGTAATCGCAGAAGACCCGGGCAATGGCTACGCGCACGCTATGCGCGCCTACTTACTGCGCATTACCGGCCACGATTACGACGCGGGGCTGGCCCGTTCGCGCGCTGCTCGTCTCTCCTACGGCGGCACCTTCGAGAATGTTTTCCCGCCGGTGGAATCTGCGCGCGCGCCCGGCTACAACGGCAACGGGGCAACCATGCCTGCAGTTGACGTTCCACCGCCAGGGATGGGGCGAGGCGCTCCCCGCGTCGATGGAGATGCGATACCCGGCTGGAACCGCACGAACATGCAGCGCCAGGTTATCCGCACCCGTTTCTGGATGAGCCAGAACCCGCGCTTCGTCACCAACATCTTGATAGCGGTCAACGTGCTGGTCTTTGTGATAACACTTATCCTCAGCGGGACGCAGGGCCTGAGCGGCATTGACCAGAATGTGCTCTATAATTTCGGAGCGCAAGTAGGCTCCGCCATTCCGGGACATAATGATTTCTGGCGCATCTTTACTGCCATGTTTTTGCACTTCAACATTCTGCATATCGGCTTGAACATGCTCTCGCTGTTCTTCATCGGACCTGCCATCGAGGTTTTCTATGGCAAGTGGCGCTACCTGGCGATCTACCTGCTTTCGGGCATTGCTGGCGGAATTGCTACCTACTTCTTTGCCAATCCCAATTCCCTGGCAGCCGGGGCATCGGGCGCGATCTTCGGCGTCTTCGGCGCGCTTGGCGTCTTCTACTTCGTCAATCGCCGCGCTCTCGGTAGCTACGGCAACGGAGCCATCACGAACTGGATCTTCTGGCTTGGCCTGAACCTGGTCTTCGGCTTCACCAACGCCGGTATCGGCCTTATAGATCACCTCGGTGGCCTGGCAGCAGGTATGATACTGGCGGCCCTGCTTATTCCCAAATCGAGAAGGCGGCGGGTATAACCAGGAGATTAGGTCGTCCTGATACGACTTGATACACATCTTGCTTGTTGTACTCACAAGTACACTGAATATAAGGAAGTCGAGCTTGCAATCTCGCTGTGACCCGGCTGAGTCACAACTGATCCTATCCATGCCCTTTACCCCCCCGCTCGGCTTCCTTTTTTTATTCCTGTGACTAACACCATAATGTGACCGTAGCAACCAGGATATGGTTTTTTTTGCAATTGCCATGTGCCAAAGGGTTGGCCATCAGTTGCTAGAGGACTGCGCTCCAGCGTTCTTGACAATGGGAGCAAAGCTGCAAGCCAGCTATTACTCCACCAGTAATGCCCCCAACCACAACAGTGATGCCCCCGACTTCGATCAGACTAAACACAGAAAGCACGAGGCTATTTCCTATGGCCACCAGAGGATTAAAGATCAGCACACCAGCGACGGTAGGTGAACCATTGAGAAGAGCCAACATCATCGCCACAAACCAGGTGAGCGGATGCACGGCAATACTGCCTAGAATACCTACCACGATGCCACGCCTGATGCTGAGGCGGCGCACCTTGATAATACAGCACCACGCAGCAGTGGAGCGCCTTCACCGCCGAACTGCAACGTCTCACTGCCGCAGGCATCGACCCGGCCAGCCCCGAAACGCAGGCCCTCGCCGCGCAATGGACGACCCTGATAAGCGGGTTCACACACACAACGACCCTGGCATTCAGGAAGGGCTGAAAAACCTCTAATGATTTGAGATAGTAGCCTTTTCGCTTTGCTTTTTTCGCCGGCTTGCGCGATGGATAAGCGCCAACGCTGGACTAGCCGGGCTGGCGGGTGCGGCGCTGTTTGCGGCGCTGGGCTGCTGCTTTGCGCTTGCGGCGCGCCTGCGGGCTTTCGTAGTGCGTGCGACGACGCGCTTCGGAAAGCACTCCATCTTGCTGGACTTTGCGGTTAAAGCGTTTGAGCGCCTGCTCAAACGAATCTCCTGGATTTACTTTTACTTCACTCATCTGTTATTACCACCGCGCTCTTCGGTCATCACTTCGGCCAGACTTCTGCGGCTGATAGCAATCACTACAATACACAGGTTTTTCACTGCGGGGTTGGAACGGTACCTGTGCCTCGTTACCGCAGCTCGAACACGTAACGGTATACATCTGGCGAGGTTCGCGCTCACCACCGCGGCTGCTATACCCACCACCGGACTGTCCCTTACGCGCAGCGCGGCATGATGGACAACGGGTTGGAGAATTCGTCAGATTATGACTGGCGTAAAATTCCTGCTCACCAACGGTGAAGACAAATTCCTGATTGCAATCGCGACAAGACAGGGTCTGATCACTCAATGACATGATTTCTCTCGATTTCTGGATTAGTGTCCCAACAACTTCTCGTGTAGCGCGCGATTTGTTCTGCTGCCGCTTAAACTGGCCTGTGAAAAAATAACTGGCGCAAAAGCTATGCAGGACGGTAAGACGCTCTACAACGCCACAAGAGTATACCATACCACTTCGCAAAATGCACTAGTTCTTTTGACAAAATTCCCAGGAATACAGAAAACCGGGCATATGCTATAATAGGCGTCACTGACACATGAAGCTATATTCTTGTTGAAGCGGAGATACCGAGATTGCCGACACGAAACGATGCCTACATTTTAATGACCACCCATGTGCAAAATGAGAATCTGCGCAAACACATGTACGCGGTGGAAGCTGCCATGCGTTTCTACGCCCGCAAATATGGCGAAGACGAAGAATTATGGGCTATGACAGGTCTGCTGCACGATGCCGATTACGAGGAATACCCCGATCTGCGCGAACATACTCAAGTGCTGGCCGGTTGGCTGCGTGAGAGTGGCTATGACGAGCGTATCACCTACGCAATCCTGGCGCATAATGATCTAAATGTGGCGACCCACCCGCGCAATAACCTGCTTTCTCATGCCTTATTTGCCTGCGATGAAGTCACCGGCATGATAACAGCGACTGCCCTGGTGCGACCCACCAAAAGCATTCTCGGCCTGGAAGTCGCGTCGGTGCGCAAGAAGATGAAAACCAAAGGCTTCGCGGCTGGCGTCAACCGTGAAGACCTGGTGAATGGAGCCGCCGAACTGGAGATAGAACTGGACGAACATATCGCCAACGTGATCGAAGCCATGTCCAGTATCGCCGGTACGCTCGGACTGGCTGGTATACAGGAATCTGCGCCACTAGTGTAATAGTAGCGACACCCCTTGCGGGTGTCCCGTCTATTCGTCCCCAAATGGCTCATGGTACTGGACGGGACACCCGCAAGGGGTGTCGCTACTGATTAAAGAAAATGCAGCAATCATCACACACCCGACAACGCCGCTTCACGGCGAGTGAAATAGCGGAATTTGAATACTGTCCCCTGGTCTGGTGGCACGAACAATTTGAGCCACTGGCTACGGCTGATATAGAAGAACTGTTCGCCCGCCTGGTCGAACTGGAACACGACTATGGCTCGCAGGCCACCGCGCTGCCGGAGTACGATATGATCGAGAAACTGCTGCTGCGCGCGGGCGCGTTTGACGAGGGTCGGCAGCAGCACGCCGACCACGCCGAAGAGGTTGCGGAAATTGAAGAAGAGGCGCGGATTGGCGTCAGCACCGGTCGCTACAGTCGCCTGTTGACTATCGGTATAATCACGCTTGTCATAGTGGCCGTGTTACTGATCGTCGCGGCTATAGTGCTACGGTGAGGATGCGCTATGCTCAACACCACGCTGCTTTCAATTGGACTCGCGTTGTTGCTGGTGGCCCTTGCCCTGCTCATGCTGAGATTGAACGAGCGGCGCGTCCAGCACGGGCGGTTGATCGCGGAAAAGCAGCGCGCGCTCGGTTTGCCGGAGGGCAAACTGGTATACGAGGACGCGGATGGGCTGGGCGAGGCGCTTACGTCCCGCGATTACCCCCTGGCGGGCAAACCTGATTACGTTGTGCAGTTGCCCGATGGACGCCCGGTACCTGTCGAACTCAAGCTCAATGTGCATGACGCCAGCGCGCCGTTCAGCAATCATATGGTACAGGTAGCGGCGTACTGTCTGATCCTGGAAGACTATTTCGAGCTGCCGCCAACGCATGGCATCCTCCGCTACGCCGACTGCGAATTTACCGTTGAATACACACCCGCGCTGCGCAAAAAAGTGATCCGCTTACTCGGCGAAATGGCGAAGTGTAGCGAACAGCAGCGCCCGGCCTTGAAAAGTCAGGTCGCCAAAAAATGTCGTCCCTGCACCTTCAAGGCTGCTTGTCCGGTGGGGAAAAACAAGTAACAGTATGTAAAACTCGCAATGTATGGTCCTTTTATGTAAGAAAGAGAGCAGGCAGGTTATGTCAAACGAAACCATTGAACTGATCGGTCACATCATCGACTCCTGGACGCTGCCGCGTGTCTGGGACACCATCATGGATCGCGGCGGTAACTTCGCCGTCGAAGAAATGCGCATTGGAACGCATAAAACCGACCCGAGCTATGCGCGTATGAAGGTCGAGGCTCCCAACGATGAAGTGCTGGAATTGATCCTTTCCGAGCTTATGCAATTCGGGGCTGTGCTGGTGCAGGGCAATGACGCGCAAACGGCGAAGGTTGAGCAGCAGGGAGTGTTGCCCGCGAAGTTTTACTCGACCACCAATCTGCCAACCCAGGTACGCCTGCGTGGTCAATGGGTTGATGTCGAGCAGATCGAAATGGACGTGGCTGTGGTGATTGATCGCGCCCATAACCGCGCCTCCGTCAAACCTATGCATGAAGTCGAGATTGGCGACGAGGTGGTCATCGGCCACGACGGTATCCGTGTCATCCCATTCGAGCGCGCTCGCGACCGTGAAGCGTTCGCCTTTATGCAAAGCAACGTCTCATCTGAAAAGGTGAAGGTGCTGGCAATTCACGAAATCGCGCAACAAATGCGGGAGACGCGCATACGTAAGGGCAAGATTCTCTTCGTGCTTGGCCCGGCAGTCATCCACACCGGCGCGGGTCGCTATATCGCCGACCTGATCCGGCGCGACTATATTCAGGTCATCTTTGGCGGGAACGCTATCATCACGCATGACATCGAATCCGCGCTTTTCGGTACTTCGCTGGGCGTCAACCTGCAAAGCGGTGAGCAGGTAGAGGGTGGCCACCGCAACCACTTACGCGCCATCAACGCCATTCGCGCCATCGGCTCTGTAGAAAAAGCTATAGAGTCGGGTCTACTAAAAGTGGGCATCACCTATGAAGTGCATAAGCGCGGCTTGAAGATGGTGCTGGCCGGTTCCATTCGCGACGATGGCCCTATGCCCGGCGTCATCAACGACATGCAGGCTGCGCAAAATGCGATGCGCAAGGCTCTGCCCGGCGTTGAAATGTGCGTCATCGTGGCATCCATGCTGCACGCCATCGCCACCGGCAACCTGCTCCCCGCCACTGTGCGCACTGTCGTCGTCGATATCAACCCCTCGGTAGTAACAAAGCTGGCTGATAGAGGTAGTTTTCAGGCAGCGGGACTGATTACCGATGCCGAGTTGTTTTTGAGGGAGTTGGCGGAGGCACTGGCCTGATACTGGATGAAATATATTTCGTTGGGATTTGTAATAGCGTAATAGGCAGAAGCTGCGAGACAGGCGTATCAACAGAAAACCCGACAGCGCTCTAAAGCGTGTATAAAAAATGAGCCAGTATTCATGGGCAACCTGCCCCCAACCTCCTGTACGCGCCCAGGTCGATAACCTGGTTGCCACGCTGCAACAAATGTTGAGCAACGACCTCATTGGCGTCTACCTGCATGGCTCGCTGGCGATGGGCTGCTTCAACCCGCAGCGTAGCGACATCGATCTGCTGGTCGTCACGCACAATAGTATGACCGTCGAAACCAAACGGGATATTGTGCAATATCTCTTGATGTGTTCGCTGTTATCCTGCCCAATCGAGATCAGTTTCTTAGTGCAGAAGGATATACACCCTTTCCGGCATCCGCTGCCATACGGTCTGCACTATAGCGAAAGCTGGCGCGAACAATATACGCAGGCATTAGCAAACGGGACATGGCGCGCCTGGAACGATGAACAAAAGCATGATAACGACCTCGCGGCACATATCACCATCACACGCGCCAGGGGTATCTGTCTCTCTGGAACACCTATCCAGGAAGTGTTTCCTGCTGTTCCTCCAGCCATCTATGCTGCCTCGATTCTGGGAGACTTTAATGATGCGAACACCGAACGACAACAAATGCCCGTCTATTTCACGCTGAACGCCTGTCGCGTGTTGGCTTATCTTCGTGAGGAACATATTTACTCTAAAGACGAGGGCGGTGTCTGGGGATTACGAATATTGCCGCCGGAATTGCATGGAGTCGTCGAACAGGCGCTGGAAACGTATCGTGGGAATCTGATGGACGCGCCATTTGACCAGACTGCACTATCACAATTCGCTCATTATATGGACACACTTTTCTTACGGCTATAATGCCTGCGAGCCTTGGCCTGGTTGCCGCATGTCTCCATGTCGCACCAGCGGCGACTATGGTTCTTGCTGATGTCCAGGAAGAGCCAGCGGCAATCTTCTGCGGCGCAGGCGCGCACACTATGCAGCTTATCAGAGGTCAGCAAGTCTGCCGCCGAGCGCACTACCAGCCAGTTTATGCGCTCCAACTTCTCCGTGTCGCTATGCGCGCTCCACTCCCACGAAAAGCGATCTCCCTCCGGCACAATACAGGCATGTGACATGGCCCGCGCCAGCAGCGTATTCAACACATCCATATCATCCTGTGGCGGTGTGGAATCTTCCGCGATAGTGTAAAAGATACGATGAATTGCCTCCCGCAAACTCACCGCGTTATTCACTAGAGTTGAGGCCACTTGAGGATGTTGTTCTGCTATGCGTAATAGTTGTTGCGCTTCATCCTTTTTCAGGATGCCCATATGTAAGCCCCATGCCAACAAATCGCTATAGCTATGTAACAGCTCGTTCCTGTCGGAATTATAGCGATCTTGTAGCGTATGCGTAAAGTCCAGGCAAAGCCAGTTGCCCAGATTGTTATCAAAGTTCGGTACAGGTATGTTCATCTCAGCCATATAAACGATCTCCCTTAATGTGAGGCATGGCGGCCCTTGCGGTCGCCTTCCTCATACGACCTTGCAGCATTACGTAATAACCATCAAAATACCATTGACAGGTTAGCCTCCGTATGGTATACTATAACCATCAAATACATTTTAACAGGTTAGTTATCTATAGTCAAGAAAGCAAACGCGCTCATTGTCAGTCGCCGGGCATTCATTGTCCCTGTAATGCTTCATCGTACACAAATGCAGGTTGTTTAGAGTAATGACCGGCTTTTACCAGAAGGGCTTCAAGCACATGGAACTACTGATCGTACTACTTGTTATGGTCGCGTTTGATCTGGCGGTCATGCGCTGGGGTTATAATAGCACGGAGCCAATAGACTCACCGGAATGGGAGAAACGGCTGGCTCCTCCATTTGTAGGACATACATAAGGAAAGGGCAGAGCGATGTTACCTGAAAAGGCAATGAACACGGAAACGCAAAAGAACGCGACAACGGCTGCTCGGAAAGCATCGCCTGCATCGCCTGCCCACACATTGCGTTACGATGCGCTGCTGGTCTTTATCACCATGATCTGGGGCAGCACCTTTCTGGTCGTCAAATACGTGGTCAGGCTGAGCGGGCCGTTTACCTACCTGGCTTTCGCGTATGGCATAGGCGCATTGACCCTGGCTCTCATCTTTCACAGGCGACTGGCACGCATCACCGGCGCCGAGTTGCGCAACGGCTTGATTATCGGCCTGTTTCTCTTTGTGGGGTATGGTTTGCAAACCACTGGCCTGCAGTTTACCACTGTGAGCAAAGCCGGGTTCATCACCGGCTTAAATGTGCCACTTATACCAGTTTTCATGTTCTTATTGTTGAGGCATAAAGCCGCGCGTGGAGCAGTCGTGGGCATTGTCTTATCTTTTGCAGGCCTGTTTTTGCTCTCGATCAACAACCAGCTTACGCTGTCGATTGGCATTGGCGAGGTACTCATTCTCGGCGCGGCGATTGCCTTCGCTCTACATGTTGTCGCTATCAGCCGTTTCTCGCCTGGAGCAGACGCTACCAACCTGGTAATTATACAAATTGGACTACCCTCGCTGCTCAGCTTCATTGCTATTCCTATCGCGCATCAGACATTCTTCGTGCCTTCGTGGTCATTCTGGATTCCGGTTGTGCTAATGGGAACGATTGACGTAGCCTTCACACTGCTGGTGATGAACCGCGTGCAGCAGTTCACCGGTGGCACAAAAGCTGCCCTGATCTACGCGCT
>JADEYI010001832.1_pt1 | contig 13342 bp, 8 predicted proteins | sample 8542331 | NCBI WGS metagenome assembly JADEYI01 (sample SAMN16510988, study PRJNA670497) | mine drainage metagenome | isolation source: biofilm near Copperflume 1 | place: Germany: Marsberg coppermine Kilianstollen | collected 2018-02 | reverse complement strand
AGGCGAATAGCTACTCGTTACGAGAAGTTGGCCGAGAACTACCGAGCTATGTTGGTTGTCGCCTCCATTCTCCTTTGGTTGTAATTTGCAAACACGCCCTAGTACAGATAGGCTGAACTCGCATGAAACTGGCTCTTGTTCCCTTTTGCCAAATTTGCCTAAATCCTGGCGCGCACCCCCGTCTGCTGATAGCTTGACGTTCAGTAGGGCTTCTGGTAAACTGATTTCGGTCTGGCCGAGGTAGCTCAGCTGGTAGAGCATGCGACTGAAAATCGTAGGGTCACGTGTTCGAGTCACGTCCTCGGCACAACTGAATAGGCACGATGATAGCCCTGACGTTTTTATACTCAGGGCTTTTCTGTGGTTTGAACCACCACACGCTTGCCAACGTGCTCTCATGTGCAACCATCCTTATCGCTCGCTCTTTACAGAGACTAGCAGGCGCAACCTCAGGGTGCTCTTTATCTCCCTACATTCTGTAAGGATGTGGTTAGCAGCGCGTCAGGGCAGGTGCAACTCGCGGCGCTCACCAGTCACCGACCTCCTATTTAGCTGAATAGCGGCAGCTTGAGAGGCTCAGAGTCAGGGGACGCGTGTCCGCCCCCATGCCGAGCGATGCCGGGGTTAGCGGTTCGCCGCTTGCGGAGATGAGCAGCGTAGTAAAACCTCTGGGGATCTGCCACGCCAGGCTGAAGGTTTGTCCGGTGGGGCTGACGCTCTTCCGTGCGAGCAACTTTCCAGAGGCGCTGATCTCTACCTGCCGGGTTTGCGAAAAGCTTGCCAGCGAGAAACTCATCTGCACGCTCCTCCCCAAGCCGCTCCATAAGTAGATGCGCGCATAATTGCCCCCTGCCCACCTGTAGTTGTTTCGCTCTATAGCGCCCCAGTCCTCGCTGTCCTCTACTGCTCCTAAAAGTGATGCGGGCGCTTGCCCTCCACCATTGTCGTACACTTCGAGATCAGCGCTCTGGTATGCAGGCTTGGCGGCGAATAACTCCTGTGCCAGCCCAATCCGAGGATCATTATTCCTCAGCCTGTCCAGATGCAGCGCCAAATAGCGTACTCCTGCGAGGCGCATGATATCCAGGTAAGTTGACGTATCGGGTGCAGGCGTACAAAGTGTCTTTGCCGCCACATTTACGAGGGGCGTGCCTGGCACTCGGTTGAGGCCCAGATCGGTGAAAGGTGGCACTCCACGCGACAGCGGATAGACAGGTTGACGTGAGAGATAGCCTCCCGCGAGGGGCAACCCTGAAACAATCTGCGACTCGAGGGGCCGAGCGTCCCACCTGTCGAAAGGCACCTCAAGGACAGCGCCTGTGCTACTGTTCGCAATCTGGCGATACCAGGGGTCTACTGCCTGCGCTGCCGTGCGAAATGGAGCCGGGAAGAACTCCAGCACAATCAGCAATATAGTTGACATAACCAGCACACGCCGCCAGCGCGTTCGGCTTTCGATGAGAGCCTGCACACCGAGTGAGGCGCAGACAGCCAACCCGAGGAAGGCAATCGAACTGAAGCGTGCAGGCGCGCGGAAGATAGCGCTGCCGGGCAGGGCATAGAAGAGAGAGGCGGGAAGAGGAAGCCCTGTGTTGTTTCCCCCGACGAGCAATTGCGGGCCAAGCGACATCAGGAAGCCGATCAGCCCCAGCGCAACCCAGAAGAGGGTGGTGCGCCGTGTGCGCTGTGCAACCGCGCCGACTATTCCCAGCAGCAGAGCCACATAGCCTGGAAAGACAATCTTTTCTATCAAAGTGCCTTTGAGTGGGCGCAGGGCATCAGACGCGCTTTTGCCCCACAAAGGGCTGAATGGGCTAGGGATTGCATAAGCGAGCAAATCTGCTGAGTAGTTTTCGATGTCGGCGGCGCTGCTGTCCCCCTGGCCTGGGGCGTCAGGCCCACTGTTCTGGCGAGCCTGTAAGAAGAGCATTGGACTAACTATGGCGATGCCCACAAAGACAGCGAGTGCGGTTCTGCCCAACGGCTGCCGCCAGGCCTGCTTGCCTCGCTTCCACAGCGCCCAGTAGAGGCCAAGTAGCCCCATGACAAGCAGGGCTTCGACAAGCGTGTAGGGGTGGCTCAATCCGGAGGCCGCAACGCACGCAGCCGCCCACAGCGCCCATACTAAGCTCGCCCTGCCATTAGCAGAAAGGCTCCGGTAGAGGCACCAGACGCCCAGTACAAAGAACTGGAGCGCGGCCACGTCGAGGTGACTCAATAGCTGCGCGAACTGGTGTGGCGCAAAGCCAAAGATCAAGCCCCCTGCGAAAGCTGCTGACCTGTCGCCCGTAATGTCACGGCACAGGAGATAGCTCCCAAAGGCGGTGAGCACAATCGTCAGCAAGGCGGCTACATTGAAGGCTGCCAGCACGTTGAAGAACCATTCGATAGGCAGCACAGGAACGATCAATATGGGATTAAGGGAGTGTAGATAGTTGGTTGCTCCTCCGGGGGCGTAGAGAGTCGAGAAGTGGTAGGGTGCGGAGCCTGTGTTGATTGCGCGGTTCAGCCACCACATCTCCCAGGTGTCCTGCCAGCCATCCTTGCCATCGCCCAGGATTGCGCTCGTCATTGTGCTCGCCATAGGCCAGGTGAAGATGAGCGCAAGCAGCGTATATACGCCGAAGACGAACAGATCCTGGCGGCTCTTTTTCCCTGGCGGCGACCCTGCTCTCAATTCAGCTGCCCGCGTTGGACGGTAGAACCCAGCCATCCGTCGCCCGTTCTAACAGTAGAAGACATAAAAGCATGATATAGTGGCTGTATGGCCGCGTCAACCGTTTAACCCAGCAACCCATGCTATTCTCTTTAGCCTTTGCGCTCTATGTCTCCTTGCCTTTTTTACCATTGTTGCCTGACGTGAATGGCTGGAGCTTATAGCTCAGCCTCAATTTGGGTCCGTTTGCTCTGACTTGCGGACCAAATTCGTTTACAAGACGTTTACAAAGCTTCAAAAAATGTGTTATACTTACCGACAGCGTCCAGTCGGCGCGGATGCCCTCCCCCTCTGATCGTGCTTGCTTATCAGAGCCGTTGCTTGATTGTATTGCTGGAAGTCTCGACTGAAACGCGAGCTGAATTGTGCAGGTGTCGCCGATGGATATAGATTTCCAGCTGATCGCTGAGCGGCTCCGGTTAAACAACTCGAACATTGATGACCTTGACGACGACTCAGACGACTCGGCGGATGATATTCTGGCGCAGCTAGAGGAGGTCAATTTGGAACCTCTACTTACTACCCCAAGCGAGGCTGCTCACGCGGATACGCAGCTTGTGCTCGCTATTCAGCGCGGCGATATGGCCGCTTTCGAGGCGCTTTTCTTTAAGTATCAGGGCCAGATTTACCGCACAGGCCTTGCCATCACGCGCGATCCTGGTGCTGCCGAAGAGGTGCTTCAGGATTGTTTTTATAAGACCTACCTCAACATCATGAATATTACAGGCGATGGCTCTCTTGCGCCCTGGCTGCACCGTGTCGCTGTCAACTTGAGTTGTAACGCGCTCAAAAAGCGCCGTGTCCATCTGGAACCGATTGACGACGTAGCGGAAGGCTTTATCACCTCGGACCCTCATCACTCGCCTGAAGTGTTGGCTGAACGCGTTGAGTTACAGGTCACGATGCGTACTGCTATCAATTCACTTTCACTGAAACACCGTATAGTGGTGACGCTGCACTACTTACAGGATTTTTCACTTCCAGAGATTGCGTATATACTTGATTTGCCGGTGGGGACTGTGAAATCGAGGCTGCACCATGCTCGCAAGGCGCTACGTGTGCATCTTGAAGGGCAGAATGCGGCGTCACCGGAGGCGCGCTATGATCCGGCGTATTAAAGCTCTTGCGGTTGCTCTGCCAGGCGAAATCGCTGACGAACTCCGCTTCAACCTCAAGCCCGGAGCCGTTGGCAACGAAGATGTGAATGATGACGCTTCACTTGAGGTGTTGTTGAAGCACGCCATCTCTGCCGAGACCTCGGAGCCTGATGCCAACAGAATCTGGCACCAACTGAGGCGGCGGATGTCAGGCCCGTACGGAAGGCTTGCGGTGGAAGGTCCTGTACAAGCCAACGCCAGTACGACGGGGCATGACGAGGAAGCTCCATTTGTGGTGGCAGGGCACGCCAAGCCTTACCAGCCTGAGCCACCCAAAAGCTCTGCATCTTTGCGTAGCTCATTCCTTCGGGACGTGCTACATACGGCGGAGGCCGCCTCTACACCTCGCTAGCCTTAGCCAGGCTCCTTGCATGGGACGGCTGCTGTGCCGCCCCTTTTTGATTCTTTGCGCGCTGCATCCCCTGTGTTGTAGCCAGGCAGCCCAGCAAAATGGAGCGATTAGGAGTAACTCTGGCGTTACGCCGGACGTATATAAAGAGAGATATACAGTGAGGAGCAGATGGATGCAACAATCATCCGCTGTCTTCTATAGTGCTAACTTGTTATAATTGGTGTGCGGCATGGTGCCGCTCATAGCTTGTGCGTAAGACTTCGACCGGAATCACTTGAGGAGATCATGCAAGACAGTATAAAGCGTCAGGGTGAAAGTCATTTTGACAATAGTTCCACTGTTCGGATTGTAGATGTTCGCGGATTGGCCGCTCGCCTCGCGGAGAACGTTGAGAGCGTGATTGTGGGCAAGCACCAGGAGGTGCAATCCACTTTGATCGCCCTCCTCTGCCAGGGCCACGTGCTGGTGGAGGATGTGCCTGGTGTAGGAAAGACAGTGCTGGCGAAGGCAATAGCCCGCTCGGTTGGCTGCACATTCAGGCGTATCCAGTTTACCCCTGACCTGCTGCCCAGCGACGTAACAGGCGTCTCGATTTATAATCAGAAGAATGGCGACTTTGAGTTCCGCGCGGGCCCAGTGATGGCTCAGATCGTTCTTGCTGACGAGATCAACCGCGCCACCCCTAAAACGCAGTCGGCCCTGCTCGAAACAATGGAGGAACGGCAAGTTACGGTGGATGGTGTTACATATCCCTTGCCGCGTCCTTTCATCGTTCTTGCCACGCAGAATCCAATCGAGTACGAAGGCACTTTCCCTTTGCCAGAAGCGCAGCTAGATCGCTTCCTTATGCGTATTTCGCTTGGCTACCCGAACCGTGCTGAAGAGATAGAAGTGCTTAGTCGTCAGCAGCAAACTCACCCGTTGCAGCAGCTTGAACAGGTCATCGACTCGGGCCAACTTCTCGAAGCGCAGAGCGCTGTAAGGAATGTACATGTGGATGGGTTGATAAAAGAGTACATTGTTTCGGTGGTGGGTGCTACACGCCGCCACGAAGACATTTATCTGGGCGCAAGCCCCCGCGGCTCCCTTTCCTTGCAAATCGCTTCACAGGCGCGTGCGGCAATCGCCGGTAGGGACTACGTGATTCCCGATGATGTAAAAGCTCTCGCTGAAGCGACGCTGGCGCATAGATTGATCCTCAACCCCTCTGCTCGAGTACGTAATACAGATACGCGCTCAGTAATAGGCGAAATCTTGCGCAACACGCCTGTGCCTGGCACTCAGCCCATCGCCGCGCGTGGCCGGTAGCTTTTCAGTGGTCAGTGGTCAGTACTTTTGCTGCCACAGCTATCTGGTGGCTAAAGTACTGACCACCGACAACCGACCACCAACAGGATTATCTCTTTATGTCTGACAATTCTAATGCCTTCTGGCTGGCTGTAGGGACAGTGGTGGTTTACGTTGCTGCGCTGACCATTGGCCTCCGGCTGCTTTATTACCTGGCGTATGTGCTCGCTGCGGTGCTGATTTGCGCCTACATCTGGTCTCAGATCAGCAAGCGTGGCCTGACTTTGAGCCGTGAGGTAACGCCATCGCAGACGCAGGTAGGGCAAGTCATCCAGGAGACTGTGGAGATACGTAACCTGTCGTGGCTGCGTAAGCTATGGCTGGAGGTGCGCGATCAGTCTACCTTGCCGGGGCACCGCGTCGGCGCTGTCGTGTCGCTCAAGGGCCACACCCAGAAGCGTTGGCGTGTTCGCACAAGGTGTATTCATCGAGGCCTCTACCGGCTGGGGCCAACAACCGTAGTGACCGGAGATCCTTTTGGGCTTTTTCAGTCGAGTCGCGTCTTCAACGATAGAGCCGAGCTGCTGGTATTTCCTCCAACTGTGCCGTTGGCCGCTTTCGGATTGCCCTCGACAGATTTGCCTGGGGGCAATCAAACAGCGGGGCGCAGCTATCACTCTACTCCCAACGCCGCCGGCATCCGCGAGTATTTTCCCGGCGACCCGATGAACCGTATCCACTGGCCGGTGAGCGCCCGTGCCCAGAAGTTGATGGTGAAAGAGTTTGAGCTTGACCCTACCGCCGATATTTGGCTGATCCTGGACCTGCATGATGCTGTCCATGTAGCCTATGAGCCTGAAGAGACAGAGCGGGAGCCTGCTGCCGTGCGGCGCACGCCAAACGCATTGCTCAGGAAGCCCGTAAGCGGCGGACCCGAAGCGGATAATTCTCATGTGCCTCTCGATCCAACCACAGAAGAATATAGCGTATCCGTGCTGGCTTCATTGGCTGCTTATTTCATCTCGGAAGGTCGTTCAGTGGGGCTGGTGGCGTGGGGTCAGCACAAAGTAACTGTACCGGCGGACAGGGGTGGCCGCCAGCTTGTAAAGATTCTGCGCGCGCTGGCTGTGCTTCGCGCCGAAGGTGACACTCCTGTTGGGGAACTTATCGCCGCCGAATCCCGTTTATTCAACAGGCAAGATACTCTTGTGGTCGTCACACCGTCGTTGGACGAGGCATGGCTTGCGTCGTTGCAAAGCCAGCTTCGCAAAGGGCTGCGTGCCGCCGCCGTTATCATCGAAGGAGAGACCTTCGGGGGTGAGGGGAACGCGCTGATGATGGTGAGCGCCCTTGCTGGGATGGACGTCCCTAATTACCTTGTGAAGCGTGAGGATAGCATAGATGCTGCCCTCAGCCAGCAGTATAGCCCTGCGGCTGTGCGTAATCTTCGTTGATAGTGCGCTTTTCCATGCTACTTGATCGTCCAGATCAGTGGGATTATGTAGCATTCAGCGTTGATCTTCTGGTTTCCTGTAAACCGATACAGTATAATTTGTGTATAAGATAATGTAGGTTCATTCCCTCCACCGGCTACCGGCATGATAGTAACTTCCCTTACGCAGTGATCGGCTGCCCGCGATCAATGGCTGGGCAACCATCCATCCCTCGCGTAAGCTGAGTAGATAACTATTAGAAGGCGCATATGCTTCGTTTATTCCGATTACAAGAGGGCTGGCTCACCGTTGGTCTGCTGGCTCTGATGCTCTTTAGCGTAACTTTGTCAATCCAGCAGGCCCAGTGGTCTGATGGCCTCTCTATTCTCACGCCGGTTACTCTGGTAGGGCTGGCGACAGGTATAATCCTCGCCAAGGTGCGCGGCGTGCCTCGCTTCCTCCTTGATCTGATTGGCCTGGAGATAGGCTTGATAACAGTGCTGCTGGCGGTCGCCAGTGTGATGCAAGACCCCAGGTTGGTTACAGTACAGGACCATGTCCAGGATTTGCTGGCGCGTACTGCCACCTGGTTCGGTGTGGCGCTCCGCAACGACATGAGCGACGATCTCATAGTTTTCATACTTTCGCTGGCGGTCGTCTGCTGGGTGCTCGCCTATAGTAGCGCCTACTTCGTCTTTAAGTCTCGTCAACTCTGGTGGGCGCTCATACCAAACGGTGTCGCCCTGCTAATCAACCTCTCCTACTCGATAGTCAACCTCAACGGCTATATAATCGTCTTCATGTTCAGCGCCCTTTTGCTGATGATTCGCTTCAACTTGCTTATCAAAGAGGAGCGGTGGCAGCGCGAGAGGGTGAACTACTCACCGGGGCTTACCTGGGCGTTCCTGTGGGCTGGAAGCGCCATTTCGATAGTGCTCGCTTCCGCCATGTGGTTCGTGCCGGCTACGGCTGTGAACGGCACCCTCAACAACATGTGGGAGCGGGTGAATAAGCCCTGGGTAGATCTGCAAGACAGCATGAGCAGGCTCTGGGCGCGTGTGGACGGCAACCAATCCATAGGTGGATATTCCTCCTTCAAGGACAGCTTCACAATGGGGGGCTCGCTCAATCTCTCTAACACCCCAGCGATGATCGTCAAATCGAGCCAGCCTCTATACTGGCGCGCAAACACCTACGACCAGTACAACGGCCAGGGTTGGGATAATACAGCCAAAAGTACCTTCCATGTATCCAACCTGAACCCACTACTTGCGCTTGAAGCGAACCAGCAGCTTATTTCAGCGGACGCCGCGCGCAAAGAAGTCAGCTACACGGTGCAACTTCTTAACCCTAAAGACGACAATGTATTCGCATCGCTCCGGCCCCTTCGCCTTGATCTCGCCACCAGGCTCGAAGTGTCATGGCGGTCACTCAACGAGCAATACTCGATTGACCAGATCTGCCCTCAGGAGGGCGGTTGTAACACAGAGTCTGTGCCCCTTGAGCTACGATTGCTTGTGGGACAGCTGCACCAGGCGGAGGAGGAGCTGAGAGCAAGCGCTGGAGCTATCACGCCCGGGGCAAGCCCCGCGGAAACCCTCTATTCAACTTCCAAAGGCGCTGACATAAGACAACAGGTGGACGACCTGTCGAAGCGTGGCGTCAACGTCGTGCTTCGCGGCGCCTCAGCGCCCAACTACGATGTCACATTGCTTGCTACAGGCGAAGTGCCTGTGTACGATGACATCACTGCGATACGCGCCACCGGCCCAATGCCTAGAAACTCACAGTACTCAGCTGTATCGCTAGTCTCTAATGCCACGCCGGACCAGTTGCGCGTTGCCGGAACCGCATACGAGACATGGGTGACCGACCGATACCTATCGCGGCCTGCAACCTTGCCACAACGTGTCCAGGACCTTGCTCAGAGCATAGTAGACAGTGCAAACGCCACCAACCCTTACGATGAGGGAAAGGCGATTGAGAGCTATTTGCGCACAAACTACCCTTACAACACTAATATCGGCCAGCCCCCGTCGGGCGTGGACCTTCTTGACTGGTTCCTCTTCACCAAAAAAGAGGGATACTGCGAGTATTATGCAGGAGCGATGACGATGATGATGCGAAGCCTGGGCATACCGACTCGGCTCGCCAGCGGCTATGCTCCGGGTAGCTATGACGCAAAAACAGGCGCGTACATAGTCAGAGAGTCAGCGGCGCATGCCTGGCCGGAGGTCTACTTCCCTGGATACGGCTGGATTCAGTTTGAGCCTACCCCTTCTCAGGCTGTCATAACAACAGAAGTACAGGGTACGCCAGCCCCCGCTGTTCCTACGCCTGATCTGACACCCGCTGCGACGCCCAGCCCCAATACGCCTCGTGATCAGGGCTTGTCGGGCGCTATCAAGCCAACTAACAATGGCGGTTCCGGTCCATTTAGCGGCGTCCCCTTTGGCATAATCGGCGGCCTTGTGGCCCTTGCCGCAGTCGCTGTGGCTCTTACCCTGTGGGCGCCGGTTCCCTGGCGGGGTAAAAGGCGCTCTGCTGCTGCAGCAGGCTTCTACTATAGCAAGATGCTCTGGTGGGCACGCCTACTCAGGATAAGCCCTGCTGTTTACCAGACTCCTTACGAGTTCAGCGAATCGCTTGCGCGTGAGGTGCCTGGTACTTCGCTTTTTACGCGCACTATCGCGCGCGCCTATGTGCGCGAACGCTTTGGCCGTGGAACGCTGGAGGCTGATGAAAAAACTTCAGCTTATCGCGCCTGGGCATCGCTACGGGGTAGACTGCTGCGAACGATGCCTGCCCGCCAATTTGGGCGGGTACGGCTCCGCTCCCGCCGCAGGCGGAACTATGAACTATGAATTACGCTAACCCAGTTCGTCATTTCCCTGTGGGCGAAGTAATTGGTAACTCGTAATTCAGCCGGCAAGTTGCGGGTGCAACCAGCCGCCGCCGTTACTCGACGGCGGCCTGCGGCTCGTCTAAGTTCCACACCTACCGCTTCGTGGAACGACGAGTTACCAATTACGAGTTACACTAACACACCTCGCAATTCATCGCCGGTAACTCGCCGTTCCACGAAGCGATGGGGTACAGGGCGCATAGTGCGGTGGTCGCTTGGGCTGGCGCTGCTTTTTGTGCTTGGCTATGTCGGATGGGTTGGCTATTCGTTCGCGCAGATGCAATCGCGTATCTTCGTGGCGTTGCCTCCGACCCCTACCGCTCGTGTTGTTCAGCTGGCTACAGCAGGTGCGAGTGGCACATCAGTTGCGGGCGTCGTGCCATCTCCGACTGCTAACCCCTTGCGTTACTTGCCGAAAGGCCGGACAAACATCCTGGTGATGGGCACCGATAAACGCCCCAACGATCCTGAGCACTACGCGCGCAGCGATACAATGCTTCTTGTGAATGTTGACACGATCTCACCAACAGTTCGTGTCATGAGCATACCCCGTGACTTGATAGTAGACATCCCCGGTTACGGCAAGAACAAGATCAACGCGGCTTACCTCTTTGGCGAGTACTACCAGGAGCCTGGTGGTGGGCAAGCGCTGGCGGTGCGCACAGTCAGCCAGTTCTTCAATGTGCCTATTGATTATTATGCCACCATCAACTTCCAGGGTTTCCAAAAGGTGGTGGACACGGTGGGGGGTATTGACATAAATGTCCCCTACTCGATTGACGATTACCAGTATCCCAGCGACGAGGAGGGAGACCTTTACGGGGTAATATACGTCCATTTCGATGCGGGAATGCAGCATATGGACGGCAAACAGGCGTTGCGTTACGCGCGCACTCGCCACGCTGACAACGACTTTATGCGCAGCAAGCGCCAGCTACAGATAATCACCGCACTGCGCCAGAAAGCAACATCGCTCAACCTGCTTCCTTCTCTACCATCTCTGATGGACCAGTTCGGCGGCATGGTGGAGACGAACCTTCCCTTCGACCAGCAGTTGGCATATGGACAGCTTCTTTACGGCATACAGCCTTCTGCTATCATCACATCTTCGATAGATAGCGCCATGATCACAGCCGCTACTTTGCCCGACGGCTCGGAGGGGCTGAAGCTGGATTGGAATGTCGCAGAGCCGATGCTAAATAGCTTCTTCGGCGCAGCCGCAGCAACTGTTTCCCCTCTGGAGTCCTCTGCCGCAGGCGATAGCGCCTCGCCCTCTCAAGGAAGCCGGTCAAGCGGCAGCAGCAGCAGCAGCACCAAGCCTGCCGCGCAGCCTTCCCGAACGGTAATCTCTAAAGCACGCGCTACGCCCACCAAAAGGGCTGCGCCCACCAAAAGGGCTGCGCCCACCACCACTTCAATGCCTTGAGCCTTATGGCGATATCCACCCATCTTTTCTTGACGACGTGCCCGCCTGATGGTAATATCGGAGAGAGTGTGAAAACTCTCACAGTTTTGTGCTGCAACTCACCCTTTCCTTCGGGAATCACAAATTACAAGTTGCGAATCGCTAATCACAGTCATTCTTAGCTCGTAACTCGCAATTTCGCCCAAGTTAGTTATGGCGCGATCTATTACAAAGGCCTCTGCTAAACCTCTCAGCCGCGCTGCGCCTCACCCCGCAGGGCCTCACGCTGCTGAGGTTCGCAAGCGTCCTGGTCGCGGCCCTATAGAGGTAATATGGTCGCTCTTTTGCTCGGTGCGCTTCGCTGTTGTCCTTAATCTCGCGCTCGCTCTAGCAGCCATGATTGGCACTGTAGTGCCCCAGATGCAGCCAGGCATACAAAGCTTTGATGTCGAGTTGAGCCAGTTTCTCAGCGACGCAAAAGGCAGGTACGGCGATTTCTCGGGTCTGCTTTACTGGGCAGGCTTCTACGACCTGTATAACTCACTGTGGTTCCGGCTGCTCGTGGTGACGGTAGTCTTCAGCATCGTGATGTGTACCCTCAACAGGTGGCAGCCGATAATACGCCTGATCCGCAATCCTGCCGTACGTGTGAGCGATAGCTTCATAACGGACCTCACCGAGAAAGCGCAGTTTAGAGGTGTGCCCACTGACATGCAGGGCGCGGAAGCTGCGCTGCGGTCGGCCTTTCGCAAGAGCCGCTATCGTGTGCTGACAGATGTCGCAACCGACGGCGCTACCCTCTTCATCTATGCAGACCGAGACCGCTGGTCCAAGCTAGTCACCTTTGTGAGCCACGCAGCCCTTGTGCTTCTGATTCTCACCGCGGCAGGTTTGGCCCAGGTGGGCTGGCGTGAGCAGTCGGTACCCTTTTATCCTGGCAAGGCGGTCAATGCCGGGCATGGCACTGCCTTCACCGTGCGCAACAACAAGTTTTGGATTGATTACTATCCCGATGGCGCTACGATCAAGGAGTACAAAGAGAACCTATCTGTGATCGAGGGCGGTCAAGAAGTGCTGACCAGGACAATCACCGTCAATGAGCCACTGCGTTACAAGGGCGTGAGCTTCTTTCTGGTAAGCTACCAGCCTGTGCTATACGCTACCGTGACAGACAGCATCGGGACGCAACTCCCTCTACGCCGTATAGGTGCGAGCGGCCCCATCACCGACACGACCTCTAGCGGTCAGGCGCTTATTAACTTCCAGTTCACCAGCAGCGACAACCTGCCCATGGACCTGGTTCAACTGCCTGTCAAAGATCATACTCTTACCCTTCAGCTAACCTATTATCAGGATATAGTGCGGGCGGCAAACGAGAACCCGCCCGTCTACGTGCTCGGATATCTCGACACGAACTTTGATAAGCCGATCTACGATGCATTCATTCCAAAGAGCGGGCCGCTTCAACTGCCGGGGTATGAGCAGTACAACTTCACCTTTACTAAAGACACAGCTGCGGTAATGGAGATAGCGAAAGACCCTGGGCTTGAGGTTGTTGGCTTGTGGTTCGTAATTATGACTGCCGGCTTCACGATCTCGCTCTACACCACTTTTACCCGCTGCTGGGCGAAAGTCACCCTGAATGAGGAGAGGCCTGGCACGGTAAATATAGCAGTAGGCGGCCTGGCAGAGAAGAACAAGGTGAGCTTCGAGCGAGACTTCGAGAAGACGGCGATAAGGATACGAGACGCGCTCGGCAAAGCTGTTGTCATAGGAGGCGCAGCTTCTAGGAGCAATGCGCGCAATGAGGTAGAGGCTGCCGCGCAGGGTGGCGAGGCGTGAACGAATCGCGTATCACGTTACAAAAGTGAAGGAATGATCCGTTTGTCAGTGGCGTTTACGCTGGAATGGGGGTAAAGCTATGGGTTTTGCGTCAGCTAGTTTGGGTTTCAACGAACCAACGCTAACATCGCTGGCCTACATCTGCTATTTGCTGGCGTTTCTCTGCTACTCGGCTCATCTGCTTACCAAGGAAAGCACAGTGGTGGCAGTAAGTCGCCGCCAGACGATGCTGGTGGGTGCGGGGG
>JADEYI010001831.1_pt1 | contig 13344 bp, 9 predicted proteins | sample 8542331 | NCBI WGS metagenome assembly JADEYI01 (sample SAMN16510988, study PRJNA670497) | mine drainage metagenome | isolation source: biofilm near Copperflume 1 | place: Germany: Marsberg coppermine Kilianstollen | collected 2018-02 | reverse complement strand
GAGGGGCTTGAGCCGTTCCTCAAGCCCGAGGGGCTTGAGCCGTTCCTCAAGCCCGCAGGCCTTGAGCCGGTCGGCAAGCCCTCGGGCTTGAGCCGGTCGGCAAGCCCTCGGGCTTGAGCCGGGGCCTTGCGTCTAGCGGCAGATCTCTGCCCTCCTGGCAACTGGCTCGCGTGGCAGTTGAAACCAAACGCTAGCGGTTAGCAATCGGGCTAGCAACGTCTAGGCAGTGGCTCAAGGGGGCAATCCAGCCGCCTGGCTGATTGGAGCCCTGAAACAGCGAGTGGCCCCAAATCAACCCTCGTCAACAATCAATCGAGAGGGTGATGGCATCGCCACAGCTAGACCAATAGACCAAATTGAAATGTTGCAGGCCGTGGAATGCAGCGGCAGCCCCCTTCAACCCCTGCATCAAAGGATTGACAAAGAAACATTAATGATATGAGCAACATTGATCTGAACAACGTTAAAACAGAGCACACACAAAACCCAGGAACTGCTCCGATGCAATCCTTGCCCGTTGTTGAGCAGTTGATCTGCCCACACAGGGGCGCTGTTGCAAAGCTGGCAATGCTGAGAAACACGCCCTTGCAATGCCAAGCCAGAGAAAGCAATCAATACGGGCATCCCCCAATGTTAGGATTGCTCGGCGGCTTGCTGCCCTTGCCAGGGGGCCGTGCCTTGCAAGGCCAACGAGGGGGTGTTTCTTTGGATGCTGAGATGTGGCGCTCGAAGGCGCCCCATGCGGGGGAAGATGAGGGAGGGTCCAGAAGCTTGCAACACCGAACACACCTCGTTCCAAGGATAGAGAAGTTCTACAAGGAGGTAGTGTGCTTTGATTTGTTGTTGCAATGCCCCCTTAGGAGCATTATGGAGCTCTCCCCACCCAACAAGATTGTATTGAACAGCAGCTCCAAGAGAGTTGTCCAAGACAAGAAAGAGTTGATAGTTGGGCTGTCTGCCTGCTTAATGATTTCCGGACAGAGATGCCAGACAATATGGGCTCGCAAATCTGTTGCAGGCTTCAAGCTAAGAGAGGGCAGTGTGATAGGTTGCAAGGTGACACTTCGTGGCAGCTCAATGTACGTCTTTGTAGACAAGCTGATCAACTTGGTGCTTCCACGGGCTCGCCCCTCGCTGATAAATCAGGCGATTGATCCCGCTGGAGCCTACAACATTGGGGTAAGCGACCCCTTTCTCTTTGTGGAACTGGAGCACCATTACGACCTGTTTCAATCCCTCCAGGGATTTGACATTGCTCTGGTGATGTCTTCGAGGGAGAAGAGCCTTGTTCCGCTTCTTTGGAGTGGGCTTCAACTCCTTACAGAATAGGGTTGTAAGCAGAAGGGAAGGGGTTCTTGCCCGTGTTGCTGTCCCGCTTGCTGCAGCAAGCAGGACAGCAGGAAGCGGGGCAAGACCTGCCCTTGTCTCGATCTGTTGCTCCCCCCTCGGCAGCTACGGGTTCTCTCCCTGAGATACCCTTGCAAGACAAGCAGGAGCTTGATCTCCTTCCATCCTTCCATCCTTCCATCCCTGCATCACGTTGCGATGCATGAGCCTCGGCAACCTCCTTGGATGCCAAAGACACAGAATACAAATCTATGACTTCACTCTTTTACTTCTTTTCGAGCCTGGCGTTGATCTCTGGCGTTATGGTAATACAAGCACGGAATCCCGTCCATTCTGTTCTGTTCCTTATCTTGGTGTTCTTTAACAGTGCTGGATTGCTTGTCCTATTGGGTCTGGAGTTCTTTGCAATGATCTTCCTAGTGGTCTATGTGGGGGCCATTGCAGTGCTGTTCCTGTTTGTAGTAATGATGCTCAACATCAAGTTGGCAGAGATTAGCGAGAAAAGGTTGCGCTATCTACCTATTGGAGGCCTTTTGGGCATGCTTTTCCTTGGCGAGATCTTCCTAATAGTTGACAACGACTTGATCCCTTGGCTGGGGTCTGCCCACCTCTCGGAATGGGCTGAGCTTTCGGCTATGGAGTGGACTCCGTGGTCACACTTGGCAGAAGGCGTTACCCCGTTGGAGGGGGTTGGTGTAATTATTTACACTTACTATTTCTATTTCTTTCTGCTTGCAAGCCTGATCCTGTTGGTGGCAATGATAGGGGCCATAGTTCTGACGCTCCACAAGGGGGTAGCTGTAAAGCATCAAGAGGTTTTCCATCAAAACAGCAGAGAGTTTGCGAAAACAGTAGGGAAGCTGTCCTGAATGGGGTTCCAGCGAATGCTGGGGTTCAATGGGATGTGGCAAGAGCCACACAACCCGTGCGGAGCAAGGCCATCGAGGTGGTTGCGCTGCAAGCGCAGCAAGGAGGGCCCTGCAACGCAACCCCATCTGCTGCGCTTGCAGCAGCACGGTTAAGGCCCTGCAATGCAACCCTGCTTCCAGGGCTTGCTGGGCTTCCAGGACTTGCTGCGCTTGCGCAGCAAGCCCGGCCCGATCAAGAGGGGGTTCGATGGGATGTGGCAAGAGCCACACAACCCGTGCGGAGCAAGGCCTGCGATGGGGTTCGATGGCCACCCCCGGCCTGCGAGGGGGTTGGGTGCCTCACTTGCAAGGAATGATTCACGTTTCAACAAGTAAAAAAAGAACTAACTCTATGTATTTGCTTTTAGTGTTTTTGCCATTGCTAGGCAGCCTGCAGGCTGGATTGCTGGGACGTTTCCTCGGCGCTCGTGGGGCAGCGATTGTTACCACTGGTTGTGTTGCAATGTCAGCGCTGCTAAGCGGTTTGGCGTTCTATGAGGTGGCTCTTTCTGGGAGTGTTTGCACCGCACCATTGTCGAATTGGTTCTCATCTGAGATGTTTGATGCCGGTTGGGGCTTCTATTTCGACACCCTGACGGCAGTTATGTTAGTGGTGATCACATCAGTGAGCAGCCTGGTGCACCTGTATGGCATCTCTTACATGTCGCACGATCCTCATGTGCCACGATTCATGTCCTACCTGTCTATTTTCACCTTTTTCATGATAATGTTAGTAACGTCGGACAATTTCTTGCAACTGTTCTTTGGCTGGGAGGGGGTAGGATTGGCCTCCTACTTGTTGATAAACTTCTGGTTCACGAGATTGCAAGCCTCAAAGGCATCTATCAAGGCAATGTTAATGAACCGAATAGGTGACATAGGGTTGGCATTAGGCATCATGGCCCTCTTCTCTCAATGTCAAACGGTCAAATTCGCTCCTGCCTTTGCATGCGCCCCTTTCCTCTCTGACACCCCCTTCCTGTTTTGCAACATGGAATTGGATGGCCTAACAACGGCAGCTATCCTTCTGTTTGTTGGTTGCATTGGCAAATCGGCTCAACTGGGGCTCCACACCTGGTTGCCCGATGCCATGGAGGGTCCAACCCCTGTCTCGGCATTGATCCATGCTGCGACAATGGTGACCGCGGGTGTCTTCCTGATTGCGCGATGCTCACCAATCTTTGAGCATGCCCCCATAGCCCTTGCCGTGGTGGCCTGCCTAGGAGGGATGACGTGCTTCTTTGCAGCAACTACAGGCTTGGTGCAGAATGACATCAAGCGGGTAATTGCCTACTCTACATGCAGCCAATTGGGGTACATGGTGTTTGCTTCTGGGCTGTCCCAGTATTCCGTAGGCGTTTTCCATCTGGTGAACCATGCCTTCTTCAAGGCATTGCTCTTCCTAGGCGCAGGATCTGTGATCCATGCCCTATCCAATGAGCAGGACATGCGGAAGATGGGCGGTGTCGTGCAGCTGCTTCCATTTACATATAGCATGATGCTCATAGGCTCACTCTCCCTTGTTGGATTCCCATTTCTTACTGGGTTCTATTCCAAGGATGTGATCTTGGAGGCCGCCTACGCAACTTACACGATAAGTGGCAACATCGCCTACTGGCTTGGCTCTGTTTGTGTGGCAATGACCGCATACTACTCCTTCCGCCTGATCTTCCTTTCCTTCCTCGCGCCAACCAATGCCCACAAGACCGCCCTTCAGCATGCACATGATGCCCCCCTCTTGATGGGGGCCCCTCTGATAATCTTGGCTTTTGGGAGCATCTTCTTGGGTTACCTGGGGAAAGACATGATGATAGGGCTGGGCACTGATTTCTGGGGCAACTCGCTCTATGTCCTGCCACAAAACCTTGTGCTGTTGGAGTCTGAATACATGCCACAGAGCCAGAAACTTCTCCCCCTTGTCTCCACCCTTGTTGGTGGGTTCCTTGCCTACCTGTTCAACTACCCCTTAGCTTTCGCGGAGAAGGGGTATCGAATCAAGACCCGATTGGTCGGCCGGAAGCTGTACACGCTCTTCAACAAGCGCTGGTTCTTCGACAAGGTGTACAATGACTTTATTGGCCAGAGGGCCCTCGATTTTGGGTACACTACATCATGGAAGAAGCTTGACAAGGGATGCTTCGAGGTTATTGGCCCCTATGGCGTGGCACAGACCTTCCCCATCTGGAGCCGCCACATATCTCGGCTCCAAAGTGGAGTGATCTATCACTATGCTGTAATAATGCTGTTAGGGCTGACCTTGGCCATAACCTTGGTTGCCATGTGGGACATGCTTGAGGTCTTTATAGACCCGCGCTTCTACTTCCTCTTCTTGATAACCTTCCTTTTCTCTACAGTGCCTGGGGAGCAGGCCTCTGCCTCTAAGGCTACCTCCCCCTCTTGACCCCTTGGGGGTCAAGTCCTAGCCCTTGCTTGATGCGCTTGCGCATGAGAGCAAGGGGAGCAAGAACTTCCAACCAACATCATTGGCTGATTGAGGGGCTGAACCCCCATTGGAGGAGGTGATCGAGATGCCAAAAGCATCGCCCCATCCTATATGATCAGGTCCATGGTCTCCATCATGTTCAGTTGAATCACCCTGGTGTGCTGCTGCACTGTTTCGCAACAGAAGCTACGCACGGCCTCGGCCTCTGCACTGGCACCAGCCTGCACCACAGGCTGGTGCCAGTGCAGAGCTGATCTCTGGGAAGAAGAAACAAAGACCCTGATCAAGAGCCGAATCTCAAGGCCCTGCCCCCTCTTGCATTGCTTTCCAATGCACGGGCCTTGCTCCGCACGGGTTGTGTGGCTCTTGCCACATCCCATCGAACCCCATTGCGAGGGGGCAGGGCCTTGAGATTCGGCTCGAGTAAAAAAACTAAACCATCTATGGCCCTGGAAAAGGCAATTACACCGCAAAAGATTAAGAATTTCACTCTCAATTTTGGGCCTCAACACCCAGCTGCTCACGGGGTCTTGCGCCTGGTTCTCGAAATGAATGGCGAGGTGGTTAAGAGGGCAGACCCCCACATAGGGCTGCTTCACCGAGGCACCGAGAAGCTGATAGAATACAAGACTTATTTGCAGGCCCTCCCCTATTTCGATCGTCTTGATTACGTATCTATGATGTGCCAAGAGCATGGATACTCCCTAGCTGTGGAGAGGCTGCTGGGCTGTGAAGTTCCCCTGCGGGCACAGTACATTCGAGTCCTCTTTGCAGAGATAACACGCATCCTGAATCACCTGCTGGCACTTACGTGCCATGCTATGGATGTCGGTGCCTTGACGCCTTTCCTGTGGGGCTTCGAGGAGCGTGAGAAGCTTATGGAGTTCTACGAACGCGTCTCTGGGGCACGCATGCACGCTGCATACATCCGTCCAGGTGGAGTGGCGCAAGACTTGCCAATAGGCTTGAGTGAAGACATCTACAGGTTTGCGAGACAGTTTGCTTCACGAATAGACGAAATGGAGGAGATGCTAACCAACAATCGGATATGGAAGCAAAGATTGGTTGATGTGGGGGTAGTTACTGCGGACCAGGCCCTTGATTGGGGCTTCTCAGGGGTCATGCTACGGGGGTCGGGGATCGGTTGGGACTTGAGGAAGACACAGCCCTATGATGTCTACAGCAAAATGGACTTCCAAGTCCCAGTGGGTTCCCGAGGAGATTGCTACGATCGCTACCTGATTCGAGTTGAGGAGATGCGCCAAAGCTTGCGCATGATTATGCAATGCCTGCAGGAGATGCCACAGGGATTGATCAAGTCAGATGATCGCAAGATCACACCGCCCTCTCGCTCACAGATGAAGCAATCTATGGAATCTCTGATCCATCACTTCAAGTTGTACACCGAAGGATTTGCTGTGCCTGCCGGTGAGACCTACACTGCAGTAGAGGCCCCAAAGGGCGAATTTGGCGTCTTCCTGGTTAGCAATGGCACCAATCGACCCTATCGCTGCAAGATACGGGCTCCTGGATTTGCCCACTTGCAAGGGCTAGATTTCATGGCACGAAACCATATGCTAGCAGATGTTGTCACCATTATCGGAACACAAGACATAGTGTTTGGGGAAGTTGACAGATAGCAGTTACCCAGTCGGGGACCCCAGTGGCATGGGGTTCGATGGCCACCCCTCTTGCATTGCTTTCCAATGCACGGGCCTTGCTCCGCACGGGTTGTGTGGCTCTTGCCACATCCCATCGAACCCCCTCCACATCAAGCTGTGGACAGTTGCGTTGCACCGCTGGCGCCACTAGATGTGGCCACCTTGCGTTGCAAGGGCCTCTCTCCTCTTGGAAACCATTCCCAGCCAAATGATTGCTTCAATCCAGAACAGTATGAAGACAGTTACCAGCCATTGAGTAAACAGATCTGGGGGAGACAACAGGGCAGCTGTCACCATTGACAGGGCCAAGAGAACCCTCCTCCTCCTTATCAAGAGGTCGGGGCTCAAGAAGCCCAAGCAAAACCCCATGTAAGACAGCAGTGGGAGCTGTCCATACAGCAACACAGCAAGGAAGACCTTCGAGCTCCAATCCACATAGGAGTCAATCCTAGCCTCCAGCTGAATCGTCAATATTTGGCTCTTGATCTCAAATTGCAACAAGACGGCAGCGATGCATGGCAGAATGAGGGCATAAACACTCAACAGAGCAAGCAGAGACAGCAGAGTGGAGATTAGCAAGAAGAGGCTCCACCCCCTCCTCTCTAGGTTGTAGAGGCTAGGCACAAAGAAACCCCAGGCTTGGTAACAGAAGAGCGGGAATACAACACAGAGGGTTGTGATAATACAGATCTCTAGTGTCACGTAGAGCGCCTCCGTCAACTCAGTGAATATGAAAGATCTCTCGAAAGAGAGGAATGGCTTGACATAGAAGAAGATCAATTCCAATGAATGGATGTAACAAATGGAGAACGTAATAGCAAAAGAGAAGACGAGGTAGGAGGTTCGATCCCTTGCCTCCAACCAATGGTAATACAAGAAAGATGGTTTCCTCGTGGAGCTCTCCTCCCTTTTTGGGGTGAAACCACCTGCTAGAAGGTGGTGGTCTTTAGATGGGGGTGACTCGAACATCATGCTCAAATTCTTGTAATCTTGAGTGTTTGCTGTGCTTCTATCGCAAAGAGTGTGCCACCGTTCAGCAAAACGGCCTTGGGATTCTTGCCCCGCTTGCTGCGCTTGCAGCAGCACGGGCAAGGCCTTGCAACGCAACCCTGCAAGCTGCGCTTGCTGCGCAAGCCCAGCACGGGAAAGAGGGGATTGCACCCCCTCGTGGGCCTTGCTCCGCACGGGTTGTGTGGCTCTTGCCACATCCCATCGAACCCCCTTTTTGCAAGGCACCTGGCCCGGTGAGATCTCACGGCCAACCGCCCCAACACTGAATCTTTGTTGTGGGTTTAGTGGAGCAAATGCTTCAATGCTCACTTGGTGAAATGGTAGACACGGCAGATTCAAAATCTGTTCCTTCGGGATTATCGGTTCAAATCCGATAGTGAGTATTAGCAGCACATCTTGGGCCTGCAAGACAGAGGCATTCGGTGAAACGTCCTTGTGACGGGGCCCGTTCAGCTGAAAGGGCTTGGGACAAGGCCCCTGCCCCTGTGAAGCCTGCTCCCTCTTGCCCATGCCGGGCTTGCGCTGCAAGCGCAGCTTGCAGGGTTGCCTTTGCAGGGCCTTGCCCGTGCTGCTGCAAGCGCAGCAAGCGGGGCAAGACCCCATTGCGAGGCCTGTGTGACGAACCTAGGCCAGGGCAAGCTATAGCGCTCTAAGGGGCAAAGCATTAGGAGGTGCCTGGAGAGAGCGATGCAAGCACCTCCTTGATGCCACAATGGCCACCCTGCCCCCGTTTCTCTTTGGGGATTGCCTACAACAGAAACTGGTCCCAGGGCAAGGGTCAGTTGAAAGCAGCAGATTGGAGAAGAAGCAGTCAACTGACCAATCAACGGGGCATTGCACAAATCACAGGTTGGGGGCGGAATTGAACCGCCATTTCAAGATTTGCAATCTCACACATTTCCTTTATGTTACCCAACCAAATTCTGCTTAGCAGGTGTTTGATCCAGACTCAATGCAGCCAGCTAGTCTCACCTCAACGGTCAATGATCCTTAATTCTTAAGGGTCTCACCTCAACGGTCAATGATCTGCAATTCTTAAGGGCCTCAGGCTTGCGGCACACAGGTGCCAACCAGGGGGAATTCAGGCAATGGCAAGACCAGATTCGAGACATTTGCTGCAAATTGAGACTGCAGAAGGCCTGCTTAAAAATAAAGGAGAATAGTTCCAATGGTAGAACGATGGTTTCCAAAAAGCGCCTTTGATCGTCACTTATTTGCTTGTCCAAGCAAGGCTTCTGCCTGCTTTGCGTGATTGCACAACCTCGAAGGGACAGAGAGATGCCCCTTCGAAACTAGGAGGCTGCGACCAGCTCTTTGCAACCAAAGCAAAGGGGAAGACGGCCGCCTTACGGAGACCGGCACACACCGGCACACACCTGCACAGCCAGCTGGGTCTCCACGCAGGGGGGTGATGCCGCCAAGCTCCGACTGGTTGTGTACTGCCCCTCTTGCTCGGCTTGCAGCAGCAAGCCGCAGCACGAGTACGGCTTTGCTCTAATGCGGAAGCGCATCCAGGGGGTTCGATGGCCACCCCCGGCCTACGAGGGGGTTCGATGGGATGTGGCAAGAGCCACACAACCCGTGCGGAGCAAGGCCTACGAGGGGGGCCCCGTTGCAAGGCCATCGAGCCACCTCAAGCGAAGCTTGAACCCCGTGTTGCTTCTTCCCACATGGGGGCAACAAATAGATGTCTCTGAAAGGTAGCTTTCGCACACAGACCACCTCACGCAAAAAGGAGCCTACAAAGACTAAGGAAGAGGATGCCCGAGTCAGAAAGATAGCGGTGGAAGGAGAAACCCTCTGCCTGCTAAAGCATTGACCCGTTGTCCAGAGTCTTATCCTCGAGAGAAATCTCGTTGATGAAAAGCATGACTCTGTCTCAAAGAAAATCTTTAACTAACAGCCGCAACCTTCTTACCCTCCTTGGCCAAAGAAGAGCCATCAAGCCCCCTCTTGCTCGGCTTGCTGCTGTCCTACTGCTGCTGTCCCGCTTGCTGCAGCAAGCGGGACAGCAGCAGTAGGACGGCCTTGCTCTGATGCGGAAGCGCATCAAGGGAGGTCCCGTTGCAAGGCCATCGAACCCCCTCGTAGGCCGGGGGTGACCATCGAACCCCAGGCAACGCAAAGGGGGGAGTGGGTTGTTCTGTTTGATCTTCTTTTTGATCCAACAAGCTCTCTAGGGATAAACACATCTAGCTTCAACCTTTTGGACAGCTGAAGCAATGGCTACACAGAAGCCGGCCCGATTTAGCTTCCCCACCACCTAAGGGTGGTGGAGGCCGTTCCTGATTGGAGAATCAGCAATCGGGATCATAAACGGGATGCTTCTGGAAAGGCCTTATGCCCACAACTGTTAACTGTTAACTCCTTTCTTGACAATTCTTGGTTTGGACAAGAGTTGCAATCCCCAGGAAAGGCACAAAGATGAGAAGCCAGTTGTAAATGCGTCTTGGTTGAGAATTGATAAAGCTCGCAAAGATGTGTCATTAATCAATTTCTCATTGAGCCTGCAACAGAAAGAGAGGATCCTAAAGAGAGATTTGCCTCAGTGATGAGAAACAGGTATTGCCTAAAGATGCAAGGATTGAGGGTTCTCAACCCAAACAATGCAGCCTAGGGCAACGGAACCCCCATAGTACTAAGATTATTCTTTCTCGCCAAACCAAGCAGAGGTAGCAAGCAGGGTTGGGGAGCCAGAGCAGCTGGCGCCCCCATACCAACCCTTCTTATTCCTCCAAGTTTGAGGAGAGTCAAGGAAGAGATGGTAGATGCCCCTAATTGGAGGGGATCTACACGAATAGCTTGGCTCTCTGGGCAAGCAATAGCAACTTTTAGGAAGGGGGGCAGTGATTTGGTGATGGTGTCTTTGCTGCAGATTGCAGCAAAGCAGTTACCACCTATCACAGAAAGCCGTCTGCGGTGAAAGCCGCACAGGCGGTTTGGAAAAGATGTTTGCCACAACCCGTTGAAAGGTTGCAAAACAAGCCAGTGACGCAGCTGCACAAAGAGGTGGACTCAAGACCAAAGGCCTTGAGGAAAGCCTTATAGGCTATTCAACCCTGCGAGAGGCTGTTGTCATGACTCTCTCACCCAGGGGGTGTCAGCAATCCCAATAGAAGAAGATTCCTCAAGCGCTTGGGCTTGAAGAGACTGCGGTCAGCAAACATCTTTAACACCAAAGGTTAAGGGTTCGAATCCCTTTTCTCCTGAAAACACTGCGTTGGCAGCGTGGAGCTGCACCGAAGAGGCCATCGAATTGGAACCCAACACTGGCTCTTCCATCACATGCAGAGGCCGGGTCGCAGACGTCCCATCCGACAGGGAAAGCGGGCAACAAGGTTGTTGTTTTACTAGGCAACGCAGCCAAAAACCATTGCTGGGACCCAAATCAATTCTGCTGCGCTTGCCTACGGCTACGGCCACAGCCATGGGCTGAGAGCGCAGCCTCCCTCCCCCTCAGGAGGATCCGGACCGTTCTTATCCCTGATTGGTCCCCTTCGTCTAATGGTTAGGACGTCGCCTTTTCAAGGCAAAGACACGGGTTCAATTCCCGTAGGGGATAGCCTCGAGCAGGTGTTGTGTTGGGCAGAGATCACTGCAGGGGGTAAGAACCACACTCTTCGGCTTGCTGCTGTCCCGCTTGCTGCGGCAAGCGGGACCGCAGCATGAGCTACAAATGGAGGCCGCCAGCGCTGCATTGTTGCCTATTAGTCGTGCGGGGGTGTCAAAACAAGTTGCCCTGCAAATAGGCAAAGCCTCTTCTCTGTGCGGCATGCTTCCCTGCGGATAGCAGTTCAAGAGCTGTTTGCTGCAATCCAACCTACGGGGGCCATAACCGCCCCCATTTCCCGGTGTCAAGCCTAGAAGAAGCTGTGGCATTTGTCCGCCACTCACCTCAAAAAAGCTGGCTTTCAACATTCTACAGGACTCACAGCCCTGCCTATCACATCTATGTCAAGCAAGCCCTCTGGAGAGCGGAGGGGAGAACAGGGGTCAACTCCTCGCCGTTTGTGTGTCAGCGGCAACCTGAGCAAGCGGCAATGCTGCACACCACAAACCGTGTAAGGACAAATGGTAGGGAAAAAATCGTTTTCTTATGGAGCAGAGATTTACCAATTCACTAATAAAGATTGTGCCCAAATGGGTCCAACACTTGCAGTCTTCCCAAGAGGAAGCTGTCCTTTTTGTCTACCCTCAGCATCTTGTCTCCTTTCTCCTTTTCTTAAGGGATTACACCAACACACAGTGCAAGCAATTGATAGACATCACTGCTATCGACAATCCGTCTCGATCATCTAGATTCCAGGTAGTTTACCAATTGTTGAGTGTTCAATACAATGCACGCATTCGAGTAAAGAGTTGCATAGATGAAGTCACCCCGATCTCGTCAGCAACTGGGGTCTTCTCGTGCGCGGCCTGGTGGGAAAGGGAGGTTTGGGACATGTTTGGCATCTTCTTTTATGATCACCCAGACTTGCGCCGCATACTTACCGATTATGGATTCCAGGGCCACCCCCTGAGAAAGGACTTCCCGTTGACGGGATATGTCGAGGTTCGTTACGATGACTCGGAGAAACGCGTAATAACTGAGGCCGTTGAGATTTCTCAGGAATTCCGATACTTTGATTTTTCTACTCCCTGGGAAACACTTAAAAGAACAGACTAAGCAGTCCAATGGCTAAGTCGGGGAGCATCTCTAGGCAAATGGCCCCATCTCAGCACAGAAAAGCGGTTGTGCTAAGGGCCTTGTAAACAAGGCCCTTGCTGCGCTTGCAGCAGCAAGCAGTAGCACGAGCAAGAACCCCCCCCCCTGACCATCGTTGCTTTGCAGGTAGGGGTTTATAGCCACGGCCCAAAGGGGCTTCCTTTGGGCCTGCCGGTTGCACGCCAAGAGATTGGCCAATCTTCACCCCCCTTAGCTCAAAAGCTAATGAGTCGGAACTTCTCGACTCGTTAGTTGATAGCATTGTCACATCCTTTGGCAAGGGCTCGCTCTCTCTTCTAGAAGCGTGACATCAAGCAGTGTGCACTGCACCCAAATGCCATCTTGGAAGGCAAATTCAATTGGCAGGGAGCAACAGTTCGCCCCAGCGCCCTGCGGCGCATTTACGCGAGCCGATCGTCAAGGCCCCTGTTTAGCAGAAGAGAGGCCTTGCTGCTCTAGTCACTCTCGGGCCAGGCTTGCAAGGATGCGCCACAGCAAAGGTCCCTTCCCTATAGCGGAAGTAGCTCAGTGGTAGAGCGTTGCCTTGCCAAGGCAAAGGCCGAGGGTTCGACCCCCTTCTTCCGCTTCGAGCTCGACAAGCTGACTGTCAGCCAGGCCCTCTCCATACAAGCATCATCTCTTTATCCCCGATTGTTGCATTTGTTGCCGCGGCTAAAGAGAAAGGGCGGGGAGCAGCGATCCAACCGTTTGTGGCTCCAAAGGGGTCACTTGCATGCCAAACCAAACTCGACGAAAAGGTTTGATGGCCTTGCAACGGGGCCCCCCTCGTAGGCCTTGCTCCGCACGGGTTGTGTGGCTCTTGCCACATCCCATCGAACCCCCTCGTAGGCCGGGGGTGGCCATCGAACCCCCTTGATGCGCTTCCGCACAAGAGCAAAGACGTCCTGCTGCTGCTGTTACGCTTGCTGCAGCAAGCGTAACAGCAGCAAGCCGAGCAAGAAAGGGAGCAAACCCAAGGTTGCCAACCAACAATGCGAGACACAAGCCTAAAGGGAGAGTGGCTGAGTGGTTAAAAGCGGCAGACTGTAAATCTGTTGATGTTTCTACGTAGGTTCGAATCCTACCTCTCTCAGACAGCGGCAATGTTTGCCTCGGTGCTCCTGGTCTCAAGACAACAAGTACCGGGGCAAGGGCCTTCAAGGTGGGGTTGATAAGCGATGAGAGCTGCCCCATTGTCTGGAGCAGGGGGTTCAATGGGATGTGGCAAGAGCCACACAACCCGTGCGGAGCAAGGCCTGCGAGGGGGTT
>JADEYI010001830.1_pt1 | contig 13347 bp, 10 predicted proteins | sample 8542331 | NCBI WGS metagenome assembly JADEYI01 (sample SAMN16510988, study PRJNA670497) | mine drainage metagenome | isolation source: biofilm near Copperflume 1 | place: Germany: Marsberg coppermine Kilianstollen | collected 2018-02 | reverse complement strand
GAAACCCTTCGTCTAGCGTGTTCACGAGCTTTTGCGTCCCGACTACCCAGATTACAGCACCCGCGCCGGAGGCAGCCGGACCCAACTGGCTGCCAACTGCTGACGCGATCATCACCTCTCCCTGCTCTGTGATGGCATGAACACTTCCCACCAGCACATCGGGACTGGCTCCCACTTTGCGTATCTCTTGTTGTTGCGTCACTCGATCAAGGGAATGCAGGCGCGCGCGCACCGATTGAAAGCGCGTGGGGTGTTCGATGTCCTCGGCCAGACCAATAAGCTCAAGGGTGCGAGATGGCGAGTTATAGACCTCCGCCCCCGATGGAATCAAGTCAAGCACGTGCGCTCTCGCTTCCTCTCCGGTTTCAAAGACCACAGCCCGAATGCGATGAGCTTCCAGCGCCTGCATCGTCTTCGCGATCTGTTCTTCCGATGCCAGTTGCGTAAATTCAGAATTTGCTATAAAAGTAGCCATTGAAATTGTTTTCACTTTCTTTGTGGATGCCGCGCGCAAACACACCTGTTTGCGCGCGGCTTGCTAGCAAGCTAGCTGTGCGTCTTAATTCTCTGAACGGGACAAATGCTCCAGGCCGAAGAAGGGGGCCAGTGGGATCACATCAAAATCGATCAGGTGAAATTGCGCGAAGGGCAATGTGGCGAGCGCATCCCTGGCGGCTTCCTCGCTTGCGCTTTCGAGCATCAACACCACTCTGTTTGGCTCATTGGCGCGGGTGTAGAATTCACGAACTACCCCTTGCTTGTAGAGTTCCCACACGGCTTGAATTTCTGCTGGCGCGTGTCGCAGCATCTCTTCGCGTGAAACGCCTTCGATAGGTTTGGGTAATACTAAAATCTTCATGAAACAGAACCTCCAATTTCTGTATAACCTCGCTTCACTAAAGCGGGCTTTTTCCTAAAACTCAGATGCCAGTAGCGACACCCCTTGCGGGTGTCCCATCTTCGTATTGCTTGCATATGCTCGTCGTTTAACAGGACGGGACACCCGCAAGGGGTGTCGCTACTGGCTTTTCAATAATAGGAGAACCGTTGTTGCGGTCCTCACCAGAATGCTGCTCACAAAGAAAGAGGGTCGAGGGGTCGTGTTTGTGACAACATCAATGTCTGTCACAAACACGACCCCTCGACCCTCTTCATTGCTGTGGATCATGCTTATGATTTTCAATTACCGTTTCGCAAGTAAGAAAGTAAGAATAACATCATGGCAGGTAATGTCTGCTACACTTTGCGTTGAAGCACCTCTTTATATACCTTGACCAGGCGGTCCGCGTATTGCGCCCAGCCGCTTTCGGCGTCAAGGGCCTCTTTGTCGCGTTCGAGCAGGTGGTATTCGCGCTGGCGGGAGTTGAGCAGGGCGCGCGTCAACGACTCGCGGCTGGCCGGGTCGTAGAGGATGCTGGCGCGTGGGGGGAGCATACCGCAGAAGCGCGGCAGGTTGGGCGCGATTACCGCGCGCCCGTAGGAGAGCGCGAGCATGGCAGTTTCCAGCATACCGGCAGTGTGAATGGCGAAATGGGGCAAGACTAGCGCATCCGCCGCGCTCAGGTAAAGCGATAGCCCGTCCTTATCGGGATTAGTATTGTGCAGGTGAAGCGTGGGAGTCAGCGCGGCCAGTTTGAGAATCGGTTGTGAGGCCTTTTTATCACACGGCGCGCCGACGAGCAGCAATTGCATGGGCAAACCTGCTTCTCCTGCGCTTTTCTCGGCCTGTGTTGCTTTGCGGAATGCCTCGATAAGCTGAATCAGTTCGCGCTCGTTATGCTGTGATGCCAGACATAAAAAGGTATATCCTGCTTCTGCGGGAAAGTCCAGTTGCTTGCGAGCCTCATCGCGACATAGAAGCGGTGGCAGGAAACCAGCATAGCCGGGATGGGGCAGACAGCGCAGTTTGCGGCGCAGCCTGCGGTCGGGGTAGAGCTGGTCCGGTTGGCGTGTAAAACTGATAATGGCGGAACTCTGGCGCATCAACTGGCGTTCCAGCATTCTAGGAACCAGGAAGCGCAGACCGCGCGTGCTTTGCCACCAGCCGCCCGCGTCAGTTGTGATAATACTGATGCCCCGGCGGCGCGCCAGCCACAGCCGAAACGCCAGCTTTTGTTGCTGCCGGTGCGAGAGATCAAACGCGCCAGGTCGATAGAAGTGCAGAATACCGATTGATCTTCCACGATAGGCGCGATGCTGCCAGAGCCAGGTAAGTGGAATGCCGGCATCGCCGGGAGCGCAGCGAATTTCCCGCGCCTGTAGTGCCCTCACCAGTAAATTCGCCGTCTCATCGCCATCCGGCGCGCGCGCGAAGTATACCGCCGGGGCGTCTAGCTCGAAGGGGGCGTGTTCCAGAAACGAGAGGCGTTGCTGGAAACGTCCCAGGCTGCGCGCCTGCTCGGTTGCAGCCAGTAATTGTTCGTTGGAAGAGCGACCAGCCAGGCGCAGCAAAGGGCGATGGATACAGGCTAGAAAAGCTATCTCGCGCAGTTCGCGCAGGACCGCGCCGAGCGTATCAAATGTATGCTGCTGGCCCGTATTGGAATAACGAGCCATGACCTCGGAGCGGCCTTTCCAATACGCGCGTCCCAGTATAAAGGCGCGTGTCAGGCGCGCGGCTGGCACACGATGCGTGGCTACCGCCGCTGGTTCGTACCAAAGCGCGTAACCGGCAGCATAAAGACGCTGGCACACGTCCTGTACTCCGGCGCTGGCAGGTAAATTGTCCCGCTTGCTCAGAAATGGTGAGAAGTAGCCCGTTGCGCGCAAGGCCTCAATTTTCACTGAAAAACAGCTACTGCTAAAGCTGGTGGGCGCGTTCAGCTTCGCGCGTTGGGAGGCTGGCTCGAAGTGGCCGAGCATGTCGAGCATATCTTCGGTCAGCCAGTGCGGGCGAGGAGCTTCCCAGCGTAAACCGACATGCGCGCCGATGCCATCCGCGCCCGTTTCCTGGTACGTCTGCGACAACCGTTCGAGCAGGCGCGCATCCGCCAGGGCGTCATCATCAAGAAATACTGCTATCTCGCCCGATGCCGCCAGCAGACCCGTGTTACGGGCGTAGGCCAGGCCGTTTTGTGGCTCGGAAAGGCAGATAACCTTCCAGACATCGCCGGTTTTTTTGGTCTGGTGTTTTCCCGCGCTCACATATGTCCGCACTGCTGCCGGCGTGCCATCGCTGGAACCGTTATCAACGACAATGACCTCAAACATAGTGTAAGGTAGGGTCTGACGCCGCAGGCTCGCCAGCGCGCTCAGCGCCAGGTTGCGCCGGTTGTACGTGCAGAGAATAATACTGAAACGCGGCGAAACGCTCGCCGGCTGGCGCTCGATGACCTCACTTTTGCCTTTTCGCGTATCCAGCCGGGATTTTTGCCGGGCAGTCATGACGCCTTCTGAGAACGCATTTTTCGTATGCATATAACCATTGTACCGGTGGCGCAAACGCACTGCGCGATGGCGCTGGCAATCGCCGCGCCCATCATACCGGCGGACGCGCTCAACGGCCATGCCAGCGCGAGTGTAAGCATCGCTCCTGCAGCGCTGAGCCAGACCTGCGCTCGTTTGCGCTCCTCATTCGCCAGCCGTGTGACACTGGCGCTGGAGATGCTACCCAGGGCCGTCGCCACCAGTAAGATACGCAATGGCATGACAGCGGGCAGATAAGCCGCGCCAAAATACCAGCTAATCAAGTTCGGACAAAACGCCACGCCGAACGCGCAGACCGGAATCGCCAGCCAGGCCAGGCCGAACGTTGTCTTGCGATACGCATCAGCCGCGTTAGCGGAGCGGCGATCCGGCAATAGACGCAATCGAAGTGGCAGTATGCAAGTTGTGTACAGGGTCGGCAGCGCCTGCATAACGCGCCCGCTTATCATGACGCCCAGCAGGTAATACCCCAGGTCAGCAGTGGAATGCGCGCGACCCACGAACGCGATCAATTCCGCGTGTTGCCAGACGATCACATCCAATATGACTGGCAAAAGCGAGCTGCGCAATCCGCGTGCCAGTTGCTCTTGTAACTCCATCCCTGGCTTGCGCGCCTGTTTAAGCGGCAGCAGTTTGCCAGCGCAAAGCGCGGATATCCATACCGTCAGCATACTGGCGACTGCCGGGGCGAGCAGGAACAGATACATCTGGTTGATGCCAGAAGTTACGGTTTGCGCGCTCAAGAGCGCCAGCAGCAGCGTGGTTGCCGCACCGAGCAGGTGAATGGCGGATAACAAATCGAAGCGGCGCAGACCGCGCAAAGCAATAGCAACGATGCCACCTGACATCTGTATCAGCGTGAAAAGTCCGGCCAGCAGTAGTGGCACGAGCGTTATGTTCCCAAAAAACCTCGCGCAGGCTACAAGGAGCAGCAGGTAGAGCAAGCAGTACAGCGCTAATCTACGACGGCGCTGGCGTGCCACAAAATAGAAGATGCTGGCTGCTATCTCCGGCTCTGCGCGACTCTGTATGTTGGCGATGGTGCGGCTGGTCATGGCTGACATACCAGCACCGGTAACAGGCGCGGCGGCTGTCGCCAGCCAGAGCGCAAAAGCGTACTGGCCGAAAAGCTCCGGCCCCAGCGTGCGCGCCACCAGTACTAGCGAGCAGAATCCGAACAGGACCGAAACTCCTATCGAGCTTAATCGCCAGAAGCCCGCGCGCATAATGGCGTGACTTCCCGCGCCCGCGTTTGCATGTTGTAATAACACCCTTCTTCCACCTCTCCACCACCCGGAAACGAGAACCCTTCCTACATGACCGGCAACACCCCCGGCCTGGATGAATTTTCCCAACCCCCATATTGTCACCCTGAGCGAAGAGTCTGACGTGCCGGGCAGCGAGATCCTTCGCTGCGCTCAGGATGACAGGTAAATGTTAGTCTGTAATCTCTGATTACATCTTTCTTCCAGTATGACATAACATGGCATATTTCAGAGTATGAAGCCGGTTGTAAGCAGGTAAATATAGAGTGCAATTCGGTTAAGTATCGAATTACGCGAATACATGGTGTTTCTTTACCAAAAGATGCAAGTCTTAACCCAAACTTAACCGTATTCCTTGCGCAACTTGTATGCTTGACTGGTATGATATTCATAAAATATCTGAGCGTGAAGTCGGGTGATGTGGAGGTTGTCGGGTGGAAAACGCCGTCGTATATGGTAGGGGCGACCCTTGCGGTCGCCCTGGTGTAAATACCGCGCAATCGCATATCGTAGATGTTACCCAAGCGATCGATGAATGCGCCTCTCTCGTGCAAATTACCGCTTCGGCAAAATGTGGACCTGCTTTGTTGCAGGCAGCGGGGCGCATACGCCGCACTATACGCCGCACTGATACGATTCTTTTCCTCGAACAGGTCTGCGCTATAGGGCTGCCTGCTACTCCTCTTCAAGGAGCGCAAAGTGTTGCGCGGCGCGTGAAGACGCTGCTGGTAGAGGTTGATTGTGATATCCAGACGTTCTATGGCCTCTCAGCGCTGACTTCCTGGCAGCGATTGCTCTCCCAGCGCCCGCTGGTAGTGGGCGCGAAAGACGCGGAAGAACCACAGGCAGAGCATCCACATGCTTTCCCAACCGCGCAACAAGCATATGTGAATACGCCCGCGCAATCCATGCCGTACCTCGCGTTCCTGGCAAGCTATCCCTCGCGCCGCATCTTGCATCTTTTCCCATATGAACTGGCCTGTCGTCACCAGTGTGTTCCGGTGGGGGCCGAACGTGACATGCTTACTATCGGAACCAGCCACCAGTTGGATGAAAGCGTGATCGCGCATATGCGGGAGGTGACCGGATGCGGCATATTTCAGGTACGCTGCGATGTGAGCATGATTGATGATGTGTTACAGTACTGGCAGAGCGCGCAAAAATTGCCGTCCAGCCTGGTGTGATGGAGGAGGAGGATGTATGACCAGAGTAGTAATACTGGGTATAAGCGGTCTTGATGCAGACTTGTTGCGGGTCTATGGCCCATCCCTGCCTGATATGCGTCGCCTGTTGTTGCACTCGCCATTTCTAGAAATGCGCTCGTGTTTTCCGCCTGAGCCAGCTCCAGCCTGGACCAGTATTTACACCGGATTGCATCCCGCCAATCACGGTATCCTGACCAGTAGCGACACCCCTTGTGGGTGTCCCGTCTTCCCAAAAGAATCCCATGCCATAGACGGAAACAAATATACGGGACATGCACAAAGGACATCGTTGCCGGTCGTTGAGACGTTCTGGAGCGCGGCCAGTCGAGCGGGGAAACGTGTCTGCGTCGTGAATCCTTTGCTGACCATTCCTGCCGAAAAGGTCAACGGCATGGCGCTGGCGCAGCCATTTTCCAGCGCGGAAGTTACACGGGCCGATGCGATGAGCATACCCTCGCCGCGCCAGTTGGAAGCATTTTGCAACGAGTTGCAATCTCGCACATTGCAACAGGCGGCGATGGCGCTGGAACTGTTTCATCGCGAGCCGTGGGACCTCTTCTTTCTCCAGTTGGATGCGCTTGATGCCGCGCAGCATTTTCTGTGGCGTTATAGCGATCCCGGCGATCCGACCTATCCGGGCCGCAACCACTATGCAGGCCGCATCCTGGAGTTTTACCGCCTCTTCGATGAAATCACCGGGCGTTTTCGCCGCTCTATCGCTGATGATTGTGTGCTGCTCGTCGTCAGCGGACACGGTCATGGACGACGCTGTGCCTATCGCCTGCATATCAATGAATGGCTGCGCAGTCAGGGATTGCTGGTTGCGCAGGAACGTTTGCAAGATATGCTTCCTCGCCTCGCGCGCCATCTACGCGGCAGAAAGGCTGAGAACCGCTCGCTCGCCAGTATCGATAAGCAGGTCAGCGCGGCGCAACTGGTTGAACTGGCGGGTATCAGCCCCTTTGGAGGTATCGCTCTAAACCGCGATGCGTTGGCTTGCAGGGGCGAGTCGTACCAGCGAACATGCGACTCGCTGCTTCAAAAGTTGCTGCAACTGCGGGTGAAAGGATACCCCGTCGTCAACTGGGCCAAAAAGCGCGAGGAGTTGCATGGCAGCGCTTCCACAATACGCTACCCCGATATCGTGTTTGAACTGCGCAGCGACTTCGGTGTTGCCAGCACTCTCTTTGTGCCACTCGTAACACCGGATGGAGCGCACCGCGTCATTTCGGGGGGACATACCGCGCAAGGGGTATTGTTGATGGAACACATACCCACCTGTATGGATATTCAGGAAGGCATCTCGGAACCTACCGTAATGGATGTAGCCCCGACCGTCTTACAACTGCTGGGGCTGGCGGGCAGCAAGCATGATGGTACATCACTCGTCTCTCCACAACCAGTCGCGCAACTGATTTGAGCCTCTCCGGGTGACTACCCATAAGTGACTGGAGATCCTTCGCTACGCTCAGGATGACACTCCTCAGACCTGTCATCCTGAGCGTAGCGAAGGATCTCCGTAGCTATTTGATTTTGTCCACCTCCGGGGGATTACCAGGATTCTTCCTCTTGACTCTGTAGTATGGTATAGAGTGTATACTTTTTCCAAAGGAGTGTTGGAAATGAATATGCTCTCGATTGGACAGGTTGCGCGAAGAGCCGGGGTCGGCGTGGAAACGGTTCGCTACTATGAGCGTGAAGGCTTGCTGGAAGAACCGCCGCGTCGGGCTTCTGGCTATCGTCAGTACTCCGAACTGGTAGTCAAGCGTCTCCACTTTATTAAACGCGCACAAAAGCTGGGCTTCTCGCTTAAAGAGATTAATGAACTGCTGCTGTTGCGCGTTGATGCGCAGACCGCCTGTGAAGAGGTCAGGCAGCGCGCAGAGGCGAAAATCTCTGAAGTGGATCGGAAGTTGATCGAGTTACAACGTATGCGGCAAGCCCTGATCCAGGTAGCCTCGCTATGCACAGGACGAGGACCAGGAAGTCCCTGTCCTATGCTTGACGCGCTCGACCAGCAGGAAACGCTTAATTCAGCCGAACGTAATGAGGAGTGAGCAACGTCAATGACATCAACGCAAGAGCGTTATGACCTGGTGATTCTGGGCAGCGGCTCTACTGCCTTTGCCGCGGCGCTCCACGCTGCTGAACTCGGCAAAAGCGCCGTCATGACCGAATTTCGCACGGTCGGGGGTACCTGCGCCAATCGGGGCTGCCTGCCCTCGAAGAATCTGATCGAAGCGGCGCGACTCGTGTACGATGCTGCCCATCCGCGCTATCCGGGCCTGTCCCCGGTGCAAATGCCAATTACCTGGGCGGACCTAGTAGCCCAGAAGGATGAGATCATCCAGGATTATCGCGCTCACAAGTACGAAAGCCTGCTTGATGATCCCGACCATATTCAGATAGTCCCCGGCCAGGCGCGCCTGGTTTCCGACCATGATGTAGAGGTGCGCAGCGCCGGTGGTGTAAGTCGCCTGGTGGGCGAGCAAATTCTCATCGCGACCGGTTCTGCGCCGGACATTCCTGATATACCGGGCCTCTCTGATGTGCCGTACCTCACCAGTGATCTCTTAAGTTCTGCCGATGACCCCTGGGGAACGGAACTGCGAGAACAGCCCCGCTCCCTGCTCATCCTGGGCGGGGGCTACATCGCGCTCGAACTGGGTCAGATGTTTGCTCGCTTTGGGACGGAGGTGACACTCATTACACGAGGCAAGAGCATTCTCTCTGACTACGAGCCGGAAATCGCCGGGGCCCTCACTGAGATTCTCCAGGAGGAAGGGCTGCGCATCATCACTGGAGCGCAGGCGCGCGGCGTGAAACGCTCGGAAGAGAGTATTTCTCTCTCGGTGAGGCGACATGGTAGCCAGCTTACATTTACCGCCGAAAAGCTTCTGGTGGCTAGCGGGCGACGCCCAAATACGCTGGCGATCGGCCTGGAGCGAGCAGGAGTGGAGCTAGATCAGGCGGGAGCCGTGCGTGTGAATCGCGCCTTGCGCACCAACATTTCCCATATCTGGGCTGCTGGCGACGTGATCGGACGAGAAACCGGGAGCCAGATGGCGACGCCCGTCGGCGCGCGTGACGGCAAGATCGCTGCCCATAATGCCCTCTCTGGAGAGTCGCTGCGAGAAGTGGACCATCTTGTCATCCCACGCGCTATCTTCACCGACCCCCAGGTCGCGGTCGTGGGCATGACGGACGAGGAAGCCAATGCCGCGGGGATTGTCTGTGAGTGTAATACTATCCCTCTAAGCGTGGTGCCGCGAGCCGGGGCTATTCGCGATACACGCGGCGTAATCAAAATGGTGCTCGAACGCGAGAGCCGGCGGGTCATAGGGGTCTCGATGCTTGGCATAAACGCCGGGGAAGTGATCCACGAGGCGGCGATGGCGTTGCGCTTCGGGGCGACGACCGCTGACTTCATCGATCTGATTCACGTCTACCCGACGATGGCCGAAGCGCTCAAGCTTGTCGCCATTTCTTTTACGAAGGATGTCAACCGGCTCAGTTGCTGCGCAAGCTAGCGACTGCCCGGCGCTCGTCATACTGGAGGAGAAAAGGAAGGAACCCGATGCAGCATCCATCGCTCGAAACAATTGCAACACACCTTGCGGAGCATTTGCAGTGCGAGCAGGAAGACCTCTGCCTCCCGATCTTGCATCAGGTGACACGAGGAAAACCCATCAAGAAAGTTACACTTGCTGCTTCACTTGGCGTGGGCCAGGAGGAAATAGAGCAACGCCTCTTGCATCTCCCAGATACCGAGTTTGACTCACAGGGCAACATCCTCGGCTGGGGCGTGACACTTGTACCCACTCGCCACCGTTTTCAAATATACGGACAGTCCCTCTATACCTGGTGCGCTTTTGACACGGTGTTGTTTCCCCCTTCGCTGCTGGCAGAAGCGCAGGTCCACTCGACGTGTCCGGTCACAGGCCATCCGATTACCTTTGTTGCAACTCCTTCTGGAGTGGTCAAGGACCTGGCTCCGGCGTCGAGCGTCATGTCGCTCATCATCCCGGCTGAGCGCAGCGAGTGCGTGCGCGCCACCTTTTGCGAACACTCTCTCTTTTTCGAGTCGCGGCAGGTTGCCTCGACCTGGCTTACTGCCTATCCAGAAGCAGTCCTTCTCTCCATAGAGGAAGCGGCAACGGTAGGAAAGATGGTTGCCGCATCCCGTTTCACTAATAAAGAATGACCTTGCGTGAGCAAATTCTTTTCCCCCAGGAGGCACGAGGAACTGGAACAAAATGCGCGTGAGTTCTGGTCGCTCTTCCTGGTGCAAGGTTCACATCCGGGGTCCTGAGAAGGCCGCGCTATCCGGGCGTATAAAAAAGAGAGGCGCATCGCCTCTCTCAAAGCTGGGGTGCAGGGATTCGAACCCCAATTGGCCGATCCAGAGTCGGCAGTCCTACCATTGAACGACACCCCAGAGTTTGTGTGCCTAATAGTATCCTAAGTCTTGCGACTTGTCAAGCGGTTTTTGGCCGATGATTCCTCGGAGGAGGGCGGGAGATCCTTCGCTTCGCTCAGGATGACAGGTCCCCAGGGCTGTCATCCTGAGCGAAGCGAAGGATCTCCGGTGAGTAATGCTACTCCATAATTCCATCCCGCCGCAAAGGTACGCGCATTTTCGGCGGCGAAGCGCGGCAGGCGTTGCTCAATTGCCTGTTCGAGTAATGCGCGGGGCAGCAAGTTCGTATAGCCTGCGAACACGCCGAGCATGAGGATGTTGACGCGGCTATCCCCGGCTTGCTCTGTCTCGCCAGGTGATGGCGGTAAAAGTTCTGGCACAAAAATAGCGGTCACACCGGCTTCTTGCAGAGCACGTTCAACCTCTTCTGGCGTGGGATAATGCAGACCGTTTACCCCGGCGGCCACCGGCAGACGGCGGTACAGGCTGGTGAAGGCCAGCGCGCCCTGACTCGCCACCGGTAGAGCGCGTAACACTTCGCTCAATTCCAGCGCGATCAGTATGTGCGCTTCACCGGTGGGAATGGCGGGGCTGGCTGCCGGTCCAAGTCGCACGTGGCACATGCCCGAACCACCCAGGCGCGCCAGGCTGACACGCGAGAGCACGCGCACCTCTTCGCCCGCCGCTTCAGCCGCCATTGCCAGCATTTCCATCATCGTAAGCGTCCCTTGTCCGCCAATGCCGAGCAAAATGATGTTGGTTGTCTTCATGCGGGCTACTCCTGCACCATATGCCGGAGTTGCACACCCGCGAATACGGGGTTGTCCTGCGACTTTTGCCCGTTCAACTGTTCAACCGGTTTGATGGCGTCGTAGGGACAGGCATCCACGCACAGGCCGCAGGCCACGCAGGTCGCGCTATCGATGCTCACAAGCGGTTTCACATGATCCAGCGAGAGCAGCACCGAGGGGCAACCCACCTTGTGGTAGCAAGGCGTATCTTCGCAGCCGCGACCGGCCAGGCACGCCTGCTGGTCAACCTGCACCGGTTCGTGGATCAAGATGCCCTGTGTTGTGCAGGGAGCTTCGGCGATTACCACCGATACGCCGGGGCTACGCATGGCATCCTGCAAGGTGGCAACCATCTCCGGCAGTTGGTAAGGATCGAGCCGTTTCACAAATTCGACGCCGCAACCGCGCGCGATCATGGCAATGTTGGCGCGTACACTGGGCGAGCCATCGGTGCGTTTGCCGGTGCCAGGGTCGGGCTGCATCCCTGTCATGGCGTTGCGGCTGTTGTCCAGAATGAGCAGTGTGAGATTGACGCCGGATTGGACGGCGTTGAGCAGGCCCGCGATGCCGTTATGGTAGAAGGTGCCGTCGCCCATCGCGGCCAGCACAGGCCGTTCGATACCGGCCTGCTTCATGCCCTGCGCGATGCCGGTACTGGCCCCCATAGAAACCTCCGTCCAACAGGTATCGAGTGGCGCGTTCATGCCAATGATGGTGCAGCCCACATCGCCCGTCGTAATCACCTCATCCTTTGTATAACCGAGTTGTTCGATTGCGCGATTGAGGGCGTAATACGTCATACGGTGCGGGCAACCAGGACAAAATTCAAGCGAGCGCGCAAGGGCCAGATGTGTTGGACGCGCTTGTGGCGCAGGTGTCTTTAGCATCGGCAGGGCATGTCCATTTTTGCCGTTCGATGGAGACCGGATGGGCATCTCCTGCATCCCTGGCGCATTGCTCACCTGGTGCGGGTGTGTCCAGGTGGGCGCGCGTCCAAGGTGCGCGTCAAGGGTGGCCAGCGCGTTTTGTATCAGCTCAAGGGAATAGTCTCCCACCCGCGGCAAGAGTCCATTGCGTTTGCCATGCACGCGCACATGCAGCCCATTTTCGGCAATGATTGCCAGTACTTGCGTCTCGATTAAGGGGTCAAGTTCTTCCAATATCACTACATGATCCACCTGTGACAGGAAATACTCTATTTCCTGGCGGGGCAAGGGGTGTATCATACCCAGCTTCAACACTGGCACGTCCGCGAACCAGTGCGGCGCGCGCTGGCGCAGTTCTTGCACATAGCTGAAACTGACGCCCGCCACCACGATACCGGGCCGCTTCCCCTCTTCCCCCCGCCCTGCCGGGACAAAGGGTGGGGTAGGGTGGATGAAGGGGTCTTGTGCTTGTGTTCGTTCTCCAGACTCGCTTACCACTAGGTAATTTACGTCGTTCGCCATAGCGCGGCATAATTCTCCGGCTAATTCTAGCCGTTTGATGGCATCGGCGTGCTGGTCCCGGCACCATTGCGGGGCAGCTTTGGTGAATGTAGCCAGGTCGCGCGGAAACGATGCCGGACGTTTCTCTGTCTCGCGTTCAATCTGGCCTACCTTCATCGCGGTGATGGCGTTGGCAACAGCCGTCGTTCCAAGCACGAAGACGGGCGCGCCCGTTTGCTCCGATAACGCGAAGGCCAGGCGTGTCATGCGGTATGCTTCTTCGGGACTGGCCGGCATGAGCAGGGGCAGCGATGCCAGTTGCGCGTAATAGCGGGTGTCCTGTTCAACCATGCCATAGTACACGCCCACATCATCGACGGTGTAGATGACCATCGCGCCGCGCACGCCACTATGGGCGATGGACAGCAGGCTATCGGCCATTACATTGACCCCGGACATCTTCATCGCCACGAAGCTGCGCTTGCCCGTCCAGGCCGCGCCGGTCGCGACTTCCAGCGCCACCTTCTCATTCACGCTCCACTCGACAGTTATGCCATACTGTTTAGCAATTGGAATGAGGGAGGTAATCGCTTTTGTGCTGGGATTGCCGGGATACCCTGTAGCGACATCGATTCCACATTCCAATGCAGCACGCGCTACAGCTTCATCACCTGTTAAAAAGAGCCGTTTACCGGGCATGGTCAGAACGTTCACTGCTGAATCCTCTTGGCATACTGCGTATGTCATTGAAATGGCCGAAAATCCTTATAGAAAGTAGTGTATGTTATACGTTTGCGGTCTGTCAAGAACAAA
>JADEYI010001829.1_pt1 | contig 13347 bp, 12 predicted proteins | sample 8542331 | NCBI WGS metagenome assembly JADEYI01 (sample SAMN16510988, study PRJNA670497) | mine drainage metagenome | isolation source: biofilm near Copperflume 1 | place: Germany: Marsberg coppermine Kilianstollen | collected 2018-02 | reverse complement strand
TCAATCGATCCGTAATTCGGAGATGATTGACAAGCCACGTTTCTATAAGATCTCTTAGTTCTCCAATCATTTCTATGTTCCATTCGATTTCACTGCCCGAAGGATTGAGACGCTGTACCAACTCAAAAATAGAATCATCAACTAAATCTTGGCGCTCAATTTGCTGCTTCGTGAGCTCGTTCACGATAGGACCTCCACTGTGTATTTTGAGTACTGCCCAGTATCGAAATGTGCTGACTCCCACCTTTACATCACTACTGAGCATAGGACTCGCTGATGCTGCCTGCTCCTTTAGCTTTGCCGCGCCCATCGTCAGACATACTTACTTGAAGTTCATCACCAATCATGTAATTGCCCCCTGATTATCAGAACAGATGTTTTGCCTGTTCAATGTTACATTATTGTGTAGGGGTTGTCAACGAATTGCGGAAAACTCAGGGAGCGAAGAGAGGCTGAACTTAACGTTCAGCCTCTCTTTTACATCGCGGGCATCGGCTGTGCGCTGAAGTAGGTGATCAGGTCTTCTAGCTCTTCATCCCAGCGTGCGTTGTTGTCCGACAAAGATGGTGCGCGGATTTCTTCGGGGAGCGCTGAAAAACCGGACTCCACAAGGGTGAGGCGCGTGCCTTCTTCCACCTCGTCGAGGATGAACTCCACGAGCGTGCCTGGTAGCGTCTCTACCGTCTGGCTTTGCTCGCTTTTATGTGAGCGCCACCGGAAGGCAAGGCGATGTGGCGGCTCTACTGCCTCCACCACCGCCGGAGTGTAGTTCTCCTCTCCCCAGTCGAAGAGAGCAGCGCCGCCGGGACGCAAGTCAATATCTACCTTGTCGGCGAACCATATAGATAGCTGATCCGGCGTAGTCAACGCTAACCAGACGCGTTCTCTCGGTACAGGTACTGTTATCACCTTCTCGATCCTGTCATTGCTTTTCATCTTGAACTCCCGGATAATTGCGAAACTCTGTGGTTAGCTGATTGTGACAAGGGGCAGAGAAATGCAACGTAGCTGCTGCATTTCTCTGCCCCTCCTGCCTGTTAGAAAACTCGCCGGGAACTAGCGCGTGCCACCCCAGGGTGGGTTCTTCGCCCCTATATCAGGGCTGTTGGTATCAGAGATCGAGCCACCTAGCTTGGAGACAATGCCCGTCAGGGCTGCTTCCTGCGCTTTTAGCTGCTCTCTGTAGTTGTAGTCCTCGGTTTTGCCGATTTCTTCGCGCAGGTTAGGGATGTAGTAGTCAAGCGCCGTCAGCAGGGCAGCGACCTCGTTCTCTTGCAGGTTTACTTGCATTTGAGAATGTTCCTCCTGGTGGGATTGGCGTCGCGGTCAAGCGCGATGCCTGCACTGATTGTAGCAAAAACCGCGCCGCTAAATAATCGCCAGTTCTTTGCCTACTTTCTCGAAGGCGCGGAGAGCGGCATCCATATTCTCCTTAGTGTGGGCAGCGGTGATAATCGTGCGTACGCGGCTCTTGGCCTCCGGCACTGTTGGGTAGCCAATCCCCTGGGCAAAGACCCCTTCCTCGAAGAGGCGGTCGCTCAACTTCATGGCTCGCTCGCCGCTGCCCGCGATCACAGGCGTAATGGGGGTCTCGCTATTGCCTATGTCGAAGCCGAGCTTTGCCAGCCCGCCCTTGAAGTAGCGCGTATTCTCCCAGAGCTTGTCTATCAGCTCAGGCTCATTCTCAAGCACGTCTATCGCCGCGATGCAGGTGGCGATTACGCTTGGTGGCAGGGCGTTGGAGAAGAGGAAAGGCCGCGCTTTGTGGATCAAGTAGTCGCGCAGGGGCTGTATGCCTGCTATGTATCCGCCTTGAGAGCCTATTGCTTTGGAGAAGGTGCCTATCTGGATGTCAACTCGGCCATTGAGGTGCCAGTGGTCTACGCTGCCGCGCCCGTTGCTCCCCAGCACGCCGGAGGCATGTGCGTCGTCTACGTAAGTGGCTGCGCCGTATCGCTCGGCAAGCTCTACGATCTCCTTGAGGTTGGCTATATCGCCGTCCATACTGAATACACCGTCGGTGATGATTATCTTTGTGCGCGCATTCTGGGCCTCTTTCAGCTTGGCTTCGAGGTCGTTCATATCGGCGTGCCTGAAGATGTGGCGTGATGCCTTCGAGAGACGTATGCCGTCTATTATTGAAGCGTGGTTTAGCTCATCGGAGATAATGGCATCGCCGTCTTCCATCAGCGACTGGATAATACCCTGGTTGGAGGTGAAGCCCGACTGGAAAGTGAGAGCCGCCTCTGTGTGCTTGAAGTTAGCCATGCGCTCTTCAAGCTCCTGGTGCAGGTCCATCGTGCCGATGATGGTGCGTACAGCAGCCGTGCCGACGCCATGTGTCTCGATGGCTTTGATGGCGGCTTCACGCAGCCTGGGGTGGGTGGTTAGCCCTAGATAGTTGTTGGAGGAAAGGTTGATTACCTCTTTGCCGTCTATGTCGCACACCGCCTTCTCTTCGCCATACACAACGCGGAGTTGGCGGAACATATGCTTCTCTTTGAGGCTGTTTATCTCGTTGTCTAACCGTTCGCGTAACGCCTGTTGCATCTTTTTTATGCCTCCTCAATTCCTGTATATGAGTGCAAATTTGCTGTGATGGTTCGCTTTCGACTGCTGGCCGTGTCCAGGGATGCTGGCACGAAACTTCGGTTGCGGCATTATCTCGTAGTCTTTGTCTCGCTAGTGCTGAACCATGAGTTGGCCCTTCAGAGTTCGCACCAAACTCCAGTATTTAGTATACGAGACAGCTCGGAGGCAGGAAAGCACCCGGGAAAGCGAATCCACTACTGGGCATCTGGTCGCAGTGGCGTGTAAAACGACGCTGCTAAACTAGGGTAGTGATATAATACATCCATTCCGATGGGAGTGTTTCATGCCGAAGTTAGGAGCCGCTGATCTAGTAATTTCCATTGCTCGACTAGGGACCCAACGTGTTTATAATTATTATAGCGGGACTACAAGTATCAAGGTTACTGAGGTAGTGAAGCCAGAGGGTCCAATCCGATTTGTACGTTGGGACACGCACAAATCAGAGGCGAGTGCCAGCCCCGGCACTATTAGCGCCAACCAACTTGCTACTGCCGCGTCTGTTTTTTCAAGCAAGCCGAATTACCCGATCCATTTTGATCGGCTATTTAGCGCCAGTGGAAATAGCCGTGCCGCCTTTGAAACGTTACTGGCACATACGCCGAATTTCTTCATCTGCTATCCCCAGAGAACACACCCTTATACTGGCAAGGTCGAAGGAGCGCTGAAGCATATTATCTGGTGCCCAGATAAGGAGCATGCACCAGGTCAAATCGGGGTTACAGATTGTGACCAGGTAATTTCCGAAGTGGAGCTAGGCGTAGGCTTTGACCAAATTCATGTCACGTCCAGTATGTTGGATGAGGAATTTGATTCAATTGAGGCCAAGAAGACTCATACACAAATGCAGATCGCTCTGGTTGAAATCGGCAATGCCCTGAACTTTCGTACATGGATTGCGAGAAACGATAGGCATATTTCTGTCGGGGATACTCAACTCGGTAGGTTGAAGGGGGTAATTCAATCGCTTGAGGAAGTTCCCATTTTCTATAATGCCCAAATTAGACAAGCAGCTTCGCTTATTGACTGCATCTGGTTTAGCAGTGACTTCAACTATATTCCGGCTGTACTTGAAGTCGAACATAGCACTGGCGTAACCTCTGGCTTAACTCGAATGCTTAAATTTATGAACACCATTCCATCTATTGCAACAAAGTTTACTATTGTTGCGCCTAACGAGCTTAGAGGCAAGGTGGTTTCTGAAGCAAATGACGCCGCCTTTCGGCCATTGGGGGCGCGATTTATGCCTTACTCTACCGTTCGAGAACTATACGGTCTAATAAAACGGTACTCTCTATCGAATGTTGTAGAGCGAAACTTCATCGAACCGTTTATGGAAAGAGTCGTGGAGTAGTAAACATGGGCGATCTCACGCACTTGCTTGATACTGTGCAACACTCGGACGCACTGGCGTTTCTCCGAGACTTACCGGATGAAAGCTTCGACTCGATCATTACGTCACCACCCTATTTTGGACAGCGTGATTATGGTGATGAGGCGCAAATCGGTCTGGAAGAAACTGCACAAGATTACATTAGTGCTTTAGCAGCGGTGTTCCGAGAGGCGCGGCGCGTGTTGAAGAAGGATGGTACATTGTGGTTAAACATCGGTGATAGCTATGTGGGAGCAACTAGCCAGCATCAGGAAGGCGGCTCGCGGGGGAAAACTTCGCGTTATAGCCGTAAACACATGAACGGCACTCCAACCACGGGCCGCACCAAACGCAACAAGGCGTTTTATGCGATGGGTCTGCCAATGAAGAGCCTGGTAGGTATGCCCTGGCGAGTAGCGTTTGCACTGCAAGAAGATGGCTGGATTCTTAGATCTGACATTGTGTGGCATCGCCCTTCCTCCAGCGAAAGCGTCAAGGACCGCCCAACTCACGCGCATGAATATATCTTTATGTTTTCCAAGAGCCAGTGGTATTACTACGATCGTTCAGCCATGTTGACCGAAACAGGAGCAAATATTCAATCTGTGTGGCGCGTGACGGGAAGCCCGTTCATTGGTGCTCACTGTGCTACTTTTCCGCCGGAACTTATCGAACCGATTGTTTTAGCGTCCTGCCCGAAAGGTGGTTTGATTTTCGACCCCTTTGGCGGGTCAGGAACAGTAGGTGTGGTTTGTCGTCAGCATGAGCGTCATTTTCTGCTCTGCGATATCAGTCAGCAAAATGTCGAACTAGCACGCAAGCGTGTACTGGAAGGAATCACAACGAACGACAAGAAGCGTTTACTCGACACCTCTGCGAAGCAATCACCTCTACCATTTCTAGAAGAAGCCGCTTTACAACATCCCGTGTGTCCCAAGCGTCAAACGGCGGAATTATGAATTAGCGATTGTTAATTCATAGTTATGGGTTCCGCTGCCCACTTACGCCTATTGCGGGAACAAAGCCACTTTAGCCGCATCTCCATCGTTCATCAGCTTGAATGCTTCGGCGTATTCTTCCAGTTTGAAGCGGTGGGTTATAACGGGTGAGGGGTTAACCATCCCCGTTGTGATGAACGCCTGGGTCTGGTACCATGTCTCCCAAATGAGCCTGCCCGATATACCATAGATAGTGGCTCCCTTGAAGACTATGTCGTTGGCGATGTCTACCTCTATAGGGCGGGAGGGAATGCCGAGAATAGAGACGCGCCCGCCGTTGCGTAGCGCGTCGAAGCCTTGCTTGATGGCGCGGGGGTTGCCCGACATCTCGCAGAGCACGTCTACACCGATGCCCCCTGTCTCGCGCTTGATGACTTCTACGGGGTCGGCTTCGGCGCTGTTGATGGCGATGGTTGCGCCCATCTCCTCAGCGATGGCGAGACGCTTGGGATTGATGTCGGTGGCGTATACTGCTTGAGCGCCCGAAGCCTTTGCGATGCCTACCGCCCATAGGCCGATAGGTCCACAGCCTGTAACCAGCACGGTTTTGGCGGTGACGGGTGCACTCAACACTGTGTAGACGGCGTTGCCGAACGGCTCCTGGATAGATGCGATTTCGGGAGCCATCGCTTTAGGGTTCTTCCAGGCTACTCTGGCGGGAACAGCTACGTACTCAGCGTAAGAACCCTGACGGTCTACGCCCAGGATTCTGACGCTTGGTTCGACGTTGGCCTGGCAGATGCGCGTCTGGTACGACTCTTCAGTGGCGATATGGGTTTCGAGCGACACATAGTCACTCACCTTTACATCTCGGACGTTCTTGCCTGTTTCAACCACATCGCCGGAGCACTCGTGCCCAAAGATAAGAGGGGTTTTTATGCGTGCTTGCGCCCAGGCGTCCCAATTGTAGATATGAAGGTCTGTGCCACATATGGTGGAAGCGCGTACCTTGACCAGTATGTCATCGGGGCCGATTTGGGGGATAGGGGCTTCAATCAGTTCCGCGCCCGCCTCTGGCCGTGTCTTGCACAGGGCGCGCATAGTTTCAGGCATAATATTAGTTCCTCCTCAACGAGTTATGCTACAACGGCGTAGCCTGCTTTGGCGCTTGACACCGCCTGCCTGGTGGATGATCCAGTATAACATACAGCTTCCCGTCTGGCGGCAGAATCGGCTCCCGCCGCACGCGGTATGACCACCAACGGCAAGTGGTAGCCGCTATTTCCTATTGACACGCTGATTATAACAGGCATATGCTGGGTTGTAGCTGTGTCCAGTGGTCAGTTATCGATTCCGGGTGACCACTGACCTGGAAATATATAGATGCCTTTAGCCCGATGCGCGGGGGGATTGTAATCCTGTGCTCACTCAGGTGTTAGACCCCTCCAGTTATACCCTGAGCTTATACTCTATTCCTACCTTCGTGACAGCAGTAGCCATTCTGCTTCTCGGGCTACTGGCGCTTGCGCGTGAGCGCGTTTCCCGCGTCACGGTTTCCTTCGCATTGGTGACGCTGGCCGCGGGCCTGTGGCTCTTCTGCTTCTCCTGGGTCTATTCTTCAGTTAATCCGCGTGTAGCGCTCTGGTGGATTGAGGCGGGCTATCTGGGCGTGCCCTTCATTCCATCTTCTATATACTACTTTACAGTCTCAGTGCTCGGTACGTACGAAGAAGATAAGAAGCTTGTTGCTGCGAGCTGGCTCACCTCCGGCTTCTTCTCTATTCTAACTATCGCTTCTAACAGCCTCGTAACGGGCGTATATCATTACTCCTGGGGTTACTATGCAAAATACGGCTGGGTAGCGACTCTCTTCCTTACATACTTCACAGCCATGCTCCTGCTCAGTATGTATCGCTACATAGCCGCTTACCGCACGGCCCAACCCGGCGTCTACAGACTCAGGATTAAGTGGTTGGTGATCGCTTTCGCCATAGGTTATGCAGGCTCTGTGGATTACATTCCCGCTTACGGAGTGCCTCTTTATCCCTTTGGATACCTGCCGATCCTGGGCTTCCTGGCGGTTTCGGTCTTTGCTGTCTGGAAGTACCGGCTGGTGGACATTACTCCCGCCTTCGCCGCCAGGCAGATCATTGAGACGATGAACGACGCACTTATTGTCTATGACCCCCAGGGGTTTATAAAGCTGGCGAACCGCGCAGCGGGCGAGCTCCTCGGCCACGCCAGAGAGGACCTGATCAACACACGGGTGACCGATCTCGTTGAAAGCTCTTTCTTCACAGGGCTGCGCGAGCAGCTCCATAGGGATGGAAAGGTGCACAACTATGAGACGGCTTACCGTCTTGAGCATGGTGTGCTCAGCTTTCTGAGCCTGTCGGCTACTGTGATGAAGAATGAGCATGGCGAGGCCATTGCCACTCTCTGTATTGCTCGCGATATTACTGAGCGAATTCAGGCTCAAGAGCGTCTGCAACGCCAACTGCAGCGTGTAGATGCTCTTCACAATATAGATGTGGCAATCACCTCCAGCCATGACTTACCTGTTACTCTCGACGTGATACTTGATCAGGTAGCTTCCGAGCTGCACGTGGACGCCGCTGATGTCCTCCTTCTGGACCCTTATACACAGACCCTTGAGTACACCGCCGGGCGTGGCTTCCGCTTTGATGAGACCCCGCAGCCCCGCCAGCGACTTGACGACAGCTACGCCGGTTGGGTGGCGCTGAATCGCCAGACGCTGCGGCTGCCGGAGGTCTCCCAGGGGGGCTTCCCATTGCCCCCAGGCTTTGTTTCGTACTGTGCTGTGCCATTGCTGGTGAAGGAGCAGGTAAAAGGGGTGCTGGAGGTCTTTCACCGCTCTCCTCTTGAAGCTGATCCTGAGTGGCTTTCTTTCCTGGAGGCGATTGCTGGGCAGGCGGCGGTTGCTATTGACAACGCCGAGCTTTTCGAGCAGCTTCAGTGCTCCAACAGCGAGTTGGTGCTGGCCTATGACAGAACCCTCGAGGGTTGGTCGCGCGCCCTGGACTTGCGTGACAGGGAGACCGAGGGGCACACCCAGCGCGTCACTGAGATGACTATGCGCCTGGCCCGCACTATGGGCATTGGCGAAGGCGATCTGGTGCACATGCGGCGCGGCGCTTTGCTACATGATATTGGCAAGGTTGGCATTCCTGACGCTATCTTGCATAAGCCCGGGCCTCTCACTGATGACGAGTGGGAGATCATGCGCCGCCACCCGTCATATGCTTACGACCTTTTATCTCCTATTGCTTTTTTGCGCCCCGCTCTCGATATTCCATATTGCCACCACGAAAAGTGGGACGGCTCCGGCTACCCGCGCGCTTTGAAGGGTGAGAAAATCCCCCTCTCGGCTCGCATCTTTGCTGTTGTGGACGTCTGGGATGCCCTCTGCTCGGACCGACCTTACCGGCGGGGTTGGCCGCAGGAGAAGGTGCTCGACTATATTAGCTCCCTCTCCGGCGCCCACTTCGACCCTGAAGTGGTGGCTGCCTTCGGCGCTGTTATGAATCGTGAATTTCTTACCGCCGCAGGCCGAATCAGCAATTACGAATCGCTGTAACCTAACTCGCCGCTCGTAACTCCGCCGCAGGCCGCGAGCCGCTACCGCTCGCTCCTCACCCACATCTGGCTTTTATCAGCTATGATTTCTATAGCGCCGTTGAGGTCGGTACGGAGCACTTTTGCGCCGGCTTTTTGCAGCGCCTGAAGGGTTTGGGACGTTGGATGCCCATAGCTGTTCCCTGCTCCTACCGAGATAATCGCTACCTGGGGCTGCACCTGCGAGAGAAAAGGGGCCGAAGATGAGGTGCTACTGCCGTGATGCCCCACTTTCAGCACCTGCGCTGGAAGCTCAGAGGTCTCGCGGCGCACCATCTCACCTTCGGCCTCCACCTGCGCGTCCCCTTCGAGCAGAATATTCTCCCTGCCGTAGCTCAGCTTCATCACGATAGAAGTGTTGTTGAGACCCCCGCCTTTAAGCTCCGCAGCAGCATCAGGAGTAGCAGGGCTGAGCACGCGCAACGATAGATCAGGCTCGCCTTGAAAGCTAATCTCCTCACCACTGCGAGCATAGTGTACAGCCACTGCCCGATCCTTGAGGGTCCGAAGCCACTCCTCCTGTGTGCGAGTTGTGGGCGTGAAGGCGGTTTCTACCACCTCATCAACACGGTAGCGCCCCAGGAGGTCTACCAGCCCGGTCAGGTGGTCGTCGTGAGGGTGAGTAAGGACCACAAGGTTGAGATTGCGTTGCCAGAAAGGAAGCTCCTTGCCAACGCCGTTGAGAAGGGGCGTAGCGCCAGGTCCACCGTCGATGAGAGCCGTATTACCGCGTGGGGTGCGAAGGAGAATCGCATCCCCCTGCCCAACATCCAGCACCCACAGATGGAGCCGCCCATCAGGTCGTTGCGAGGCCACCAGCAAAAGGAGCAAGATTGCGGCCGGAGGAAGGAGCAGACTCCATAAAGGCACTGTCGCGCTCGCTAAGCTGTTAGAGGCGCTACTCATATCGCGCTGCTCTCACCCTCCCACTTCGTGGAGTTACGAATTACGCGTCGCTCCGCAGCAATTAGCAGCTCATAATTCATCGCTCCGCCCCAGTCGGGCTCCCGCTCGCCGCCTCTTCTTCGTGCTCGGTTGGCTGGCCTTTGAGGAGCCAGGCGATGAGAACCGCAAGCAATGAACCCGTTAGCGGCGCTACAATATAAATCCAGGCTGCGCTGATATTACCGCTGATGATCGCCGGGCCAAGAGAGCGAGCGGGGTTCATCGATGCCCCACTGATCGGGTCAGCAAACAAGCCACAGAAGGCGATTGTCGCACCAACCGCAATCCCGGCGTTGGGGCCGACCACCTTGCTGTCAGTGGCGGTTCCAATGATAACGCTCACAAGGAAAGTGGTAAGAATCACCTCCATGACGAAAGCGGGAATATCCCCGTAACGCGGGAGAGTTGCGCCCAGGTGTCCTGCTTCGCCGAAAAGCAGGCGCAGCACCTCGGCGGCAAAGAGGGCCCCCGCAAGCTGAGCCAACCAGTAACCGGGAACTCGATACCAGTTGAAAGCGCCACGCAGCGCGAACGCCAGGGTAACAGCGGGGTTGACATGCGCCCCCGATATATCACCCAGGGTGTATATCATCGCCATTACAGTAAGCCCAGGAGCTAACACCCTTGCCACATAGCTTACTTCTCCGCCGCTCACCTGCGCTATGACGATAGCTCCGGCGGCAACAAAGGTAAGGGCGAAGGTGCCAAAAAGCTCCGCCAGCAGAGACCTTGCCTCATCGAGCGGCCCGGCTTGCGTAGGCGGAGAGCTGCCCTCCTTTGCTTCGAGGCGAGGCTGATCGCGCTTCATGGGATTAGAATACCAGGAAGAGTCCACCTTGACAATATCATCTTCTTGCAGGTATGCTAGCAGCGACAACAGTAAATACGATAAGACTTTGAGCAGCATTAGTAGCCAGCAAAGCGAGCCTACAGAGAGCCGGAGAAGGTGCAAGTCCGGCGTCCGCGCGGCAGGTGAATGGAGCTGGGAGTCGCATACCGAACAACTGTTTAAGTAGGCTATGCCGGACACTCCACCGTTACCAGGGAGCGAGGTATCAGCGCTTGCAAACCGCACCACAGCACGACGGCAAAGGCGGGTCGCAACGCGGTATCTGCTGAGCGTCGCTGAAGCGCATGCTGATGCGGCGGAACAAGGGTGGCACCACGAGGATTGAGCTTCCTTCGTCCCTTACGACGAAGGAAGCTCTTTGATTCCGGCCCCCTTCCCGCCTGCGGCGGAACGATTGGAGGAACCCTTGCCCGAAGCTTATTTGATAGGCCACGACGCGTTCCGCGCACTGGCAAACGAGCATGCGACTCGATATGAAGGCAGCGCTATGCCTTACACGCTCATCAGTCGGCAGATACCGGCAGACCTTGACACCCCCGTCTCTGCCTTGCTCAAAATAAGAAATGGCGACTATTGTTTCCTGCTAGAGAGCGTAGAGCGTGGAAGCCAGGTTGGGCGCTATTCATTCCTGGGCACAGACCCGCACCAGGTGCTCACCTCTAAGGATGGTCTGCTGAAAGTTGAGCGGCTGGGTGGCGTAGCAGCCGCCGCCCACTCAACGCAGCACACCTCAGGTGACCCCCTTGCTGAACTTGAGGCGCTCACTTCGGCGCGGCGGATCATTACACCTCCTGGGGCGGAGTTTCCACGCTTCTCCGGTGGGGCGGTTGGTTACGCAGGTTATGAGGTCGCCTCCTCTCTTGAGCCGGTGAAGCGCGCAGCTAATGACCCGCTCGATTTACCCGATCTGGCCTTCGCTTTTTATGACACCCTCATCGTCTTTGACCATGTGCAGCGCACGGCCCAGCTTTGCACCCTGGCACCCCTAACCTCCGAAGCAGACCGCGAGTACAGGCAGGCGATCAGCAGGATAGAAGGGGTCATGCAGCGCCTCCGACGCATTACGCCTGTTACGGGTGCGAGCACAGGTCAAGGCGCGGCTAATAGCGCTCGCACTCCTCCATCCAGCTCGCCCGTCCGGAGCAACTGTACTCAGTCCGACTTTGAAGGGCTCGTAGCAGAGGCAAAAGAGTATATCAGCGCGGGTGACCTCATCCAGGTGGTGCTGTCACAAAGATTTGAGAGGAATACCTGCGCCAGCCCTTTTAACATCTACAGAGCTTTGCGCATGGTGAACCCTTCCCCTTACATGTTCTTCCTGCAATTTGGCGAGCTTTATCTTATTGGCGCATCACCCGAAATGCTGGTACAGGTGCAGGGAAGCAAGGTTTCTACCCACCCCATCGCCGGCACTCTCCCCCGCGGTGGCGATAGGGAGGAGGACCAACGGCTAGAGCAAGAGCTTCTGAATGATGAGAAAGAGCGCGCAGAGCACTTGATGCTGGTCGATCTTGGGCGCAACGATATCGGGCGGATCGCCAGGATCGGCAGCGTGAAAGTGCCTCGCTTCATGCAGGTAGAGCGTTATTCGCACGTCATGCACCTGGTCTCTGAGGTCGAAGGGGAACTCAGAGGCGACCTGGGGCCAGTTGACGCCATGCGCTCCTGCTTCCCTGCCGGTACAGTATCAGGGGCACCTAAAGTGAGGGCGATGCAGATTATATCCGAGTTAGAGCGCGACAGAAGAGGTCCATACGCAGGAGCAGCAGGATATATCGGCTATGATGGTAACGTGGATACTGCAATCACGATCCGCACGGTGGTGCTCAAAGGTGGCAGAGCCGCGGTGCAGGCAGGAGCGGGGATAGTGGCCGATAGCGTGCCCGCAAGTGAATACAAAGAGACAGAGCACAAGGCACGCGCACTCCTCTCGGCTATAGACCTCGCCGAAGAGATCGAGCAGAGCGAGGGGATACGGAATTATCAATTATGAATTGTCTACGGTTCTAATTGCGGTGCTCTAATTCATAACTCACGATTGATGCATCACCGATCCTCACTTGTACCTGAGAAGACGAAGTACCAGCAGAAGCATGAGGCATTTCGTGCCTGGAAATATAGTTATGCATCCATCGTAACTCGTAATTCATAATTCCATCAAAGGTGGGAAGAGGAGTTAAACAATATGATAGTGCTTCTAGACAACTACGACTCTTTTACTTACAACCTCTACCAGTATCTTGGTGAGCTAGGCGCGGAGGTTAAAGTAATACGTAACGACGCGGCTACTGTCGCACAGCTAGAGACGTTAAAGCCTGAGGGGTTGGTGATTTCCCCCGGGCCTGGTGCGCCTGACAGCGCGGGGGTTTCTGTGCAGGCTATTGCTGCCTTCGCGAGCCGCATACCCGTGCTGGGCGTCTGCCTGGGTCACCAGTGCATAGGCCAACTGTACGGCGCGAGCATAGTGCGCGCTCCCGAACTGCGTCACGGCAAAACATCAGATATATATCACACAGGCAAAGGGGTTTTTGGTGGCCTGCCCAACCCCTTTGCAGCTACCCGCTATCACTCGCTTATAGTTGATGCTGTCACTTGCCCGCACGATCTGGAGGTTACAGCATGGACAGCGGACGGCCTCATCATGGGCTTGCGCCACAGGAGCCTGCCGGTAGAAGGCGTGCAGTTTCACCCGGAGTCGATGATGACGCGCAGCGGCAAGGCTCTCCTCGGCAACTTCCTTGCGCAAGTCGCCGCTACAAGGGCAATCTTGATGTAACTGTTCAGATTTAGAGTGTAACAAAGTTCAAGAGGTACCTATGAGCCGCACTCACCTCCCCTCACCCCCAACCCCCTCTCCCACAAGGGGAGAGGGGGCTATATCCCTGGCACTCCCCAGCAACAAAGCCCCCTCTCCCTTCGTGGGAGATATACTCCCCAGCAACAAAGCCCCCTCTCCCTTCATGGGAGAGGGGGTTGGGGGTGAGGGTGCGTTGGGGGTGAGGATAGGTGGTATACAC
>JADEYI010001828.1_pt1 | contig 13358 bp, 16 predicted proteins | sample 8542331 | NCBI WGS metagenome assembly JADEYI01 (sample SAMN16510988, study PRJNA670497) | mine drainage metagenome | isolation source: biofilm near Copperflume 1 | place: Germany: Marsberg coppermine Kilianstollen | collected 2018-02 | reverse complement strand
GTTCCTCGTCGGCGACGACGACCAGTCGATCTACGGCTGGCGCCTCGCGGACGTCAAGCGCCGCGTTTGCCATATGGGCAACCCGGCCCCCGGTGCACCGGTGTCACCTAAATCCCTCCTGGCCGGGATCGCCGCAGGGAGCCAGGCCAGGACTACGCGCCACTTTCAGGTGCGGGTCCCGGCGCCGTCAGGCCGGCGTCCGCGACCCTCCGGTCTACTTGTGGAACCGCGGCCACTGGGCGCGGTCGTCGTCAAGCTTCGGGTGCCAGTACTGGTGGACGTCCGCAAGCGCACGCTTCCACACCTGTGAGTCGGACTCGCCCGGTTGTGCGTACTTGATCTCTTGCATCGCCTCGAGGAATCCGGGGCCCGGTCGACGCGTGCTCTTCCTCACGACCACCGCCGTCACCGGCGGACGACTTGCGTTGTCCTCCTCATGCGTGATGTGGGATAGGTACTTGCCCACCATCGCGCGGCTCGTGCCGAGGTCGCCGTACGTGATGACCTTGCGCGCGATGGCTGCCTGGATGCACTTCAGGTGCACGTCGGGGCGGTAGGGGTACTTGTCTGTGCGAGGCATCATTACGCTCCATCTATCGCTTCTAAACTCGTGAGCCTGAGCGTAGCACATACCGTTCTAATGTTGATAGACAGCGCATAGTAGCCGACCAGAAGGGCGCGACGCCGCCCGACGGCAACCCCGGGAGAGGGCGCCATGTCGCAGAGTGGGCACCGGTTGGCTCCGGCTTGGCCGACACACGGGCAGAGTCGCGTGCCGAAAGGGAGTGCCTCCCCGGCTCCCGATGGTGTGCACGTGGGAGCCCGCGTCAAGCCCGCTCCGAAACGAGGGTCCTTGTGGGAACGGGCTCGGTGTCTCGTTCGCCGCCGCGTCGGCGCAGCGCCTCAGGACCCTCATCGCGCCGGCGGACGGGACCGACCACGTGGACGAGCCTCGCCTTCCCTACGAGTGGCTTCCCGGCGCCATCGTTGCCATCGTCGCGCCCGCCTGTCACCTGAGCGGACTGTCGCCCTTCGCCTGAACTCGAACCGGCGGCAGATCCAGCGTGCGGGACGGCGACGCAGCCGGATGGGTCCGCATGGTCATCGATCCTGCCGGTCGTATACTACGGCCACGTCGTAATGCCGAGGTCCCGCCGCGATGTCCCACAATCCGGCCGCCGATCTGCGCCTCGAGCTGCGAGGCGTCTCGAAACTCTTCGGGATGACCGTGGCGCTCTGGCAGGTTGATGTCGACGCCCGCGCGGGTGAGTTCGTTCTCCTGATCGGTGCCAACGGATCGGGCAAGTCGACGCTCCTCCGAATCGTCGCCGGGCTGACCTCGCCGACGGCTGGAGCGGTTCGATGGACAGGCGCTGCCCCCGCCGCGCGCCCGCGGGTCGCCCACGTCGGACACGCGTCGGGGCTCTACGACGAACTCACCCCCTTCGAGCACCTCACCCTCTCCGCCCGGCTCGCCCGCAGCGATCCGGCCCATGCAATACGCCTGCTCGAGAGGATCGGCGCAGCGTCGGTGGCCGGCGAACCGTGCGGCCGGCTCTCGGCCGGGATGCGGCGGCGCGTCGCGTTGGCGCGGGCGTTCGCGTCCGCCCCAGATGCAATCCTGCTCGATGAGCCGCTCGCCGCCCTCGACGAGGCCGGGGTCGCGGCCGTCCTCGACCTCATCGACGAGGCGACGCGAGCCGGACGCCTCGTCCTCGCCGCCGCGCCGTCCGACGCCCGTCTCCACGTCATGGCAGCGCGCACGGTCGCCCTGGTCGACGGCCGCGCTCTGCGTTCGCTGCCGCCATCCACGGTTCGCACCGAACAGATCGATGCTGGCTGACATCCTCGCGCTCGTCGCCAAGGATCTCCGGATCGAGCTGCGAACGCCGGCTTCGATCGCCGGGGCGCTCACCCTCGGGCTCATCGGCCTCGTCGTGACCGGCCTCGCGGCAGGTCCCGACACGGCGCGCCTTCGAACGATCGCGCCGGGACTCGCATGGTTGTCGATCGTCTACGCGGCGATCACCGTCGGCGAGCGCCTCGATCGGATCGACCGCACTGACGACGCGTTCTCGGTGCTGTGGCTTTCGGTCACCGATCGTCGGGCGATCTTCGCCGCCAAGGTCGTCGCGCTCACGACGGTCCTCTGGACGATCACGCTCACGCTCCTTGGCGCGGCGGTCGTGCTCCTCAACGTGGAGCTGGCGCCTGCGTCGGTCGCGCTCGTCCCGCTGGCCGGGCTCGCCTGCCTCGCGCTCGCCGGCACCGTGGGCCTCGTGACCGGGGTCGTCGGGGCCAACAGCCAGCGGATCCTCCTCTTGCCGGTGACCCTCCTGCCGCTCCTCGCGCCGACCCTGCTCGCCGCCGCCCAGGGGACGGCCGCGGTCCTCGATGGTCGCCTCGACGCCGCGCTGCCGTGGTCCGCGCTGCTCACCGCCCAGGCGGCCCTGTTTGCCGGACTCGGCCTGCTCGTCTACGAAGCCGGAGCAGCCCTCGAATGATCGTGCTTCGACGCCTCCTCGCGCCATCCGCCGCCGCCGCCCTCGCGGCCGTCGCGGTGGTCGTGACGATCGGTCTCTTCATCGTCCCGCCCGACCGGTTGCAGGGTCAGGTCGAGCGGATCATGTACGTCCACGTGCCGGCGGCCTGGATCGCGTATCTCGCCTTCTTCGTCACGTTCGCGGCGAGCGTCCGATATCTGTGGCGGCGCGACCTCGCGGCCGATCGGCTGGCGGCCGCGAGCGCCGAGGTCGGCCTCGTCTTCACCGCCGTGGCGATCGTGACCGGTTCGATCTGGGGCAAGGCGACGTGGGGCATCTGGTGGGATTGGGATCCGCGCCTGACGACGACCGCGCTGCTCTTGGTGATCTACATGGGCTATGTCCTCGTCCGCGCGTCGATCGTCGACCGGGTTCGCCGGGCTCGCGCCGGCGCGGTCATCGGGATCGTCGGCTTTGCGAACGTCCCGATCGTCCATTTCTCCGTCCTGTGGTGGCGGAGCCTGCACCAACCACCGACGATCATCCAACCCGGCGACCCGACGATCGGCGACGTGCTGCTGGCGGAGCTGCTGGCGAGCGTCCTCGCCTACACGCTGCTCTTCCTGTACCTGCTCAACCGCCGGCTCGAGCTCGAGCGGGCGCGCGATGAGGCCGAGCTGGCGCTGCTCGAACGGTCATGACCGACATCGCCTTTGTCGCCGGCGCATACCTCGCGGCCCTCGGTGCGCTCGGCGTCTACGCCGCAACGCTCGGGCGCCGCCTGCGCGCGGCTCGCTCGGCTCAGGCGGCGATCGAGCGCCGGAGGGAGGTCGAGGCGGAGGCGGAGGCGGAGGCGCGGACCCTGCCGCAGGTTCGCTGATGCGCGCCCGGCCGGCGACGCTCCTCGGGCTCGGATTGGTCGTCGCGGCGCTCATCGCGCTTCTTGGCCTTGCGGTCACGAACGCGGTGGTCTACTACGTGACGCCGACCGAACTCGCGGCGAGCCCGGTCAACGGCCCGGTCCGACTGTACGGGATCGTCGTCGCAGGCTCAGTCACCTTCGACCGCTCGACGGGCGCGCTGTCGTTCCGGGTGTCGGATGGGCAGACGACCGAGACCGTGACGAGCCGGTTCCTCCCGACCGCCCTCTTCCGCGACGGGATCGGCGTCGTCCTCGTCGGGCGAACCTTCGGGCCCAGGGCCTTCGCGGCCGACGAGATCCTCATCAAGCACTCCGCGGTGTACGAACCGCTCAAGCCCGGGGAGACAATCCCGCCCGACATCCTGCAGCAGATCCGGGGCGGCGGATGATCGGGAGCGCCGGACTCACCGCCAGTCTCGCCGGGTTCGTGCTGGCCGTGCTTGGCCTGGTTGTCGCCCTGCGGGCGGTGCGATCGGGCAGCTTCGATCCAAGCCTCCGGCGGTTCGTCTTCGCCACGGCCGCCCTCGCGATCGGGGCGAATGTGATCATGGTCGTCGCCCTCGTCGTCCATGACTTCTCGGTCGTCTACGTGGCCCAGGTCGGGGGCCGCGAAACGCCGCTCCTCTACACGATCGCCTCGCTCTGGGGAGCGCTCGAGGGCTCGATCCTCTTCTGGGCGGGGCTCCTGGCGTCACTGACCGCGCTGCTTGTCCTGCGCACCGCCGCCCGCGACGAGGGGCGGCTCCCGCCGGCTCTCGCCGTCTTGTTCGGATTGCTCGTCTTCTTTCTCGGCATCGTCGTCGGTCCCGGCAACCCGTGGGGACGGGTGTCACCGGTTCCGGCCGACGGGCCCGGGCCCAATCCGCTCCTTCAGAACAACCCGCTCATGGTCGTCCATCCGCCGCTCCTCTATCTCGGCCTCGTCGGTCTGGCGATCCCGTTCGCGCTGACGATCTCGGCGCTCGTTCGGGGTGAGCTCGATCGGCCGTGGCTGGCCGCGACGCGCCGCTGGACGCTCGGCGCCTGGGTCGCGTTGAGCATGGGGCTCGTGCTCGGGGCCTGGTGGTCGTATGCGGTGCTCGGCTGGGGTGGTTACTGGGCCTGGGATCCGGTGGAGAATGTCGCGCTCCTGCCGTGGTTGACCGCGACGGCGTTCCTCCACTCGGCGATGGTGCAGGCGCGGCGCGGCTCGCTCGCCGCCTGGAACGTGGCCCTCGTCGTCGCCTCATTCTCGCTCACCCTCGTGGCGACGCTCATCACCCGAAGCGGCATCCTCTCCTCGGTCCACAGCTTCACGAATACACCGATCGGGCCGCTCTTCCTCGCCCTCGTCGGCGGCGCCGTGACGGGGTCGGTCCTGCTCGCGGTCTGGCGCCTTCCGGGCGGGCCGCCCGGCGGCGCGCTCGGCGCGCGCGGGGTCGCCTTTCTCGTGAACAACCTGCTGCTCGTCGCGATCGCCATGACCGTCCTCGTGGGAACCCTGTTTCCGCTCTTCGTCGAGGCGGCGACCGGTCGGCAGGTCAGCGTCGGGGCGCCGTACTTCGAGCGGGTCATCGGGCCGATCGCGCTCGGCCTGCTCGTTCTCGCCGGCATCGGGCCGTCGCTGCCGTGGGGCTCCTGGACGCCAGCGGCGCGCCGGCGCCTCGTGCCGGGCGCGATCACGGGGGTCGGCCTCGCGATCGGCGATCTCCTCGTCGGTGGCCCGCCCGAACTCATCCTCGGGGTCGCGATCGGTGGGTTCGCGCTCGTCCAGTCGACGAGCTATCTGGTCGACCTCGCGCGCCGCCGTCGACCGCCGCGGGGCGTCCGGACGAACCCCGCGACATGGTTCAGCTGGCCACCCCGGCGAGTCGGGGCGTTGCTGAGCCACGCTGGTATCGCCCTCGTCGCGCTCGTCATCGTCGCCGCCGCGGCCGGGCGACAGGACGCCACGGCGACCCTCCGCGACGGCCAGACGCTCGACCTCGGCGCGTACCACGTCGAGCTGGCCAGGATCTCGAGCGAGGTTCGCCCGGACCGTTCGATCGTCCGGGCAGCCGTGCACGTCGGGGGGCCTGGCCTCGATCAGCTGGTCACCTCTGACCTGAGCCTTTTTCCGAACTCCGCGCAGACGATCGCCACCCCGGCGATCGTCCCGGGCCTGACCACCGACGTCTACCTCGTCTTGCTCGATGTCGACCCGCTCGCCGGCACGGCCTCCCTCCGTTTGACGATCCAGCCATTCATGAGCTGGCTGTGGGTGGGAGGGCTCCTCGTCGCGACCGGCGGTCTCGCTGCGCTGGCGCCTCGGCTGACCGCGCGATCGACCCGCGCGACCGCCCCCGACCCGGAGGCCGTGGCGGCTGGGGCGACGACGTGAGCGCGGCGGCGATCCGGTCCTCGCGCTCGCGACTCCTCGCGTCGCTGGTCGTCGGCGTGGCGGTCGTCGGAGTCATGGCGCTTGTCGCGGTCGGTTTCGCCCGTGACCCAGGACGGATCGAATCGCCGCTCGTCGGTCGCGTCGCCCCGGAGTTTCGGCTCGTCTCGCTCGGTGGCACGACGATCGACCTCGCGGACCTCCGCGGGCGTCCGGTCGTTCTGAACTTCTGGGCATCATGGTGCATCCCCTGCCGTGATGAGGCACCGCTGCTGCGGGCCGCGCAGGAGCGCTACGCGACACTCGACGTCGCCTTCCTCGGCGTCGTCTACGAGGACAGCGCCGCGAGCGCACAGGCGTTCGTCGACCGCTACGGGATCGCCTATCCGTCTCTCCTCGATCCGGACGGTCGGACGGCGCTCGATTACGGCGTGTACGGGATCCCCGAGACATACTTCATCGCCGCCGACGGGACGATCCGCGACAAGCAGATCGGGCCGCTCGACGCCACCTCCCTCGAGCGCCAGATCGGCGCGGTGCTCCGGTGAGCGTGCGGCGCCTTGCACTCCGCGGATCGGCCGACGCACTGTTGCTCGGCGCCGTTTTTCTCGTCGTCGTCGCGGCACTCCTGGCGGCCCTCGATCTGCGGCCGCCGAGCCCCGCCGAGCGAGCTAGTGGGCTCGAAGCCGGGCTGCGCTGCCCAGTCTGCCAGGGCCTATCAATCGCCGACTCGCCGGCCGCGCTCGCCGGCGAGATGCGGAGTGTCGTGGTCCAGAAGGTGGCGGCCGGAGCGACCGATGCCGACGTCCGCGCGTTCTTCATCGAGCGATACGGGCAATGGATTCTTCTCGCCCCGGACGCTTCCGGCCCGAATGTGCTCCTCTGGGCGGCACCGGGTCTGCTGCTCATCGGCGGCACGGCGGTGGTCGTCGGGCGAGCCCGCCGGCGCAGGCGGCGGGCTCCGGCCGAGCGCGACGACCGGGTCCGCGCCGACCGACCTCGTCCGCTCGTGTTGGGGGTCGCGATGGCGATCGTCATCGCGGCCGTCGCGGTTCCGCTGGCCATCGCCACCGGGCCGCGCTCGATCGGCGGTCAGATCACCGGCGGCCAGGCGACGATCCAGGCGGCGCCGGCGATCGGGGACCTCCAGGCGCGGGTGACCGCCGATCCGACCGATGTCGGCGCGCTCGTGGCGCTCGGCGATGCGTATGCTGGAGCCGGTCGCGCCGGCGACGCGGCCGACGCCTACGGCCGTGCCCTCAAGATCGAGCCCGACGATGTCGGCGCGCTGGTCGGGATGAGTTCCCTCCTGCTCGGTGCCGGCCGACCCGACGGTGCCCTCCCGCTCCTCGATCGAGCCGTCGCGATCGCCCCGAACCTGCCCGACGCGTACCTGTTCCGTGCGATCGCTCGTTACCAGCTCGCCGGTTCGCTGACCGCGGCCGCCCGCGCCGATGTCCTGCGGTTCCTCGATCTCGCCCCCACGGACCCGCGGCGCACCCTCGCGGAGCAGCTCCTCGGGGCACCCGGGCCGAGTGGCGCTCCGTGAGCCTTGCCGTCGTCTTCCTCGGCGGTCTGGTCTCGTGCGTCACGCCGTTGGGTCCTGCCGGTCATACCGGTGTTCGCGGGGTATGTCGTGGGATACCGGCGAGGTCCGAACAGCCGCCGCGCCGGTCGCTCGGGGGATCAGGTTCCTCGTCGGGTTCCCCGGGGTGTTTATCCTGCTCTGGGTGTCCCTCGGGTTCGTTGGGTTCGCGCTCCTCCGGATGGTCACTCTCGCTCGCGCCATAAGCCGGCGTGCTCATCATCGCGCTCGGCATCGCATGGCCGCTGGATACCACCTCTTTTCGGGCCGGCCCGGGTGGGGACCGTCCGCCGCACGAATGCGGGCCTGAGGCAGGGCTGCCCTTTTGGGCCGGCCTGGACACGAGCGGCTGGCCTGCCGGGAGGCTGCGGGCGATGTGCCGTCTTCCCCGGGGGCTGCATCGAGGATCGTCACGACCACGGCCGCGAGCCGATCGCGCCTACCAGCCCATGCCGGATCTGTAGCCCATGAGGTCGGATCCATAGCCCATCTCGGCCGTCGAGGCCATGCCGGGGGCCGGCTGGAACCCCTTCTCACGTGGTGCCTCGCTCGTCGCGGTCCTCGCCGCCCCGAGAGCGGCGAGGACCGCCTGGCCCTTCTCGGCGGCCGCGACGACGGCCTCGACGACGGCCTGGCCCTTCCAGTGGGCCGCGCCGACGCCGCCGATGACGAGCGCCCACGCCGCGACCGTGCCCCTGCCGATCGTGCCGGCCTCCGCCGCCATCGTCATCTCGCCGTCGTCATGGGCAGTGCGGCCGAAGAGCCGGCGGTTGTCCGACGTCGCGTCGCCCATGGGCGCGGGCCATGGAGCCGTCGATGAGCGGGGCGCGGAGGGCTGCCCGACCGGCTTGGTCGGCTCGACCTGCGGCCGCCCGGCCGACGCGACCAGCGGCGTGTTCGTCCTCTCGGTCGCGACCATCGACCCCGGCTCGACCAGTGGCCGCGGGCCGATGACATGGGACAGGCCATCATCGGGGACTTTCGTACCGTCGGGCAGCGTCCACCACAGCTTGTCGCTGAACGTTCTAGCCGGTCGCGTGGTCGCCACGATCGCGGCCTCCCGCCTCGGCGTGGCGAGGTCAGCCACGAGGTCGCGCCCGGAGCGAGTCAGCTGGTAGCTGCCGTAGACGGGGCTCCAGACCCTCCCGAGGACCTTCTGGCGATCGAGCGAGCGATAGCAGCGGCGCTCGCCAAGACCAGTGGCTGCCGCGATCGCGGCGGCCGAGGCCGCGCCATCCGCGAGCGCCTGTAGGACGAGTGCGTCGGTATCCATGATCAGCAGACCGTACAGCAGGTCACTCTCGACGGCAACTTCGTGCAGCCCCAGTCAACGAACCGAGGCTTCCTCCGATGTCCGGCCAGTGTCAAAGTCCGGCAAAGTCCGGCCAGTGTCAAAGTCCGGCCAGTGTCAAAGTCCGGCCAGTGTCAAAGTCCGGCCAGTGTCAAAGTCCGGAAGGGTGCCCGGCGCGTCAGGCGCGAGTCGTCCGCTCGGGGTCGGGATCGGCCGCCAGCAACCGGGCGAGGGTGGCGGTGCCGATTCCAAGTCGTCGAGCCGCTCGACGACGAGAGAGGCGGCCTGCGGCAAGGTCGGCCTGGAAACGGGTCCAGCGACCGGCAAAGCCGGGCCGGGCCGTCACCGGTGGTCGACCGATCCGCTTGCCCTGGCGAGCCGCATGACGCATTCCCTCGCGCACTCGATCGGCGATCAGTTCGCGCTCCATCTCGGCGACGGCGGCAAGGATCGTGAAGACGAGCCGGCCGGTCGCGCTCGTCGTGTCGAGCTCGGGCTGGGTGAGGGCCGAGAAGCCGACCCCGGCGTGCTCGAAGTCGCGCAGGGTCGAGAGCGCGTGGAGGGTCGAGCGGAAGGCCCGGTCGAGCTTCCAGACCATGACCCGATCGACCCGACGCATCGCGACGTCCGCGAGGAGCCGTGCCCAGGCCGTGCGATGGGCGAGATCACCGGCCGCCGCGGTGTCGACGTACTCGACCGTGTCCCAATCGCGCGTCCGGACGTACTCCCGCAGGGCATCGAGCTGGAGCTCGGGGTCCTGGTCCTTGTCGCGCGTCGAGACCCGCGCGTAGAGGGCGACGCGGAGGGGGTGGCCGAGGTCGGTCGCGGGCCGGTTCATGCGCCGCTCCTCCCTCGCTGCCGACCGGTCACGGCTTCCTTGGCCGCTGCGCGCTGACGACGCGCCCGGCGGTCGGTTGGACCACCCCAGCCGTGTCCGACGCGGCGTCCGGCGCGGGAGCGGCGCTGGCGGCACGCGGACGAGCAGGTCAGTCGGTCGCGCCGGCCCCAGCGGATCGGCTCGCCGCAGACGACGCAGGCGCGAGGCTCGGGGCCGCTCACGGGAGCGTCTCCAGGACGTGGATCGCGGCCTCGACGCAGGGCCGACAGCGGTAGCGGTCGTCGCGCTCCAGGCGATCGCCACACGAGCAGCAGCAACCGGGGCCGCGAACGGCATCAGGCTGGGCGAGGAGGAGTGGGATGGGTCCGTGCTCGGGTGCCCTCGCCCGCATCGCCTCGACCCGCCAGGCGACCTCCGACCGCTCGATCCGGAGCGCCCGGAGGACCTGGGCCTTGTGGGCGAGCAGTCGCTGGGCCTCGCGCTCCAGGCGGCGCGGCCCGCGGACCACGAGATGGTCCCCGTCTTGCGCCACGGCGAGGCCAACCCGGCGTGCCCCGCGGAGCAGCGTCATGCCGTCCACGTCGCCTCCTCATCGCTCGACGGGGTGGGCACGGTGGCCGCGAGCCACGGGCTCGCCTGTGGGTCGTCATCCTCGCGGCGAGCCAGCACATGCGCATCGTCCCGGTCCCGGTCCCGGTCCCGGTCCCCGAAGAGCGCCACATTCTCCCGAAGGACGCCACGTCTCGGAGTTGGCGTCCTTCGGGCAGCGCTGGCGTCCTTGGGAGGCAATGCCCAGGTCCAACCCTGGCCGGCCTGCCCGGGTTGGCCCTCGTGGCGGGCGATCACCCCGAGGGCTCGCTTGGCCCGGTCGAGCGTCCGATCCGCGATGCCGGCGTTCCGCGCGGCACGGCGGGCGTCCCGCGCGGGCATCGACCCGTCGCCAATGAGCTGGCGCAGGAACGCCGTGGCCTCGCTCCGCGACGAGCCGCCATCGGCCGCCTGCTCGCCGGTCGCGGCGAGCAGGTCGGCGACCCCGATGCTCGGCGCCTCCCCGGCCCAGACGAGGCCGGCCGTGGCGATCGGGCCGTCCGGTGTCTCCGCCGTGCGGCCCTCGACCCGGAACCGGAGCGCCGCGGCGAGCGGCGAGAGGTTGCTCTTGCCGTGGGCCAGAATGCGCTCCGATCCGCCCTCGTCGGCCTCGGGATCGGCGCCCAGCACGAGCACGCTGCGCGCCGCGGCGGTCAGGCCGATCGAGCCGCCGACCCGAGCGAACAGGTCCGAGCCCGCGGCCTTGTTGAGATGAGCCACCGCGAGGACGGCCACACCGAGCTCGTCGGCCAGACGCGCCAAGGGTGCCAGCGCGCGGCGGATGGAATGGTCGCGGTGCACGTCGAGGCGGGTGGCGAGGTGCGCCATGACGGGATCGACGATGACGAGCCGGGCCCGCGTGCGGCGGATCGCCTCGGCGAGCCGGTCGACGTCGTCGGGCAGCGTCAGGCCGCGCTCGCCGGCGTCGTCGCGGATGGTCAGGAAGTGGATCCGTTCGAGGCCGGCCCCGGCCGCCATCAGGCGCGGCACGAGCGTATGCGCGGGCGAGTCCTCGGCCGAGAGGTACAGCGCGTCGCAGGGGCCGGCGAGATCCCCGTCGAGCTGCCCCCGGCTGGCGCGCGCGGCGACCTCGCAGGCCAGCATCGTCTTGCCGAGCCCGGGTTGGCCCACCAGCAGGGTGAGCGAGCCGAGCGGTAGGCGACCCTGCCACGCCCACGAGACCGACGCGGGTCGCACGTCGGCGGCGCGCGCCAGCACGAGTCCGGCGGCGGCGGCGTTGTCGCGCTGGTCCAGCGTCGGTCGCGGCGTGGGACGACGATCCGCGGCAGCGGTGGGCCCGTGGAGCCCAGGCCGGGCATGCTCAGCACGCCCCGCGACGGTCGCCAGCCGTGCGAGCCCGGCGAAGTAGCGTTCGTCGCGAGGCCCGTCGTACGACCGCACGAACGCGAGCTCGTCCGCGTTCACGGTGTCACCCGGGACGGATCGCCCCCGGCGCCTCGCTCAGGGCGTGGCCGGTCGGCCTCGAGCAACGCGCGCAGCAGCCGCTGTTGCGCGGGCGTGAACGAACTCAGAGAGCGGGCACGGAGGGGATGGGCGACGCTGCGGCCGGAGGATGCGGCGCGATCGCGCCGATTGTGGCCAAGCATGCCAAAGAGACCTCGGACCGTCGGGCCTTGCGGTACGACGGCTTCTGTCTCTCCGGCTCACCGGAAGACCTGGCCCGATCCCGGATGTACGCCCGGTGCGGGGATGCGCAACTGGAGATTCTTCCCCAGCTCCGTCAGTCATCCTAGCTGTGTGGCGTCGTGACCGCAAGTTCGGCCGCGGACGGCAAGCCGGCCACCAGCCAGTGGCGCCGCTCGGGCCGACACGCTGGGCTCGGGCAGGTCACGACGAACGGGAGGATGGCCTGCGCCCCGCTGAGGGCCAGCACGAAGTCGGACTCGGACGTCCTCGCCCGGCGGGGATCGTGGCGCGGGACGTGGTAGGGGTCGCCGCGCCGGGTGATGTTGAACTCGTCCACGGTCTCCACACTCGGCAGCACCGGCGTAGCCCGTCGGAGGGCGGACCGACGCTGCGTCCCGGGCGGGCTCGGCGCCTCCAGATAGGCGCGCCTGGAGAGCCCGAACCGGAGCAGGCCATCCTCGGTGGGTTCGAGCGCGATCAGCCCCCGCGCGAGCTCGACGCGCTCGATCGTGTGGCCGGCCGCCTGGACGCCGTATCCACTCGCATCGCGGCCGTATACGACGCCGATCCGCTGGCGGCCGAGGACCGTCCGGCAGGCAGGACAGCGGAAGACGCGGAACCAGCTCGCCCCGCCGAAACCCGCGGCAGCCTCCGGTGGGTCGAAGCGCGCGAGCGGATATGCCCGGCTCACCGTCGGCCACCTTGCCCAGGCCCGTCTCCCACCGGCCCGACCGGACCGCCACTCGACCCCGCCGCGCACCCCCACGCGAGCGTCGTCGCGGTCATGCCCGCCACTCCGGGACGGTCCAGATGGCCTTCACGGGGCGGAGGTCGGGCCCAAGCTCGACCCGCTCGACGATCGCCCGGAGGACCGCGTTGAGCTTCTCGGGCGTCCACGTCCAGTCGATCGTCGGCACGGCGGCGACCACCTCGGCATCGCCGAGGCGGTCGAGCTCGGCGCTCACGGCGGCGGCCTCCGCGGCGTGTCGTTCGTGGCTGATCGCGCCGCCGATGTAGAGCTCGTGGGCCCGTTCGAGGCGACCGGCGAGAGCGTCCCGTTGGGCGGCGTTGGCGGCGGCGACCGTCACCACCGCGGGAGCACGGAGGCGGCCGACCTCGTCGCGGACCCACGGCAGGATGCGCTGCTCCGGGACCGATCCCGGACCGTGGCCGGGGACGGTCCGGGCCACGTGACACTTGTACGCGCAGTAGGCGCTGTCCGAGCCATTGCGGTATCGCGAGCCGGTGAGGACATGGCCACAGTGGCAGCGCAGCAGGCCGTACAGGACGAACGGCGCGCGCGCCTTCGCGCCGGGCCGGGTCCGATGCTCCATCGCCCCGAGACGGATGAGGATCGCCCGAACGCTCACGGTGGACCATGGACCGCCCATCCGGGTCGGGAGCCCGCGTCCGTTGAGGAGCCGCGCGGCGCCCATGATCGAGCCGGCGTCTTTGTACGCGGCGACGACGGCGCCGACATCCTCGCCGGGGCGCTCGCCGTAGAACGGATGGCCGATCCGGTCGCCCCGGGCGCGCCGGACGGCGACCGCATCGCGGGCGTGCTCCGAGGCGAGGTCGGCGGTCATCTCGTCGACCGCGGCGAGCATCGTGAGGAGCATCCGCCCGGTCGCGGTCGAGGTGTCGACGT
>JADEYI010001827.1_pt1 | contig 13360 bp, 10 predicted proteins | sample 8542331 | NCBI WGS metagenome assembly JADEYI01 (sample SAMN16510988, study PRJNA670497) | mine drainage metagenome | isolation source: biofilm near Copperflume 1 | place: Germany: Marsberg coppermine Kilianstollen | collected 2018-02 | reverse complement strand
GCAGCAGGATGCGGTCGGCAGCATCTTGAAGGAACAAGTTGCGCACCATGTGAGCCTGCATGCAAGAAATATATCATAAGCTGAGCAAAAATTCAAGACAGCTGTAAAAATCCGTAAACATCTGGCCCTGCACCACAAATATTTGTGGTGCAGGGCCAGATGTTTACGGATTTCGTGTCTCTCTGTCCGATGTTTCAAGAAGGAGAAAGCAGGTAGCCAGGATAGCTATTCAAAGTTAAAGTCTCCTACTCTACGCAGCAGTTCAAAGTTTGGAATTTCAACTGCGCAGCCGGCTGTTTGTAAACTACCAACGAGTGCCCAGCGATCCTCCATCTTATTGCTTAGTTTAATACGATGTCGACCCTCCAGGGCATGGCAGATGCGTACCTTTCCTACCTCAACGAGAATGGTGCGCGGTGCCAGCGAGCTATGGCTAAATGCCATTCCTACTTCGAACAAAACATTTGCCCGCGGTTGTGGAAACAGCACCCTATCGTCTTCCGGGTCACTGTAGGTAGAGAACTCCCTTCGCAACTGCCCTTCGTCGTCTCCAGTGAGGAGGACGACAACCGCCTGTGCCTGCTGCAAAAGTCCATTGAGTGTTTCACCTATATATGAAGCACTTCTGTTGGTAAACGACACCGCTTCCTCCCAGGGAATAGGTGAGAGACTGAGCATCTTGAGGAAAGCAAACATTTCTTGCATGACATGTTTATTTCTGCCATAGACAACAAATACATTTTTGCTGTTTGCTGTAGCCATACAGGCACTTCCTTCCTATCTTTTCTTTGCCTGAGTGAAGTATGTGATCAAGAATGACGACGGCTACTTTTTAGGCTTTCCGTGATGATGTGAAAAGTTTCCCGCATTATGCCATGCATCTCCACTATCATTCACCATACAGCCAGTGTTTTTCAGTCGATTGATCAAGTCTCTCCGTTCGTTCTCCTTTCCCGTAAAGTTGGGTATATATCTCCCATCAATATCGCTGAAGAGTTGCACTCGACCGACCTGTACCAGGATGGTTCGTTCTGGGGAGCGGCCAAAGGCATAACCCGCCTCAAAAATTTGATCCTGCCTTGGCTGAAACCAGAAAGTCTTTTCATGGGCTTCTCCATTACGTTTGAGCAGTTCGCTGCGTAGACGAGCACGATCATCTCCTGTAAAAAGCACAATGACAGCCTGTGCATGTTTGAAAGCAGCTTCGATGACCTGATCAGCAAAAGGAGAGCCTTCCCCCGTCCAATTGACCGCGGCTTCCTTTGTGATAGGCTGCAAATCCAGGGCTTCCAGAAAGGCGTACATCGCATCTCTCACCAGCAGATTGTGTCCATACACAACATACACTCTGTGCAAGATAGCCTGATCAGGAGTAGGCTTTTCTGACGCCATCTCTGCCTCCAGCGTAGTATGTCGTGACAAACTTGGGTAACAAAGTGCAGTTGATTAACCATTCATATAGAAGTAGACGTAATGATGATGTCTTTATAAAAAAATAACGGATGACTCCGTTATCTGTAATTGCAATTCGATTATTCAATATACAAGAATACTATCAGCACCTTATAGGAATATGAGGTAAGAGGTAATTACGGATAATATCCCATATATTGTATTTTGTCTAAGAGATAGCCTATGATATCTTTATAGGCTTTGCGAGAATCTTTCCAGGTACTGACAGCTTTGCCATTTGTAGGCAGAAAATCTAACTTTCCAAAGGGAGTTCTTTCTAATAGGCGAGAATCTAATGAGTGTAGAAGGATAGGAATAACGCAGCAGAGGTTACTCCTTCTGTGCCGTTCGATCGCTGAACACATCTGTTTGCAATAACAGAAGTTTGAATTTAGAAAAGTGGTACTTACAAGCAAGAGGATAAGATTAGCCGTAGCAAGATGGTCGTTTCTTTGCCACGCCGTACTATGGATAATTTCGCTTTCATGACAGGAAATAGGCCATCCTTGCCTGCTCAATATAGCTAATTGCTCCCTTATTTTATCGAAAAAGCGTTCATCAGCTTGTGCATAAGCAGTGTAAATTTCAATAGGTGGGGCCTGATGTGTGTATGTCGGTGCTGGTATCTCCTGTGGGCGCGTCCTGGGGGTGCGACTGCCTGCGCTTGCAATTGGGATGGGGTGAGTTTCGGCTTCGGGCAGTACCACGATATTTGTAGGCGGTGGATGGAGCCCCGCTGTATTCATATTGTTGCTCCTGTCTTCCCACCAGTTTGTGTGGTGCTTACCGATAAGCGTCTGAAGCTGCGAAATAGTGAGTAAATTGTAAGACTGACTTTCTTGCAGCAGGTCTCTAAGATATTTCAGATCAGGATCGGTCTCTTCAAATCCCAGAAATATCACCTCAGATGCCGCTAAAAGCTGACGTAATTCAGCCTTCTCGTCAATGCTTGAAAGTCCCTTATTCAGGCGAGGCCCAAAGACAATCGAGGCGGAATCAGCAATATCGCCGTAGAGCTTCAGTATAAATTGTTCTTCATGTTGATACGCATGTATAGCATCCCCTATGGAAGATGCATAAAATTTGGGAAGTTCGCGTTGATGAAGCTGTTCGTAGGTGGTTTCTATGAAGATATCGTAGGTTGTGGAAATATAACCGCGGAAAGGAAGGTGGGCCAGTTTCTGGTGTACTTGTGATACCTGAGAGGTACCCCAAAGGACTTCTGTCAAGCAAAGCTGTAGTTGTTGCTTTTCGATCAGGTACTCTTCAAGCATGTTTCCCGCGTGAGCTAAAGAGTCTCTATAGGGCAGTTGGCGGAATGTCTCTATGGTATCGGGTTGATCAATGATGCTGCGTTGGACGCACCATTCAACCATACCCTTCACCAAACTTCTGAGGTAGGATGATGTATCACTATTACCCTCTTTGATGCCTGATGGCATTGCTAGATGCGGTCCCACCACGAGGATACTTGCTCTGTTGCTTGCTGCACTCAGCAACTTTTTTTCGATAGGTATCTCGTTAGGAGCACTGAGATTGTTCTTCGTATACGAGTAGTACAACATTTCTATCTCCACAGTTCATAAGGGTGGAACTTAGAAAAGGTCATTTGCATGAAATGAATAGGAATTTGATGATATCGCAGGCAGGATTACTCCTGGTCAGAACGTGCTACACAAGCCCATGAACTATGCGTCTGAGCATATTCGGCGTAGTGAGATGAAACTATTGTATAGCAAAAACTGAGAATTGACAATTAGACAAATGTTCTACAAAAAGAAGAGTTAGAATTTGAAAGGCTCTATCTGGCGAAAGAAGCACAAGTGCAGCATATAAATGTTTTTGTGAGGTAAGGCTCGTGGCTATTTATTCAGGAGGGAAGCTTCGTTGTAGAGTGCTGTTGCTTCTGTAAGCTTTCCTTGCATGCGCTTGATATCGCCTAGCACTTGCAGGGCAGCAGCGATATTGGCGATGTCGTCCTGTTCTCGAAAGAAGCGCAAACTCTTTTCCAGGTAAGTAATTCCACGTGTCAGATCGTCCTTTGCCAGGGCAATCTCTGCCAGGTCCAACTGTTTCATCGCGACTGTGGGCCTATCGCCTAACTCGTCGGCCAGCATGATGCGCTCTTCAAAATAGTGTGTTGCCCGTTCATACTCACCTGAAGCCAGGGCGACTTCTCCCAGGCTATCCAGGACGAGAGCTATCAGCGGCTTCGTACCTAGCTCTTGAGCCAGAGCGAAGCTTTCCTGGGCTAATGCTGCCGCTTGAGGGGTGTGATTCTGAGCAAGCTCTATTGACACGAGGGTAGTGAGGAAGCGTGCAAGGCTTTCTTTATCGCCTAGTTCGCGTGCGAGTTTCACGCTTTCATGCAGCAATTGGCGAGCTTCAGCGGTATGGTTCTGGAAGTATGCCAGGCGTCCCAAGCTTTCTAAAGCGTTAGCGAGAGCCCATCTATCTTCTGACATTCGTGCTGTGGCCACACTTTCGTGGAGCAATGTGCTGGCGGTGGTGATGTCATTTTGCCGGTATAAGACCCAGCCTAAGCCTACCAGTGCTCCTGCAAGATTTTGCTTGTCGTCCTCAACGCGTGAAAGTGCCACACTTTCTTCTAAGAGACTGCGAGCCAGGGCAAGGTCCCTGAGACGATAGGCCAGGTGTCCGGCCCGACGTAATACTTTGGCTCGGATCGCCCTTGCTTCAAGAGACCACGGTAATGCCAGGACTGTTTTTAACCAGTACTGTTCTTCTTCCCAATAGCCGCGTAAACCACAAAATTTCCCAAAAGCTTCGCCGAAATGCAGGGCTCGCTCTGTTTCCTTTTGCTGGATAAGCCATGTTAAGGCTGCACGCAGATTTTCCTTCTCCTGCTCCAGTCGCGCCAACCACTGCGCCTGTTGCGCACCATTAAAATGTGGCCTCGCCTGCTCTACAAGTGCGAGATAATAGCTCGCGTGGGCATGCAGGCTTTCTTCCAGTTCCCCATGCGTTTGCAGGTAATGCAGCCCATACTCGCGTAAAGTTTCTAACATCACGAAACGTGGCATTTCACCATTCTGCTCGACCTGTTGCAGCAAACTTTTATCCATGAGTGATGCAATCATGTTTAACATATCTGACGTTTGTTCATGCCTCAGAATGGTTTCCACGGCATTCAGGGTACAGCCGCCGGGGAAGATCGAGAGGTGCCGGAAGAGCCACTGCTCCTGTTCATCTAACAGATCATAGCTCCACTTGATGGTGTTATAGAGGGTGTGCTGGCGGGAAGGTAGGTTGCGTAGATCACTTTTCAGTAGCTGGAAGTCCTGAGCAAGTCGTGCAAGCAGTGCCTGTGGTGGGAGCAGTTTGATACGAGCAGCAGCCAGCTCAATAGCTAGTGGAAGTCCATCCAGGCGCACGCAAATCTTCGCAACCGCCTGTGCATTGCTTTGCTTCAACTGGAAAGTGGGCAGGATGGTCTGTGCACGCTGGACAAAGAGTGCGATAGAAGGGTACTGTATGAGACTCTCTGGAGCGGTCAGTTGAGCCGGGTCAGGAGTAACCAATGGGGCCACAGGGTACTCGTGTTCGGCTTGAAGATGTAGCACTCTGCGGCTGGTCACGAGTACTTTTAATCCTGGACAAGCCGTGAGCAACTCTTCCAGGAGAGGCGCCGCTGTTATCACCTGTTCAAAATTATCGAGCACGAGTAAGAAAGACGTATCACGCAGTACGTTTTTTGTCTGCTCAATAATAGATTGCGATCTGCTCTCTTGCATACCAAGGGCCTGGGCAATGGTGGGAAGCACAAGCATAGGGTCGTCGATTGAGGCAAGGGAAACAAAGCATACTCCTCCAATAAAGTGTTCACGCATTATGTTAGCAATCTGTGTACTCAGACGCGTCTTACCTACGCCGCCAGGGCCAAGCAGGGTCACTAGATGCACGCCGGTTCGCTTAAGCAGGTTGGATACTGTGACGATATCTTGTTCGCGCCCAATAAATGAAGAGAAAGGATGTGGAACCTTCCAGATATATGCAGGTGTTTGTTTGCTTTCAGTGGGTTCGAGAGGCACTTCAGGTTGCTGCGTATGCTCGTTGAATCGGGCCTTAACGAGGCCGAGTTCCTCCGCGCTTTTTCCAAAAAGGTGTGTCAGTTTTTGACGATAGTGTGGCTGAGGAAAGGATTCGCCGCGTTCCCAGCGGCCCACAGTGTGAGAATTAGGAAGGTCAATACGATCGGCAACATCCTTATGTGCCAGTCCGAGTTGTTCCCGTGCTTCTCTCAAGCGGAAGTTGGGGACGCGCTTTTTCTTGTTAGATGGACGCTTATCCATGCGTTATCGTTTCAACCACTGTAAGGTAAGCCGCTCTGTCTAGATACAGAGGATATAGATATTATTCTACCATATTTTATGTTTGCTCTTTAGATTACATTGTTCAGAGGGGTATTTCTTTACAGGAGAGGTCCAAATAGCGGCGTTGCGGTGACGAATATTTGCTCCCTATTTGCCCCTTTGATGCTGTCGCTTAGAACATGTTTTCCGGCTATGCTTGATGCGTACTCAAAATCCTTAACTTTCTCGATGTTTATGATGAAGCGAAGAAGGAGAATGAACATGTTATACGAGGCAGTAGCAGCTTCTCGTAAGGACATATGTGAGGTGACCTTAAGACGTCTTGATGGCTATATCGTTTCCCGTGTTCATCGTCTTGGACGCTACTATGCTCGGAATATCCATCCGGCAGTGCTGGATTTGGAATTAGATGAAGTTATTCAGCGGGTTCGTATCAAGTTCTGGCAGGCACTCGAAAAGAGGGATATCCACTACCCTTACGTCTATATTAAGCTCATTATTCAGAGTGAGTTTATTGATATGACGCGGCGACAGAAGCACTATCTAGCATTATCGATAGATGAGGAATTGACTCATGCTGAAGTTGAGAGAGCTGCCCGGCATATGACCGATCTAGCAGAGACGGTGGAGCAACAGATGGATGCCTCGATCTGCCTAAAAGAAATGATTCAGACAGTATTGGCCCTGCCACCCAGGCAACAATATGCTATGATCTGCTCATTAAAGGAGCGCGTGGACGATCTCAGACAACTGATAGAGGCTTTTAAGGCATATAAGATGGATATTCAAGCCATTCAATGGCCTGTTGGAAAAGCGGAGAAGCAGTTGCTACAGGCCTCACTTGTACCCGCGAAAAAGACCCTGGCGAAGAGTCTCGGTAGAATCCCATCAGTTGATAGGAAGCCTGGTTACGCTGCTACTCTGTGAGAAAAGTTATTGATTGTTTGAGCTTGGGGCTCTTGAACGGATCTCTTATATCAATCCTTGCCGGAGGACCCGTTCGGCGGATTTCAGGAAGCGCGGCCAGATTGCTTTTAGCAAGCGTGTAGTGCGGATCCATCACCAGTGCGCGTTTCAATGCCGCCTCCGCCTCGTCGTAGCGCTCCTGCATCATCAAGGATATCCCCAGGTTGCCCCATGGCTGTGGTAAGCAATCACCCATGGTAATAGATGCCTGGAAAGCTTGCTCAGCCTCCTTCCACTGACCCGCCTCCATCAATTGTAAGCCGCCCTGGAAGAGGTCTTCCTGCTCAATCAACTGGTCCAGGGTGAAGTCTGGACCGCGCAGTTTCCGTGTTTTCTCAGCCACCTCACGGGCGAACTCCAGTTCTCCTTCAAGCTTCTTCACCAGTTCGGGTCTGACATTCAGTTCTTTCGCACATTCATAATCACGAAGCGATCTCCCAAAGCGCGAGGTGAATCGACTAGCCATGCCTCGATTGAACCACAACTCGGCATTGGTAGGGTTTAAGGCCAGTGCCTCTGTGTAGGCAGCATAGCTTTGTGGAAAGTTCTGGAGCATAGCTAGCGCAGTTCCCATCTGATCCAGCACATCTGCACGCATTGAAGCATGTGGAGGAAGGTAGTTCAACAGTCGTTCACAGTTCATAACTGCCTCAGTATAATTCCCCTGAAAGATCTGATGACCAATAAGGTCGAACAGTCTGTCGGCCTGCGATGGATTAGACGTTACCTTTTTCTTGTGTTTGGATTGTTTTGATTTTCTTGCCATATTTCTTTTCGCTTTACCAATAGCCAGTGACAGGTGTTGATTGGTCACGGTGACCAACCAACACCTGTCTTATCAGATTCGTGCATTCGCTACACACTTGTAGCATACCAGAAATATTGGGCCAAACGTTCGAGAGTCAAGCACATTATATCAAAGTTTTTGGGCGGCTTGTTTCACATTTATTGAGGCAGACCGTACTTATTATCATAAATATTGAGGCTAGCAAACACTGTCTTCTCTATCTCTGCATCTTGGGGTTTGCATATGAAGAGGAAATGCACTTGAGCCGAAATTGGGGTTTGCATGTAGTTGGAACAGGCGCGAAAATTGGAATAGGAACATAGCCCAAAGAGGCTACTCTGCTTGATGGGAAAGAGCTATCTTGTCCCTTCTTCTTACTTGACTGTGGCTGGAGTAGAAAGTCGGGATAGGATATTTAATCTGTGGCTGATTGGTTCTCTGGGATAGTGCTCTCTGCTAGAACTTCCAGAATTTGGATTAGTATTCCATCTCTATCTGATAATTGAAGTTCGTTGAGTAAACGAATAGCATCTGCAACGGTACCAGGGAGAGAACAGTTCTCATAAGCAATTCGGTAAGCTTCCCGTGATTGAGTTAGGAATGTAGCTTGTTCATCCCCTGTACTTAGTAGGGCTAAACCAGCTAAGGCAAGCCCCCTTGTATATTTGGCTGTGTATAATAGAGGCGTTTTGGTAAGTATTGTTTGAATGTGAACCAATGCTTCGTTAAAGGCTTCATACGCTTTCTTCTCTTGACCGAGCCGTAGCAGGATTACTCCATACAGCGCAAAGCTACGATGATTATGCAGTAAGAAATTTTGTCGGCAGGCAGCTTCAATAGCGGCTAGTGCTTTAGAGTACTCTTTTATCTGTACGTAAGCTTGAGCAAGTGCCGTTCCTCCTTCTTGTTGTATTTCCCGGTTATTGATTTTCGTTGCAATTTCCAATGCGAGTAAAAGATTTTTGATCGCAGGCTCGTAGCTTCCTTGAGTTAGGTATGTTTTTCCTAATCGAGTGAGATCAAAACTTTCTCCAAACCGGTCTTCTATCTCTCGTGTAATTGCCACTGCTTGCTGATGGTATGCTATTGCTTGCTCATATTGCCCTCGTTCGGTATAGATCACCCCAAGCGTACCCAGACCTACTCCTTCCCAGCGTTTGTCTCTGACCTTATCTTCACGGCAAATCTTTACTCCTTGCGTAACACTGTCTTGTGCCCGCTCGTACTGCCCCAGCCCAATATGAATAATACCCAGACTGACTAATATTACTCCTTGAGGATACCGATAAGAAATATTGCGTGCGAGACTCAAAGCTTTTTGGTAAAAATCCAGTGCCCGCTCATAGTTCCCTAGAGTACGATGACTAAATCCCAGATGAGTCAAGAAACGGCACTCCCCTTGCTTATCATCAATTTCTTGGGTGATCAGCAGTCCTTGTTGAAAATACACGACTGATTTTTCTTCATCTCCAGAGTTACGATAAGCGGCTCCTATGCTTAGGAGCCATCTACACTGTCCTCTCTTGTTATCTATCTCCTGGTCTACCGCCAGTGCCTGAAAGTCGTAACTAATCGCTTGTTCAAAATCTCCTAGATAGCGGTAGGTTTCGCCTAAAACACCCAAGTTTCTGCTCTCTAGCTCTTTATCTCTAATTTTGCTCAACAATTTCTCGCGTAATGTTAACACGGGCCGAAAGTTTCCCCACCTGAACAGATAATCATAGTCAAAGTTTTCGACTAAGCGAGCTGCTGTGTCGTAGTCATTGGCTTGGAGACGATGTTCAAACTCAGCAAACTGCGCTGCCAGATCATCAAGGGATATCCACTCAGAACGTGGCTTACGCTGGCTTTCGTAAAACTTAGCGGCGCGATAATGTAGTGCATAGCGCGTATAAGCTGGTTGGGTTTCGGCCCTGATATCATCAGGTAAACCTTCAGGAATCCGATTGTAGCAATATGCATTAACTATTGGATGAAGTGCGAATGTTCGTGTTTCCTTGTTGTAGTCTACGAAATAGGCCAAAACCAGTTGATCTAATGCTGCGTGAAGTATGTTTAACTCCATGTGAGATGGTACAAGCAATAACTCAAGTGCTGTTCGATCCACTGGTTGGTCGAACAATGCAAGAGCCTCCATCACCCGAATCATACTAGGGCTAAGCTGCGAAAGGAGTTGCTGGACAATGCTTTCTGTGATGTTAGTAGCGAACACTGCTTTATCTTTCAATAAGTCATCTGGCCCCAGCAACTTCTTTTTTGTCAATAAGAACCCTGCGATAGTTACCAAGGTAAGGGGAAACCCACGCGTGTTTGTCACATAGTCTCTCAGTAAAGGCTGGGAAGCTTTTCGCAAGCCAGCTTCGTTTTTGGGATCGAGAGCACGCAAAAGGGCAATAGCGTGTTTTTCTGGGAGACCTTTCTCTAGAGAGATTGATTGCTCTTTTGATTTAAGAGAAAACGGCAGATTCAGCGGAAAACGGCTAGTTATCACGATTTGCAGCGTACTCTCTTGTTCTAACACTGCTTCAATAAATAGTTGCATGTCTGGATCAGTCAATTCATAGGTCTCAGAGTTCTGAAGCACTTCTAGACTATCCAATAGCAGCACATAGTGCCCCTGGCGCAGTTTATCCAGTAATTCAGTGACTTTCTGCACAATAGACATTTGCTGATTACGCCACGCATTATTGATGGCAGCTTTGGCATCACCTGTGAGGAGTTTTCCAAAGTCAGCAAAAATCCTATCTAGGCTTATACCTGTGCTAGTAGTACTGAGATAAATCATGTCATACTGACAGTCTTCAGATGCACGCAAATCTTCTAATACTTTACAGACTAGCGCAGTCTTACCAACGCCGCCAAGTCCATAGACGCCGATAATTCGTACATTTTCCCTCAGTAGCGTTTTAATTTCGATTTGCTGCTCATCCCTATTTTTAAAGCGTTTCTTGTCTATGGATTTTGGTAATGGATTAATGAATCTATGTTTATGATTTTTATTTATGCTTTGTGGCTCTGCTTTCAATTCTTCAACAACTTCTCGAATTCCTTTCGCCACCTCTAAAAATGCGTGATCCCGGTTTGACCAAAGAGTTATTGGCTTCCCATTTTTAGGTAATACCTGGAGTTTACCAAATGGGGCATCCTCCCAAGGAGCAGGACGAAGAAGGACAGGGATGACACGAGCGGCTCCAGCCTCATGTTTTTCCATTGCTCGTTGTAATTCAAAACTATTGCAGTAGTCGGAGTTCATAAAATCTGGGCTGATGAGGAGCAAAATGATCTGAGCAGCTTTGAGATGTTCATCAATGTCCTGTTCCCATTCCCTCCCTGCGCTGATATTGCGATCGTGCCAGATACGAATGACCTCCTGCCTTTCCCACTCGCGTAATTGCTTTGCCAACCGATCTCGTAAAGCCTCATCCTCGTGGGCATAGGAAACAAAGATTTCTATGCCTTTCATCGTTGCTTTTGCTCTTATACCCATGCAATCTTTTCAACCTCCTGTTGTAAGTCTTGTTTTGTTCCTCGAATAAAGAGCGAGCGTTGGAGGCACTCATCACTACAAAAATAGGGGATAAAGAGCACTCTAGCAGCATCTCGTTCGATAAAGGCACTGCTCATGAAGAACTCCTAGATGTCTTTGAGTGGCAGCCAGCAAATCTATCGGGAGCGATAGAGGACCACGATCGTAGCGGCAGCATTGTATGTGCTGCTGCTGACCAATCCAAATAGCTGTTTGGAGGATAATTCGCTGATTCCTTCACAAATTACACCGCATGCGTATCATCACCTCACGTCAATTGATGGTTGCGAGTATACCACACTTTCTATTTTTATTCATCTATGAAGTCTATATATAAACGGCAATGAATGGAAACTGTAGCTATCATTCACTACTATCCTCAAAGCGTTTCTTCAGCCATGCTAAGTACCTCGGCAGCCAACCGCTGGAACAATCTCGCTCTAGAGAACGCACCCGTGTCATCAAACGGCCCTTTCAGCACCTCGGTGAATCTGTTCGGGAAGTCTCTCGGCATCTTCTCCAGAGTAGGGAGGATATTTCTCTCTGCTCTGCGATCTCCTGGTTCGTACACCTCGTTGACTGCAAAAAGCACACTGATCAGCGCATCTATGGCCTGGTTGAGATGAAAGAGAAACAGACGAGAACCGAGGTGGCGCTCGGTATCTGCGACAAGTGCCTCCAGGTTCTCTCGAAGGAGAGGCACGTAATGCTGAAGCAGATTCAGCTTGAGCTGCCAGGGGAACGGCTGCGCCTGGCCGCGCCATTTTCTCACCACTTTCCCCTTGTCAAGCAAAAGCCATCCCCTCTGTAGCAATGCGGGGAGCATATGTGAGTGAATTGGCATCAGTTTGGTGGAGAGCGCCCCTTTCAGCAGCACTTCTCTGAGCACATTTGATACCCACGATGCTGTTTGATAGTGAAAGCTGATAGGTATACCATCAACGATCCCATCTATATCGCTAATGGCAAATGGGGGATTCTTGATCAACTGGCCGCCAAAGTGCCAGTCTAACCCAATCTGAGAGAAGAGCCTCATTCTCTCGGCAACGGAAATGATCTCTGGCCGGCAGACTACGAATAGATTGACATCAGAGCGCTCGTCAACATCGCCATAGGCAAGAGACCCAAAGACTAGCACCGATGAAACGGCCTGGTGAGGACCAAGAAGGTCAGCCAGACGACAAGCAATCTCGTATCGTTTCTGTAGCGCAGCTACAGCGCGGTGAGGCGGCATGCTCTGTTCTCCGGCGAGACGATCGTACCAGGCTGGCTGCTCGCAAAGTTTGCTCGTTTCCTTCGCGCGATCGGTTTGAGTCCTCGTCGCCAGGCGCGTGCGGATGGCACTGAGCGAACCTCCTTCATTGCTCTTGACTTCCTGCCCCTGGCACCTGAGGTAATCATGAAAAATCAGGCGGACAGTTTTCTCGTGTATTCCGACATCATCAGCAATACTCACAAAGCTGCGCTTGAGCGACTCTTGTTCAACATACGCTCTCAACCGCTGGGTCATCAAGCGCACTGGATCGATTTCAGGAAGTGTCTCCACAAAGGTTTTGCCACAACCAGTGCAACGATAGCGCTGCCTATCGACAAGAAGACTTACCCGCTTTCCATGCATTGGCCTATCGGTGTAAGCCTGAATCCTGCTACCGTGGCGGTAGGAGGGTTCTCCGCACGAAGGACAGAACGGTGAAGGAGAGGATAGCTTCATCATTACACGATAGACATACTCACCTTCCTCGATACGGAGGACTTCCCATCCTGGGAGATGAAAGGAATCCATAGCGCGCACTCACTTTTGATGGTCACTGCCCGGACACGTTCTGGAAGAACAACGCACGCTGTACTCAGCATACGCTCCAGTCCGGCATCAAGTACTCTCTTCGTCAATTTATCCTTGCACCTCAACGACGACCTGCACTGTTTTCCCGGGCGGCGCTTGCACCACAAGGTGATGCACCCCTGACGGCGAGCGCTCTCCTTCCCAAAGCAGGTGACCAGGAATTTCCAGGTAATCTATAAGCAGTTCGAGTTCAGCCGCGCTCACCGCGACTGCTCCTTGTTCCATCGCGCTATATCGGCGGCGCGATGTCGCCAGCAATGCTGCGCATTCGGTCACTGAGCGATGTTGCTGTCGTCTTGCCTGGGCCAGCACGCTGCCAATTTCTTGATTGCGCTGCAGCAAACGGCTTGCCACAGTGGACATAGGTTACCTCCTTCTATCTTCAGGCACACACGCTCGTGTCAAGTCAAATGAAAATGTTACCGAACGATGATGGTTCCCTCAAATGAAAA
>JADEYI010001826.1_pt1 | contig 13364 bp, 10 predicted proteins | sample 8542331 | NCBI WGS metagenome assembly JADEYI01 (sample SAMN16510988, study PRJNA670497) | mine drainage metagenome | isolation source: biofilm near Copperflume 1 | place: Germany: Marsberg coppermine Kilianstollen | collected 2018-02 | reverse complement strand
TGACCAGGAATGCGCTTAGAAGTGATAGGAACCAGCGTGTGTTTTGATGCTTCATCTGTCTCCTCCTGTTATATATGTCTTATGGAGAGCATACATGCTTATGCTGAATTGGAGCTAAAATGAATCTGAATCACACCTGAAAAAGGGGGGTACAGGTCGTTTTCCAGGAGGAGTATATCGGTATCATGACGGAGTGATGATCCACTTGCACACCTAAAAGTGGAGTTCTGTTTGTAAAAAAGCCTGTGGCGAGACCATTGCCAGCAGAGTATTTCGGCATCGGTTGATGAAGGAAAGCGGGTTGGTACTTTCATAGCAAGCGTTCAGTTTGCCTCCAGATTGGAATGGTCTCCCATTGACAGGATTTGACTATTCACTATCCGGTAATGTAGCATAGCATGGGTGCGAAAGCAGACTACTCTATAAGGTAAGGTATGAGCAGAAGGGATGCAGATATATGGCGGTACTGGCAATTATTGGCGCGCAATGGGGCGACGAAGGTAAAGGTAAGATTGTTGATGAACTATCCATGCGAGCAGATCTCGTGGTGCGCTACCAGGGTGGAAATAACGCGGGACATCGCGTGGTGCATGAAAAGGGCGAGTTCGCTTTTCGGTTAGTGCCATCTGGCATTCTCTTCCCCAACACAACCTGCATTATCGGTAATGGTATGGTGGTTGATCCCAAAGGCTTGCTCGACGAAATACAGGAACTACAAAGCCAGGGTATCGATACATCGGGCCTGTTTATCAGCGAACGCGCTCATGTAGTGATGCCCTATCATTTTCTGCTCGACAAAATGGAAGAAGAGGCGCGGGGCGCGGATAAGATTGGCAGTACACAACGCGGCATCAGCCCCGCTTATGTTGATAAACACGCCCGTATCGGCATTCGCATGGCGGACCTGCTCGACGTTGACACCTTTCGCTCCAAACTTGCCTCGATTCTCCAGCAAAAGAACCGGATGCTGACACAAATTTACGGGCAACCACCGCTTTCTCTCGAAGAAATTCATGGCGAATATTTCGGCTACGGGCAACGCCTGCGCCCGCTCATTGCAGATACGCAGGCCATGTTGCACGACGCGCTTTTCGAGCGCAAAACCATCGTGCTTGAAGGAGCGCAGGGCGCGCTGCTCGACATCGACTTCGGCACCTATCCCTTCGTCACCTCATCGGCCACCATGGCCGGCAACGCTTCCAGTGGCGCTGGCTTACCCCCGCACTCGATAGACCGCGTAATCGGCGTCTACAAAGCGTACATCACCCGCGTGGGCAGCGGCCCCATGCCCACCGAACTCTTTGACGCGGCGGGCGAGGAAATGAGCAAACGAGGCCATGAGTTTGGCACCAATACGGGACGCGCGCGTCGCTGCGGCTGGTTCGACGCCGTCGCGGGTCGCTTTGTGGCGCAACTGAACGGCATGAACGCCGCCGTTATAACAAAACTCGACGTGCTCGATACCTTTCCCACTATCAAGATTTGCACTGCCTATCAACTTCACGGCAAGCTTGTGCATAGTCTTCCCGCCACACAGAGCGACCTCGCGGCCTGCGTACCAGTCTATGAGGAGGTCGAAGGCTGGCTCAGCGATACCTCTAACATCTGCAACTACGAAGACCTGCCACGAGCCGCGAAAAGCTATTTGAAGCGCATTGAAGAGTTGCTAGAAACGCCCATCGCGCTGGTTTCGGTCAGTCCCCAGCGCGGCAGAACGATTCAGGTACAAGACATATTGGCAGAGCCGGAGTTCGATTCGCGTTATCCACGCAACGCCCGCAGATTTTGATCAGATGGAGCAAATCACAGCCACTGGCAAAGACGGATACCTGAAAGCGTTTGCCGGAAGTTTCTCTGCTACTTTCGGATAGTGTTATACGTGCTTATCTCAAGAGAGTAATCTATCCAGAACAGAGAAGGAGAGCATCTATTACATATGTCGAGAAGAGAGAGAGAATACGGCAGGGGTTACAGAGGAAACAGAAGAGACTATGGACGTAGACGGCGACGGTCATTTTTCTGGCGATGGCTCGGCGAATCCATCCTGATTACCGCCGCTGCCCGCATCATTCGACGCATGATGCGCAGGTGGTAGTAACTTACACGCTTCCAGGGGGTTTCTTCAGCATCGCTGATCCACTGCGTGGAAACGACTCCGGGCATTTTTTCACCTGCTCCCATACAAGTAACCTGCGGCCATCTTCCAGTTCGGGTAAAGTGACAGCTCTATCGGCTCTCAAGATCGATCCGAGGAGACGGGCCGCCAGTTTTCCCTGCGCCAGTTCCGCTGTCACATCGCCCTTTTTGGGCAAGATGATCTGACCACCCATACGACAAAAAGGCGCGGCATATTCCAGCAGGATGGGCAGTGCGGCGACGGCGCGGGCAGTGACAAGATCAAACGAGGCGCGGTACGCCTGCTGGTGAGCCAGTTCTTCGGCGCGTCCCTGCACGGCTTCGATTTCGCGCAGTTCAAGCGCCTCTATCATATGTCGCAAAAAAGTTACCTTTTTACCTGTGGCTTCTAACAGCACAACCCGCCAGCGCGGGCGCAGTATCTTGAGAGGCAAGCCTGGAAAACCCGCTCCCGCGCCAATATCCAGTACCTTCGCCTGGCGGCTATCATACACCGCCAGCAAAGACGCCGAATCAAGAAAGTGCTTGCATAAGATTTCGTCGGGGTCGGTAATCGCGGTAAGATTGAAGCGGCTGTTCCACTCGATCAATTCCTGCCGGTAGCGCAGAAAAAGCTGCAACTGTTGCTCGGATACAAGAGGGTCAAGCGTGTGCAGGCTCTGCATGAATTGATCGAGTGAAGATTCTTGCGACATGAACTAACGGCCCTTGTGTAGCTTACCAGGGCGATTCGTCTCCAAATCGCTTAAACGATGATTTTTCGCTTGCTGTTCAGGTAATCGACAAGCAGGTACTCGCCGAGGTTGTTTTTATCGGCATAGAAGGTGCGACCGTGATTGATCTCCGCCAGTTGGTTTACGAAGGCGATCATCCAGCGGTCTTCGCCCAGCATGAAGGTATTGATGGTGATGCCCTCGCGTGTGCAGCGCTGCGCTTCCAGCAGCGTCTGTTGTTCCGCGAACGGGTTGGGCGGATAGCCAAAATGCCACTCGCCATCCTCATGCCAGTACGTCGGGCCACCGTCGGTAATCAGGATGATCTGCTTATTGACGCCGTGATGGCGTCCAAGCAGTTGCCGCGCCAGCATCAAACCATGCGCCATATTGGTGCCGGTCTCGTTATCGAAACGGCTCATCTCGACTAGCTCTTCGGACTTATACTCGCGAGCCAGGTACGAAAAGCCCACGATATGCAGGTTATCGCGTGGGAACTGCGAGCGGATCAGGCTTTCAAGCGCCACCGCGACTTTTTTCGCGGCAGGCTGGCAGCCGTTGTAGATCATGCTCATGCTCAGGTCAATCATCAAGACGGTCGATGACTGGGTGGTGAACTCCGTGCGGTAGACCTCGAAGTCTTCCTTCTCCAGGCCAACCGGCGTACCGATGCCTCGCCGGTGTACGGCGTTCATCAGCGTCTTTTCCAGATCGAGCAGGAAGGGATCGCCGAACTGGTAAGGCTTGCTCTCGTCGGTGCGCTCGCCGCCGGTGCCCCGGAACGGGCTGATATGCCGTCCAAAGCCGTCACGTTTGAGCTTATTGAAGATGTCCTGCAGCGCCTTCTGACCGATCTTGCGGATGCCCCGCGCGGTCAATTCCCAACGATTGCCCTTCTTCTGGATATACCCGGCCTCTTCCAACGTCTTCATCAACTCTTTCAGTTGCTCGACCGACTGGTACTCCTCGTCACCGAGCAGATCTTTCACCTTATCGCTATCGATGGCTTCCAGGTTATCCAGCCTACGCGCATCTTTGAACTGATCTTCCAGACCCTCCATCTGCTGCAATCGTCCCATCATGCGCATGGCCTCGTTGAGGGGCAGCGACTCGTCGCCCCTGAAGGGGTAGCGCGTGCGTGCCTGCTCCATTGGCATGAGGGCTTCCAGGTTCTGCGCCAGTTCCATCATGTCAACGCGGATACGATCATCTCCCATGAGCTGTTCCATGAGATTTTGCAGCTCCTCCCGTTGCTCTGGCGAGAGGTTGTCCATGATGCCCTGCATGGCCTGCATCTGCTGCCGCATTTGCTCCAGCAGGTCATCGAGCGAGTTCACGCCGGGAAAGTACTCACCGTGCTTCTGCATGAATGCGTCAAAGTCGGGTTCGCGCCCCTCCTGCCGCTCGCGCAGCATTTTGTTGAGGTCGCGAATCATCTCGCGCATCTTGGCGATATCTTCCGGGGTCATGTTTTGCAGCGACTGCTGCATCCCCTGGAAAAACTGCTGCATCATCTGCTGTTGCAAACTGGCAAGCAGTTCATTGAACTTATCACGCGCCTCGTCATCCATGAAGTCGTATTCGGAAAGTCCTTTGATCTGGCCGGGGATGTCGTCGGGCAGCTTCTCCAGGTATTCCTGCTTGCGCTTCGCGATCATCTCCAGCATTTTGCGCTTCTGTTCTGGCGTGAGATCGCTATCGTCGCCTTCACCCGCTTGCCCGGCCTGGCCGGACTGCTGCTGTCCCTGTTGACCTTGTTGTCCCGACGATGGTTGTTGTCCATCTTGCGGCTGTCCAGTGGGCGCATTTTGTTGCCCGGCGGGCGGTTGCTGCTTTTCGTCCAGGCGGCTCTGAATGCCCTTGCGCTCAAGGTTTTTGATCTCCTCAAGTTTCTCGCGCAGGTCATCCATGACGCCCGAAGCCATATTGTAGCGGTTCAGTTGCTCACTGCGCATGTTGCGCATTCGCTCCATCAATTCACGCAGGCCCATCGAGCGGCGACCATCTTCTGTGCGTATGCCCTCCTGCATCAGGCGTCGAAGCGCCTGTTGCAGGTTGCCTTCCTCGAGGTACTCATCGGAGAGCGCGTTCAGAATGTCGTCCGCGTCCAGTCCTTCGATGCGCTGCGTCCCATCCCAACGTGTATACCCGTAACGGTTCTTGTAAAAGCGTTTGAACATGGGAACGTTCCTTTATCGCCGGTAGCGCGTTTTGCCATTTACTTCATCCTTATTAAGCCGACGGTTTAAGTGCAGGCCCTCGAGAATAAACTCGACTGAGGACGCGATACTGGCAGGGCTACCACGACCATTGAGCTTATCAACGGCCTTGCTGAGTCCGCCCACTTTAGAAAGCTGGTTGACATACTCCATCGAAGGGAGATCATCGCCCACCTGCACATTCAGGCCGCGCTCAAAGCCCGCCACCAGTTGCTCAAATTCGCGCACCTCAAAATTCTCGTTAAAGACTTCAAGGATGGCATTGTTGATGAGCTTCTGCACAACACGCTCTTCCTTAACATCGCCCACTGTATCAAGCTCGATCTTGCCACAAGTCGAGGCAATAATGGAGGGAAGATCACTGACGCGCGGCGCAATCTGTCGCTCTTTCAAGCGCAAAGCGCGGCGGCTGGCATTGCTCAACACGTTCTCGAAGTTGGAGATCGACACGCGCACGCTTACGCCGGAACGCTGGCTGATATCATTACTGTGACGAGCCAGTTGCGTGATATTGGCAATGACTTCCTTCATGAACTGGGGAAAGATGATATCCATGCCCTCGGTAATGAAGTGGTTGCTTTCGGACTCCATGATCTGAATTTCGTGTTCGACGGTGGTTGGATAGTGCGTGCGAATCTCTGATCCAACACGGTCTTTGAGCGGCGTAATGATGCGCCCGCGATTGGTATAATCTTCCGGGTTTGCGCTGGCAACTACGTACACATCCAGCGGCAGGCGAATTTTATACCCGCGAATCTGCACATCGCGTTCTTCCATGATGTTGAGCAATCCCACCTGAATACGCTCGGCCAGGTCCGGCAGTTCGTTGATACAGAAAATGCCGCGATTGGTGCGCGGGATCATGCCGTAATGGATCGTCAGTTCATCCGAGAGATAGCGGCCCTCCGCCACGCGCACAGGGTCAACCTCACCAATCAGATCGGAGATGGTGATATCAGGGGTCGCGAGTTTCTCGCCATAGCGCCGGTCTCGCGGCAGCCAGGCAATCTCAACCTGGTCGCCATACTCCTCCACTTTGTCGCGACAGGCTTTGCATATCGGTTCAAAGGGACTATCGTTAATTTCGCACCCTTCAATGACAGGGATGACCTCATCGAGCAGGTTTGCCAGGCTGCGCGCCATACGCGTCTTGGCCTGGCCGCGTTCGCCAAGAAAAATGATGTCTTGACCGGAGAGAATGGCGTTTTCAACCTGGGGGATAACGGTATCTTCATAGCCAATAATACCAGGGAATAATTCTTCCCCGTGCCGGATCTTCTGGATGAGATTTTTACGCAACTCCTCTTTGACAGTGAGTACTTTATATCCACTTTCTCGCAACTCGCCAATAGTGCGAGGTCGTGTACTGATAGTCATTCCGCTTTCTTGCTACCTTTCTTGGGGGTTGGCACATACGATACATGTCTGGGATAGGGGTAACAGTTACCATTCCTACATGTTCCTACTGTACCTGATTCAGGTGGAACCAACTCTATTCTACCGTCTGGAACGAGAAAGCGCAAGGGTATGGGACTCGCGATGTAGCAGGGCGCAGCTTGCCCCTGCCCCGCTACATCGTTTAAAAAAATGAAGATCGCGTATCCATACTAGCTCCCTTTCTATGCGTAGCACAAGTCTATCATAACTGCGCAACTCCGGCGAGGAAACAATGGCCTTCAGTTTCGTTACAATGTAATTTTTACAGCGACCTTGACCACGCCGCCATTGTAATTAATAACCAGCGTAAACAGGCCAACCACGAGTGTTGAAAGACAATTCACCAGGGCATTCACAGACTTTCCCGGTTGTAACAAATGTGTCCTGGTGGGGTCGGTGATCGTGATGCCGCGCGAACTCTTTGTAGTATCCTGGAACCAGACCAGCGGGGTGCCGCCAGTGTTCGTCAATAGAAGTATGGTGGATTGTCCTTTGTCGCACACCGATATGAGTGAGATGGTCAGAAGCATCGGTGTAACCTGAAGATATGCCGTTGTAGGAGTGACCGTTGGCGGAAGAGTGGGATCAGGAGATGGTTTCGGCGCAGGCGTCTTTGTTGGCCTGGTGGCAGGCGTAAAGGTCGCAAGTACAGTCGGCGTAGGTATCCGTGTACCTTCGGATACTACAGGAGACGTAGGCGTCTTCAGAATCGGCATGACGCAGCGGTTTATATTTGCGCATATCTGCGGCTTTGTCGTTGTAGTCTGCTCTATTCCTGGATAGGCATATATCAAAGCTTCTGACACCAAAAACCAGGCCGCCCCCACAACCACGAGCACGCTGGAGAGATTCAGCACAATGCGTAACACGCTTTTAACGGTGGGAATGCGAGAGGGCGAAAGACGACGTACAAATAAAACATTCTCCAGTTCGAGAGAGAAACCGCGCGGACGAATCAGGAGCAAGGGCTTGCGACGTGTATGTTGAGCCAGCGAAGGTTGCTGCCCCATTCGCTTGAAGTCTTTTTTACGCATTACAACGACGCCTTCCCAAACAACACACATATAAGCTATATTACACAAAAACAGGCAGAAACCTCCCTCTATAGGAAAATAGTAGTATGTTACTGCCAGGCGATTAGCCTGATTGTCCTGGTTATCTTCTTCTTTGCTCAGTCGTCGGCATTGAAACGGTATCCGACGCCCGAAATGGTGAGGATGAAACGGGGATGAGCCGGGTCAGGTTCGATTTTACGGCGCAACTGGCCGACATAGACATGGAGATAATGGGATTCCGCGCCGTACCCTGTTCCCCATACCTGGGTGAGCAGCATCTGGCGCGTCAGAATTTTCCCACGATTTTTGATAAGGGCCTTGAGCAGATCATATTCCGTCGGCGTCAGTTTGACCTCCTGCCCGTTTAGCAAAACCTGGCGGTGAGCAAAATCAACGCTTAGAGGACCTGCCGTGTATACCGGCTCTGTGCCGGACTCCACCTGCGCGCTATGACGCAGCGCAACACGAATACGCGCCAGCACTTCATTCACGCCAAAGGGTTTAGAAACATAGTCATCGGCTCCCAGGTCGAGCGCCAGAACCTTATCACGCTCGGTATCTTTCACAGACAGCACGATAATTGGCAAGTTCGACTGCGCGCGCACTTCTCTACACACGTCAAGCCCACTGATCCCCGGCAAACCTAGATCAAGCACCATTACATCGGGGCGATAATGCGCCACAGCCTCCAAAGCTTCTTCACCGCTATGCGCCGTGAACACTTCAAATCCATGCGCGGCCAGGCTGCGTTGCAAGGCTCGCACAATCTCAATTTCGTCGTCAACAACCAGAATACGCGCTCCACCTTTAGTCATGCTACATCCCCTCTGCTTTTCTCAATGGTAACGTCCCTACTGGTAATGTGAACCGGAACAAAGCTCCACCACCCTGCCGGTTCTCAACCCAGATACGCCCGCCATGTGCCTCGATCAAACCACGACACACCGCCAGTCCCAGACCTGAGCCAGTAATGCGAGCCGCTTTCTCTGAAGTGAGTACGCGGTAAAATTTATCAAAGACTCGCTCCATATCCGAAGGCGGAACACCAGGGCCGCGATCAGCGACGCTCACCATAACGCTATCATCACAAGACTGAACGCTAATGTCAATAGGAGAGTCAAGCGGCGTATACCGTATCGCATTTTCGAGCAGATTTGTAAGCGCCTGGTCGATTTGCAGGTAATCCAGTTCTACCGACGGCAGGTCGTCGGGTATTTCAGTATGCACCGCGCGGCCCTGGAACATGGAGTGCATACGCCCCAGGACATCGTGAATCAACTCATCAAGCGGATACCATTCTTTCTCTGGCTTGAGCGCACCCGCTTCGATACGTGACATGTCGAGCAGGTTTGCCACCAGGCGATTGAGACGATCCGCTTCACGCACTATCGCCAGAGCAAAACTGTGTCGCGCCTCATCATCCCAGTGTACATCTTCTTGCAGCAAGCTACTGGCAGCCGCTTTGATCGATGAAAGCGGAGTGCGTAAATCATGCGAAACCGAGGAGAGCAGCGCCGCCCGCAGCGCATCCGTTCGCTGCAACACTTCAACTTGCAAACTTTCCCGCCGCAGGCGCTCGCGCTCGATGACCGATGCCGCTTGATCCACAAAAGTCCAGAAAAATGCAGAATCTGGATGCGAATGTTCGCGCTCGACACCCAGACTTCGTTCAATGTCAAACAGGCGCGGATCATCCTCCATCGAGAGGCGCAGCACACCAACAACGCGCTGGCCCAGTTTAAGAGGTACCATACGAGCAATACGCCGCACTGGATGTTTGATGGTTGAGCTGCGCAATACCACCCTTTGCGCGTAACTATCGGCGGTCTGCGGAGCCAACAGCACATCGTGCAATTCAGCCGTTTGCGCCTGCGTCATCACCCACGCAGCGGTAGCCAGTTCATCAGGTAACAACGCATCCAGCTCGTCATGCGCACGAGTGCTCGCCTGCATTACCAATGTCCCTTGTATATCGGGCAGCAGAATAGCGCAATCTCGCACACCCCAGGGAGAAAACACATCCACTACAGCGCGAGCGATAATACGCAACTGGCGTTCCAGGTCCTCTTCACGATTCGTATCGCGCACCAATTCGTACAAGATCCGAGACTGGCGTTCGCGCCTGCGAGCCTGTTCTGCGCGCCTGCGCAATGCTGAAGCCAACTGACCGGTAGTAATAGCGGTGGCCAGGAAAATGAACAGAGCTAACCACTCATCTACTTTTCCGATGCTAAAGGTATAGAGCGGCGGCACCAGGAAAAAGTCAAACGAGAGAAACGCCACCATTGATGCAATGACAGCCGCGAACATACCCCGCGTGCCTGCCAGCGCAAGCACGATGAACAGATAAGCCACAGAAATATTTGGTATGCGCGGATAGAGCTGAAAGACGAAAATGATACTAGTTAACAGCAAAGCGCCAACAATAGCCAGGATACTATCACTGCTATAGCGCTTCCAACGCGCCCTATCCCCTCTATATGGTGATGGCAGGTATTCAGCTTGACTCATAATTCACGTTTCTAAGAACAGAGAGAGATGCTCAATTTGCTACATTGCTCTTCAGCATAGTTGGTGTGTCAATTTTTTTCATGCAAAGCAACGGTATTGCCTTCAGGATGTACATACGCTATACTCAGCGCATGAAACGACAACGTCTGTTCTTGCTTTCTCTACTGCTCTATACCTTCCTGGCAGCCTGTAGTGCAGGACACCTGGGCGGGAACGAGATTGCTTTTGTGCGCGATGGACGCCTCTGGACGATTGACCCGAACGGCGCAAATGCCTTTGAAGTGGTATCCGATAATGCGCCGGTGATCGGGTATGCGTGGTCTCCCGACCATCAAATGTTCGTATTCCGTGAGCTAGACAGTCGCTACGCCAGTACAGCTGCCGGTAAACGCCTGCAATTCAACCCACTAACAGGATTGCCAGGAGACCTGCCCGCAACACTGAATGTAGTAAGTATTGATGGCGGTTCGCCAATGCCCATTATTGGCTCTAGCTCCACTATACAACATAGTAATGCCTGGTGGAATAGCAGCGGCAATCGCCTGCTCTACCGCGAAACATCCACCAACACAAAGGGCTTACAACCTCTCACCGCATCCTGGTTTGTTTCACAAAACGATCAGCCCAACGGGATTGCGCGTAAATCGTTACCCTCCACCTACTCCATTCCATCTTTCAACCCCGATTCCACTTTGGCTATAGGAAACTCCCAGAGTGGGATATTTGCGACCACTCTGGCGGGTACCAATTTTCGCCTCCTGACGCGGGCAGCTTTACCCGGTCATCCCCTGCCAGCCACGTTGGAGCGCATCTTGTGGCAACCAGCCCATTCATCTCCCTTACTGCTCTATGCCACGAATGCACTTACTGCTCCACAACTCCCCGCTGCTAACCCGACAACCCCTCCCGTGCAACTTGCGCTCGATAACGGTTCCGGCGGGACTACCAGCATTGCGACATGTTACTGCACGCAATTCGCGTGGTCGCCCGATGGTAATTCCATACTGTACAGCGCTGGCGCAACCTACAGCATCTACAACCTGGCAACTCGCACCGTATTTTCATTTCGGGGTGAAGACGGCAGCGTGCCTTACTGGTCTCCCGATAGCCGTTTCATTTTGTTGGATGGACTGCATACGCTTGCGTTGATTACCATCGCCAGCAAAACGCAGCTGAATCTTCTAAGCGACACTACTCCAAACCCAACTCCAGACCCAACTGTCGCCTCGCTTCCCGACGCCAATGCGCTCGCGCAACCCGTGTCCAACAGTCTATGGTCCTCCGATAGCCGGCATTTTCTTCTACTCACGCGGGGTCGCCTCTACTGGCAAAGCCAAAAACTGGCTTCGGGCGAGGGCATCTACGCCGTCGCGCTAGACACTTCTGGTAGTATACGTGGACTACCCTCGGTAGTTGACACCGGCCGCGATTCCCAACCGGGATGGAGCTATGAAAACCCCAACACCTCTTTTCTATTTCAGTAGCTCGTATCGAGTTCCTCTCCGCATTAAAATGTGCATAGAATATCCTCGTACATCTTGACAGAATGAGCATATGATGTCAGTAATAAATAGTCACACCCACATTCGGGACTGTCATCCTGAGCGCAGCGAAGGATGACAGGTCACTACCGATCTTGCTTGTGACTAGTCATTACGTTTGCGAACGAGCATAGTAACTGTACTTCTGAATACGGAGGAAGAGCGATGGCAAAAACATCCAATGGTAAGGAGAACACCCAGGCAACGCGAGATGTCACATTCGACCAGGATGAATACAACGACATGGAAATGTTAGAGCTTCTAGAAACCCTGCGCGAAGACATGGAAGATGTGGGCGTCACCACCCTGGCAGAGATAATTGAGCGCATCGAGGCATTGCATAAAAAGCTGGATGGATAACTACCCCGCCAGAAAAGGGCTGCGGGCGTTTCACCGTATACGAAGCGCCCGCAGCCCTTTTCTCATATTACTATTAACTATTATGCGCCACCCAGGTAGGCCTGGCGCACAAGGTCATTGGTCAGCAGGTTATTTGCGCTATCGCTCAACACAATCTGGCCTGTTTGCAAAACATAGCCCCGGTCAGCCAGGCTGAGGGCCATCGACGCATTTTGCTCGACGAGGAAAATGGTCACGCCCTCGTCTCTCACACGTTTGATAGTGTCGAACACCGTTTGTACGAGAATGGGCGATAGACCCATCGAAGGCTCGTCCATACAGATCATGCGCGGGCGGGACATCAAGGCGCGACCCATCGCCAGCATTTGCTGTTCTCCGCCGGACATGGTACCTGCTATCTGCTTCAGACGTTCCTTGATGCGAGGGAAAATCTCACAGACATGCTCGATGTCTTGCTCGATTTCGGTCTTATTATTGCGGATGAACGCGCCCATTTCCAGGTTCTCGAGTACGCTCATGCGCGGGAAAATACGACGCGCTTCCGGCACCAGAGCCATGCCCAGGCGCACGATATCGCCGGGCAATCTTCCATCAATGCGCTTATCCTCGAACTCGATACTACCCGTACGAGGACGCACTATGCCAAAGATAGTTTTCATAGTCGTGGTTTTACCCGCCGCATTTGCTCCCAGCAAACAGACAATCTCACCCTTGTTGACTTCAAGCGTAACGTTGTTCAATACCTGACTAGGGCCATAAAATGTATCTACATTTGTCAATCGTAACATGACAGACCTCAATCTCTACTATGTCTTTTACCTCTGAGCTACTCTGCCGTCTGTTGCTCAGCCACTGAAGGTTTACCAAGATAGGCAGCAATCACTTGCTCATTACGGCGAATGTCCTCAGGTAGGCCCTCGGCGATTTTACGCCCGTAGTCGAGGACAGCAATGCGATCCGAAATACCCATTGTCACGGCTAATTTATGTTCGATCAATAAAATTGTCAGATCAAGCTCGTCACGAAGACGCCGCACATATTTCACCGCTTCAAGTGTCTCTACTTCATTCATACCTGCTGTTGGTTCATCAAGCAGAAGCAATTTAGGTTTGGAGCCAAGGGCGCGCGCAATTTCGACACGTCGCTTCTGGGCATAGGAGAGATTTACGACATATTCTTCCTGTCTATCAATCAGTTCATTCCCAAAGAAACTCAGCAACTCAATAGCTCGCGACCTTGCATCTGCCTCCTCGCGATTCACACGAGGAGGGCGAAAAAGCGAACCCAGGACATTAGCTGATAGCTGGATATGTTGACCAACCAGCACATTTTCCATCACCGTCATGTTATTAAACAGACGAATGTTCTGGAAAGTCCGAGCAATACCATGCC
>JADEYI010001825.1_pt1 | contig 13368 bp, 13 predicted proteins | sample 8542331 | NCBI WGS metagenome assembly JADEYI01 (sample SAMN16510988, study PRJNA670497) | mine drainage metagenome | isolation source: biofilm near Copperflume 1 | place: Germany: Marsberg coppermine Kilianstollen | collected 2018-02 | reverse complement strand
GCTTCTGCTCGTGAATCCCCATGTGGTCGCTGTCGGCGTCGGGCAGCGGCAGCTCGGCCAGCGGCTCGAGCGGATGGCCCAGCCGGGTCTCGACCAGTGCGCGAAAGGCCTCGACGCCGTAGTCATCGATCATGAACTTGAGCCGCGCCTTGACCCGCGAGATGCGATACTCGGTAGTCGATTGCCACACGTCGATTATCGCGCGCAGCGTCGCGATCGCCTGATCGCGCGCGATGAACACCCCCAGATGCCGCGACAGGCGCGGGGTCGACGATTGGCCGCCGCCCACCCGCACCGCGTAGCCCTCGCGCCCGGCGTGCACCACGCCGACCAGCGCGATACAGTTGATCTCGGGCGCGTTGCATTGGAAGCGGCACGACGCGATTGAAATTTTGTGCTTGCGCGGCAAGTCGGAATATTCGCGATTGCCGTAAAAGAAGGCCGCCGCTTCGTCGATCAATCCGGTGGTGTCGAACAGCTCGTCATGATCGACGCCCGCCACCGGGCATCCGGTGATATTGCGCACCACGTCGCCGCAGCCGCCCATCGTGGTCAGCCCCGACGCCTTGAGCCGCGCGAAAATCTCCGGACATCGATCGAGCGTGATGTAATGCAGCTGGATATTCTGGCGCGTCGTCAGTTCGCCCTGGTCGCGTCCGTAACCCTGGGAAATTTCGCCAATCGCGTCGAGCCCGGCCGGCGTCAGGATCCCGCTCGGAATCTTCACCCGCATCATGAAAGTGCCAATCTTGGGCTTGTCGTGGTACATCCCGAACCATTGCAGCCGCACGATGTCCTCTTCCGGCAGGGTCTCGTACGAGGTCTCGGCCAGCCGATCCCATTGATTGACCAGTTCCGTCGGGAACAGCTCACGCTTGAGGCGCTCGACGGAATTGCGCTTCAAGACCAGATCCCACGATGGGGCATCCCGTTTCGGCACTGTTGGTCAATTACTCCTGGTTCGTTCTCGCGTGGTCCCAATCTCTGGATTAAAGATAACTTAGAAGACTAAATCAGTCAATTAAATACGTGAGTAGATGAGTCAGCTATTCCGCTAAGCCCGCTTTCGTGCTAGAAATTACTCTCAGGACTATGAAATTCGGCGTTGGTGTTGACTATTGCCTCAAGGCTCTCCTGACGCTCGCGGAGCGTTATCCGAGCGTGCAGCCGCAGCGCGTCGAGGAGATCGCGGCCGCCCAGGCGATCCCCGAGAACTATCTGCGCCGCCTGCTGATCGAGCTCAAGCGCGGCGGCCTGGTCGCCAGCCAGAAGGGGCCCAGCGGCGGCTACCTGCTCGCACGCCATCCGGCGAAAATCACGATGGGCGACGTGGTGCAGATTATCGAGGGCGACTTCGTGCCGGTCGAATGCCTCGAAGAGGGCGCCAACACGCTGTGCGGCCGCGGTGACGCCTGCGCGATGCGCTCGGTATGGTGCGAGGTGCGCGACAGCGTCCACGCGATCCTGGCGCGCACGACGCTGCAGGCGCTGGCCGAACGGCGCAAGAGCGCGATTCACTTTCAGATCTAGACCGCGCCGCCGCGTTCCGCATAGCTGCGGCGCACTCAAGGGCGGAGATCGACGCAGAACGCAAAATTGATATTTTTCTGAAACCTCATCGAGGTTTCAGACTTCCCATTTGAAAGGGAATCCTGGGCCGACGCCGCCGCTCTCTGCATGGCCGCTGCGGCGATGCAGCCACTATGCCTCGGGCCACCTACCCCCGAGCAACGCGAGCGGCATTCGCTGATACCCGCACCCATCAATAACGAAACCGTTCCCTCAGGGCGAAGCCCGCATCTTGACCAACAGGAAGTCTGAAATCTCGATGAGGTTTCAGTTTCCGGAATCTTACCGTTCCTCGCTCCTCATCGACTCCGCTCTCCCGCTTCCCGTTTACGCCCTGCCGTAGACCGGCACCACGGCGCCCGAGGTCACCTGGTTCTGCTCCGAGCACAAGAACGCGATCGTCCGCGCGATATCCTCGGGCTTGACCCAGTTCTCATGCTTGGCCTTGGGCATCGCTTTGCGATTCGCCTCGGTGTCGATCGTGCTGGGCGCGATCGCATTGACTAGCACGTTATCGGCCATCACCTCTTCGGCCAGCGACGCGGTGAAGGTCTTGATCGCGCCCTTGGCGATCGCGTAGGCGGCGAATTCGCCGGCGCCGGTCAGTCCGGTGCGCGAGGAGACCGAGACGATGCGCCCGTATTTATTCTTTTGCATCACGGGCACCACCGCACGGCTGCAGACGAAGGTCGGCTTGAGGTTGATATCGAACATCGCCTGCCATTCGGCGAGCGAGGTATCGGCGACGGTCTTGAAGCCCCAGAAGCCGCCGATCAGGTTGACGAGGATATCGATGCGGCCCCATTGCTTCACGATCTCGCCGACGAACCGGGCCACCTGCGCTTCGTCGCCAACGTCGATTTTGCTGAGCGCGATATGCGCGGCCGGAAAGCGCCCGCCCATCCGCTCGTTGAACAGCGGCACCTCGGCATCGACGATGTAGGGCACGGCGACCTTGCCGCCACTGGCCAAGAAATGTTCGGCGACGGCGCGGCCAAGTGCGCCGCTGCCGCCGGTGATTATCGCGATACGATCCTTAAGCAGTTCCATCGATGATTCCCCCGCGGGATGGATTTGGCCGGGCGCGATCCGCCGCGCCGCAGAGCCGGAACTTACACCGCGCGCGCCCCTTTGCGCCAGCGCACCGCGGCCGGACTAGCCCGGATGATGCGCCGGGATCGCGTCGAGATAGGCCGTCAGATCGCCGAGATGGCCGTCGAGCCACGGCAGCGCGCGCATCGTATGGCTGTGGCGCTGCGGGAGGTAGCCCGGCGGATAGCCCGCATGGAGCACCCGCGCCTCGAGCAGCGCGCGCGGCGCACCGGCGATCGCCGGGCCGAGCGGCCCCGGCACACTCGGATCGCGGTTATGGCACGCGATGCAATTGGTGCGGTAGACCACTTCGCCGCGTTCGACCGCGGTGAGTTCGCGCGGCTTGCCGCAGGCCGCCAACGCGAATCCGCACAGCGCAATCGCGATCGCCGCGCGCCGCGCATAGGCCGCCGCGCGGCTCACGCCCGACTCCAGGAATCGCCGCACTTGCGGCGATCGTGAGCGGCATCGCCGCCCGGCGGCGGGCGATCGATCGGCGCGCGCCGCCGGGGACGCCCACCGCGATCCGGCCTGCGCCCCGGCGGCGGTATTTACTACTTCAAGTTGGCCGCGGCGAAGTCCCAGTTGACGATACTCCAGAAGGCCTCGACATATTTTGCGCGCGCGTTGCGGTAGTCGATATAATACGCGTGCTCCCATACGTCGCAGGTCACCAGCGGGGTCTTGCCGTGAATGATCGGGCTGTCGGCGTCATGCGTACCGACCACTTCGAGCGAGCCGTCGGCATTCTTCACCAGCCACGCCCATCCGGAGCCGAAATGGGTCACGGCAGTCTCGGTGAACTTCTTCTTGAACGCCTCGAAATCGCCGTACGCCTGCTTGATTCCATCGGCCACCGCGCCCGCCGGCGCGCCGCCGCCGCCCGGCTTGAGCGACTTCCAGTAGAAGCTGTGGTTGTAGTGCTGCGCGGCGTTGTTGAAGAGTCCGCCGGGGCCGGCCGTCTTCATGATCTCCTCAACCGATTTGCTTTCGTTCGGCGTGCCCTTGGTCAGGTTGTTGAGGTTGGTGACATAGGTCGCGTGATGCTTGCCGTGATGGAACTCGAGCGTCTCCTTGGAGATATGGGGCGCGAGCGCGTCGATCGCATAAGGCAGCGTGGGCAGTTCAAAAGCCATGGTCAGTATCCTTTCTGGTTGGCGGTCTGATGGTTGGTCCGTGGAGGCCGTGCAACAGCCGGTGCGATGCGAAGCACGGCCACCCGATCGGCTTCCACGTTGGGCTTCGCTTAAATGGCGCGAGCCCGCATGCTATCTGACGGATTCTAACGCCCGTCGCGCGCGCCTTGCAAGTTTCACCGCCGCCGCCCGCCACTCGACGCGGTGGTCCACGGAACGTCCGCGCCAGTCAGGTTTTCATTCTGAACGGCGTCCGCGATCTGAAGAATACCGCGATTCCGCGTTGCGCTCAGAACGAACAAATGGCCCTCGTGCGGAGCTTCGCTACGGCAACGATGGGCCGAACGTGAGGTACCCGGGATTCATCAGATTGCTGTCGTAATGGTTCGCCAGGATGCCCCGCAGCGGCACCGGACTGCCGCTCGTCGCCAGTTCCGACGCGCCGAACTCGACCAGGCTGCCGAGGCCCAGCCCGGTCTTGGGCTGCTGCGTATTCGCCACCCACAGATTACCGAGACTGTCGAAGGCCAGTCCGTCGGGACGCTGGAAGCTGGTCAGAAGATTACCCTTGCCGTACGCCGTCGAAGTCAGGACTACCGCGGGCGTCGGGGTGCTCGTTCCCGACCCGGCCAAATCCGCGGCCGAGAACATCTCGAGTCCGCCGGTGCCCAATCCTCCGTCGATTTCAAAGGCCACCCACAAGTTGCCGTTGGCATCGAACGTAACCGCCGACGGGTAGTTGAAGTCCGGCGTGCCACCGCCGACGATCAACGTCTGATACGGATCGGTCTGCGTCCCCGCGTTTAGCTGCGCCGCCGTGTATTCGACGATCTGGTCGGCCGCTTCCCACAGGTTCCCCGCGGGATCGAAAGCCATCGCGACCGCTCCACTGCCGGTTCCCGCATTCGTCGTCTGAATCTGCGCCGTCGGCACCGGATTTCCGCTCACCAACAGACCACTCGCATATTCGATCAGCGACGGCGTCACCGAGTCGTTGGTCGGACCGACTTGCACCCACAGATTGCCCGACGGGTCGAACTGGAGCGCGCGCGGGCAACTCAGATATTCCGGGCCAGCGTTCTTCAGGGGATCCTGGATAACGGCGCTGAATGTCGCCGTGCCGTACAAATACAGGCGCCGCAAGCCGAATGGGGTCTCCTCGACCAGGTAGCCCAGCTTGCCGGCCGAATCGCACAGGCCGACCCACAAATCCTTGCTGCTGTCGAAGGTCAGTCCACCCGCGGAGACCGAGCTGGCAGTGATCGAGAAACCGCCAATCGGGCCGGTTTTCCTGGTCAGCCGAATCCCCTGGAATACCGTGATGATCGACGTCGAATTCTTATTCACCACCCATAGCGCCGGCGGCGGCGGGCGCTTGATCAGCGGCTGCGATTGCTGAGCGTAGGCCGGCCTTGCGAGGATCGCGGGCGCCAGCCCCGCGATCGCGACGACCGCGACGATCCGGGCGATAGCGAGAATAATTCGCCGTATGCTCATGGGGTTGTATTCAATCACCTTCGATGTGGGATAGCTCGTCGCCGCATCTCAATACCACATAACGCCATAGGCGTTACATGATTGCACCACGATTCAGCCTGCCGAGGCGGCCTTGTGCTCGTGGGCGTCCGCCTCGACCCGGCTGTGAAAACGCCCGTAGCCGAAGTAGATGAACATCCCGGCGCCCATCCAGAGGAAGAAGCGAAGCCACGTGACCATCGGCAGTTGCAGCATCAGGTAGCCACAAAACAGCGCTCCCAGGATCGGCACCGCCGGCACCAGCGGCGTGCGGAACGGACGCTTCAGATCGGGCTCGACGCGGCGCAGGATCCATACGCCGAGGCAGACCAGCACGAACGCGAAGAGCGTGCCGATATTGGTTAGCTCGGCAATCTCCTGGATCGGCAGCAGCGCGGCCGTGACGCCGACCGCGATGCCGGTAATCGTGGTCGGGATATACGGTGTGCGGAAGCGCGGATGGACCTTGCTGAAGGCCGGCGGCAGCAGGCCGTCGCGCGAGATCGCGTAAAAGATCCGCGACTGGCCGAGCAGCAGCACCAGCATCACCGAGGTCAGCCCGGCGACCGCGCCGGCCGAGACGATACCGGCGACGAAATTCATCCCGCGCAGCACGAAGGCCGAGGCCAGCGGCGCCTTGATGTCGATCAGATACGCGGGCACCATCCCGGTCAGGATCGCCGCGACGATAATGTAAAGCGCCGTGCAGACGAAGAGCGAGGCCAGGATGCCGATCGGCAGGTCGCGCTGCGGATTGATCACCTCCTCGGCCGCCGTCGAGACCGCGTCGAAGCCGATGTAGGCGAAGAAGATTATCGCCGCGCCGCGCATCACGCCGTGCCAGCCAAACGGCGCATAGGGCGTCCAGTTGGCCGGCCGCACGTAAAACACCCCGACCGCGATCACCACCGCGATCGCGCACAGCTTGACCATCACGATGATCGAGTTAATCCGCGCGCTCTCCGCGATCCCGACGTACAGGATCGCCGTCATGATCAGCACGATCAGCAGCGCCGGCAGATCGATCTGCAGTAGATGGCCGGCCGCCGGCGCATGGGTCAGCGCGGCCGGCAGATGCACGCCCATACCCGTCAGGATGACGTTGAGATACCCCGACCAGCCGACCGCCACCGCGGCCGCCGCCACCGCGTACTCGAGCACCAGATCCCAGCCGATGATCCAGCCGACCAGCTCGCCCATCGTCGCGTAGGAATAGGAATAGGCGCTGCCCGCCACCGGGATCATCGCGGCGAACTCCGCGTAGCACAGCGCCGCCATCGCGCAGGCAAAGCCCGCGATCACGAACGACGAGGTGACCGCCGGCCCGGCGTATTCGGCCGCCGCCACGCCGGTCAGCACGAAGATCCCCGCACCGATAATCGCGCCGATGCCGAGCAGCGTCAGATCGAACGCGCCCAGCGCGCGCTTGAGTCCGCCCGCATGCGGTGTGGCGTCGGCCAGAAACGACGCCGCCGGCTTGCGTCTGAAGAGCTGTTCCCTCATCTCCGCCGTCGCCTCCCTCGCTGCGCCGGCCTCGCGCCAAGGTCGCCGCAGGCCCGCGCACGCATTACGATATTTTTGAACGAATGACCGACTATGCCGGTCATCGATGGGAGTCAACCGCGAGAGTCGCGGCGCGGTGGACGATCACCACGACACGTAGCCGCCATCGACTGAGAGCACCGTGCCGGTCACGTAACTCGACGCCGCGCTGGCCAGGTAGATAATTGTGCCGCGTAATTCGTCGGGCCGGCCGAGCCGGCCGAGCGGCGTCGCGCGCTCCATCCGCTCGCGATTCTGCGGCTTGGCCATTCCGCCTTCGGTCGCTTCGGTGGGAATCCATCCGGGCGCAATCGCGTTGACCAGGATTCCGTACGGCGCCCATTCGATCGCGAGCTGGCGCGTCAGGTTGATCAATCCGGCCTTGCTCGCGTTGTAGGCCGAGAGCCGGTAGATCGAACTGGCGACCAGCCCGTAAATCGAGCTCATATTGATCACGCGGCCGGGCTGCCTGGTCTCGATCAGGCGGCGCGCGAAACGCTGCGCCAGCATCATCGGCGCGGTCAGGTTGGTCGCGATCCCGCTGTCCCAGGTCGCGCGCGGCAGCGTTTCGGCGCGTCCGGTGGGCGAGATGCCGGCGTTGTTGACCAGGATGTCGGCGACGCCGAGTTGCGCCTCGACCGCCGCGACCAGCCGATCGAGGTCGGCGTCGGCGGTGATATCGGTGGCGACGCCGATCGCGCGCACGCCGTAGCTCTCCGCAAATTCCCGGGCCAGCGGCCCCAGCCGGTCGCCGCGCCGCGCCGCCAGGGCGACGTCGGCCCCCGCGATCGCCAGCGCCCGCGCGCATTCGACGCCTAGGCCCGACGACGCGCCGGTGACGATTGCGACGTGGCCGCGCAAGGAAAAAAGTTCGCCCAGTGAATTCATTTGGTTATAATGTACTACTCTTCGACATGTCCGGCCGCTCAGTCGCCAAAGGCCTCGCCCGCCGCCGACGCCGCCGCGGCCACCGCGCGATCGACTTCGCCGCGCCCGATTCCGTGATGGGTCACGGCGCGAAACGCGCTCGTCCCGCGCGCGCCGATCAGCACGCCGCGATCCTTGAGACCCGCCGCGAACTTCACCGCCGCCGGCGCGCCGCCGTCGGCCTCGAACACCACCATGTTGGTGCGCCGCTTGGCCGGCCACACGTTGAGCCCCGCGATCAAGCCAAGCCCTTCGGCCAGCGCCCGGGCGTTGCGATGGTCCTCGGCCAGCCGATCGATCATCGTGTCGAGCGCGACGATGCCCGCCGCCGCGATTATTCCCGCCTGGCGCATCCCGCCGCCCAGCGCCTTGCGCATCCGCCGCGCCCGCGCAACGAACTCGCCGCTGCCGCATACCAGCGATCCGACCGGCGCGGCGAGCCCCTTCGACAGGCAGAACGAAACCGTGTCGGCCGCCGCCGCGATCCGCGCCGCGGTGGTCTCGAGCGCGATCGCCGCGTTGAAGATGCGCGCGCCGTCGAGATGCACCGGAAGGCGATGGGCGTGCGCGAGATCGGCCACCGCCGCCATGTGCGACAGTTCCACCGCCGTGCCCGCGCAAAGATTATGCGTGTTTTCCAGCGCGACCAGCCCGGACGGCGCAAAATGCGCGTCGGGCGGCCGGGTCAGCTCTTCGTTCAATTCGTCGAGGTCGAGTTCGCCCGCCTCGGTATTGCGGATCGGCGTCATCACAATCCCGCCAAACGCCGCCGCGCCGCCGGCTTCGTAGAGATAGGTATGGGCCTGCGCCCCGAGCATCGCCTTGGAGCCGCGCGCGCAATGCGCCAGCATCGCCGCCAGGTTGGCCATCGTGCCGCTCGGCACGAACAGCCCCGCCTCTTTCCCAACGATTTCCGCCGCCATCCGCTCGAGCCGGTTGACCGTCGGATCCTCGCCATAGACGTCGTCGCCGACCTCGGCGCGGGCCATCGCCTCGCGCATCGCCGCGGTCGGCATGGTTACGGTGTCGCTGCGCAGATCGATCACACGGATAAGCCCTGATTTGCACGCGAAATGCGCCCTACTCGGGCATGATCGCCTTGACCACTTCGTCGATCGCGCGCTTGCTGTCATGCTCGTCGGTCAGCGACCAGGTCACGGCGACGGTCGCCGCGCGCCGCGGCGAGATGCCCTGCTGGATCAGCTCGCCCGCGTAAATCAGCAGACGCGTCGAGACGCCCTCTTCGAGGCCCGAGGCCTTGAGATGGCGCACCTTCTCGCCGAGCAGCGCGAGCTGGAAGGCCAGTTCGTGCGTGACGCCCGACTCGTGCGCGATGATCTCGACCTCTTTTTCGGCCGGCGGATAGGTGAACTCGATCGTGATAAAGCGCTGGCGGGTCGAATGCTTGAGATTCTTCTGGATGCTCTGGTAGCCCGGATTGTACGAGATGACGAGCAGAAATCCCTCGTGCGCCTCGAGCGTCTCGCCGCGCTTTTCAATCGGCAAAATCCGGCGATGGTCCGACAGCGGATGGATCAGGACGGTGGTGTCCTTGCGTGCCTCGACGATCTCGTCGAGGTAGCAAATTGCGCCGCGGCGCACCGCCTGGGTCAGCGGCCCGTCGACCCATACGGTCTCGTCCGACTGGATCAGAAAACGCCCGACCAGGTCGCTGCCGGTCAAATCCTCGTGGCAGGCGACCGTGATCAACTCATTGGGGCCGTTGGGCAGCAGCGCCAACTGATGCGCCATGTGCTCGACGAAGCGCGTCTTGCCGCAGCCGGTCGGCCCTTTGAGCAGGATCGGCAGGCGCGCCTTGTAGGCCGCCGCGAAGATCTCGGCCTCGTCGCCGATCGTCAGGTAATACGGCGTCGCGGCGGGATCGAGATGGCGCACTTCGGGCCCTTCGTGGGTGCCCTGCATGCGGGTGTCGAATTTCTTGAGTTCAATCGCCATCGCTCACCTATAGCGTCCGGCCGGGTAAATGTCTTGCGATTCTAGGGGCGCTTGGCGCCCCGGTTCAAGGCGCGACGCGCTTGGGCATGACTACCATACCGGCTTTGGTGTCCTTCACTTCATAGCCCGATAATTCTATCTCAGCGCGCAATTCGTCGGAGCGCTTGAAATCCTTGGCCGCGCGCGCCTTCTCGCGTTCCGTCATCAGCCGGTTGATACGCGGCGGAAACACGCCCTTAGCGATCTCTTTAATACGCCCCTCGAGATCGAGACCGAGTACCATGTCGAATATGCGCAGCGTATGCCAGATACGGTGGTCGTTCTGCCGATAGGCCGCCGCCACCAATTCAAGCGCCACCGCCAGCGCCTGCGGCGTGTTCAGATCATTATTCATCGCCTCGTGAAAGCGCTCTTCGTATGCGCCGGCCCACGCCGCGTCGTGCGCGTTCGCGATCACCCTTGGCTGGAGGCAGCGCACAAATTCGTTCAAGTAATTCAGATTCTTCTCGGCGGCGCGCACCGCGTCGATACTGAACGCCAGTTCCGATCGATACTTCGCGCCCAGGCACAGCAGGCGAAACGCGAGCGGATGTATTTTTTCTTCCACCAAGTCATCGAGCACCGGGAAGCGTCCCGCGCTCTTCGAGATCTTCGCCCCCGCCATCCCGGTCAGAAACGCGTTATGCACGAAGTAGCGCACGAACTGATGACCGGTCGCGCTCTCCGACTGCGCGATCTCGTTCTCGTGATGCACCGGGATATGGTCGAGGCCGCCCGAATGGATATCGATAGTCTCGCCGAGATAGCGCATCGACATCGCCGAGCATTCGATATGCCATCCCGGATAGCCGCGCCCGATCCCTGGGAAATCCCACTGCATCATGTGATGCGGCTGGTTGAGCACCCAGAGCGCGAAGTCGTGCGGGCTGCGTTTGTCCGCCGAATGCTCCAGGCGCTGCCCGGCGTGCTGCTCGCTGAGGCTCTGGCGCGAGAGGCGCCCCATCCCCGACGGCCCGCGCCATTTCTCGACGTCGAAGTAGACGCCCGACGGCGTGGTGTAGGCGTAGCCATGCGCGGCGATCTGCTCGATCACGCCGATCATCGCGGGGATATTGTCGGTCGCGCGGCATAGCGCGCTCTGCGGCGGATGCGCCACGGCATCGGGCACAGCGTCGATCGGCAGCGCGATATTGAGCGCCGCGCAATCGCGCTTGAATTGCGCGATATAGAAGTTCGCGACCTCGAGGGGCGACTTGCCCTCGGCCCGCGCGGTCTTTTCGATCTTGTCCTCGCCCGCGTCCTCGTCCGACGTCATGTGGCCGACGTCGGTGATATTCATCACGTGGCGCACGGTATAGCCGTTGAACTCGAGCGCGCGCCGCAGCGTATCGACGAAGACGTAGGCGCGCATATTCCCCAGATGCTGCGGCAGGTAGACCGTCGGCCCGCACGAATAGAAGGTGGCCGTCGGCGTCGGCGAAGTGTCGAGCGGCATGAACGGCTCGACCGCGCGGGTCAGGGAATTGAAGATATGAAACGGCTTCACGATCGCGATTGCCCGAGCCTAGCGTGCGCGCGCGTCGGCGAACAAGCACCCCCGCCGCGCCCGCGACAGCGCCTTTGCCGATGCGTTAATCGTCGCTCGCCCGCACTCATCCGCCGGGGCGGGCGGGCGGCAGCGCCGACGCGCGGCCATTCCCGCGCGTGGCACGAGCGGGCGCGCCGCCGTAACGCGAGCGCGCAATCCGCCGGTACTGGCGCTCGGCCAGCCACGCATAGCCGGGCACGTACCACAGGTAGGCGAACCATCCGCGCAGCCCATGCTGGCGGCGCAGCACTTCGTTGACCGCGCGCGCACCGCGCCATAACTGGCCGCGGTCGTCGACCACGTGCAGTTCTTCCATTAGTGCGTCAATCGTCAGGCCGGGAAATTGCGCGCGCGCGTCGGCCTGATGCAGGTCGATCAGATCGATCGCGTTGGAATTATCGAAGACCCGCACCGCCTCCGCGCCGACCCGGCACAGCGCGCATTCGCCGTCGTAGATCACCGCGATCCGTCCCGGCCGCGCGCATCCGCCCACCGGGGCGATCGCGCCGAGCGCGGACGATGCGTCATCCATATTAATCAGCGGCTCGCATCGCGGTCAGCGTTTGCCGTAGTTCGGATTCTGGCTGGCGCGCCGGAGGCGATCGTTCTCGCGCAGGATCCGCCACTCGTAGCCCTCGACCAGCGACTTCCATCCGGCTTCGATCGTATTGCCCGACTTGGCCAGCGTGGTCCACGACAGTTTGCCGTCGGAGAACTTGTTGACCGTCATAACCTCGGCTTCGGTCGATTCGCCGGTCGCATGAGCGTAGGTCTCCATCACGGTGACCGTCGCCAGATAGGGAAAATACTTGAGCAGCGCCTTGCGCAGCGCGTTGTCGAGCGCATGCACCACGCCGACCCCGGGCGCCGCCTCGGTCTCCTCGGCGTCGCCGATCCGGATCACGATCGTCGCGTCGCAGGTCATGCGCCCTTCGTTGTAATCGTCGATTACCCGCCGCCGGATAATCTCGAACGGCGCAACGTAGCTGGGCGAGGTCTTCAGTTCGGCCAGTTCGCGCGAAGCCTGCGGTGCTTCCTGCTCTTCAAAAATCGTTTCTCTTGCGGTCACCGCGTCATCCCTGCTGTCAGAATCTTGCCTGATTTGAGAATATTCCCTGAATTGGAAATCTTGCCGGCGATCGAAATTCCGCGCGTGCGGCGAAATTTCGTGATTGCCTCGGTCGGATTATCATAAGCCTCCCGCGATGGTTCAAGCGAATCGGCACCGGCCATGCACAGGCCGCCATCGCGCCCGATCACATCGCCACCCCGCCGTCGACCTGAATCACCGCCCCGGTGATATAGGCCGCCGCGTCCGACAGCAGAAAGGCCGCCGTCGGCGCCACGTCCTCGACCCGCCCGAAGCGCCCGAGCGGGATCATCGCGAGCGCCGCGGCGCGATTCTCAGCCGGCAGCACCGCCGTCATGTCGGTCTCGATAAAACCGAGCGCCAGCGCGTTGACCCGCACCCCGAGCCGCCCGACCTCTTTGGCCATCGCCTTGGTCATCCCGACCAGCCCGGCCTTCGACGCCGAATAGTTCACCTGACCCGCCATCCCGACCAGCCCACTGACCGAGGTCACATTGATGATCGATCCGCGCTTAGCCTTCATCATCATGAAGACCGCCGCGCGCGCGAAGTTGAACGCCCCGGTCAGGTTGGTACGCAGCACCTCGGACCAGTCCTCTTCGCTCATCATTACTAATAGCTTGTCGCGCGTCAGCCCGGCGTTGTTGACCAGCCCGTCGATATGGCCGAAGGCGCTCTTGGTCGCATTGACCATCGTGCGCACCGCCGCCAAATCACCGACGTCGACCTTAAAGGCGAGCACCTTGACGCCCAGCGCCTCAAGTTCGGCGACGAGCGCCGCGGCCGGCTGCTCGCTGCGGACGTAATTGAAGGCGACATTGGCGCCGCGGCGCGCCGCTTCAAGCGCGATCGCCCGGCCGATCCCGCGCGTCGCGCCGGTCACGATAATGCCCTTGCCGTCGAGGTCCTTCACTGTCGAGGTCCTTCACTGTCGAGGTCCTTCACTGTCGAGG